>Ga0193753_10000820_pt1 | contig 28905 bp, 18 predicted proteins | sample H1c2metaG_FD_144925 | JGI IMG/M metagenome (GOLD analysis project Ga0193753, IMG submission 144925) | Soil microbial communities from a riparian zone of the East river system, Colorado, United States - H1c2 | ecosystem: Environmental > Terrestrial > Soil > Riparian zone | place: USA: East...
GTCGATACTGACTCTTGTAGAGCACGATGTCAGCGGGTACAACGCCGTCCGGGAGTTGAACCGCGGCGGCCTCGGCCATCGAGAGGCCCTGTTCCGCGCGGCCATCGAGGGTCAGGGTCAAGTTCTTGACCTCGCCGTTCGCCGCGAGCACGTGCGTGTCGCCGTGATACCAAACGGCGGCGCGGTCCGGAGTCGCGGGCGGAATCGCCACCAGCTGAAGATTGTTCGCTGCGACCGCCTCCTGCATTTGCTCGCCCGTCAATTTCGCCAGCGGCAGGCGCGGCTGATGCGGCGCCCAAAGATTCAGCGCAAAGGACAGCTCCACGGTACCGTCGAAGTCCGGCGTAAGGGAGATTTGCGTCGCGGCCAGGTGCGGGGATGCCTGACTGACAAACGTGGTGACCTTGACAGCCGTGCTTTTACGGTGATCCACATAGCGATAGCTTGTCGTCAACGTCGCCTCTTTCATATTCAGCGTCTGGCGGTAATCGCTGAACGAGGCCGGATTCAGCGGAACCTGATTCATCCAGAAATGACCGGCGGCGGAATCGCCCGTCGAATAGTCGATCTCGCTCCAACCCGGAATGGCGGCGGGACGAGATTCGTCGTCTTTGGCGTAGTCCATGAACGCGACCATGTAGGCGAGATTGCCCTCGGTGCCGCGCGGCGCGGTCATCGTCGAGAAATAGCCGTTGGCCAAGTAACTCGGGAAATAGTTGCCGAAAGCTTCGGCGCTCGCGCTAAGACTAAAGGTGTCGTCAGCGTGTGCGAACGTCGGCGTCGCCGCCGCCGCCAAGAGCAGCGGCAAAAAGAATTTGCATCTCGGACGCTTCATCGCCTCTCCCAATTGCGCAGCAGATGCTGTATTAGATGCTGAAGCAGACCCTGTGTCGATCAAGCGGGAGCAGCACGGTCATGTCGGACAGCGTTAACCGCGGCAGGCGCGATTTTCTTAGGCAGGGCGTGCTCGCCGCCGTAGGCTGGCGCCAGGCTGCCTTCGCAATAGGCAAAGCTGCCGATGCGCCGGCCTCTCCGCTCGCGGAGCTCGCCTACGGCCAGGTGCAATTCGGCGCAGGTCCTCTCGAACGTCAAGCGCGCGAGAATCACCGCTTGGTTTTGGAATTGGACGAGGATGCGCTGCTGCGGCCTTTTCGAGTCCGCGCAGGACTGCGCGCGCCCGGACAGGAGCTCGGCGGGTGGTACGGGACTTATGCCTTCGCGCCCGGTGCCACGTTTGGGCAATGGATGAGTGCGCTGGCGCGTTATCACGCGATTACCGGTGATGCTGCGACGCGCGCCAAAGTGCAGCGCCTGGTGCGAGGCTACGCGGCGACCATCGATGCGCCCCGCAGTTTTTATCGCCGCAATCGCTTCCCCTCCTATACCTACGACAAACTCGTCGGCGGATTGCTCGATGCCCGACAATTCGCGGGCGATGACACGGCTCTCGCAACGCTCGCACGGGCCACTCGAGCTGCCGTGCCGTACTTGCCGCCGCGCGCCATGCCGCGCAATGAGCATGCGCAACCCGGCGAGGACTTCAGCCAGCACGCCTGGGACGAGAGTTACACCCTGCCGGAAAATCAATTTCAGGCGTGGCAGGTGACCGGCGAACGGATTCATTTGCAACTCGGCCGGCGCTTTCTCTACGACGAATTCTTCGCAGCGCTGGCGCGCGGCGACAATGCGCTGCCCGGAAAACATGCCTACAGCCACGTCAATGCCTTGAGTTCGGCGGCACGAGCCCATCTATCGCTCGGCAAACCCATGTACCTGGCGGCAGCGCAACAGGGTTTCGCGATGGTCGCGGCGCAGAGCTTCGCCACCGGGGGCTGGGGACCGGACGAGCACTTTGTCATTCCTGGGAGCGGTGCGCTCGGCGCCGGTCTTGCCGACCAACATAAGAGCTTCGAAACACCCTGCGGCGCCTACGCACACATCAAGCTCACGCGCTATCTGCTGCGCATCACCCGCGACTCGCGCTACGGCGACAGCATGGAACGCGTGCTCTACAACACCGTCCTCGGTGCGACTCCCATCCAGCCGGATGGTCGCGCGTTCTACTATTCGGATTACACCCGGCAAGCCCGGAAAACCTTTCACCCGGACCGTTGGCCGTGCTGCTCCGGCACGCTGCCGATGGTGGCGGCCGACTACGCAATCAGCACGTGCTTCACCGATTCGCAGGGCATCTATGTGAATCTCTATGTGCCGGCCCAGGTCACCTGGACTCAGAACAACCAGCGCTGCGCACTGTCGATTGAGACCGAGTACCCGTACGCGTCGAGCGTGAGCATGACGTTGCAACTGCCCCACGCCGAAGCGTTCACGATAAACCTGCGCATCCCCGAGTGGGCGCACGGTGCCAGCCTGCAGATCAACGGCAAGGAGCGACAGCCTCTGCAAGCCGGGCAATTCGCCGCCATCCCTCGCGAGTGGCGTTCGGGAGACCGGATCGAGCTGGAACTGCCGCTGACAAATCGTTTGGAGAGCGTCGAAGCGGCGCAGCCGGACACCGTGGCTCTGCTGGCGGGTCCGCTGGTGCTCATGCGCATGCTGGAGGCCGACCCTGCAGTCGCCGGCATTGCGCGTGCGAGTTTGCTGGCCGCACAACGCGACCCCCATGGGCGACATGATTGGCAAGTACCGACGGCGGGCGGACCCGTCACGCTAAAGCCCTTTCTCGACATTGATGCGCAAAGCTACAGCGTCTATCAAACGGTACTGCCGTCCTGACCGTACACTGCGCTCGCCAAGCGTGCTGCCGGGCAGTTGTTGTCGCGCTCGCGGCGCAGGCCTGTTACGCGGCAGATTCAATTCAACAAGGCTCGCTGGCCACGGCGGACACGTCGATCAGCATCGAAGCCGGAGAACATGCCGCACGCCTGGTCACGCTCACCGGCGGCGGCGCGACCTGGCGTAACCGCGGCGCCGAGACGCCGCCCGCGCAGATCGAAATTCACGGTGCCTCGCAGCCGCTGGCGTGGCGATTGGACCGCTCAGCCAGCCGATTCGAACCGAGAGACATCGAGGTGGTGTACGTCGCGGATTCGCCGCGGTTGAAACTGACGTGGGCGTGGCGCGCTCGCTCGGATAACGGTCCGCTCGAGCACACCATCTCGATTCAAAACCTGAGCAGCGAGACCGTGTGGTTGCCCCTGCAGTCCAGCCTGCAATGGGATTGGGAAATCGATGCCGGCATCGCGCTGCAACGTTTTTGGGTGGAAAAAGGCGCCGATATCCCGTCGGCGGAAGGAACGCATCTGGATGCGCTGCGCGACGGCGACTCCTGGGAGGGCACGTCGAGCACCTACGCAAGACCCATTCCGCAGCAAGCGCGCGAGATGATTCCGTACGTGCTGGTCCAAGATGCGGGCAATGCCCTGCGCGGGTGGTATGTCGGCATCGAATTCAGCGGACGAACGCGGATCAGCCTGCAGCGCCGAGGCACGTCGCTGCGGGGCGAAGCGGGTCTCAATCCCCTTCCAGGTCCCTATAAAACCCGCGTGCCCGCCGGTGGTACATTCGAAACGCCAACCGTGTTCATCGGTGCGTTCGAGGGCGGCGCGGATGGCGCCGGGAATATCGTGCGGCGTTGGGTGCGCGAGGTGCTGAACAACCCCTCCACCGTGCGCGACCCGTCCTATCCCCTGCTGGTCAACAATAGCTGGGGCAGCGGCATGGCCGTGAATGAAGATCTCGCGCAACGCATGATCACCGAATCGGCACAGCTTGGCTGGGAGATGTTTCACTTGGATGCGGGTTGGTTTCGCGACGTCGGCGACTGGCAGCCTGATCCCAAGAAATTTCCGCACGGTATTGCGAGCGTTGCAGACTTCGCGCACGGCCACGGGCTCAAGTTTGGGTTGTGGATCGACTGGACGCAGACGGGGACGTCGCGCGAGCCCGGCGCCCTCAATATCTTTGATCCCGCCACGCGCGGCTGGCTGATTGCCGATCCGCCGGCAGGCTGGCGGCACACCGAGCCGTTCAAAGGGATCACCGTCGATTTGGGCGCGCCGGGCGCCAAGGCGTGGGCCGCACGTGAACTGGAACGGGTCGTCAGCGAGTATCACCTCGACATGCTGGAACACGACGGTTACCTGGTGGCGCAAGGCAGTGCCCGCGTCGATCACCTCGCGGCGCCGCCGGAGCCCGCCACGCTGCGCACCTTCGAGGACTCGGGTTTTGTCTGGGTCGACAGCTCGAACGCCACCGATGTCAGCTACCACGCCACGCAAGCCTACTACGAGATCCATCAAGCGCTGCGGGCGCGCCACCCGGCTCTCTTGTTGGAGGTCTGCAATGACGGCGGGCGGATGGTGGATTTTGGGAGCGCGGCGCATGGTGACTACTTTTCCATCACGGACACCTATGATCCGCTTTCCAACCGGCGTGCCTTCTACGACGCAAGTTACGTCTTGCCGCCGGCTATGCTGGAGAGCTACGTCGCGAAATTTCCGGCACCGCGCATCGAGAATTTCCGCTACGCATTGCGCAGCGGCATGCTGGGGTGGTTTTCGCTGATGCTTGACGCCGGCCAATGGACGGCTGAGCAGCGCCGCACCGCGCGCCGCGAATTCGCACTCTACAAGAGCGCATTGCGACCACTGATCCGTGAAGCGGACCTGTTCCATGTCGCGCCCCGGCCCGACGGGGTGCATTGGGACGGCATCGAATACTACTCCGCCAAATTGCGGCGCGGCGTCCTGTACGCCTTTCGCGGCAGCGCGGATCAGGCCACGCATCAATTTCGCTTGCTCGGACTCGATCAGGGTAAGCGCTACCGAGTTCGCTTCCAGGATCACGCTTCAACCCGGGTGTTGACCGGAGAAGCGCTGATGCGGGGGGGCGTCGACGTCGCGCTGCCTTTGCCGTTATCCTCTGAGCTGATTCTTCTCGAGGAAATCTCCTGACCATGAAATCCGTTTTGCGCCGCGCGTGGCTGATGGGTGTTGGACTGCTTGTCACCGCGGCACCGGGTGTCGGCAATGCCGATCCTCAGGAGCGACTGTCCTTCGATGTCGAGGAGGGCCCGAATCTCAACAGCTTTTTAAGAGAAGGTCCGGTGGCCGCGCATTTGCTGCTGCGGTCCGGTCTCGATCCTCGGATATTGATTGCCTTTCCCGCCGGCAACAGCGGCGTGGGCCTGTGGTTCGCTCATGGCAGCTCGCCGGTGAGGTGGACGCTGCGCGGGAGGCCCCAGCCGCTCATCGACCGAGATGCGAAGGGACGGGCGCTGTACGGCATGAAAGCCGAGGTGAGCGTCACGGGAGTGTCGGACCTCATGGTCAAGCAGGCCGTGTTGTCCAGCGTGCGCGTCCTGCGGGACTACCAAGCCTTGGGCACGTTTCCCGCCGAAGTCGCCGCCCACCTGACAATTCAGGGCTCGACGATCACCTGGGCACGCGATCGCCTCGACGGCGCCGCCGGCTATCGACTCAGCATCGAGGTCACCGAAGGGACCCTGCGTGCCGATCATTTCACGGCTGCGACGGGCGGCATCAGCTTGACGATCACCGCCTTGAGCGGCGAAACGCCGCTGACCCCGCTCCCGGAAAAACGCTTGCTCACCGACCGGGCGCGAAACGACCCTGCGGCGCGCAATGTGCTGACCTTCTTGAGCTACAAGGAAAAATTCCTGGCCGGCTCCTGGCGCTTCAACACCTACTTCGGCCGCGACACCCTGATGTCACTGCGGCTGTTGATGCCGGCCCTGACTCCCGAGGCGGTGGACGCGGGGTTGGGCGCGGTGTTGACCCGCTTGTCGGCGCAGGGCGAAGTGGCGCACGAAGAGGATATCGGCGAATTTGCGATTCTCGATCATCTGCGCGCCAACGGCGAGAAATCCGATGCGCCGACATTCAACTACAACATGATCGATGGAAGCTTCATGCTGGCGCCGGTGGCCGCTCAATGGCTGCTCAACGATGCGCGCGGCCGGATGCAGGCTGCGGCGTTCCTGAAACGCATGGATGATCGGCGCGACAAACCGCTGGCCATGGGCGCCGACCTGGTAAGCAATTTCAGGTTCGTGCTCCGGGCGGCGCTTAAGTTTGCGGAGGATTCGCGGGCATCGAATCTGATCGCGCTGAAGCAAGGCTTCGATGCCAGTGAATGGCGGGACAGCAACGACGGATTGGGCGGCGGACGTATTCCCTACGATGTCAATGCGGTGTTCGTGCCCGCAGCGCTCGAAGCCGCGGCGGGCTTTTTCACCAGCGGCCTGCTCGATTCCTATTTGGATGCGGCAGACCGTGCATTGTTCGCCCGAGCTTTAGGGATGGCGCGCACCTGGCGCGCCCAGGCGGGGCCCCTGTTCGATGTGAGTGTGCCGAACTCGGCGGCGCGACAGAAGATTTCCGACTATGCCGCGGCGCTGCAGGTGGCGGACGCAACCGCGCTGGGCTCAGTGGACGGCTCCCCCGTATCATTTCATGCACTGTCCCTGACCGCGGATGACAAACCCATTGCCATCCTTCACTCGGACGAAGGCTTCGAGCTGCTGTTTGGGCGACCCGTGGCGGCTACGCTGGATCGATCGCTCACCGCCCTGATGCGGCCGTTCCCGGCCGGACTCCTCACGTCCGTGGGGATCGTGGTCGCCAATCCCGTGTTTGCGGCCCCCGCCATTCAAGCAAGGCTCAACCGCAGCGCCTACCACGGCACCGTGGTCTGGTCCTGGCAGCAGGCTGTATTCGCCGCGGGACTACAGCGGCAGTTGCAACGTGACGATCTTTCGCCGCAGCTCAAGGCGCATCTGCGCGCGGCCCAGACGCAGCTGTGGAGTGCCATCAATGCAGCTCACAGCATGCGAAACTCCGAACTCTGGTCTTGGAGCTTTGCCAACGGGCAGTACGCGATTGCACCCTTCGGCGCCAATGCCGCCGATGCCGACGAGTCCAATGCGGCGCAGCTCTGGAGCACCGTTTACCTGGCCATTCCCCCGCCTTAGCTGGTTTGTCCTACTTGTGGCTATTTCGCCGCAAGTGTTGCTATTGAACACAATACCAATTAGATTCGATGGCGTGGATGGACCCGGCAAGCGTTGGTCGGAAGCTTACTGACCGACGATCATAAGACTGCTCCAGCAGCCCGCACTGTTTAGTCGATCTTGCCCGGCGACCTTCCTGCATGCAATAAACACCGCGATCTAAGGCGCGGACATGGGGTGGGGGGAATGCGGATTTTCAGTATCTATCGGGCCGGCCGTGGACGGTCTGCCGCATGATGCGGACGAGAAATCGCGCGCTTGTAAATCAGTGGCGTGCGCATGGTTCAGCTACCAACTTAAATACTTTTTCACATAGTCAGGCAGCCATCTCTTAAGGGATGCCGCGACGCTCGTTTGGTTAAATGGTTTATCTTCGGGGGGAATTTTTCATGAGTCAAAAACGCAACAGACAACAATGCTCCGGGTCGAGTTCGGTCCGTTTGGGCCCAGCCACCTGGCCTGCTTTGGGATTGCCCGATACGCGCGACATCGCACGGGGCGTCAGCGTCCGCGGTCTGGGCGTTAGTGCCCTTGCTGTCGCGGTGGCCGGCATCCTGTATTGCGCCGGCAGCGCCTACGCAGCCGACGAAACGACCACCGCGCCGCCCCCTGCCAACTCGCTCGACGAAATCGTCGTCACAGCCTCAGCCCAGGGTGTCAAAAAGCTGGACGCCAGCTACAACATCGTTTCGCTATCTCTCGAACAAATTGCAAACGCGAACCCCGGGAGCGCGGCTGAAATCTTTAAGCAGTCGCCAGGGATCTGGCCGGAAGCATCCGGCGGTCAAACGGGCGCCAACATTGACGTGGCCGGCTTTCCGAACGGCGGCGGCGATTCCCCGTATTTTACGACCATGATCAACGGTTCGCCCCTCTACGGTGCGGCGTCGTTGTCCTTTTTGGATTCCAGTTCCTTGGTGCGTATGGACGACACCGTCGAGCGCATTGAAATTGTCCAGGGCGGACCCAGTGCAATTTTCAGCTCAGGACAGGTTGGTGCTTCGGCGAACTTCATCTTGCGCACCGGTTCGGACAAGACCACAGGCTCGCTGGGCGTCACGTACGGATCTGAAGGGTCCGAACGTGTGGATGCCTTCTACAGCGGCAAGATCATCGACGGGTGGTACGGCAGCATCGGTGGCTTTTACCGGGTATCCGATGGCGTGCGCGATCCGCAATATCCGGCGGACATCGGCGGGCAGCTGACGGGAACTTTGAAGCATGATTTAGACGGCGGCTCGATCATGTTTTGGTATCGAGTCCTGCAGGATAAAAACCTGTGGGTCGCCGATTTTCCTTACATCGTTTCCAACGGGAAAGCCGAGCCTTATCCCGGCTTCAATCAGCTCAACAACACTTACAACAGCAAGCAACTGCAGAATTTCCAGATTCAGTCCCCGGGGGGCGGTTTCATCAACGACGATATCAGCAACGGTCGCGGCGCCGCTCTGCAGTATTTCGGGTCGAATCTCAATTTGAAATTTGGAAACGGATGGTCAATCAGCAATACCTTCCTGTTCGATGGCGGATACCTCAACACTCAGGCGCTGGTCAACAACGGCAACCCCCAGACCTTGTCGAGCTACATCGCTGCGATAGGAGGCCTGCCCGCGGCGCTGCCCAACTCCGCAATCCAGGCGCACTACGCGAATGGTACGGTGGTTGATCCCAATCAAAGCGTGATTACCGAACAAGTGTGGTTCATACGCAAAAAGATCGTGAATGTCACCGATGAATTCCGCTTGTCAATGGACTTCGGCAACGGCAATACATTGACGGCTGGGTTGTATGTAGCGCATTACACGGACAACGATTCCTGGTCGTTGGGCTCCAATGTACTGATGAACAATGTGCCGAATGCGAGCCCGATCATATTGCAAGGCGTCGGCGGCGGGAACATCTACAACGTGACCAGCGCTCAAGGCGTGATCGCCAATGGAGGCTACAACATCCTCGAGCAGGGCCGGGCCACCAACATTGCCGGCTATCTGTCCGACTCATGGAAAATCAACAATTGGCTGTTCGATGCCAATGCACGTCTCGAACATATCGACATAAAGCAACAGACAACCAATCTGGTGAATAAACAGCTGGGATCCACGTTCGATCTGTGGGACAACGCAGTTACTTTGCCTGACGGTACGTACTCGCACGCGAGTGCACAAAACACCATGCCGACGTTCTCGGTGGGCGCCAACTACGAGTTCACCGACCATATGAGCGCGTACGTGCGCGTCAACAATGGCGTGCGCTTCGATAATTTCGACGATATCCGTTGCCAGGTCATCAACGGCTCGGGTGGCTGCACGGGGAATCCGCCTCTTAGCACCGTGCGAAATTACGAAGGTGGATTCAAGATTCAGAATCGTTATACCTACATCGACCTCGCGGTTTATGACAAGGAGTTCAAGGGGCTGCTGTATCAACCCGTCAATATACAAAATGTGCCCATCGGCCCGAAGTCTACCTATGGCTCGACATCTCTCGGAGTACGACTTGTCGGCAGTGTGAATCCCCTGGCCGGCAGCGACATACAGCCTCTAAGGGACTTCAGCATATCGGTGAATGCCAATTGGGAAAGAGCCCACTACAAAGACTTCGAGGGCTGCTTCATCTTCACGGATATCAACAACGTCGTACAATGCGGCACCATCAATGGCGTACAGCTTGCTCGTTTGCCTAAACTCCAAATCCGCGTCACGCCGCAAGACATCCAGAACTTCGGCTGGGGTACTTTGACCGAGTTCATGACTTACGAGCACATTGGTCAACACTACCAAGACCAGACGGGCTTGAATCCGTTGGGCAGCTACTACGACCTGGGCGCCGGCATCGTCGCCAATATCGGCGACAATTGGGAGCTCCGGCTCCTCGGCTCAAACCTCACCAACCAAATTGGTTTGACCGAGGGTAATGCCCGGGTCGGTGGGAACGCCGTGCAAAACAATGTTGGATTCGGTCGGTCGATCGTGGGCCGCGAAGGCAACATCCAGCTCAAGTACAAGTTCTAAGAATAAGCGTGCAGAAGTTATCTCCCCTCGCGATGACGCGAGGGGAGATTCTCAATTCCGGCTGCCTGGCACGACGTCGAATGCAACAGTGAGTCGCGCCTGTTCGCTGTGAAATGGCAGCGTGCCGTGCCAGAAATACGATGGGAAAAGAACCAGTCGGCCAAGTTCGGGGCGAACCGATAATTCGGCGTCCAGCGACGGCGTCGTCACCATCCCCGGCACGCCAAAGCTGAGAATCCCTTCGGCCGTGTGTCCCGCTCTCATGCTGTCGGGCAGCTGAATATAACAAGCCGACGATATCCAACCCCGAGGGTGCACGTGGCTCGTGTGATAGCCGGCGCTGTGCAGACGCACCGACCAACTGCCGTTGAATCGTGAAGCGCCCCGATTGCGACGCCGTAGGGGATCTTCCCCTTCACCGATTTGATCACGGTAGCGCGCGATCGGTGCGGCAAAGGCGAGAAACAGCGCCTGAATGATCGGATCCTGACTGCGCGAGAGATCTTGAGTGGTCTCGGTACCCTGGCGCAACGATTGGTAGAGAAGCCGATGGCCGTGCGGGTTGTGAAGGGTGTTCAAGCGCGAGGCGACTTCGGTCAGGAAGCTCGCGAGATCGGACCACCCGGGAGGTGCCTCGAGGGGCTGCGACAGCAGCATTTTGTCGTAGTTGCAGAGCACTTCGTAGCGGGGATCGTTCATGAGCCGCAGCGCCGTGGCTTGCATGGCAATGAGATATTGATCGTCGGGCGTCGCCTGCAGCAGGGTTGCGCACTCCGTCAGCGCGGCGACTCCCTCCCCCACCCCCAGGTATGCCGCGCACAGGAGCTTGCGAGCTGTCGGGTTGTTTAGTTGCGCCCGCATGGCCTGCTCTGCAAGTCTCAGGGCGGTGCCAGGTTCAAACTCCAGCGCCGCCAGTCCGGCGCGGATGAGCAACGCCGGTGGGGGTTGCGGGCGTGCGGCGCGTTTGACGAGGCACGCGTAAGCGCCGCGCGCGTCACCGGCTCCCTGCAGCAGGGCCGCCTTGGTCGCCCACAGCGCATCGTCATGCTCGTATTTTTCGAGTGCCTGATCCAGAACGTGCGTCGCCTCGCCGATATTGCCGGTGCGCATCCACACGAGTTGCGCCAGGCTGTCGTGCGCATCGGCGCGGCGCGGCTCCAGTCTCACGCATTCGCGCAAAGCCAGCTCGGCTTGGTCGAATCTCTCTAAAGCGATGAGACTGCGAGCTTGCGTGTAATGCAGCGCCGCAGTTGGCCGGGTGCGGGACAAGGTCTGACGCGCCACGCGCTCCCCCTCCTCCGGCTGGTTGGCCGCATTCAACGCAACAGCCAGGGTATGGCTTGCGACGTGACTGTCCGGCGCAAGTGTCGCGAGACGACGATAGTGTGCCACCGCTTCGCTCTGGCGACCCAGAGCCGCGTATGCCGCCACGTGCAGTGCCGACAAATCATCATCGACCTGGCCGCTGTTGCACCAGGGTGTCGCAGTCTCGAGTGCCAATGCCGGCTGGCCCGCGTCCAGGTGGTGGCGAACCAATAGAAGTACAGCCCGAGGATAGGCAGGAGAACCTTGGACCGCACGCTGCAACAAGGGTACGGCCTCGGCACTGCGACCCGACATGAGCAATAGCTCCGCCAGGGTGGCCAGCGTCGGAGTCCATTTGGGATCGATTGCGAGCGCCCGCCGTAGCAGCGATTCGGCTTGGGTGAGGTCGCCCAGGGCTTGCTTGGTGCCGGCAAACAGCCGCAGGCCTTCCACGTATTCAGGATTTGCGGTCACCACGGATTCTAGTTGTGCATGTGCGGCGCCGTATTGACCGGATTGCAGCAGACCGCTGATGCGACGCATGGACTCAACCAGAACTTTGCCTGTGCTCACATGATCTCCGCGTTTGCCTTGCGCCTGGCTGGTCCAATCAAGTCTCTTCCGATAGCAAATTTTACATCCATCTGCAGCGTCGTGGATTTTGACATCGGCGCCCGTACCGCTATATACACTAGGATATAAGGGAGGGCGTTTAATGACTGACGAAACACCGCGCGCAAGCAACAGTTTGCGCACTGTCGCGCTATTGGCCGGTACCGGGATCGGAGTACTGCACCTCAATGGAGTTTATGCAGCCGAGCCGGCAACTGAGACGCCCGCCAAACAAAATGCATTGGAGCAAGTGACCGTATTTGGCCAGAAAGATGCGTACAAGATGGACGCGTCCAGCCTGTCGAAGCTGGCCATACCGCTCATCGACGTCGCCCAGTCGATCAACACCATCTCCGCACAGGAGATGCAGGACCGGGCGGTGGTGGATATGAACCAGGCTTTGAAGACCGTGCCGGGAGTGACCATTGGCGCCGGCGAATTTCGGTCGATCGGTACCTCGCCCACGATCCGCGGCTTCGTCGCGCGAACCGACATGTTCATGGACGGTATCCGTGACTATGGCGATTACTACCGCGATCCGTTCAACCTCGAAGCCATCGAAGTCCTCGAGGGACCCGCGGGCGTGGTGTTCGGCCGCGGGTCGACGGGCGGCGTCATCGAGCAGCAAAGCAAACTTCCGAAGCTTCAACCGCTCATTGCGGGCACGCTCACCGGCGGAACCGACAGCACCCGACGCGCAACCATCGATGTCAACGAGCCGCTGACGGCCTTGGGCGAAGGCGCGGCGTTTAGGATCAGCGCCATGGGTCACAAGGCAATGGTCACCGACCGGAACGTCGTGGCAGATTCTCGCTACGGATTTGCACCGAGTCTTTCGCTCGGACTCGGAACTCCGACGCGCCTTACCTTGGCGTATTTCCGCCAATACAACGATGACATCCCCGACTACGGGTTACCGTACTTCGGCACGCAGCCGGCGCAGGTTCCGCGCGACAACTACTACGGCTTTCGTGATGACTACATGCACACGCTCACCGATGTCGTGACATTCAAGGTCGAGCACGACTTCTCGGATGCCGTCACGATCGAGAATCAGGCCCGCTATGCCCGCTACTCACGCGACTTCCGCTTCAGTGAGCCGTTGATCGCCGCCACGATTCCCCTGACCACGCCGCTATCCGCGGTGACGGTCACCCGCAACACCAACACGGGCCGAAGCGTCGATTCCATGCTGTGGGACCAGCTCAACATGACCATTCGCTGGTCGATAACCGGCATTGACAATGTTTCTGTGGTCGGCATCGAGGGTGGCCACGAACGAGCCACGCCGGAGTTCTACAACAGCAGCGGCGTCCCCACCTCGCCGTTGCTCAACCCAAACGAGAACCTGAATTTCTCGGCGACGAGCACGTTTGTGCGCTACAAAACGCATCTGACTGCCAACAGCGTTGCGCCGTACGTGATCGACACGCTGAAATTTAGCCAGGCATGGGAAGCAACCATCGGCCTGCGGTACGATCATTTCGCGGTCGATTATAATGACGCCAGCTTTTCGACGACTGCACCCGGCGTACTCGTCAAGAGTGACGCCATCGAGCACACGGACAATATGGGAAGCTACCGTGGCGCACTGACCTACAAACCCGCTGCCAACGGCTCCATTTACCTCGCCTTCGGAACCTCGTTCAACCCTTCCGCAGAGGACCTGTCGTTGATCAGCAGTTCGCGCTCCTTCTCGCTGAACAATGCCAACCTCGATCCTGAGAAGAATCGCACCTATGAACTCGGCACGAAATGGGCGGTAGTCGATAGCCATCTCAATCTCAGCGCGGCGATATTCCGCCTGCAAAAAGAGAACGCCCGGGTGCCGGACCCCACCAACGTTCTCCTGAACATTCTCGGCGGGTCGCAACGAGTCGATGGCGTCGAACTGCGCGCTGAAGGCCAGATTACTGCGAAGTGGCGCATCGACGCCGGCTATGAGTACCTCGACAGCAAGCAGACCGGATCAACGAACGGGGCTGCACCCGTCGGCTCGCCCCTCATGAACACGCCGAAGCATGCGTTCACGCAGTGGAACGTGTATCAGATTGTGCCGCGCTTCGAGGTGGGCGGCGGCAGCCGGTTCGTGTCATCGCAGCATACCCAGAACGTTCCGCCCATCAAGACCGTGTCCGGGTTCTGGACATTCGACGCCATGGCCAAGTACGCATTCACACCCAATATTGCCGTGCAGATAAACGTCAACAATCTGACCAACCGGTATTACTACGACCAGCTGCACTTTTTCCACGTGGTTCCAGGCGAAGGCCGTACCGGATTGCTGAGCCTTAACGTACGCTACTGACAATGGTACTGACGATTCCCCGGCTTTTGAGCGCCGCCCAAGTTGCGGAGTTTCGGCAGGCGCTCGGAAGCGTGGAATGGATTGACGGCAAAGCGACTGCGGGATACCTCTCGAGCCGTGCCAAGAACAATGAGCAGGTACCCGAAGGTCACCCGGTGGGCCGTCGTCTCGGCAATGTAATCCTCGAGGAGCTCGATAAGAATGAGAGCTTCATCAGCGCCGCGCTGCCGATGCGAGTCCTTCCGCCCTTGTTCAACCGTTACACGCATGGCCGCTCCTACGGCGGCCATATCGACGGCGCTGTACGGCCCATCGCGGGCACCCCGTTTCGTGTGCGTACCGACTTGTCCGCAACCCTCTTCCTGGCGGACCCCGCGGAATACGATGGCGGCGAACTGGTGATCGGTGAGCCGGGCGACGAAAAAAAGGTCAAGTTGCCTGCCGGCGATTTGGTCCTATACAGCGGCGGCACGGTTCATCGCGTGATGCCGGTCACGCGAGGCGTGCGATTGGCGTCATTCTTTTGGGTGCAGAGCATGGTCAGAGACGAGGCTCGACGCACAATTCTTTTTGAATTCGACAACTCGCTCCAGCAGCTGGGCCGAACCGGCGCGGATCACGATGCGTGCGTACGGCTGGCGGGGGTCTATCACAACCTACTTCGACAGTGGGCCGACGCCTAGCAGCTGCGGCCGCTTCGCGCGTACGGCGAGGCAACTTGGTGTTGCAACGGACTGGGTGTCTGTCTACTCTGTCTTGCAGTAGAAGTGCAGGCGTTGAGGAAGCGCAAAATGGTCACAAAGAAGAAATCAAGCGGTGTTAAAGGGGCCAAGAGCCGCGCTACGGCGGCGAATCGGGCAAAACCCAAGACTGTGCAATCGGCTACATATAAGGAACCAGGCTTGATGAAACGCCTTGCCGCGGGCGCTGTGGTCTGCGCGGAAGGATATGTGTTCGAGCTGGAGCGGCGCGGCTATTTGCAGGCCGGCGCCTTCGTACCGACGGTTCTGCAGGACCACCCCGAGGTCGTGGAGCAGCTCCATATGGATTTCGTGCATGCAGGCTCCGATGTCACACAGGCTCTGACCTACTACGTGCATCGAGAAAAGTTACGTGTGATCGGCCGAGAGAAGGATCTCGAGGCGATGAATCAGATCGCTCTCAAGATCGCAAAGAAAGTCGCGCGTAAGACTCAAACACTGTTTGCCGGCGACATCTGCAACACCAATATTTACGATCCCAACGACAGCAAGGCGCTCAAGCAAGTGGAGCGGATCTTCGAGGAGCAGATCGGCTGGGCGGCGGACGCCGGCGTCGACTACATCGTGGCCGAGACCTTCTCCTGGGGACAGGAGGCTCTGATGGCGCTCGAGGCCATCAAGAAGCATTCCAAGGTGCCGGCGGTGGTCACCTTCTCCATCCATCGCGAGCTTGTGACACGCGAAGGCTGGACGGCCGCGGAGACCTGTCGGCGCCTCGAGGCTGCCGGCGCGGATGTGGTGGGGCTAAATTGCCATCGCGGCCCAAAGACGATGCTGCCGCTGCTGAAAGAGATCCGCGCGGCGGTCAAATGCGATGTGGCCGCACTGCCCGTTCCCTATCGAACCACGGAAGAACAGCCATCATTCATGTCACTGACTGATCCCTGTTGCGCAGACCGGCGCGCCTTCCCGGTTGGACTGGACCCATTCGTCGTCACCCGCCAGGAGATATTTGACTTTGGGCGCGAAGCCTACGCCATGGGCGTCAAGTACCTGGGTGTCTGCTGTGGTGCGGGTCCTCAGCACATTCGGGCTCTCGCCGAGAGCTTGGGGCGGCGTCCGGAGGGCAGCAAGTATTCCGTGGACATGTCGAAGCATGCGTTCTTCGGCACCGATCAGAAGATCAAGACCGTTCAGACGGAGTATCGATCGCGATTGTAGCGTGCCGGTAGGAACGCGATTCCGGCCGTGTACATGCCAGTCCTCGCCCGATGGCAGCATCGACGGCGTTGAGGTCAGGCTGCTTTGGCAGGACTCGCTCGGAAGGCCCGCACTCCCTCGATGAAGGCGTCGATCTGCGGATCGGTCCCGATGGTGACGCGGCACCAGTTCTCGTAAGGCGGAAAACGCCGTCCGACAGCAATATTCCGATGCCGCATGAACTCGGCGAACTGCTTGATCGGCACGCCCGTGTCGAAGAATACGAAATTGCCATGAGGCTCGGCATACGGAAAGTGCAGTCGCGCCAGTTCGGCGGTGAGACGGGCGCGACTGGCCACGATCCGCCGTCGGCATCCTGTTAGGAACTCCTTGTCACCGAGGCTCGCAATGGCGCCGCGCACAGCGAATATATTGGGCGTCGTCATGCGCGCAGCGGAGATTTCCTCGATGACTTCGGGTCGGGCGATCCCGTAGCCATACCGAATCCCGGCCATGCCGTGGAGCTTGGAGAATGTCCGCAACACGACGACACGCTTTGGCCCCGTGACGAGGCTGACCGACGAGGGTGCGGCCTCGACGAATTCCAGATAGGCCTCGTCGATGACGGTCGTCACATGATCCGGAAGCGACGCGACGAATGCTGCGATTGTCGCGGGATCGACCATCGTGCCCGTCGGGTTGTTGGGATTGCAGATGTACACGAGGCGCGTCTTGGCGGAGACCGCCGCGTGCATCGCGCTCAAATCGTGGCGCAGCTGTTTATCGACAGGCACCAACTTCAGGGTAGCCCCTGTGTGATGAGCGTACTCGGTCAACTCGGAGTAAGTGGGCTGGGCAGCCACGATCTCGCCCTGCTGACGCGCGGCAAGCATCCCGAGAGCGCGCAGCAACTCCCCGGAGCCGGTGCCGGTTACGATGTGATCCGGCCCGAGTCCTTCTTTCTCGGCGAGTAAGTTGACGAGCCTTGGATTCTCATCATCCGGATAACGACAACCGTCCGCTATCGACTGGGCGATTGCAGCGCGGGCAGCGGGCGACGGACCGTAGGGGTTCTCATTCCAACACAACAACACCATGGGCTCGGGGCCGCCCGCTAACGGGGCCGCGGCGAGGCGCGCACCCAGTGGTGCCGAAATGCTGCTCATAGGACGCATCAGCATCATCGCCGATGCGGTCAAGAGGTCACGGCGGCTGAGTTCCATGGATCGACACCCCCTACTTGCGCCAAGTCCTGATCAGCGGACTCTATTTCTGGGCCTAGGGTAGCAGATTGCATTTCGCCATGATCGAGGTCTAGCGCGACACCTCCGCGCTTGGCGAAGGTGCGATGGCACCTCGCGAGTTTCGCATCAGTGGGCTACGCAAGCTGCAGAGATCCTGGGGTCGTCAGCGGCTGGGCGTCTGGGACCGGTTCTAGTTCCGTCGGAGGTCCACCTGGTGTTTGAGGCCCTGGGGCGTGGGCTCGTCGCCAAGGAGTTGAGACAGTTCCGATCCGGCGAGCAAAAACGCGCCCACTCCATAGACATAACTCGAGGATGGCTTGAATTTTCCGGGCTCGCCACCGATCGGCTGAATGGATCCCAGTCTTCCGTCTTTGTAAATGTGCTGGAGCATGCCGGCCCATGACCTGGTGACGACCGGCAAATACTTCTTATGATCGAGCACGCCGTGATTGATGCCCCAGGTGATCGCGTACGTGAAGAACGCGGATCCAGAGATCTCGGAAGACTGGTACGCGCCGGGATCGAGGAGGCTCGCGCGCCATAGGCCATCGGGCAGCTGCAGCACTGCAATGCGCTCTGCCATCTCGCGATATTGAGCGAGGAATTTGGCGCGATCCGGATACTGGGCCGGCATCTTTTCAAGCACCATGGCCAGACCTGCGAGAACCCATCCATTGCCGCGCGACCAGAAGACCTTCTGACCGTTGGATTCGTGCATGGTGAGGAAACGATTGTCGCGATAGTAAAGATGTTCGGCGGGATCATAGAGGGCAGCGGAAGTGCGCCACCACTCATGATTCATGAAGTCGAGATACTTCGGATCGTGCGTCGCGATAGATAGTTGAGTCAGCACGGGGGGTGCCATATACAGCGCGTCGCACCACCACCAGAGATTCTCATTCGGATCGTTGGGACGAGCCAGAAGCTTGTCCATCGCCTCACGAGTGGGTGCAATCCGCTTCTGGTCAGCCTGCTCGGCATAGAATGCCAGGTAGGTGAGCCCAATGGCTTCATCGTCGGCATGCGCGAAGCGCGGACCGAGGTTCCACTGATTCTGGATGGCAACCTCGAGAACGCGGTCGTGATAACGGCGGTCTCCGGTTGCCTTGGAGGCCGCGAGAAGGCCATCGTAGAGCGCCGCGAAAGTCCATTGGATGTTGTAGCGCGACTCGGCCTCCCTCAGCTGCCAGTCTCCCACAGTTTTCATCGCCCTCAATATGGCGCTCCGCTTCATTTTTGGTGAGAGGTTCGCGGCCAGTGGCCCGGGATCATCGGGCTGATCGCCTGCCGCCTGGAGCTCCGCAACCGCTGAGTTTGCAGAATTCTGCGCATGAGCGACGGACCCTGCGAGGATTGTGGCCGCCAGGAGCGCGAGAGGTAAGTATGGCTTCGTCATGAAAGCATCCAGTTTACGGCGATGATACAAGACGCGCCACGGAACTCGTCGCGGTCGGCAACGCAGCATCCCTAAAATTTCAACGTCTGAAGGATCTCATCAACTACAGCTACCAGTTGCTCCATTCATCGCCAGAGTGGCGGCACTAAATGCGCGAGCGAATCGGTCATGCATTCACATTGTTGAAACTACAAGCGCAATCGTCAACAGTGCCATTGCGGCGAGCAACGAATTGTGACACCAGCGCGCGACCACTGAAAACATGTTCAATCTCCTGTAAATGTTGGTTGTGCCAATCCGCTCGGCAAAAGGCCATTGATGTGCGGTATCGTGCGGACAACGCCTTTCCGACTCGAATGCCATGATTTCAAGTGCTTCGAACCATAGGCACCAGGCATAAAGCGCGGGTACGACAGTTCCAACGACCGCGTTTTGGCGCCGCGAGACGTTCAATTTCGCGAAGCGATCAAGCAGCACCAGGAGCCAAAAAGTCGCTGTAGGTGGAACTACAAAGAATAGAAACCGCTAAAACCCAGCCGACCCAAATCCATCGCGCCGAATACTTGATCAGGCTCGCGCCGAAGGGAATCGATGCGATCCAGTAGACGATCGTCAGAGGTTTTGCAACTTGATTGCTCGCCATACGGTCTCCGCGAACTGCCATCTGCCAGCGTCAAAGATATAGACGAGTGAAACGGCGTCCTTATCCGTGAATGCCGCATGCTTATTCCTGGGTTGCTGACATTCAGGATGTGGACCCGTTCTGCCCAGACGCACGCCCTAACCATCACGTAAGCAGGACAAACCAACGTCGTGAAGGTCCGCAAGCAAGGACTGGATTGCAGCATTCATGGACAAAACGCGCGGCTTGAGTCGTCGATACATTGATATCGACGCAAAGTTGGAACGGTGTTCAGCGACCAGCCGCGCTTCCTCGCAGATCCCCATTGTCAAGAGGTGTGTATTCGGGCATGACACTGAAGGACTATCGAGACGACGAGATCAGCGGTGCGACGCCGCTCGCTCGTGACGCCTTCGAGCGCGCGCTTGACATGCACCTCAGCTGGCGCTCCGGTGCCGAATCGGAACTCGATCAGGCCGTCCGCGAAGCCCCGGCGTTCACCATGGCGCACGTGCTCAGAGCGTACCTGTTCCTGTGCAGTCGCGATGTGGCACGGGTGCGTTTGGCCCGGACGGCATATGCGCGTGCCGCAGCCCTACCGGGAAATACCCGCGAGCGCCTGCACGTCGCCACAATTCGCGCGGCGCTCGCCGATGACTTCGCGACCTTCAACACCTTGGTGCACTCGCTACTCAAGCAGTTCCCGCGCGATGTGCTTGCCTTGCAGGTCGGGCACGCCGTCGACTACTTGACTGGCGACGTGGCGACCATGGAGGCACGCGTCGCAGCGGTACTGCCTGCATGGTCGCCCGGCGCACCTGGATATCATGCCGTTCTCGCGATGCACGCATTCAGTTTGGTGGAGGGCGCGTACTACGAGGCCGCAACTGACCGTGGCCTGTGGGCATTAGATCTTAACCCTGCCGACGCGCGTGCTCACCATGCGCTGACACATGTGTACGAAATGACAGGACAGGCACTCACAGGCGCCAATTGGATGCGGAATCGTCTCGGCTTCTGGTCCGTCGGCACAGTCTCGGCAACCCACTGCTGGTGGCATTGGGCGCTGTTTTACCTCGAGCAGGCCGAAGTCGGCGCCGCACTTGAGATCTACGATTGCCGGATTCGCGTCGTACGCTCTCGCAAGGTCGCCGATATGATCGACGCTGCATCGCTCCTATGGCGTATTGAGTTGCTCGGCGTCGACACTGACGCGCGCTGGTTGGAACTGGCGTCCGGCTGGGACAAGCATATCGAGGATGCCTTTTGCACCTTCGGTGATGTGCACGCCATGCTGGCGCTGGTCGGTGCACGGGACTGGAAGGCAGCGGGTCGACTGGAGGGCGCGCTGGTGCGACGCCAGACCCTCAATACCCGTTATGGCGTTACCACCAGCCTCGTCGGACTTCCGGCGTGTCGCGCGCTCATTGCGTTCGGACGAGGAGACTATACTGGCGCGACCAAGCTGCTCGGCGTCATTTTGTCTGTCGCGCGGAAAATCGGCGGTAGTCACGCGCAACGCGACCTTTTCTACTTGACCCTGCTCGAAGCTGTTCGACGTCTGCGCGGCAGGAGTTGACTTCGCGATTCTCCGCGAGCCGGCGCTGGCGGACCAATCTGCGCGAATCTCGGGAACTGCATGGACATGAGATTGTCCTAGCGTTCGTATGTGCACCAGAGTGAAGCGGGCCTTTCAACACATGCCGCCTGAAACTCCACGCTGCGGACATGCCAGATGTGAAACCAGCGGATTCGCTGTTTGCACCGCATTGAGCGCCGGACTAGCGACAGTCGATAGCGTTACTAGTTCGCGCGCGGTTCAAACGTTTTGAAGCTTCCTGCTCTCAATCCTAGCTGCAATCATCAAAGAGGGTAAATCGTGGATAGTTCCCCGAATCAGCCGACTGACGTTTGTGAACCGGTTAGCGCATGTGCAAACGGATTAGAGGTGTATGGAGAGCACGGCCTGCTCGCCTCTTCAGTAGATTTGGGCTGGTCGGGGCTTTCGGCAGAGCTGCGCACACATGCCGGCGGAGTGCTAGCATGGAAGAGCACGCAGCCCGAGACAGAGGTTTGCGTCGCGATCCGAGCGAGCAACTTGCCTATCACCCGGGTGGGCGGTGGTGTCGTAGAGCGCGCGATCGCACGGCAGGGAACGGTCTGGCTGTGCCCGCCGGAAGAACATCTCGTTGATTTGCGCGCGCTCGAGAATATGCGCTCGCCCAAGCCGCAGGTTTTGCATATGTATCTTCCGGCGCGATACTTCTCGTCGGAGGGCCTGGGCATCTCGCTCGGCCATTCAGCGCCAGGATCCCTGCGCTACCAGCACAGTTTCCAGGACCCTCTGGTCGCCGAGATCGCGTTCGCGATTGTTTCGGAGATGCGGTCTCAGACGGCCGGTGGCAGGCTGCTGACCGAAACGTTGGCGATCAGTCTTGCGGCAAGGTTGATGCAGCGTCATAGCGGTCTCCCTACCGATAAGGACTTCGTACGCCTCTCCAACCGGGGACTCGATCGACGCAGGTTGACCAGGGTGAAGGAATTCATTGCGGCGAATCTGGAGAGGGAGCTGACGATCGCGCAGCTTGCGGAAGTCGCATCGTTGAGCCAATTCCACTTTGCACGAGCATTCAAAGCCGCTGTCGGTCAATCACCTCATCAGTATGTCAGCGCGTACCGTCTCGATCACGCAAAAGAGCTTTTGACGCGATGGGATCAGTCCTTGCTCGACATCGCTGTTGCGCTAAACTTTTCGTCTCAGGCCAATTTCACCAGAGCGTTTCGTAAGAGCACCGGCATGACACCGGGCCAGTATCGGCGCCGTTTCAACCGACTCTGAGACCTGTCCGGAAGGACTGCTCGTCGCTCTCCAACGAGGCGCACCCGTCGGACTCACATCTACTCTATTACGTGAGCAGGGGCAGTCAACATTCTGAATGTCCGCAACCAATGAATAGCGCTCAGCACTCATGGATAAGACCGCGAGAATTTGGTCCATCAAACTCGTCTCTGAATTCGATCAGCCAACTTCTCGACTCAGGCGGAGATACCAATGGCACAAGCAGCGGCTGAGGACACGACTACAACAGACCAAGGAGATACCGTGCGCATGAAAATGAGCACGAGTCCGGTGAGGCACATACATCATCAGGCCTATTCTTGCTGGGACTCCGAGGAAACACGTTATTTCTACGAGGATATTCTCGCAATGCCGCTAATCGAGGCGATCGTGATCGAAGATCCCTTGCGCACCGATGGTTCAGGGTATTTCTACACGTTTTTCGAAATCGGCGACGGCGATACGCTAGCCTTCTTTGAGCAAATGTCGCTGGTTCATCCCAAGTGCTTCAACTCGCGAAACGCCTGTCATCGTCACATCTCGCTTGAAGTGGAGGGAGACGCGACGGTGCAGCAGTTAGAGCGCAGTCTAGATGCAGCCGGCGTCGCGAGCACGCTCGAAAGTCTAGGAACGTCTCTGTCCCTCCGCGTTAATGATCCAAACGGTTTGACACTGGAGTTCATGACCGGTGTACGGCGTTCGTTCGAGTACGAGAGAACTTCGCGGTCATCCGCGCACTCTGAACTTCAGCGGTGGCTGCTGCATCGCCAGAATTTGTGGCGTCGCCGATCGTTTCACGAAAATCTCGATCCATCGAGGCAATGCCCGGAAAACAAATAGGCTGTTGATCGTCAATGCGCCAGCCTCGCGCCCGGCCACTACTGTCAGCTTTCGCGATGTCGGTTTTGAACGCGCGTAGGTTTGAATTCTTTTCCTACTCCGCCCTCTTTATTCGTGAGCGCTTCGCGGGGCCGCGCCGCGACCGACTGCCTTCTATGCGGTTCCGAGGAAGCGCTCGACGATCTCCGGCAGCATCGGCTCGACGGCGACCGTGTAGTGAGTGGTGTTCGGCACGATTGCGAACTGGTTTGCGGGCCGCAGTGAGCCATCGATCCCGGCATCGCGCTGGCCGCCTCCCAACGCCTTCCAGAACTCGACCATGTGTTCGGGCCGAATGGAGTCAGCGTCGGCAAAGACCAGCAGTGTGCGAGCCCGAACCTTGGCGACGTCGGCGCTCCAGTCAAAGGGGCGTTTGGTCAGGTCACCGACCTTGCTGAAGAGGTTCGTCCAATCGACATCGGGATAGGCCTGCCCTAACGGCGATGCCTTGACGCTATCGCCGAGCATGGCAGCGTTGGCCTCCAGCTGATTGAAGGCCGCCACCCCCTCCGGGTAAGAGCCGTCCTGCCTCATTGCCCCGGACACGAGCACGAGCCGGTCGACCACGTCCGGATGGCGGATGGCGGTCTGCAGCGCGACGTCGGAGCCCAGCGAGTAGCCCATGACGTCGGCCTTGCCGAGCTTCAGATGGCCGATCAGAGCGGCAACGTCGTCGCCCAACGTTTCACAGCGCAGTGGCCTGGCAGTGTCTGGTGTGCGCCCATGCGCCTGGAGATGGACGGCGATCACCTGCCGGCGCTTGGCCAGTTTGGCCAGATTGCTCCCGAAGCTGTCTGGGTCGATGCCCCCGTGAAGAAGAATGAGCGGCTTGCCGGCGCCATGCACGCTGTAAAAGATATGCTGGCCATTGACGTCGGCAAAATTCGCATTCGACCTGGCGGGGGTCTCCTTGGCTTGAACGGGAAGGGTCGCAGTCAGCACTGCGGTCGCTGTGGCAGTCTTCAGGAAATCGCGTCTGAGCATATCGTCCTCACGTCGCGCCCAGGGTGACGAGAAGCTCATCCAGTTGCTCGAACGTCTCGGCCATCGCATTCTCCATCCCGGCGTTGGCATCGAGAGCTTCCTTGGAGGGATAGAGTTCGTGATAGACGAGCAGCGTCTTGCCACTTCTTTCCTCGAAGGTCACGGTGCTGATCGCACCTCCGTCACTCTCGTCATTCGTCCAGACGAGGCGCGAGTGCGGTGTTACTTCCTTGTACGTGCCGAAGAACGCCATCCGTGAGTCCCCGTGTGCGAACTCCAAACGGTACCTGCCCCCGACACGAACATCCATTTCGCAGGAAAGCAGGGACATTCCCATCGACTTCGGCACCCACCACTGCCTGAACACGTCGGGCTTGGTCCACGCCTCGAACACGAGGCGCGCTGGGCCGTTGAAAGTTCGCGTGACGGCTAGCTCACGCTCGGACTTTCGCTCCACAGTGGTACGGTTCTTCATGGGGGCAATCTCACTCTCTCTTCTTGCGTCCAACGACCTTCTCCTTTTGTTTCAGTTCCTCAACAACGGTGTCCAGCGCGTCGAAGCGCGCGTCCCAGAGCTGGCGGTATCTCTCGATCCATGCAGCTTCCTCCTCCAGTCGGCGCGGGCCGAGCTTGCAGGTCCGCACGCGCCCGACCTTCGCCGTGGTGACTAGCCCCGACTGCTCCAAGACGCCGACATGCTTCTTCATGCCCGTGAGGGACATGCGGAATTTCTCGGCAAGGTCCGTGATCGAAGCGTCTGCACGCCAGAGCTGCTCAAGAACGCCACGTCGCGTGGCGTCGGAGAGTGCGGCGAACGAGGCATCGAAGCGGGTCTGTGCATACTGAACCATATGGTTCAGTATTTAACACACGGATAGGCGGCACGCAAGGGGAGGCCGAGCTAGCGCTGCCCTGAACAGCTCACAGGAGATCAGATGGTAAGCGTCTGCCGCCGGCACCGTTCCCGGCCCGAAGTGTCTTGCATTCCTTCTCTCGCCATGAAGGCGCTCGAAGTGCGGAGCTTGGTTTTCTGAAGGTCTGCAAGCGCCCATTGCAGACATTAGCTCTGTATCCGCGATGCTGCGTCAAATCATTCGGCAGAATGGCGGCGGCGCCTTTTCGTCACAGACATCGGGCCTGGTGTGGGTCGTTGTCCAATATTTCAAAAGGCCGAGTTGCGTGGCCACCGCCGAGAAGCCCGGATCGGCCAATGTTCCGCGCATGCTCCGATCCCAGAAGAGCGATGGCCCCGGATATTCGCGCGTCGTCGCTAACCTGGTCGCGATCTGGAAAGCTTCGTGGTTCGCGCCGAGATCTGCGAGCAGTCTTGCGACTGCATCCCTCTGCTGATCTTCAGTCAGCGCAAGGAGGGCCTGGACTGCTTGCGCCTTGGTGCCGGAATCACGCGACGCTAGTGCGCGATACCCTGTCAGCAGGGCCGCGCGGAGTTCTGGGGAAATCGGCATTGTCGGGTCAAGCAGGAGGTTGATGTCACCAATCTCAGTTGCCTTTTCTCTCTTGAGATTTCTCGCAAAGACGGCATCCGGAGCAAGGTCGATCGCCGCATCGAAATAGGGTTTCGCCTCGCCAGGCTTGCCCGCGACGACAAGCGCTCGAGCCAGGGTCAGAGGCGTATAAACATAGAGGGCCAGCATATCGTTGGCCCGGTGCAATTGTTCGACTGCTTCGGCAGTCCGACCGACATTTACGAGCATCCACCCATATTGATGGTACTCGCATCCGCAATCCAGCCGACGGGCCGCGACGGCGCGCTTCAGCAGCTCTTCCCGGCCGGTCCAGTCGCGCCGATCGAGCAGCATGGATTTGATATAGAGGGCCTCGCTGTTCTCGCTGTCGATAGCGACCGCGCGGTCGGCCGCTTGACGTCCACTCGCGCGCGCCTCTTCGGCCATCCGGCTGTTGTCCGCGCTCATTGCGACTTTCCAGTACGCACCGGCGACCGCCGCCCAACCCCAGGAAAAGTCTGGAAGGGCAGCGACGACCCGTTGCGCGGGAATCAGGGCTCTCCGTCCCACCTCTAGATTGGGATCCCAGTGTCCCTGGCAAAATTGCATGTAGTCCCTAAGGACTGCGTCAGGCAGCGGCTTGTGATAGGTCGACGCTCCGAACAGTCCGCAGCGGACTACATTGCCTTTATCCACGGCGATGTGGCGTGGAACCCTCGAGACTTCGTTTCCGTCGTAGTTGAAAGTGTCAGACCACAAGGTTGCGCCGGAGCGCTCGTTGGCCAGGCGAGTGATGACACGTATCGTGTCTCCGTCGCGCTGGATCGTCCCGCCCAGTGTGTAGGCTGGCGCTGCGCCCGGCGACGGGGCTGGCGCTGTCGAGACACCGACAACGCCGTCGACGTTGAATGCCGCGGTGAGCTCCGTGTCCACCGTATCCCGAAGAGTTGCAGGCAAGTCTGTGGACAGGAGCTGGAAGCCCGTCAGGCGAACCATCATGCTGTGAGCTACGGCCTGGGGCGGCCGGAGTGCCCACCAGGCCCCGCCAGCCCCGACCAGCGAAAGCAAGCCCGCGGCTGCGATCGCCTTCCCGCGCCCCGAGAAGAAAGCCGCCCGGCGGGACGCGGATGTGGGAGCCGCGGGCACCATCGGCCCGGAAGCTGAAATCTGCTCGATCCGGCCAATCAGCGTGTCGATCGACCTGTCCCAGCCTTCGAACGCGTTGATCCATTGACGTGTCGACAATTCGTAGGCGAATGCATCGCTCGGCTCGACGTTTTTGAGGCGAAGCGCGATAACCTGCACCTGGTAGCGGCTGGCGAGCGAGAGCTCCTTTTTGATCTCATCGCTGGTGTTGGCTGCGTCCGAGAAGACGAGAACTACCGCCCGAGCGGTGCGAAGCGATTGCACGATCGCCTCTTGATAATTCGCGCCAGGCGGCACGTCCCGCATGGAAATCCAGCATTGGGTTCCACGACGTTCGATCGCTTTGCAGACCTTCAGCGCCTCAGCGCGGTCGGCGGTCGCGTGGCTGATAAAGACCGGGGGCGGCCCCCGATCTTCCCTGCCGATTGCCGACCCTTGTTCGTTCACCGCGCCTCCACCACTCGTAAAGGCAAAGTCTAAGGCGCTTGGGGGACCAAGAGAAGCGAATAGGGGCAGTTGTGCAAGGAGATTACTCCGCTTCCATGAATCTACCGATCTGCTGCTGAATACGAGGGGCTGTGACCCCTGATGACACCTAGCGCAATGTCAGACGTCGAATGACGCGCGCGAGGAAATTACGGCATCTGTACAGAGTACGGCTAGCCGCGTCTACCCAGCCATTCGAATACCAAGGCTCCGCCGCTCGATTCAAGCCTCGCCGGGCTTCGCGGCGTGTCAGCGGTTTCATCTTTGACGCTGAATTCAAAGGTGCCCATGTTCACCAAGACAACCCGTGGCGCGGCAGGTGCTCAGCCCGTATGCCTGGCAGTTCGGATCATTGTTCGTTTCGGAGCTGAACAACGACGTATCGGTCATTAGTCCGACACTCAAGTCAGTAAGCGTCTGGGCAACACACATCTCACTGTGTTTTTCAGGCTTTTATGGACGTCTATCGACGTTCTTGGAAGAGAGGCTGGTGCGCAAAGAGGATTCGAACCCCTGACCCACGCATTACGAATTCGTAGGTCTTTCTAGAGATGCCTATCGATCAATATCTTAGGATCGCCAATTGCGGTCATCAGTAAAACGAATGGAAAATCTGCTCGTGCTGGTACGAAAGTGGCCACAGCATATTCGCCATGCTTGAACAGATTTGAATTTGGAACTTAGGGGATCTCAGATCCAAATCAGGTTTTTAACCCCTCCTTTCCCGGACGATTGACTGCGCGACCTCTCGCTCACGATGCTCAAAAGCATCGGCGAATTGCTCGAGTTCTGCTGCGCCCATTCCAAGCTCGCGGCCACGCACGCGCCAATTTGAAACGGTCCGTTCGACCTCTGCAAGTATATCGACTGCAGCTTCACCTTATACAGACCACCTCTTTCAAATACCTTCACTTCACATAGATTTTGGGGGCCCGCCGGCGGATGCTTGCGGATCCGTTATCGCCGATCTGTCAATCGGCCACACGTTACGAGGTGCGCTTGCGCGCGCTTAAGAGATTGTTTACCTCACGCAGAGCCTTCTCGGCAGCCGCCTCATCACCCCGAGCACAGTCTTTCTGTACTAAACGCAGATGCGCGTTCATCCAATGCGCCTCAGCGCTCGTGAATACCAGGCCGTCGGACGCAACTACGCGCACCTGCCCCGGCTTATCTGGCCGAACAGAATCAACGATCCGCTGCACGCTTGAAAAATGTTCAATCAATGTGGGGCTGCAGGTCGCCTGAGCGAGGTTCGACAACGCCAGAAAGGCAGCCGAGGCAACAACAAAGTGGATACGGGCGGGCATGAGATCTCCTTCATCTATTTTCAGCGCCGTGGTCTTAAAATTGGCGACGGCCAAAGGTTAGACGAAGCGGCGTAAAGATCCCGTCAAAACAGGCATGGAGCTAGTATATATAGTATATCAAACGGTGATAAGCCTGCTCAGGCGCCCCGCCCGCCCCCGGAAGGCTCAGGACGGTGCTGAGCGGCGAGTATCCGTGGGCGGGCTCTCAAGCCAGATTTTCGCCCCAAACACTGATTGAATGCCGAGGGCGACGCGAGCGCCGCCCTCAGTGGGTCTTGAGTTCTACGGCTCACAGACTGTAGTACATCTCCACTTCGATCGGGTGCGTTGTCATGCGCAGACGCGTCACTTCCTTCATTTTCAATTCGATATAGGCATCGATCAGATCGTCGGTAAAGACCCCGC
>Ga0193753_10000821_pt1 | contig 28891 bp, 24 predicted proteins | sample H1c2metaG_FD_144925 | JGI IMG/M metagenome (GOLD analysis project Ga0193753, IMG submission 144925) | Soil microbial communities from a riparian zone of the East river system, Colorado, United States - H1c2 | ecosystem: Environmental > Terrestrial > Soil > Riparian zone | place: USA: East...
AAATATAATCAAACGTGTCGAGCGTTTTTGGGCAGCCATGCTCAAGGTAGAAGTCCACCAGCTTCTTATCATTCTCTTGCGTCGCCCGGTGAAGGAACGAGTCATCGTCCTCGACAATGTCATCGAGCGTTGCGCCCGCCGCGATCAGTCTGCGCGCTTCGACAAAATCGCGCTCATTAGTGCATTCCAAAGCGGAGGTCGCTCACCCTCCTCCATCCCGTCAGGACTGAAAGACATCGACGTTAACTGAGCTTCGCGTCCATCGTGATGTTCGCTTTCAACAAACGCGAGATTGGGCAACCGGCTTTGGCGATGTCAGCCACGCGCGCGAACGCGGCGGCGTCAGCTCCCGGAATTGTCGCCACTGTGTCCAAGTGAATGGCCGTCACCGTGAAACCGACGTCGAGCTTTTCCATCGTGAGCGTCGCTGTGGTTTCGATGCGGGTTGGATTCATGGCGGCCTTGCCGAGTTCAGCAGAGAGCGCCATGGAAAAGCAGCCGGCATGCGCTGCCGCGATCAATTCCTCGGGATTTGTCCCCACGCCATTCTCGAATCGCGTGCTGAAGGAATACTGCGTCTCCTTCAACGCGCCGCTCTCGGTGGAAATGGTTCCCTTGCCTTGCTTCAGATCGCCCTGCCAGACCGCGGATGCTTTTCGTTTCATAATTTTGTCTCCTTGCGCGGCAACGTAGAGTTAAAGCCGTTTCAATGTCAGGGGGAAAATGCGCCTAGTGGTCCGCAAAAAGCGAAAGTGCCATGACGCCGGAACTCGCAAACAGCCCCGCGAAAAAAGCGAGATACGCGAGCCGCAGGAATCGGTATTTCTTCGTGGCCAGGTACACACCCAACACATAAAGCTCGCGGACCTGGGCTTCGTAGGTGCGGCTGGTGTCGTTCATCATTTCCTCCATGGCGGCTTCGAACTTCGGATAGTCCAGTCGAATAAAATCGCCAAAGAATAATAAGTTGAACGACGGGTTCTGCACGTCAGGTGACGGCAGTCCATGCGGAGAGGAATGGATTTTCGGCATCACGGCGTAAACGGCCAGTCCTACCGTCACCAGGCAGAAAATTATCAGGACGAGGAACGGCCACTTGAAATCCGGTTTGAGGACTTGCGGCGTCGCGAGCGTGATGACGACCGCCGACATCGTCAGCAGCATATTGGCTTTCATGTCGGCCATGGAACTGAGTTGAACATGATGCGCGCGAGTCTGGCGCAGCATGTGGTCCAGGTGATTTCCCGGCTGATTGATTTTCATAGCGCCAAAGTTTTCCCGCGGGGATTGCAGCAGCTTTTGAGATTCTGCGCAATGAAGGGCGAACAATTCGCCTCGCGCCGATCAAGCAGCCGTCAGCGCAGCACGTGCGTCATCAGCCGTGCCGGTTTTCTCCAGGAAGTAGTCGTAGTCTCCAACGTAGGGAACGACTTGTCCGGCGTTCACGTGCAACACTTTGGTCGCGAGATGACGGATGAAATGCACATCGTGGGAAATAAACACAAGCGTGCCTTCGTAACGCTCCAACGCCAGTGTGAGCGACTCGACGGTGTGAATGTCGAGATGCGTCGTTGGCTCGTCCATCAAGAGAAGGTTCGGCGGATCGACGAGAAACTTCACAAGATTGAGACGGCTCTTCTCGCCGCCGCTGAGAATCGCGGTCTTCTTAAAAATGTCGTCCTTGCGGAACATGAAGGAGCCGAGAATCGCCCGCGCTTCGTCATCGCGCATGGCTGGCGCGCTGGCGAGCACTTCTTCGAGCACCGTTTTTTCCGGGTCGAGCGTGTCCGCGCGATGCTGGCTGAAGTAACCAATCTTCGCGTTGTGCCCGAGCTTGCGCTCGCCTTTTTGAAACTCCACCACGCCCGCGAGGATTTTCAGCAGCGTTGATTTGCCTGAGCCATTGGGACCCACCAGCACGGTGCGCTCGCCGCGTTCAACGGTTAGATCCAGGCCGCGATAAACCTGCGTCGCCCCATAGGCCATGTGAATTCCTTCGAGGGTGACGGCGCGCTGACCACCGCGCGGCGGCGGGGGAATCTGAAAACGAAACGGCTTGCGCGGCGCCATCGGCTTCTCGATCAGCTCCAGCCGCTCGATCTGCTTGAGCTTGCTTTGGGCCTGCGAAGCCTTGGACGGAATGGCACGGAAGCGATCCGCGAATTGCTGGAGCGCGGCGATCTCTTTTTGCTGATTGTTGTAGGCGGCCAGTTGCTGCTCGTAACGTTCCTCACGCTGCCGGAGGTAGTCGGAGTAGTTACCCGTGTAGGCAATCAGCTTCTTCTCCGAGATTTCATGCACCTGACTCACCACTTCATCCATGAACTGGCGGTCGTGGGAAATGAGGAGCAGCGCGCCGGAATAATTCTTCAGATAATTTTGCAGCCAGAGCAGCGAGAGCAGATCGAGATGGTTCGTCGGCTCGTCGAGCAAGAGAAGGTCGGGTTCCATCACGAGCAAACGCGCCAGTCGCGCGCGCATGATCCAGCCGCCACTCATTTCCCGTGCCTTGCGATCGAAGTCGGTGTCGCGATAGCCGAGTCCGCGCAACATCTTCTTTGCCTTCGTTTCCACCTGCGGATCATTCAACGCATCGTGCTTGGCATGGGCTTCGAGGTATTCAGGGCCGGACACATCGCCCGCCGCTTCCAATTCGTGCAGCCGCTTTTCCAATCGTGGCACCTCGTCCACGCGGCCGGTGGCGACATCGAGAATCGTTTCCTCGCCATGCGCTTCGCCCTCCTGTGGGAGATAGCCGACCATCGTCCACTCATCGCGCTGGACCGCGCCCGCTTCCGGCTCTTTCTGTTTGAGAATGATGGAGAACAGCGTGGTCTTGCCGGCGCCGTTGGGTCCGACCAGCGCAACGCGGTCGCCATAGTTCACCTGGAACGAAGCGTTCTCGAAGAGCATCCGCCCGCCCAGCGACATTTTTAGATCTCGAATTGTAAGCATGAAATAACTGGCCGCCTGATTACCGTCCCGGCATGGAGAGGAATTCACTTCACTCCGCGGGAGCCGGAGCATTGGTCTGTCTGCGGCGACGAGCGGAGAAGCGTATTCTGAGATCGCTTTCCGTCAATGGCTCATTTCACGGAGAATCAGGTTCTCTCTTTTTTGGTTCGCCACATGAGCCAAGCCAGGAAGCCGGCAGTGGCACCGCCCAGATGCGCGAGTGCGGACACGTCCGAAAAGCCAGCCATTTGCCGCACTGCTCCGAATATTTGCAGCAAAGCCCAAAGGACCATGCCGCCCCAGGCCGGGAATTGAATCCATTGAAGCTGATAGGCTGCTCTCAGATACAACCCGAGCCGCGCATGCGGAAACTGTAGCGCATAAAAAGTGATGATTCCGGAAATTCCTCCGCTCGCTCCGATACAAGGCAGCAGGTCTCGCGGTTCGCCAGCGATGTGTGCGAGATCGCCGACAATAGTTGCGCAGAGCAACAACGCGCCGTACTTCCATCGGCCCAGGTAGTCTTCAACGTTGTCGCCGAAGATGATCAGAAAGTAGAGGTTGCTGACGAGGTGAAGGATGCCGCCGTGGAGAAAGAATGACGTGATGAACGTCAGACCTCCGTATCGTCCCGCCTCTGCCGGTATCAGGGAGAATTCTTTCAATACAGGATCGGCGAACATGAAGCCGGTGATACTCGCAGCAATTACACACAGAGCGACCGTCCATGTTACTACTGGAAAACCCGCCATGGCCGGCGTATCGCATTCAACCGGCAAGCCGAAGACCGCGGGCAGTTGCTGCCAGGTTTCCGGCGGCTCATCTTCGGTTATCATCTCGTCCATTCGCTTCACCTCGTAGAGAGCGATGGCCTCGCGGGCGGCCTGCGGTAATTCAGCGCGTTTCGCCATGATGGGACTCGCGACCGGCATCTGCTCGAACTCACGGGCGTCGAACCAGACAAATTGGCAGACCTTACAGACATCGAGTTTCAGTCCGTCCTGAATGGTTTCGGGCATAAGGTTGCGGCAAGTCGGACATTGCTTCCGTCCGCAGGGAGCAGAGCGCGCATCAGCCCACAGGCGCGTGATGGGTTGTTCTCCGACGACCTTGCGCAGGATAGAAATAGCCACCGTGCGCCCGCCGCAATCCTGACACGCCCAGTAAACGCCCGCGGAGCTTTGCATACGCATGAGCACGCGATGGCAATTGGGGCAGGCGAACATCTGAGGTCATCATGATTGGATTAACGGACAAATCAATCCGTGCGTGGGCGTGATGCTTGCGAGCAGTGCAAGGCAGTCGTAGCTTCCACACTCATGTTTGAACTCACGGCGCCATTCGAACCAGCGGGCGATCAGCCGCAAGCGATTGCGAAGCTGACGGAAGGTGTTTTTTCCGGCGCGCGGCATCAGACGCTGCTCGGCGTCACCGGCTCCGGCAAGACCTACACGGTCGCCAACGTGATCAAGAACGTGAACAAGCCGACGTTGGTCATCTCGCACAACAAGACGCTGGCAGCGCAGCTTTACGCGGAGTTCAAAGGGTTCTTTCCCAAAAACGCCGTCGAATATTTCGTCAGTTATTTCGATTACTATCAGCCAGAAGCCTACATCCCGCGCACGGACACATTCATCGAAAAAGACTCGAGCGTGAACGACGCGATCGAGCGAATGCGGCTCTCGACGATGAGTTCGCTCTTCTCGCGCCGCGATGTCGTGGTGGTGGCAAGCGTGTCGTGCATCTACGGCATCGGCAGCAAGGAGGATTACGAGGCGCTGGTGATTCCGCTGCACGTGAACATGGAGTTGTCGCGCGACCAACTGCTCTCACGCTTCATTGATCTGCAATACTCGCGTAACGACATCGCGTTCGAGCGCGGCAACTTCCGGGTGCGCGGCGACACGGTCGAGGTTTGCCCCGCGTATCGCGAAGATGCTTTGCGCATCGAATTCTTCGGCGACACCGTCGAGCGGCTCACGCAATTCGATCCGCTAACAGGCGATAAAATTTCTGATCTCCCTTACACCGCGGTCTATCCCGGAAAACAGTTCGTGACGCCGACAGACAAGATGAAGCGCGCCACGCTGGCCATTCGCGAGGAACTCACCGGACGCATCGCGGAGTTCGAGAAGGAAGGAAAGTTGCTCGAAGCCCAGCGCATCAAAATGCGCACGGAATACGATCTCGAAATGATGACGGAGATGGGTTTCTGCTCCGGCATCGAGAATTATTCACGGCACATCGCGAATCGTCCGCCCGGCTCGCGCCCCTCGACCGTGATCGACTTCTTTCCCAAGGATTACCTGCTCATCATCGACGAGTCGCACGCGACGCTGCCGCAGATTGGCGGAATGTATGCCGGCGACCGCTCGCGCAAAGAGGTTTTGGTCGGCCACGGTTTCCGACTGCCCAGCGCGCTCGACAATCGCCCGCTGAACTTCGACGAGTTTTCAGGAATGCAGGGCCAGGCGATCTACGTGAGCGCGACGCCCGCCGCGTTGGAGATCAATTTGTCGCAGCCGCGCGTCGCGGAACTAATTGTTCGTCCCACTGGTCTCATTGATCCGACCATCACGGTGAAGCCGCTCAAAGGACAAATTGACGACCTCTTGGAAGAAGCGCGCAAACGCATCGAACTCAAGGAACGCGTGCTGGTCACAACGCTGACCAAACGCACCGCGGAGGAACTGACGGATTACCTGCGCGACATCGGCATCAACGTGCGTTACCTGCACAGCGAGATTGATGCGATTGAGCGCGTAGAGATTTTGCGCGCGCTCCGCAAAGGCGAGTTCGACGTGCTCGTCGGCATCAACCTTTTGCGCGAAGGACTCGACCTCCCTGAAGTTTCGCTCGTCGCGATTCTCGACGCGGACAAGGAAGGCTACCTGCGCAGCGCCACGAGTCTGATTCAAACCTCCGGCCGCGCCGCGCGTCACTTGAACGGCACTGTAATCCTCTACGCCGACGTGATGACGCAGAGCATCCAGAAGTTTCTCGCCATCTCGAATTACCGATGCGAGCGGCAGATTGCTTACAACAAGGAACACAACATCACGCCGCGCAGCACGAAGCGCGCGCTGGAGGACAGCTTGAGCACGCGCGAAGTCGAGAAGAAGCACGCCGCTGCAATGCTCAATGATGCCGCCGGCAACTTCGACGTGGTGGAAACCATCCGCCAAATCGAAGAAGACATGTTGAAGGCCGCGAACAATCTGGAGTTCGAGAAGGCGGCTTTGCTCCGCGATCAAGTGCGCGAACTGAAGCGGAGCACCGGACAGGACGTGGGCGGTTCGCCGGGAGCCGATGCGGCCCAGAAAGCCGTGAGGTACGGTCAGCGAACCAAGGCGCGCAAGATGCGCGCGTAAAGTTCTCGGCGCAAAGCGGACCCGCTCGCAGCTACTTCAACTCTTTCAACAGAAACGCATACGCCAAGGCCCGCATGTAAGCCGCCTGTTTATTGTTCGCTGCGCCGCCGTGGCCGCCTTCGATGTTTTCGTAGTAGAGCACATCGTGGCCCTGCTCTTTCATGCGCGCGACCATTTTGCGCGCGTGGCCGGGATGCACGCGGTCATCACGCGTCGAAGTGGTGAACAGCACGCGCGGATATTTTCCGTCCTTCTTCACATTCTGATAAGGCGAGAACTTGCTGATGTAAGACCATTGGGCGGGTTGATCAGGATCGCCGTATTCATCCATCCAACTCGCGCCCGCGAGCAGCTTGTGGAAACGCCGCATGTCGAGCAGCGGCACCTGGCACACGACGGCGCCAAAGAGATCGGGCCTTTGCGTCAGCATCACGCCCATGAGCAAGCCTCCGTTCGAGCCACCTTGAATGCCGAGGTGTCTTGGTGAAGTGACCTTGCGCGCGATCAGATCCTCGGCGATGGCGATGAAATCGTCGTAGGCGCGCTGGCGATTTTCTTTGCGCGCGGCGTAATGCCATTGCGGACCGAACTCGCCGCCGCCGCGAATATTCGCCAGCACGTAAACACCGCCGCGCTCCAGCCAACCCGCGCCGATGGATGGCGTGTAGCCCGGCAGCATGGAAATGTTAAACCCTCCATAGCCGTAGAGCAGCGTGGGGTTCGATCCGTCGAGCTTCAGTCCTTTGCGAGCGATCAAGAAGTAGGGCACGCGCGTGCCGTCCTTCGACTTCGTGTCGAACTGCTGGATTTCGAGATCCTCCCCCTCGAAAAATGCCGGGAGGTTCTTGAGCTTCTCGCGTCCAGGCTGGCCGACCGTGCCGAAGTAAAGAGTCGAAGGCGTGAGAAAATTCTCGATGACCATCAAGTAATCATCGGACTCGTTCGCGTCGATGCCATTGACCTCGGCCTTGCCGAAGGGCGGCACTTCGAGCGCCGTGCGCTTCCATTCGCCGCGATCGAGTCGCAACAAATACGGACGGCTGCGCACATTCTCCAACTCGGTGAGAATCAAATAATTCTTCGTGGCACTGATGGATTCGAGCGACTTGCGCTCGGAAGGTTCGAACAAGGTGATGAGCTTCCGCTCGCCTTTGAGATACGCATCGAAGTCCGCCGCGAGGAGCGAGCCCGCCTGGTGCGTCGTGCCCGCCACAGTCCAATCGCTGCGCAACTTCAGCAGCAAATGATCGCGAAACGTCCGTAGGTCCGCGTCCGCCGGCTTGTCGATGCGGACCCATTTGTCACCGCGCCGCACGGAAATCTCATCCGTGAAGAAGGTGGGCGAGCGCTCCATGAATTCATACACGCGACCGTGATCGCGAACGACGACGCCAGAGGCCGACACATCATCCACCATTCCTTCGAAGATCGTCTTTGCGTCCGCGAGCGGATTGCCTCGCTTCCATTCCTTCACAATGCGCGGATAGCCGGACTTCGTCATGGAACCCGGACCGAAATCCGTGCCGACGTAGAGCGTGTTGCGGTTGCGCCAATCCACACGGCTCTTCGCCTCCGGGAGCTTGAAGCCATCTTCGACGAACTGTTTGCGTTTCAAATCGAACTCGCGCACCACGCTCGCGTCCGCTCCGCCGCGCGAAAGAGAGATGAGGCATCGATCGTAATCCGGTTCGAGCACGTTGGCGGACTTCCAAACCCAGTTCTCCTTCTCCTTCGCGTCCAACTCATCGAGGTCGAGCACCGTTTCCCAGGCTGGGTTTGGTTTCTTGTATTCGCCGAGCGTGGCGCGCCGCCATAACCCGCGCACATTCTTCTCATCGCGCCAGAAATTGTAAACGAACTTGCCGTGCTTACTGACGAACGGGATGCGATCCTTCGAGTCCATGATCGAAAGCAGGCGCTGCTCGATGGGCCGAAACTCCGGGCGCGCTTCCAGTTCGTGCGTGCTGACCGCGTTTTGCTGGCGCACCCAATCGAGCGCCTTTTCGCCGCCGACGTCTTCCAGCCAAAGATAAGGATCATCACTGCTCATTTGCGCGGGCGAACTGGTAACGGAAGGCGTTTCCGCGCGCGAGGGGAATGCGATAAGCGCGGCGACGAGCAGCGCAATAGCAAGCGGGTCAAAGGAACTCATGCCCTGGTGCGTCATACGTCTCTCGTTCCAGAATAAGGATTTCAACCTGCGTCATTTCAACTTCTCTCATACAGGAATTGCTTTCGTGCAACTCACCAGACCGCGAGGACCGATTTGGAACTCCTGAAAGCGTCAGAAAGTTTTACGTTTTGAATCCTGTCAAACGTGATCCCGTTCTTCCAATAAGCTGCAAACATTACTCAAATGGATTTGGCCGTTCAACTGCTGAGGCGATCGGAACAAAGAATTTTATTACCTAATGAAAAAAACACTTATCACTGCGATTGTCATTTCGTCGTTGACACCCTCGGTTTGGGCGACGCTTTACGATCAAAACATCACCGCGATTTTCGGCAGCGGAAACCCGAATACCGGATGGACCACGACAGACCCCGGTGACCCCCAGTTGGGATTGCGCGCGAAAAACCGAGACAACGCCTCCACTGCGAATGTAAACGGCGTTTATTCTTACGCACCTGGATTCGCAGTGAGTAATCCAGCCCGCGCTCTTTGGAATTGGGAGTTTTCGATCAATTCTGGCAGTTCTGGCAATCTCAGTGTGGCGTTTGACTATTACGTTGGCATCGACACGGATTCCTCGGCCGGAATCAGTTATTCGGTCGTCAATGCATTGACGTTTTGGAACGATAACGCTTACGGTAACAACTCTACGCTCAACGGCCAAGGCACGGTAGGCACCTCAGCGGCATTGGCCCCTCTGAACAACGTAGCCCAACAATCTCAGAATCTCGTCTTCGCGGGCGGGAACCCGAATCTGGATGCCACCTACAACTACATCTTGTACGCGGTCGACAAGAACGCCGGAGAGTTTGGCAGTCGGTTGGCCGAAGTGGGTATTACGGTTGTAGTCGGCAACGGCGGAGCGTCCGTCCCTGACGCTGGTTCGACCATCACATTGCTGGGGCTGGCCCTCACGGGCCTTGGATTCGCCGCCCGTCGCGCACGCGCATAGTTTCGATTTTACAAAACTCCGTTTCAAAAGACCGCCTTCGCCGGCGGTCTTTTTTTGTCCAAAAGCTAAGAAATCCGCCGCGAGAAAATCTCGCGCGCATAAAAGCATTTTGAGTCTCGGCGCCAGTCTCCCAATCAAGCGAACGCGCAAAAGCAAAAGCCCGGAAGGTTCGCTTCCGGGCTTTTCCCACCTCCTTGGCGGTTACTCCCTCTCCACTCTGCCTCCTCGCGAACTTTCGAACCCCGTCCGCTCGTCAGTGTGAAGACACACCACGCTGACAAAGCGAGCGGGCACACGCTATCAGGAGATCACCTGAAAGTACGATGGGGAAATCGGAGGGCAGCGCGCGGCCACGCACTTTGGCACTCTCGCGCAAGTTCTGCGATGGTCACGGATGGACCCAGCGCGGCTTGCCGCAACCACACCTGCCCGTTGCCGAATGAAAGCCGGCGGCGCTCGCCTTTTTCTATCTGTGTTCATCCTGCGGTTGGGAACTGCATCTTTTCGGCTGAACTCTCGGCCAACTGGCGCGCCGCATTCCTTGGGTTACGGTTTGCACGGGAGGGTTTATGAAAACACTGATTCTGCTCGGAGCCATTTCTTTTGCCGTCACGGGCTGCAACAACGAGCGTGGCGCGCCTGGTCGTGACGAGAGCATTCGAATAGACGCGCCGGTCGCGACGCCGAGCCAGCCAGTCACGCCGGGCAAAACCAATCAGGGATTAAGCGTGCCGCGCGAAGGCGGCAACCTGGATCGCGGCGTCACCCTGAGCAACAACCCGGCTCAAAACGCTCCCGGACCCAGTGGACAGGCGCTCGATAAACAAGGCTCTGGTTTCGGCAAAGATACGAAGTGAGAGTGGTGACCTCTCCTCCCGGCAACATGGCTCGTGAAGGACGGAATCAAAGGTGCGGTCCGCAATCGCGCCGTGGAAAACTTGAACTCGCGCCGTGGACGCTCGTATCGTCCACCGGTCACATTCGCGCCGCGCGCGTCAAGTTATGAAATTGAATCTTGCCTATGGCCAGGGATGGTTGCCGGTGGAGTTTCCGGACGGCCAAACCACGGTTATTGAGCCGAGCCACACACCGGGACTCGCCGATGAAAAGGCCGCCGTCCTGGCCGCGCTGCGATCGCCTACGGACGCGAAACCGCTCCGCGAACTTGTCTCGCCCACGACGAAAGTTTGCATCCTGTTCACCGATATCACGCGAGCGACGCCGAACGATCGCATTATCCCGTGGCTACTCGAACATCTGTCGCACGTGCCACGCGAGAACATCACACTGTTGAACCAGCTCGGCACGCATCGGCCAAACACGAAGGCGGAGTTGGAGAAGATGCTAACGCCGTCGGTCGTCGCGAATTATCGCGTGTTGAATCACGAGCCGGAAAACGACGACGCGTTGGTGCAGGTCGGCGTGACACATGACGGCACCCCTGCTCTTCTCAACAAGCACGCCCTCGCGGCGGACTTGCGCATCGTGACGGGATTCATCGAGCCGCATTTCTTCGCGGGCTTCAGCGGCGGCATCAAAGGAATCATGCCCGGCGTGGCAGGGTTGCGTACGGTGATGAGCAATCACGGCTTCCGCAACATCGGCGATCCGAATGCGACCTTTGGGATCAATCAGGGCAATCCACTTTGGGAAGAGTTGCGCGGCATCGCGCTGAAAGCCGGCCCGAGTTTTCTGTTGAACGTGACTCTGAACGAGGCGCGCGAAATCACCGGCGTGTTCGCAGGCGACATTTTGGAAGCACACAAAATCGGCACGGAGTTCGTGCGCAATTCGGCGATGCAGGCGGTGGACGCGCTGTTCGATGTGGTCGTCGCGACGAACAGCGGTTATCCGCTCGACATGAATTTGTACCAGGGCGTGAAGGGCATGAGTGCGGGAGCGCGCATCATCAAACCGGGCGGGACATTGATTCTCGCGGCGGAATGTCGTGAAGGCGTTCCCGCCAACAGTCCGCTCGACAAACTGCTGCGCGACGTGTCGTCGCCTGAAGATTTGCTGAGTTTGCTGGCGCAACCCGGTTTTGTGCGCGCGGAACAATGGCAGGGGCAGATCCAGGCCATCATTCAACGCAAGGCGTGCGTGCTCATTTACAGCAGCCTTTCCGACGACGTGGTGCGTTCCGCGCACTTGCAGCCGTGCCATGACATTGCCGCTGAAGTGCGGAGTTGTTTGCGCGAGGCTGGCCCCGGCGCGCGCGTCGCGGTGTTGCCACAAGGGCCGCTGACGATTCCGTATCTGACGAACGGAGCGGCAGAGTTGCGGAAGGCGGCTTGAACTTATGAAGCACTTGATTGCAATTATCGTTTGCTCCGTATCGCTGGCCGTCTTTGGCAAAGCGGCGGCGGTGGTCAATGCTCCGCGCGCGCCGAACATCATTTTAATTCTGGCCGACGACCTGGGATACGGAGAGCTGGGTTGCTACGGGCAGAAAAAGATCAAGACCCCAAACCTCGACAAGCTGGCGACGGACGGGATCCGTTTCACCCAATGCTACGCCGGCACCACGGTTTGCGCGCCGTCGCGCTCGTCCCTGATGACTGGACAGCACACGGGCCACACGCGCATTCGTGGGAACAATGCTTATCCTTTGCAGGCCGGCGACGTGACGGTGGCTGAGGTGCTGAAGAAGGCGCGCTATCAAACGGGTCTGATTGGCAAGTGGGGTTTGGGGCTGGAATACACCACCGGCACGCCGAACAAAAAGGGGTTCGATGAGTTTTACGGGTTCCTCAGCCAGACCGCGGCGCACGCATATTACCCGACAAACATCTGGCGCAACGACAGCATCATCCTGATGGAAGAAAATGATGGCGACAAAAAAAGCACTTACATTCACGACAAGTTCACGCTCGCGGCAACGAACTTCATTCACATCAACAGAAAGTTTCCGTTCTTCCTTTATCTCGCCTACACCGCGCCACACGCGAACAACGAATGGGGCCGCAAAACCGGCAATGGCATGGAGGTGCCGAATGACGAGCCTTACTCCAAAGAGAATTGGCCGCAGCCGGAGAAAAACAAAGCCGCGATGATCACGCGCATGGACCGCGACATCGGGAAGTTGCTTCAATTCATCAAAGGTTACGGGCTTGATACCAACACCGTGATTTTTTTCACGAGCGACAATGGGTCGCACAAGGAAGGCGGTGTGGATCCAAACTTCTTTGCCAGCTCGGGGCCGTTGCGCGGAATCAAGCGGGACATGTACGAAGGCGGCATTCGCGTGCCAATGATCGTACGCTGGACGGGAACGATTAGGCCGGGGCAAGTGAGCGATTTCCCGTGGGCGTTCTGGGATTTCCTTCCGACCGCCGCGGAGATTGCCGGAGCGAAAAACAAAGTACCGCCGAACATTGATGGTGAGTCCATCCTGCCGACGCTGCTCGGGAAAAGTCAGAAGCCGCACGAGTTTCTTTACTGGGAGTTCCACGAGAAGGGATCGAAGCAGGCGGTACGCATGGGCGATTGGAAAGCTGTCCGGCTTGCACTCGGCCAACCGCTGGAACTCTACGATCTCAAAACGGATCTTAGTGAAACCAACAATGTCGCCGCCACCAATCCTGACATGGTGGAGAAGATCGAAGCGTATTTGAAAACGGCCCGCACGGAATCGCCGCGTTGGCCCCTCAAATCTCCGTCCGACAAGCCTGAGGCAACCACGCCAGCGGACGTGAATTGATTACACGGTCAATCAAGCGTCGCGGTAACCCCGCATTACGCCCAGCATTTCCTCTACGGCGCCGCACAGTCCTACGAAGACCGCGCGGCTGATGATGCTGTGGCCGATGTTCAACTCGATAAGGTGCGGCACACGAAAAAGTGCCGGGAGATTCTCACAGTTCAAACCATGTCCCGCGTTGACCTTCAACCCGAGCGCATGGGCTTGCTTCGCGGCGTCGATGAGCCGGGTGATTTCCACTTCGCGCGCCGTCGCCTCCACGAAATGTCCCGCGAACGATCCAGTGTGCAGTTCGATGAACTGAGCGCCAATGCGCGCCGAGGCCTCGATTTGCCGCGGGTCGGGCGCGATGAACAAGCTCACGTCAATACCGGCGTCATTCATCCGGCGGCGCGTTTCGGTCAGCGCGGAAATTTGCGAGTCAGCGTCGAGTCCGCCTTCCGTTGTCACCTCCTGCCGCCGCTCGGGAACGATGCAAACGATCTCCGGCTTTAACTTTTCCGCGATGGCCACGATCTCCGGCGCATTGGCCATTTCGAGATTGAGCCGTGTGCGAATCGATTCGCGCAGCTTCCAAACATCGCGATCGAGAATGTGCCGGCGGTCTTCGCGCAGATGGGCCGTGATGCCATGCGCGCCGGCCTGTTCGCAAAGGAGCGCGGCGGCCACGGGATCGGGTTCGCCGCGATTCATCCCGCGATACCGCGCTTCGCGCAGAGTGGCGACGTGGTCGATGTTGACACCGAGCTTCAACATCTCACTTCCGTTGCGGCACCGCGGCACGTTTTGGCGCGGGCGGAAAAACTCCGAACGCGGGGAAATTCGTCGAGTCCAGCCAACGCCCGAGCGTGACCAATTCGATCGCGGTCAGTCCGATCGTGGACTTGCGCACCGAAGTCATTTGCGCCGGTGAATTCACGCGCAGTTCAGTGACGGCTTCGCCGAGTTTCGGCGACGCTTCGATGATCCAGCCTTGGAAGGGCGTGTTCGTCCCGGAGAGAGGACGGCTCGAACCAATCTCCGCCAGTTGATAGAATTGGCGCCAGTGCGGCACTCGCATGCTGGTGAGTTCGAAGTCGAACACCGCCATATCACTCCGGCCAACAAAGGCCTGGTAAAGCTGTGGAGGTGCGCTCGTGCCACCCATCGGAGGAAAACAGTTCACCACCAAAAACTCCTGGCCGGCGTCCTTCACGGGACTGAAATGTGGAACCGGGCCGGGAAAGGCGTTCCAGATAATTTCCTGTCCGTTCGTCGTCAGCCTGAGCGGCCCGGAGAAGCCGAGGTGATTTCGACCCAGCAGCAATTCGCGCAGCTTCGGTTCCATTTTCTTGAGCTCGTCACGCGCGCCGGAAAACGGCACAGCGTAGTTGAATTGAAACGGCACGCCGCCGTAGCCCCAACCGATGATTTGATTGGGCGTTGGTTTCAGTTCCAAATAGCGCAACGACGCAAACGATTCGAAAATCGGCGCGAGACCGCGCATAGCGACGAAACTGATCAAAGGTTCATGGATCAGGTTCGTGGGAATTTTCCACGGCTCCGGTTTCCACCCATGCGGTTGGGCAAAGTCGAGGGTTACGTAGGTGCGAACGAAATCAGCCCGGTTGCTCAACGAGAAATGGGCGATGGGCAAATTCTGCAAGTTGGTCAGCGCGGGAAGCCAGCCCTCGAAACGCGCGAGGTTCGCGTCCCCATCGAGCCATGCGCCCGTGGCTTTGGCCGGTCGGCCCATCGACTTGATGTTCGCGAGCACTTCGGTTTCGCGCGCGAACTTTCCGCTGCCCGCGCTCAGCACGAACCATTCGCCCGCACGCACGCCACGGATCACGCCGGGCAGCGCCGTCCTCTTCACTTCAAAACCGGAGTAGCCGCCGAAACTCGCGGTGGCGGGAGCGCCGAGTTTCCAATTGCTCAGCGCTTGCCAAAGGTTCGTTTGCCACAGCCGCGCGCGATCATCCGGGAGTTTCACCGCCAGGAGCAGATCCGGCGTGGCCGTGCAATCGAGATAGGATTCGCGCGCCAACAGATCCTCGATCAGCGGACGGAAGAGATTGGTCTGCGCGGGCGCATTCTGCGGCAGGATGTCTCCCAGCCAAAACGACGGCAGGATGGCGAAGCGAGCCGCAAGCTGTTCTCTCAATGCAGCCGCCGATTTCAAAACCCCCAACTCTTTGAGGTGCCTGGAATCCGGCGCGGCGAAAAGCTGTTCGGTGCCGATAAAATGCGCCCGCAGGATCAACGGATCCAGGTTGCCGGCCCGCCGGCTGGCGTTGCCCGTTTTCATGCTGCACGCGACGAGGACGACGAGCGCGACGACGGCAAAGATCCACAGAAACTTTTTCATTGGCCGCGTGTACTTGCCAGACGAGAACGGGTTTAGCAACTCCAAGGATTAGGATTGCTCCCGTGTTTCCCGCCCTGCATTGATCGCGCGCGGATGATTTCTTTTCTGCGTTATTGGCTGCCGCTGCTTGTGTGGATGGTCGTGATCTTCAGCGCCTCGGCGGACACGCAATCGACCGAGCGCACCTCCCGCTTTCTCGAGCCGTTCCTGCGCTGGCTCAACCCGGATGTTTCGCTCTACCCGATCCGCGTCGTGCGGTGGTTTGTGCGCAAGTCGGCGCACGTGCTGGAATTTGCCTTTTTCGCGTGGCTCTGGTGGCGCGTTTTGCGCAAGCCAGTTCGGCGCGATCCGCGCCCCTGGTCCTGGCGCACAACGGGACTGGCGCTAGCCTGCGCGATGCTTTACGCGATCACCGACGAGTTACACCAATACTTCGTGGCAAATCGTTCCGCTTCCGTGCTGGACGTGTGCTTCGATACCGCCGGGGCCATGCTCGCTCTCGGAGTGTTGTGGTTGCTGCACAAACGGACCGCGTTAAATTTGAAGTGAAGCGGAGTTCAAGCGCGAGTGGCGATGACTGCGGCGCGAGGCACTTGCACAACCGCGGCTTCGTCCCAGATTTTTCGCAACACGTCGCGGCTATGCGCCAGGTAATATTTGTCCTCGGAAAAAACTTCGAGCGTGATCGTGCCGTCGTAACCCGTCGCCCGCAACAGTTGCACGTGATGATGCACGTCAATATTTCCGCAGCCCAAGGGCAAGTGCAGATCCTGGGTGCCGCCCTTGTTGTCGTGCAGGTGGACATGACGAAGACGCTGGCCGTAAGCGCGCAGAATCTCGTCGGTCACGTTTCGTGGCACCTGCAAATTCGCGTGGCCGATGTCCAGGTGCAATCCCAGTTCCGGCACGGGATCGAGCAGTTGAGAGAGTTGCAACACGGAGTTCCAATCGCCGGGAAGATTTTCGATCATCAGACCGACGCCGCAGTCGCGCGCGACCGGCAGTAGTTCGGAAATGGTCTTCACGTTGCGCTCGATGATGAATGCCCGGTCGTGCATCGGCGCGTAACGATCGGGATGCAGGTTCATCCATTTCGCGCCCACGATGGAAAACCGATCGAGGCAGCGCTTCAATTCCTCGACCACCGCGCGCCGCACCTCCTCGAACGGTTTTCCATTCGGCAAATAGTAAGCAGTGTGCCCCACCACCTCGAAACCGAAGTCGTCCAACGCCCGCCGAATATCGCGCGCGTTCACGCGCCAACTCGCCGCCGTGGGCGGCTCCAGCGTGAGATCGAGGAAGTCCAGTTCCATGGCGACCATCCACGTGATCTCTTCGATCACGTTCCGCTCTGGATGGTTCATGGCGCCGATGAGCATGGTGATCCTTATGTGCGCTCCAACGCGGTGACAAACCACGGCCGCGAATCCAGCAGGCGGATTCTGTTCGAGTCTTCCATCAGCGCGTCACGCTTTCCAGAATGCGGCACCAGTTCGCGCAACGACGCGGGCAGCCGCAAATCATTCCCCGGACAAAGCCAGCCATAGACATTCAACACGCCGGCCAGCAATGGAAGATCATCATTGAGCCGGTGCAGCAGATGTTCCCAATCGAGATCAGCGCCCAGCGAATGAATGAGGTTCAATACGTCAGGCCAGTCACAGCGGTCACGTTGCAGCACGAACAGTTTGCACCAGAGCAGTTCCTCGGCGGGCGCGACTTTCAACAGTTGCCCACACACGTAAATCTCGGGCGCGTGCTCGAACCATTCCTCGTCCACCTGGGCGCGCTGGTTCGCCATGGCCCAGATCAAGTCCACGATGCAATCGCCGCGATACGAACGATAAATCCAGTTTCGATCGTACGGCGCTTTCTCGTGGTAATCGCGAAAACCCGCTTCCGTCAGCGCGGCGATAAAAGCGTCACGCTCCCGTGGCAAAATATAGAAATCGATGTCCTTCGTGTTCCGCCAGCGCCCGGTGTAACAGGCAAGGCTGAACGCGCCGGCCAGCATGAAACGATTCCCCGTGCGACGGGCGGCTTGAATGGCGGAATCGTAAATGGCCCACTCGCCGTCCGGAATGTGCTCCGTCCAGTCAAGGTGTTTGACGGTGCGGTTCCGCCGCGCCGCCGATTGCATTCGCGCCGCCATCGTTCGGGTGATTCCCACTGCTGCCTCCCTTCCTTGCGGGGCCAATGTTCTATGGAATTCCGCGGCGCGCAAACTTCTGCTGGAAATGCCCGTTGAAATTCCATTACTCAGTTCACCCGGAGTGCGCGAAGTTGCGCGCAGCTTATAAGCGAGTACGAAAAGGAAACGAGTATGACACTGACACTTGGATTTGTTTTCGGGCCTTACATGTGGCTGTTGATCCCTGGCGTCTTACTGGGCTTTTACGCGCAGATAAAACTTTCCTCGACGTACAATCGCTACCGGCAAGTGCGCAACTCACGCGGCATGACAGGCGCCGAGGCCGCGCGTGAAGTGCTGGACGCCGCCGGCCTCCACACGATGCCCGTGGAGGAAGTCGGCGGGCACCTCACCGATCATTATGATCCGCGGAAGCGCGCGCTGTTTCTTTCGTCGGAGAATTATCGCGGCGATTCGATTGCCGCCGTCGGCGTGGCGGCGCATGAAGCGGGGCACGCGTTGCAACACAAAGCCGCCTACACACCCTTGCACTTGCGTATGGCTATGGTGCCGATCACGCAATTCGCGAGTATGGCATGGATGGGCATCACGCTTCTTGGAGTTTTCCTCGGCATGTTTTACCAATTTCTCGCGATCGGGATTGTTCTTTTCACCATTATCGCGCTGTTCAATTTGGTCACCCTGCCGGTGGAATTTGACGCCAGCCGGCGCGCCAAAGATCAGTTGTTCCGGCTGGGATTGATTCAAGACGATGAACGCCCGGGCGTGAGCAAGGTGCTGAACGCCGCCGCGCTCACCTACGTGGCGGCCCTCGTGACCTCTCTGCTAAGCCTATTGCAACTGGTGATGATGGCGCGCGATCGAGAACGAAGCTGACCGGAATGCTTATCCTTCAACACGGATTGCTGTAATTCATCGCGGCGCGTAGCGTTTCATCATGCAAAGAATTCTTGGCGCGCGCGTCGCGCTTTTCTTGATCGCCGTTGCCGCCTGGACAGCATTCGCCGCGGAAACAAATCGCTACGAACGCCGCAGCGCCCACGATCCGAACGGCATCGGCAAGTTCTACATGGGCCGCGAAATCGCGCATGTCATGGGACATCAGGCCGCCGATTGGCTGGAACGACCCGAGCGCGAAGCCGAAGAGAAAACGACCCTGCTGATCGACGCGCTGAGATTCCAGCCCGGTGAAATGGTGGCGGACATCGGCGCGGGCACCGGCTATCTGACTCGCCGCATGGCTCCGAAGATTTTGCCCAAGGGGAAAGTTTACGCCGTGGAGATTCAGCAGGAGATGCTCGACTTGCTCACCAACAAACTCGCTGGCCTGGGAATTACCAACGTGGCGCCAGTGCTCGGGGCCGTCACCGATCCGAAGCTGCCCGCCAGTTCTCTCGACACGATCATCATGGTCGATGTTTATCACGAGTTCGACTTTCCGTTCGAGATGACGGAGGCGATGTGTCGCGCGTTGAAGCCGGGCGGGCGGCTCGTCTTCGTGGAATTTCGCGGCGAAGATGAAAATGTTCCCATCAAGCGCGTCCACAAAATGACCGAGGCCCAAGTGAAAAAAGAAATGACGCCGCACCCGCTGGTCTGGAAGGAAACGATCACCGTCCTGCCGTGGCAACACATCATCGTGTTCACGAAACGCGCGCCATGAGTTGAACTCCCGAAGACGATCCGGACCTTGAGAGTGTAAAAATCCTCCCCTGCGGCGTGGCTTTAGCCAATCCAAATGAACAAGGGGGTGCGCCAGAACTAACACGGCCCCACGCAGGCTAGGGGTTGCCACCATTGAAGACCTTCTGTCTCCGTTCTTCCGGCACGTAGCGATAACCAATGCCCAGGCTGTTCGCGCCGCCTCTGTGGAAAACGCCCCCGCCTGAATGGTGGTGAAGAAAAAGCACGAGCTGATGTTCCCGCCGTTGTGGATGGGCCAGCATCAATTGCAGCGGCCAGTAGAATTCAAGGTGCGACCGTTCCCGACCGGGATGACGTTCGCGCTCCGAGGCCAGAACCCGTTGGCTGTAGGTCAATCCGCCGCCGGTTTCGATATTGGTGTAGAGCCACTTGTTCCACGGGAACTGTTTCCAGCGCAGGGTCAGGCCGGCGCTGTATTGCATGAACGGATCGCCCCGGCTTTCATCGACCACGCCCAGGACAAAAGGCGCTTCGAGATCCATCTTCCCTTGGTGTCCGAACACGACCGGTTCCCACTCAGCCAGCTTGTAAGAGACTTGCAGCAAATAAATCTGGCCGCCGGCATCGTCATCGGCCAGTTCGCCCCGCAGCGTCCCGACTTCATCGATGGTAGAGGACGTGATCCATCCGACGCCGGCCTGAAAGCTCCAGCGGTTCAAGTCCCGCCAAAACGGAACGGCATTTGTTCCTTCACCCAATGGCACCACCGCTCGATCCGCAGCCCCGTTTGTGCTGTTACGGCTGTCGAATGGTTCATTCAACCGAGCTTCCGCTCCCGATAAAGAAGTGCTGGCGATTCCGCAAACCGTCAGTGCGAATATCTGCTTTTTCCACATCGCGGGCGAAACGTAGCCCGATGAACGCGGAGAAAGGAAGCGCACAGTGCAGTTCCGGAAAGGGGTCAGAAAGGCAGGTTAGCTCGCGAGCACCTTGTCCAAAGTCGCGGAAAACTCCTTCAGCGCCTCCTTATCCTTGGTTTGCGCACTGGGCTGTTCGGTAATGGCCCAACCCGTGTAGCCAATCTTGTGGAGTTCGCTCATGACCGCGGGCCAGTTCACGCTGCCGGCGAGCAACTTCACGCCGAATCCCTTTTGCTTGCCGCTCTCGTCCGCCACCGTGCTGTAGTCTTTGATGTGCAACTTGAGAATGCGCTTGCCGAGCACTTTGATCCAATCCTCCGACGGGCCGAAACGGACGTGGTTGCCGATGTCGAAATGCCAGCCGACCCACGGACTGTTGATCTCGTCGAGATACTGCTTCGCCTGCTCGGGCTTCATCAGGAAATTGTTCCAGACATTTTCCACGGCAATTTTGACGCCGAGTTCCTCGGCGAGCGGAAGGACCTGACGAATGCCGGCGATGGATCGGCTCCAACACTCCTCATAAGTCACGCCGTCGCGCGCTACACCGGGAACGAGCAGAACTGAGGTCGCACCGTAACGCTTCGCGTCGCGCAGCGTTTGCTTCAACGCCTCCAGTCCCTCGGCGCGAACTTTCTCGTCGGGCGAGGAAAGCGGTTTGCTCCAATGATGCTTGCCGCACACGCTCGCGGCCTTGAGTCCGGTGTCATTCATGGCACGCATGACTTCGTCCTGATCCATGTGGCTCATGAGTTCCACGCCTTCGAAGCCGGCTTCCTTGAGCGCGCGAAATTTTTCGAGCACCGTGCCTTTGTAGCCGATCGTGTCCCACATGATGGCCTTCTTAAGCTGGCGCTTCGGCTTTTCATCCGCGGCGAAAAGCGGCGCGCCGAAAGCGCTCGCGGCGAGAACCGTGCTGGTGCTTTGCAGAAACTGGCGTCGTGATGTTTTCATATTTCTTGTGTTCGCGAGAAGGCGATCGAAAAATCAGATAAATCGTGTCTTGCCCGGAATGGCCATCGGCGCCACCGGTAGCGGCATGTCCCACGTGAGGTTTTCCGGCACGAGCCGTTCCTGCGAATTCATCGCCTGCTCCCAGGAAATTTCCTGCCCCGTGTAAGCCGCCATGCGGCCCATGATTCCCATCAACGTGCTATGCGCCATGCGCGCGCCATCGTTGATCGGCTTGCCATCACGAATCGACGCAAACAACTCGTCGTGCTCCACCTGATACATGTCGCGGTCCGCCGCGCCGGAACGCCACTTAATCGCGCCATCCATATCGGTCAACTCCACCACCGAACGGCGTCCACCGATATTCGCATTTCCTTTCGAGCCGATAATGTAGTCGCGCGTCTCCCCGTGGCAGTTGGGAATCTGCCGATGCACGACGAACCCGCGCACGCCGTTGACAAACTCGTAATTCACTTCAATGTGATCGTAGATGTTTCCATCGTGATTCGGCGTTTGGCGCCCGCCCACAGCAGTACACTTCAGCGGCGGCACGTCCTTCATCGCCCACGCCATTTTGTCCACGCTGTGAACGCCTTGCTCGGTCAGACCGTCGGCAGAAAGCCAGGTGAAATTGTACCAATTGCGCAACTGCCACTCGACATCCGTCATGCCCGGCTTGCGCGCGCTCGCCGGCTGCATCGGCTTCACCGGACCCGCGTAGTAAGTGTGATACAGCGCGCGCACGTCGCCGACCATGCCGTCGTGAAGACGTTTGAAAAATTCGCGGCGCGCGAAATCGTAGCGCCAGCAAAAGCCCGCGACGATGGCCAGGTTTTTCTTCTTCGCTTCGGCCACGGACTCGAGCACGGACCGTACGCCGGGAGCGTCCGTCGCCACCGGCTTCTCACAAAAAATATGTTTCCCCGACGCCACCGCCGCCTTGAGATGTTCGGGACGAAACCCCGGCGGTGTCGCGAGAATCACCAGGTCCACTCCGCTGTCGATGAGCTTTTGATACGCATCCAGTCCGACAAACAGCTTCGCGTTCTCGACCTTCACTTTCTCGCCGACTTCGCGATCGTTCTTCAAGGTGCCGTGCGCGTTCTTCACCTGGCTCTCGAAGGCGTCGGCCATCGCGACAAGTTGCACATTGCTGTCGGCGTTGAGCGCCTGCTTGGCCGCGCCTGTGCCGCGCCCGCCGCAACCGATGAGTCCGACCTTGATCGTATCGCCGGGCGAAAGCTCCGCGCTGCGTCCCGTGAGAACGAAGGGAGCGGCCACGAGGCCAGCGGTGACGGCGGTGGACGCGCGGATAAACTCGCGACGTGATCCGAGAGAGAGATTTTCCTGCTTCATGTGTTTGGGACGTTGGGTGCGACTATTTCATCAAAAAACTTCCACGGCAAGGGGATGGATTCGTGCGAATCAGGCCCGGTGCGCAATCTTGATGGCGTGTTGCCCAAACCCGTTAATGGTGGGGCGTCCGCAAGTTCGTGTGTGTTCTGTCTTCGCGGCCCGGCGCGCGGAGACGCGCCCTACCCATCACTTCACTTCCGACGCCTTCACCATCTCGCTCACAAACTCATCCGTCGTCCACTCGTTGCCGACGAAGATTTTCTGCAAACGCCCGCTCGCATCGATGACGATGGTACGCAGGTTGTGCTCAGGCAGCGCGGTGGGCGTGGGTCGATAAAAGGTGAAGCCCACTTGCTCGGTGATGCCGTCAATCGTCCAAAGATCGCTCGTCGCGAATTGCCAGTGGTTCGTGTCGAGATTGTATTGCGCCGTGTAAGCGCGGAGACGTGGCGGCGTGTCGAACGCCGGATCGATGGTGACCGAGAGGAACGACCAGTTCTTTGGCGCGTCCGTTTGTGACTTCAGTTGTTTCTGAGCCTTCTCGAAATACTGCGACATGCGCGGGCAGAACGTCGGGAACGGGCAGCGCGTGAAGATGAACGTCACGGCCAGCGCTCGTCCTTTGAACTGGCCGAGAGAAATCGGCCCGCCGAACTGGTTGGTGAATTTGTAGTCAGGAACCGCATCGCCAATGTTCAGTGGCTCGACGATGGGCGACCGACGGAACGTGAGCGGGCCAACATTCGTTCCGTTCGTGTCCGTGATCGAAATGATCTGGCTGGCATTGGTCGGAGTGGCTGGCGGAAGTTTGCGTACGTTCTCGATCCAACCGTCGTCCTTGGTCACCACCATGCGAAACGAGAGCGCGTCGCCCGGCCTTAAACCTTCCAACTCGCGCTTGTCCTTCACGTCGAAATCCATGGTCATGGCGTCCATGTAATCGGGAATCGTCTCGTGCGCGATGACGGCGGTTTTGCCATTGGGCTTCAGTTCTTTCAAAAGACCTTTCACCTGAAACACCTGCCGGTTCGTATCGATCGCGGTGGAACTGTCAGCAGATTTCTGTGAACCACAGCCAACCATCAACAGCAATGACGCAAGAGCACTCAGGCCGAACAAAACTTTCTTTCCAAGCATAAGAATAGGGACGGAGTTTGGCGTGAGGCCGTTCAATCGAGCAAGACTTCCTCGCGAGACACAGGCTCTTGTAACGTGCTGCGGTTTGCAACCGGCAGTCGGGCTCCCTTCATTCCAACGCGGCGGAGCTTGCGAAATCTCTATTCCCGACGAAACCCGCTCGACTCCTCCGTCGTTCTCGATCGCATCGTGGAAAGCAATTTGCGCGCGACGATCCAGAAACTGCTCTTGCGATTCACCCACACGCCGTCCGGCATTCGGCTGCGCTCCATCGTCGCCTGAAATTGGTGCAACGAACCGACGGCGCCGAACCATCCCAGCGGGACCGGGCCGCGCACGCTCGCATCGAGTTTCGTCACCTCCGCTTCCTGTTCATCCACCCACAACGTGCCGAACACGTGCGCAAACACTTTGTCTTCGATGGTCTTCTCCGGCGCGCCGGGGCGGGCCGTGAAAGTGACGACCAATGTGGGCCGTCCTTCGATCATCTCCCGCTTCTTGATCTTGAATTCGAATCGATCGACGAGTTCCTGCGTGGCTAATCCTTCTTTCCTCTTCGCTTTCTTGTTCAAGTCCATGTGAGTGACCCGCTGGCGAAAAGTCACTTCACGCTGGTTCTCCCGTTCCAACTGTTTCGGCGTGAGTTCGCGGCCCTGCACCTTCACCAGACGCGGGAACGGCAAGCCGCCGAGCAACACGACTTGATAAAGTTTTTCCGTGGACTTGATGACGCGGTCCTTGTCGTCCAACTCCGCCACGACCGCGCGCTTCTCGTATGTGTAATGATTCGTCTGCCCGGCCTGCGCGACCAATTCCGCCCGTTTCAACACGCGTTGCACCACGTTGGAAGGCGAGGGAAATTCCTCCGCGGCAATCGCGTGACCCGCAACGAGCCATCCGACGATAGTCAGGAGACGACCGATTCTTCGGAGAGTTCCATTTCTGCCGGACGCTGCGGCGTTCAGTTGTTGGATGCCCCTACGGTTCATCGCTCGCAACCATGCTCGAACCCGGGCGCGAGCACAACAGGCCGAACTGGAAACGTTCTTACCCGCCTCTAGAAACGTTTGCGCTCTCTCTACTTCGTCATCGCCGGACGCGGATGTGGTTTGAAGAAAGCGAGAATATCGGTTTGATGGCGATGGCCATATTTCTCTCCCGACCCGCCATTGAGATTGAAGGTCGGACTATCCATGCGATCCGACGGTTTGCCGGTTTTTATTTCCTCGATCAAATCGGCCACACTTTGGAGAACGCGCGTTGGCTGATACAATCCGCCTTCGCCGATGACGAACACGGTGCAGCCGGGATCGGTTTCGCTCAGAAAGTCCGCCGTGTTCAGGGCCGAAGTGTAAAAGTGACGCGCCGACAATCCTGGAATGCCGAGATGTTTCAAGCGCACCGCGAGATCTTCCGCCGTGGGCGCGGAGTTGTTCGTGAGGAAAAGAAATGGCGTGCCGGTGGCATTCAGTTCATGCACGAAATCCGCCGCGCCGGTGATGAGTTGGTTCTCGCGGTAAATCACACCGTCCATGTCGATCAAGTAGCCTGTCTTCATGCAAATGTTTGTTCGCAAGAAGCACCCCTTCCGAGTCGCGCTCCTTGTCAACGCCTGCCGCTTTCCGGCAGCGACACTCTTGAGCAGCCACCCTGCCGTTAGACTTAAAGCGCGTGAACACGCGCTGTCATCAGACTGACGCTGACGCGCAAGTGCGCACGCTGCAAAAAACGGAACAGTGGCTCCGTGTGTGACTGGTTGCGCGGCCCGCGCTGCTGGCGAGTTTTGAAATAAATTCATATCTTGCGCGTGGAGTAAATGTCCGCCCGGATTTCTCACCGGAGCGCGGCTCTGTGAGCCGCAGCACGTCCATAATGTATGGCAGCAGACAAATCACTCGGCACTCCCTGACGGCCACGCTGCTGCGGCTCATAGGGCCGCGTTCCGACACAGACTGCCTGTTGGCTCAGCTTACGGTGACAAAGGCAGGTCCGCGGGATGAAGCGCAATTCCGGCACGCTGATCTCAAGCCACGGAATCAGTTGCAGAAACCAGAACAGGTTTCACCAAGTTTCCTCTTCAGCGCGGCCACTCCGCGATCAATTTCCGAGTTTCTTCCGCATTGTGCTTCATGCGTATCCGCCAGATCAATTCCTCGGGGCGGACGCTGCGGATGTTCTAGGGAGGTCGCGCGGCGCACCAGTCCGGGGTAGTGGCTCAGTTGGAAAATACGGCACTTGTTTTTCCAGCTTCGTTTCCTTTGTTGGCTTCTGTTCCTGCTGAGTCGTTCCGGCCAAGTCGTATCGCGACTTCCAGCCGGCTGACAGCACCGCCCGCGCCGAGGCGGATTTTCATTTGCCGCGCGGCGCTTCCTCCTTAACTTCTCAACGTCCATGAATTTCGTTGAGTTCAAATTATTCGCGCTGGTGGCGGTGCTGTCGCTGGCCTTTCAAGTTTCCGCGGCCGAGCTGCCACCGGCCGCCACGCGCCCCGTTGATTTCGTAAAAGACGTTCAGCCGATTCTCGCGAAGAACTGCTACGAGTGCCATGGCGAAAAGAAGCAGCGAGCAGAATTGCGCTGGGACGTGAAGGCCGTCGCGCTCAAAGGCGGTGAGCACGGGCCGGCCATTGTGCCGGGCAAGAGTTCCGAGAGTTTGATGATTCAACTCGTCGCCGGACTAAAAGGTGACGAGTCGCGCATGCCGGCGAAAGGCGAACCCTTGAGCGCCGAGCAGATCGGCGTGTTGCGCGCGTGGATCGATCAAGGGGCCATCTGGCCGGACGGGGTCGATATTGCAAAGATCGTGGACAAGCGCGACCACTGGGCGTTCAAGCCGCCGGTGCGGCCGACTGTGCCGAGAATCAGTAAGTCAGCAATCAGTAAGCCGGCGGGCAACGCGCGTAAGACTGACTCACTGATTACTTTGCCGAATCCGATCGACGCCTTCGTTCTCGCGCGACTGGAGAAAGAAGGTCTGAAGCCTTCGCCCGAGGCCGATCGTGTCACGCTGATTCGCCGGCTCTCGCTGGATTTGATCGGCTTGCCGCCGACGCCGGCAGAAGTCGATGCGTTCGTTGCCGACAAATCACCGGATGCCTACGCGAAAATTGTCGAGCGTTTGCTCGCGTCGCCGCACTACGGCGAGCGTTGGGGGCGGCACTGGCTCGACGCGGCGCGTTATGCGGACTCGAATGGTTTCGAGAAGGACGCCGCGCGCAGCATCTGGCCATATCGCGATTGGGTGATTGATGCGCTGAACCGCGACTTGCCTTTCGATCAATTCACCGTTGAACAACTCGCCGGAGATTTGCTGCCTAACCCGACATTGGAACAAAAGGTCGCGACCGGTTTTCTGCGCAACTCGATGCAGAACCAGGAAGGCGGCATCGAGCCGGAACAGTTCCGCACCGAAGCCATGATCGATCGCGTGGATGCAGTGGGCCGCACCTGGCTGGGACTGACCATTGCTTGTGCGCAGTGCCACAACCACAAGTTCGATCCGATTGCGCAGCGGGAATATTTTCAACTCTACGCCTTTCTCAACAACGACGACGAACCGTTCCTGGAAGTTCCCACCGGCGAGCAACAGAAGAAGCGCGATGATTTGCGCGCGAAGATTCAGTCGCTGGAAGACAAGGCGATGAAGAACGCAACGAACCTCACGGAGAAAATGGCCGCGTGGAAAACGGAAGCGGAGGACGCGCCAGGCAATTGGTTCCCGCTCGACGCGACCGAGTGGCACAACTTCGCGACCAAGTACGAAAAGCAGAGTGACCTTTCATTTCTCGGCGGCGGCGATTTGCAGCCAGGCGCCGTGACGCGTGTGTGGGTGGATGTGCCACCGCCGAACATCACGGGCTTCCGGCTCGAGGTGCTGACGCATCCTAATCTGCCTTACGGCGGGCCGGGGCTGATGAAGAAGGGAAGCTGGCTGCTAAAAGAGTTTACATGTGAAGCCTACGCGCTGACGAACGCGAGCGTGACGAACAAGATTGCGTTTCGCCGCGCGCTGGCAGATGCGGAGGCGCCGGGTTTCGGCATCACGAACGTCATCGATGGCAAGACCGACAAAGGCGGCTGGACGGCGAGCACGTTTCCGGTGCTGAAGAACACCGAGCATCGCGCGGTCTTCGAGTGCGCAGACGAGATTCCGCAATTCCCCGGCGGCACACGGCTGCAATTCACGATACCAGAAGCACAGCGGCGGAGAGGACAAGGAGAGCGGGCTGGATTGCCACACGTTTGGGCGATTTCGTTTGAGCGCCACGACGAACGGCGCGCCGCTCAAGGTTGATCCTTTCACGGCTGAACAAAGAAAGGTTCTCAGCATCGCGGCGGAGCAGCGCACGCCGGAACAGCAACGCGAACTGTTCAGTGTGTTCCGCCATCAAGATGCCTCCTTCGCGAAAGTGAATCAGCGGATTGACAGCGCGTGGACGAACTGGATTTACGTTCCCACGACGCTGGCGCTTCAGCCGAAGATGGAGCCGCGACGCACGCGCATCTTTCGCCGCGGCGACTGGCAGCGGCTCGGCGATGAGGTCCAGCCCGACGTGCCGGCCGTTTTGCCTTCGCTGCCCAAAGAGGCGCCGCGCAATCGGCTGACATTTGCGAAATGGATCGTGGATCGTCAGGCGACGACGACCGCACGCGTGATGGTGAATCGCGTATGGCAGGCCTACTTCGGCCAGGGATTGTTCACGACACCAGAGGACATCGGCACGCGTGTCGAAGCGCCGTCGCATCCCGAGTTGCTCGATTGGCTGGCGGTGGAATTCATGGAACCGAGCGTGAATGTCGAATTGCGAATGGCGAATGACGAAGGAAAAGCGAAGTCTGCCGTGCGTCACCCGTCATTGGCCCCGTGGAGTTTGAAGCAACTTCATCGCCTCATCGTTACCTCGACGACTTATCGGCAGTCGTCGAAAGTTTCGCCGGAATTGCTCGCGCGAGATTCGTACAATCGTTGGCTGGCGCGCGGCCCGAGGTTCCGCGTCGAATCGGAAATCATCCAGGACATCGCGCTTTCGGCGAGTGGTTTGTTGAATTCAAAAATTGGCGGCCCGAGCGTGCGTCCGCCCATTCCCGCGAGCGTGGGCGATACGGTGTATGGCGGCTTCTCGTGGCCGGAGAGCACGGGCGACGAGCGATATCGCCGTGGCATGTACACGTTCTGGAAACGCGCGCTCCCGTTCCCGTCGATGGTTGCGTTCGATGCACCCACGGCGGAT
>Ga0193753_10000823_pt1 | contig 28837 bp, 17 predicted proteins | sample H1c2metaG_FD_144925 | JGI IMG/M metagenome (GOLD analysis project Ga0193753, IMG submission 144925) | Soil microbial communities from a riparian zone of the East river system, Colorado, United States - H1c2 | ecosystem: Environmental > Terrestrial > Soil > Riparian zone | place: USA: East...
GATTCGTCCTTCACTAAAGCGAGGTGGCTGGACGAGCTTGTTTGCGTCCATCGCCCTCTCCTTATGAACTTCGTTTTGCCTCTTGCCTTGGCTTCGCTTATGAGACGGCGATCGGTCTCTCTGCCGCGAGCAGCCGGTAGATCCAGAACATAGCGCCCGCGAGCAGCAGGTAGATCGCCGAAGAGGCGCTGATCGTCGCACTCAGCCCGAACCGTTCCGCTGCGGCTGCCACCGCACTGGGCGCAATGCCTCCGCCCAGCCATCCTATTGAGTTCATCACCCCTGCCGCCACGCCACGCCGTTCTACCGAGACCATGTCATAGAGCGAAGCCCAGATATTCGCGTCGTAGATTCCCTTGAAGAATCCGAAGCCGATCATCCCTGCGATCAGGCCACGCACTGACAGCGACCAACCTGTGAGAAAGAGAAACGGCACGCCGCACAACAGGCCGAGGGCCTGTACGAGTTGCCGTCCACCGCGCCGTCTGCTCGCAAGCCGGTCCGCCAGCACGCCTCCCAGCAAGACTCCGACCACGGAGGCAATCTGCAGGTACACCGTGCTGCTTAGCCCCGCATTGGCCAGGCTCATATGAAATTTGCGCGACAGGAACGTCGGCAGCCACGTCAAAAAGATGACGGCCACGAAGTTCGCGCCCATAAAGACGCCAATCATCATAAGGACGCGGCGGTTCCGCAGTACGTCGGTGACACCATGCAGGAGGCCGGCTCGACTGTCGTTCGGTATCGTCTCAAACTGACGCACGGCTGGCTCCTTCAGGAAGACGAGGAGCACGAGCGCCAGCAGGACGCCGCACGCGCCAAAGACGGTAAAGCTCATGCGCCATCCGTGGCTCTCGGCGATGTAAGCGGACATGGCTCCTCCGGCGATCGTTCCCGCATACACGCTCGACTGGTGGAGTGACATCGCGCGCGACCTGGTCTCTGGCCCGTGATACATCCCGATCAGCGACATTGCAGCAGGGAAGTAGAACGCCTCGCCCAAGCCGCCCAGTGTCCTGAAGACGAGGAGCGTGCTATAGCTGTGCGCGAGCGCTGTACCTGCCGTAACCAGCGACCAGAATGCCAACGCCGCCAGGACGACAGTTCTTGGCGAGATTCTGTCAGACACCCATCCCGCAGCCGGACCGGCCAGGGCATACATCCACATAAAGCACGAGGCCACCACGCCCAGCTGCACGTCCGAGAGCCCAAACTCCGCCTTCAGCAAGGGAAAGACCGAGAAGATGGCCTGTCGGTCCGCGTAGTTGAAGAAGCAGACCAGCCACAGCATTCCCACAGCCCACCACGCAGCTCCCTTGCCTCGGATCGAATCGCTCACCGCAGCGACAGCAGCTTTCCACGCCCGGTCATGCCCGCCATATCCGCAGCCATCGCGTTCTGCCGGTCCCAGGCGTCAAACTCTTCCAGCCGCTCCCGCAGACTGTTCTGGATATGTTCGGACAGAATTTGCCGCGCCTCCTCCGGCCGGCGATTCACCAGCGCCTCTGTCACGGCCGTATGCTGGCGCCATATCCGGTCGAGCATGGCCGCATCGTGCCCACGGCGGCGCATGGCGAAGATCTGGATCAGCACTCTGGTCTCATTGATGATCTTCCGCATCCGCGCATTCAATGTCAGCAGCACGATCAGCGCATGAAAGCTCAGGTCCAGCCGGACGAAGCGCTCAATCCGCTCGTCGTCGAGGGTGGTCTGCCCGCTCGCGATCAGTTCGTCCCGCAACTCCAGGATGCCAGCGTTCGCCTCCTGCAATCGAGCGAGGTCATCGACAGGCACGCCGCGCATGGCAACCTTCGACGCCGCAAAGACCTCCAGTGCCTCGCGTACCTCGTACAGATCCGTGATGTCGTTGCGCGTCATCTGCCGCACTACGGCTCCTCGGTTGCGGGTCTGCTCCACCAGACCCTCGGCTGCCAGTTGCCCGATCGCCTCGCGAATCGGCGTTCTGCTGCTGCCCAGCTCTTTGGCCAGCAGCAGCTCCGAGAGCGGCATCCCCGCACCGAGAACGCCCTGGGCGATCTGCTCCTGAATGTGCCGGTAGGCGCGCTCCCTTGCCGACAGCGATTCCTTGCGCAACGCGGGTTTCTGCAACTTTGCCATAGATTCGAAAGTACTGCCTTCCCGCATTCAATCTATGGCACGCCTGCAGCGGAATGCAAGATCAATACGCATGCATACAATCTACATACAATTGTCGACAATCGTGTTATGCCGCGAGTACTATTTCTTTGCAATGAAAATTCATCGACAGCACATCTTGCGCGCCCATGGTCTGCAGCTTTTTGCCCTGGCCCTCTTTAGCCTCTGCGCCGTGCAGACTCGCGCGCAGCAGCAGGATATCTTTACCACTGCGCCCTTCGCGTCGTGCCATGCCTCCACCGTGGTGGAGCTGCACAACGGCGACCTGCTCGCAAGTTGGTTCGGCGGCACGGCAGAGGGCAGGCCAGATGTAGCCATCTGGAGCGCGCAACGCCACGACGGCGTCTGGTCGGCGCCTCGCGAGGTCGTCCGCGAGCATGAGATCGCCACGTTCAACCCGGTCCTCTTCCACACGCGCGATGGCCGCCTCTGGCTCTACTACAAGTACGGTCCCCACCCGACCTCATGGAGCGCAGGCCGCCTCTTCAGTACGGACGAGGGCGCCACGTGGTCGAAGCCCGAGCATCTTCCTGCGGGAATCCTCGGCCCGATTCGAGCCAAGCCACTCATCCTTGCGGATGGCATCATCGTCAGCGGGTCCTCTATCGAGAGCTATCACTTGTGGGCAGCCTGGATTGAGCGCAGTAGAGACAATGGCAGGACGTGGTCGAAGATTGGGCCAATCACTGCTCCTGCCAAGGAGGCGTCCGCAGGAGAGACTCCCGAGAGCTCGGCAAACACCTTGAAGCAGTTCGATGTGAATCAGACCATCGGCATCATCCAGCCCTCGGTCGTGGAGCTTCCTCATGGCAGGCTTCGCTTCTATGCTCGCTCTACTGCTTACACCGGCAAGATCGTCATTGCAGATTCGAAAGACCGCGGCAAGACCTGGTCGCCGAGCCGCGCCATCGATGTTCCCAATCCCAACTCGGGCATCGATGCCGTCAGCCTCAAAGATGGCCGCGTCGTTCTCGTCTACAACGACACTCCCAAGGGGCGCACCCCGCTCAACCTCGCCATCAGCAGGGACGGCGAACACTTCACCATGTTCAAGACACTCGAGAGCGGACCGGGAGAGTTTTCGTATCCTTCCATGATTGTTGGCAAGAATGGCGATCTGCACATCACCTATACATGGAACCGCAAACACATTCGCTACTTCCATCTGGTGGCCTCTGAAATTCCTCGTTAGATCGCCATCATGTACGACCGAAGCTCATAGGAGAAACAGGAATCATGGCAACCATGCCGGTTACCGGAGTCTTCGCCGCAGTTCTGACTCCACGGAATGCCGATGGCGATATCGATAGCAAAGCTCTGGAGCAGAGCCTGCTCTTTCTCATGGAGAAGGGAATCAGGGGCTTCGCACTCAACGGCGCGACCGGCGAGTTCTGTGTCACGACGCCGCAAGAGTTCGAGATCATCCTGCAGGTCACCGCGGATGTGACGCGAGGTAAGGCATCCTTTATTGCGGGCATTGGCGCCGCGAGTGAGCGTACCGTCGTACAACTCGGCAAAGTTGCCGCTCGTGCCGGGGCCGCGGGCCTGCTGCTGCCCATGCCCTACTTTTTTCCCTATTCGCAGGATGACCTCTCCGCCTTTTGCCGCAGCGTGGCTGCCAGGCTTGACACGCCTATTCTGCTCTACAACCTGCCGCAGTTCAGCTCCGGCCTTCTCCCTCAGACGACCGCAGATCTCATTACCGAATGCGAGAATATCGTCGGCATCAAGGATTCCAGCGGCTCGTTGGAGTCGTTGCGGCTTCTTACTCGCAACAACATTCCCGCCTGTCGCATCATCGGGAACGATAGCGCCCTGCCCAATGCCCTCGAAGAGAAGATCTGCGACGGCGTTGTCTCCGGCGTTGCCTGCGCTCTACCCGAGCTCATGCAGGCTCTCTACGCCGCAGGCAGAGATCACACGGCGGATGTCGGCGAACTCACTGCACAGCTCCGCGACTTTATCGTTCAGCTCGATGCGTTTCCTGTGCCCTGGGGGCTCAAGGTGATCGCGGAGATACGCGGTCTCGCACCGGCTCGCTACGTTCTTCCCCTGTCCGCGAGCCGTATACAGAGTGTCGCCGCCCTCCAGCAATGGTTCACCGCAAATCGCGCCGCTCTGCTCGGAGCATAGCCGCCTCGCCGCGTTCTTGCTCGTCAAGGGCGAAGTAGCGTCATCGCCTGTTCCGATGAAGCTACCGTGGGTCAACGATCCCGAAGGCGATCATTCCAAGAGCCGTGATGCTTGGCAGAAAAAAATAATCCCCACCCTTCAACTCCACAAAATTCGTTAGCTTGTCGCAGATCAGCGGAGGATTCTCCCTCGTCGTGTCCCCTTGAATCACGCTCTTGCCTGCGCCGCCGTGGTTTCCGGTAATCAGGTCTTTGTCGTTGCCCAGGTGCGCGTCGTTTCCATACTCCATCCATTGCTGCTGGATGAACTCAAACTGCCGCGAGATGCATGCGTTCAGCACGATGAAGATGATCCCGCGCTCCTCGTCTGAAACCGGCTGGTCTTCGGCCACATAGCTCCCATAGGTTAGTCCCCTGCGAGTGATGCGTCGCCGATTGACCAACGCGCCGTTGAAGCCGAAGGTGTCTCGCGGATTGGCGCGGCGAATATGCCCGCCAATCGGGCACTTTGTTCCATCCAGGTCGTCGCCATAGGTAAAGTTCGTGCTACGCTCAGGGTCCTGCACGATGCTCCAATCCGGCCTGTCGGCCGAGAGCTCGACGGGCGTGCCATCTCTCCATCGCCCCATAAACTTCGAGGCAAGCTTCTCTTTGCCGCCAGGATAGACAGCGCTCCATCTCTCGAGATGTTCCCGGAACGCAACCACATTCTGCTGGAGCTTCCGATACACCATGAAGGTTCCATTGGCTGCGAGCAGATGCGGCACCGGTGCAACCGGCAGCTCGCCTGCCTCATCCGCGTAGCCCAGCAGCAACTCGCCTGTAGCGAGGGGGGCCCAACTTCCATCCTTCATCAGCTTGCCCTGGCCAGGCTGCGACTTTCGCTCGATCCCAAGGTAATCGGGATTGCCAAAGCCATCGGTATAGCCAAAATGCTCTTTATTCGTGGGCATGCCATCGATGACGAGGCTCCCCGCATCCTGGTACTGCAGAATTGTCGCGCCCCCGGTCTCTTCCAACAGGCGCTCCAACTCCGCATAGCGGCTTTCAATCTCCATCGGCACAAGAGCATGGATGCAGATCCACAGGTGAACCTTGTCGCCGTCATGCCACACAGAGTTCCAATGCCTTGAGCCATTTGCGCCTGTGTCGCCAAGAATCCCGCCACGAGCCTTCATCCCTTCCTGAAACTCCACTGGAAAGCTCACCAGCGTGGCCAGCGGTAGGTCGAGCTGCATCAGCCCGCGAAAGCTGAAGGCGATATTCAGGGTGCTCCTGGGTTTGCCCTGGTCCCATCGCTGGCCGGTCGTTACCGTGGGAAGAAGCTTGCCGATCAGCGTCCGCGCTCGCTCCGGCTCACCGAGTTGCAGGAAGACATATCGTGCGAGCGGCATGCCGTACCCGCGCAACGCGAAGCCCTGGATATCCGACGCGTTCAGCTTACTCATTGTGGCCACCTGTCTGGAGCGTTCGTTCGATGGTCGCGCGGCCGGGGCGGGGCAGCGGTTGCGCGCGCAGCTCCATAAGGAATGCGGCGAAGGCGTGCTGCAACGCTGCAGGCTTGCTCGCCTGATGACTCGCAATAAACTCCGCGACCAGGCGTTGTGTCTGCAGCGCCTTCAAGGTCTGCGTCAGTGTCTGGCTATTGACCGCGGCAAAGTAAAAAGTAGTCTCCAGTTGGCACGCCTTCATGTAGCGAACGAAGGCCGCCGCATCCGCGATCCCGGGATACCCAACACAGTGACTCCATGTCGCATCGACATGTTCCGGAGCATATCTGACCAGTCCCATCAGATAGGTATCGAGATCTCCGTCGAAGTTCGACTCGAAGATAAGGTACTTCGACTTCAGGTGCTCCTCCTTCGATGGCTTGCCCACAAACACCACATCGTCGAGCACGAAGAGACGCGCAAGGTGCGTGAACGGGGCTTGCGCGAACGGGCTCTCCGGCCCTGTCGGGAGCGAGGCAAAGTATTCGCGAAGTTGCAAATCATGCGACGGCGTCACATGATCGTCATCGATGATCGGTGAAAAAATTGTTAAACCATACATCACGCCATTTTGATTTGCCATGTTCCTCCTAGCACGCCACTGGCGGCTCGCCTGTCTCCCCAAGATGGGCCTGTACCTGAAGCACGAAGGCAAGGTAGGCCTCGGCAAACTGCTGCGGACTCAGGCTCGCGTTCTTCCGGGCAAGCTCGTCCACCGCGTCCTGAACGATCACGGCGGCCTTCACATCGTTGGCCGTGGCATTCGGATATGCGTTGTAGTAGTAGTCCGTATCGACCTGCACGTGGGTGATGTAGCTCTTGAACGGCGTTACGGGAACCGAGCCGGGAAATTTCTCGCTCAATCTCCAGATCAGGTTCAACTCCGTGCTCAGCACCGCGGAGAAGGCGTCAATGTACTGGTTCCATGTTCCGTTGAAGTTGCTGAAGAAGAAAAGGTAGTCATAGCTGAGCTCTTCCTTCTCCTGTGCGAGGGAGAGCCGGGGGAAACTATCCCGGGGTACGATGGCCCATCGTGCAAACTCGATGAACGATAGATTGATCAGCTTGGACTGCAGTGGCTTGAACGTCCGGAGAAGAAAGAAGAGAAAGCGGAGCACATACTGCTTCCACGGTTTCATCGGGGTAACCACGTTCATCGCATAGGCTTTGCCGTTGACGTTGCTCATCCGCCTCCTTCGATCGTGAAACTGATACCCCGGGGCCCTGATTGCTGGTCGACTGACATTCCGCGAACTCGACGCATTGTGATACTGCGCGACAGGTCAAACGATAACAAGTTTTCGACTTCACTGCGGAAAAAGTCTTTCCTTTGCCTTTCGGTGCAAGCGCAGGGGACCCTCTATCCCCAAAAAATGTACGAGGCTCTGCCAGAGCCCCATCTACCCTGCCAGTCTTTGAGGCTCTTTACAGACCCTCCCGGGGCGAGGATGATGAGAGGGGTTCGGATGTTGCAAGTCCGGCACGTCACGGGGAAGCGACCATGAAATCGAACACCGGCGTCTTACACGAAACTCTCAATGCGATCATCGGTCCACAGCGAACGGAGCGGCTCTTCGAGGCACTCGTCATCCATCCTGCCATCGTCTCCGACGCAGGCCCGAAGGCCTCGCGGGCGGTCCTTTCGCAGGCCCTGAACATGCTCCTCTTCGAAGACCTCCTCGCACGCGTTCCCGCCGCGAAGACTTACGTCGACGAATGCCTGCGCGACGGCAAGACCGTCATGCACGACCACGGTGCCGTCCGCACCGTCGCGCTCGCCGGCATGGGCGCTCTTCCTGCGGGCCAGGAGGCAATCACGCGCATCCTGCGTCCGCTCGGCTACGCGCTCCACGGCGTCTACCCGCTCGAACGCCTCCGCATGACCGGCCGCTCCCACGCCCAGGCCGACTTCCCCGAAGACATCGCGCAGTTCTTCCTCAGCGAGCTGCACCCCGAACGCTTCTCCGCGGAGTTCCTTGCGGCCGTGCAGCGCGTCACCGCAACCTCCGTCGATCCCGTTACCGAAGAGGCACAATCGCTGCTGCAGGAGCTAGAGTCCACCGGTTCGCTCACGGTCGAGCAGTCCGTCGCGCTCCTCCCCATCCTCTTTTCCTGTTTCGGCCGCCAGCACGATGAAGCCGCCCTGGCTGACTACGAAATTCTGCTCGCCGAATCGCCCGAGATGGCATGGATCTCCACCGAGGGCAACGCCTTCAACCATGCCACGGACCGCGTAGCCGACGTAGACCAGCTCGCCGTCGAGCAGAAGGCCCTAGGCCAGCCCATGAAGGCTGCCGTCGAAACCTCGCAGTCCGGCCGCGTCCGCCAGACAGCCTTCCACGCCGCGCGCGTTATCAGAAACTTTCGTGCTGCCGACGGCACCACCGTTCAGAAAGAGGTCCCCGGCTCCTTCTACGAGTTCATCACCCGCCTCCCGCTGCCGGAGCAGGACGGCAAGTCCGCCCTCGACCTCAGCTTTGACAGCTCCAACGCACAGGCGATCTTCAAAATGACAGCAGGCGCAAAAAGCTGACGGTAAGCGCCGGAAAACACGAAGTCCCGACGCTGACTAAAATAGCCGTAGCTTTTTTGGAGAGCAGTGCTGTCTATGTCCACGTCGCCATTTGTCCTTCTTCCCAGCTCTCACGCCCGCGCCCACGATAGCTTCCCCGCAGCACAAGAGCTCGAAGCCCGGCTCCGCGCAAAGATCCGCGGCGAGGTGCGGTTTGACGCTGCCTCCAAGGCCCTCTACTCCACCGACGCCTCAAACTACCGCCATATCCCCATCGGCCTCGTCGTTCCGCTCGACCAAGAAGACGTCATTGCCACCGTCGAAATCTGTTGCAGCCTCGATGCCCCACTGCTCTCTCGCGGAGCGGGCACCTCGCTCGCCGGTCAGGGCTGCAACGCCGCCGTCATCCTCGACTTTTCGAAGTACATGAACAAGATGGCGGCAGTCGATCCCGTCGCCAGAACCGTCCACGTCCAGCCCGGCATCGTGCTCGACCGTGTGCGCGAAGCCGCCGAAAAATTCGAGCTCACCTTCGCACCCGACCCCGCCACGCACAGCCGCTGCACTCTTGGCGGCATGATCGGCAACAACTCCTGCGGCGTCCACGCCCTCATGGGCGGCAAGACCGTCGACAATATCGAATCCCTCGACTTACTCCTCTACGACGGCACTCGTCTCCGTGTCGGCAAAACCTCCGAGGCCGAACTCGACCGACTCATCTCCGCTGGTGGCCGCATCGGCCAGATCTACGCCGAACTCAAGCGCCTCCGCGACACCTACGCTGACCTCGTCCGCACCCGCTTCCCCAACATCCCGCGCCGCGTCTCGGGCTTCAACCTTGACGAGCTCCTCCCCGAAAACGGCTTCAACGTTGCCCGAGCCCTGGTTGGCAGCGAAGGCACCTGCGCCGTCATCCTCGGCGCAACTCTGCAGCTCGTCCAGAGCCCGCAGTACCGCACCCTCGTCGGCCTTGGCTTCGAAGACATCTACATCGCGGCCGACCACGTCACCGAGATTCTGAAGTTCCACCCCATCGGCCTCGAAGGCATCGACGGCTTCCTCCTCGACGCCATGCGCCTCAAGCAGAAGTCCGTCGAAGACCTTGTCCTCCTGCCCCCTGGCCGCGGCTTCCTCATCGTCGAGTTCGGCGGCGCAACCCAGGCCGAGGCCGACGACCGCGCGAAGTCCCTTGCCGTTTCGCTCACCGGTCTTCCCGCCGCCCCCATCGCGCGCATCTACACCTCCGCCGAGGCCGCCAAGGTCTGGCATATCCGCGAGTCCGGCCTCGGCGCCACCGCCTTCATCCCCGGCATCGGCACCGGCTGGGAGGGCTGGGAGGACGCAGCCGTCGACCCCGCGCAGCTCGGCTCCTACCTCCGCGCCATCGGCGCACTCATGCAGGAGTTCAACTACCGTAGCGCAATGTACGGCCACTTCGGCCAGGGCTGCGTCCACATGCGCCACAACTACGATCTCGAAAGCGAAGGGGGCATCCTCGCCTATCGCCAGTTCGTGGAGCGCGCCGCCGACATCGTCCTCGCCCACGGAGGCTCGTTCTCCGGCGAACACGGCGACGGACAGGCCCGCGGCGCGCTCCTTCCCAAGATGTTCGGCCCCGAGCTCATGCAGGCCTTCCGCGACTTCAAGCGCGTCTTCGATCCCGGCAACCACATGAACCCCAACAAGCTCATCGACGCGCACCAGCCCCACGAAGACCTCCGCCTCGGCGCCGACTACAAACCCTGGCAGCCCGAGACCCACTTCGCCTTCGCCGAAGACAACGGCTCCTTCGCCTCCGCGACCCTGCGCTGCGTCGGCGTCGGTGCCTGCCGCAAACAGGACGCGGGAACAATGTGCCCCAGCTTCATGGCTACCGGCGAAGAGCTCCACTCTACCCGGGGCCGTGCCCATCTTCTCTGGGAGCTCATGCAGGGCGAGATCCTGCCCAATCAGTGGAAGAACGAGCAGGTCAAAGAATCGCTCGACCTCTGCCTCGCCTGCAAGACCTGCAAGAGCGAGTGTCCCGTCAGCGTGGACATGGCCACCTATAAGGCCGAATTTCTCTCCCACCACTACGAGGGCCGATCCCGCCCCCTCGCCCACTACGCCTTCGGTCGCATCGATGTCTTCGCCCGCCTTGCCTCCATCGCGCCCGGCCTCGTCAACGCCATCAACGGCGCACCCCTCATCGGTAGCCTCATCAAATCCGTCCTGCACATCCACGGCAAGCGAACCTTCCCCCGCTTCGCCAAACCCTTCACGCGCGAGCGCCAAGAGAATCATCGCAACCAGCAGCCTGTCACCGCGCCCGAGGTCTTCCTCTGGGCCGACACCTTCAACAACTACTTCCACCCCTCCACCATGCGCGCCGCCCATCAGGTTCTCACCGCGGCCGGCTTCCGCGTATCGTTGCCCATGCAGCACCTGTGCTGTGGCCGCCCTCTCTACGACTTCGGCATGCTCGACACGGCCAAACAGTATCTCCTCAAAGTCCTCGACGCGATGGCTCCGCAGCTCGCCGCAGGAACCCCAATCGTCGTGCTCGAACCCAGCTGCGCCTCCGTCTTCCGCGACGAGTTGCCCAACCTCCTGCCCAACGACCCGCGCGCCGCGAAGCTTCGCGACCAGACTCTGCTGCTCAGTGAGTTTCTCGTCAAGCATGCCCCCAGCTACCAGCCACCGAAGATCGAAAAGAAGATCGTGGTCCATGGCCACTGTCACCACCGCGCCACGATGGGCATGCACGACGAGATGCAGCTGCTCCGCGCCACCGGGGCTAGCGTCGAACTTCTCGACTCCGGCTGCTGCGGCATGGCCGGCCCCTTCGGTTTCGAAAAAGACAAGTTCGAACTCTCCCAGAAATTAGGAGAGCGTGTCCTCCTCCCGGCGGTCCGCAATAATCGCGAGGCCATTATCGTCAGCGACGGCTTCAGCTGCTACGAGCAGATCACGCAAAACACCACCACCCGCCCTCTGCACCTCGCCGAAGTTCTCGCACAGGCTAACGCTGCAAAGCATTGAAGGATGAACCTCAAATGACCACGAACAACCAAGTCTCAATCAAGCAGGAAGTCGAAGCCATCCTCACCCAACTGGGCGTTCCGTCCAGCGCATATGCAGGCGGCGACCTCACCGTCCATACCCCGCTCACCGGCGAGCTCATCGCGCAACTTCCCCTTATCGGCGCGGCAGATGTAACGAAGGCTATCGCACAAGCCCACGCCGCGTATCTTCAGTGGCGTACTGTCCCCGCACCAAAGCGCGGCGAACTTATCCGCCTCCTCGGCGAAGAACTTCGCGCCCAGATCGAACCTCTCGGCCGCCTCGTCACCATCGAGATGGGCAAGCTCCTCTCCGAAGGCTTCGGCGAGGTCCAGGAGATGATCGACATCTGCACCTTCGCCGCGGGCCTCTCCCGTCAACTCGCCGGCCTCACCGTTCCCTCCGAGCGCGCGAAGCATCGCATGATGGAGACCTGGCATCCCCTCGGCGTCGTCGGCATCATCTCCGCCTTCAACTTTCCCGTAGCCGTCTGGTCCTGGAACGCCGCCCTCGCCCTGGTCTGCGGAGACGCCGTCGTCTGGAAGCCCTCCGAAAAGACTCCCCTCACCGCCCTTGCCACGCAAGCTATCTTCGAGCGTGCCGCAACAAAGTTCGGCGGTGTCCCCTCCGGCCTCGCCACCCTGCTCATCGGTGGCGCGCAGGCAGGCCAGCAACTCGTCGACTCCCCGCTCATCCCATTAGTCTCCGCCACCGGATCGACCAACATGGGCCGCGCCGTAGCCCCGCGCCTCGCCGCCCGTTTCGCCCGTGCCATCCTGGAACTCGGTGGCAACAACGCAGCCATCGTCTCCCCCACCGCCGACCTCGATCTCACCCTCCGCGCCGTCGCCTTCTCCGCTATGGGCACCGCCGGCCAGCGCTGCACCACCCTTCGCCGCCTCATTGTGCACGAGTCCGTCTACGACAGCTTCCTGAATCAGCTCAAAAAGGTCTACGCCTCCGTCGTCGTCGGAGACCCGCGCCAGCCCGGCACCCTCGTCGGTCCCCTCATCGACGAGCGTTCGTTCACCAACATGCAGCAGGCCCTCGCGGACGCGCGCAGCGCAGGCGCAACCGTCACCGGAGGAGAGCGCCTCAACGCAGCCGAAAGCCCGGAAGCCTTCTTCGTCCGTCCAGCACTGGTCGAAATCTCCACCCAGGCAGACGTCGTAAAGCGCGAGACCTTCGCGCCCATTCTGTACGTGCTGAAGTACTGCAACTTCGCCGACGCCCTCTCCCTGCATAATGATGTGCCACAAGGCCTCTCTTCCTCCATCTTCACCATGGATCTGCGCGAAGCGGAACTCTTCCTCTCTGCCACCGGCTCGGACTGCGGCATCGCCAATGTCAACATCGGCACCTCCGGCGCAGAGATCGGCGGAGCCTTCGGCGGCGAAAAAGAGACCGGCGGCGGCAGGGAATCAGGCTCCGACGCCTGGAAGCAATACATGCGCCGTGCCACCAACACCATCAACTACGGAGCCGATCTTCCACTCGCCCAGGGTGTCAGCTTCGAAATCTGATTCGCCAACGCCATTCAGTTCAGATACATTTTGTGTGCTGCCGTCGAGCGTGATACACCTTCTGCGTGAAGTCTGTCTGTCCAACGCAGCTAGCTTAGGCAAATCCTGTTGTCTCCCCGGGTCGCAATTAGCAGTCGAAATCTTCTCCGAAACGAGGTGTCGATCCATGGAGTTCAATCACAAGGATGCATCGGATACCACAGAAAAATCTGGATCTGAATCGCCGCGGTACAAACTCATCGCCTTCTGCGTAGTTTTCCTCGCTATCGTCCTCGGCATCGCCTGGGCCGTGGCCTCTCACCAAGTAAGCGCGCGCCACTTTTTTATAGCGTTGGGTCTCTTGTCCGTTGCAGGTGCCATCGGCTCAGCCATTGCCTACCGATACAGAACCCTGGAAGACGGCGTGGGCGTAATCCCTGCGACCGTCACCATGAACGTGGTGATCTTTGTATGCGTCGGCCTCGTCACGGTCTCCATCTACACAGCAGCACCTCCGCACAACTGGACCGCCAGCATGATCTGGTCGCTGGCGGCTGTGCTCTCGGGCGGCGCCGTCGGCTTCCTCTTCGGCATTCCCCGTTCCCGGACGGGCAAATCGACCGTCGCTGCAATCCCGGCATCAAAGCCCTCTGCACTAACTCCAACGGCCAACCCGCTCGATGACTCCCAAGCAGCCTCGACGGCCACCCAGCCTGTACCTGCCGCAGTTACCGAACAGCTTGTCTCGACAGGCAGCGAGACCGCCATCGAACAAATCTCCGACTGGCTGACCAAGATCATCGTCGGTGTCGGTCTCACCAACCTCAAGGAGCTTCCGGGCCAGTTGAATACCCTGGGCAAATACGTCGCCACCAGCATCGATCCCGCCGGGCCGATCAACATAGGCCTTGGCCTGGGCATCGTCATCTACTTCGCCGTCCTGGGAGTCATTACCGGCTATCTCCTCACCCAGATGTTTCTGCTGAACCTCGTCAATCGCCAGGCATCATAAATGTGCTGCCGGGCTAACTCGCCTCGCGCCGTTCTGGAAACGCCATCACCGGCTGCGGCAGGTGTGCTGGCGACAGGTGCGTCTTCAATCGCCGCTCTAGCGTAGCCTCCGCGCACTGCATCACCACCTTGCGGAAGATCGTCATCGCCACCGACTCATTCGTCTCCATCGCCGAGAGCCCCAGCTGCATCTCCGGCAACGGCTCGCGGAACGGCAGCGGCACCACATCGGGAAACGAGCACACCGCCATCGACGCGGAGGCAATCGCGAGTCCCTCACCCGCCGCCGCATAGGCAAACTGCACCGAGCACGACTGTGGCGACTCTACAATCCGCGGCGTAATCCCAAACGGCGCCAGCAGGCTATGCAGCCACGGCTGATGAAACCGGCAATCCTTCGCCCGCGAGGCGATGACGCACGTATGTCGCAGCTCCTGTACCGAGAGGCTCCGCTCCGCCGCCAGCGGACTATGCCGCGATACCATCGCGATCAGCGCCTCCTGGCAGATCGGGTCGAAGCGCAACCCCTTCACCGGCAGCGCGCCAACCATCAGCAGCGCGTCCACCTTGCCCTCCGGCAGCCGCGACATCTGCTGCTCCGTCGTCAGCTCCGTCACCTCCAGCTCAAACTCCGGATACTCCGCTGCCAGCATGCGAATCACCGCGGGCAGCAAAATGAACTGCCCCACCGGCCCGCAACTCACCCGTAGCCGCAGCCTCGTATGCAGACCGCTTAGGCACTCCTGCGCCGCGTCCACGGTGTCCATAATGCTCTGGGCATACTCGCGAAACGCGCACCCCGCATCTGTCAACCGAACCTGTTGGCGGTCGCGCTCAAACAGCTTGACCCCGAAGGTCTCCTCGAGCGACTTGATCTGAAACGTGATTGTCGGCTGACTCATGTAGAGCGCACGCGCCGTCTTGCCATAGTTCAGCAGGTCTGAGAGCGTCAAAAAACACTGCAGCTGTCTGATTCTAAAGTCCAAGTAGGGCCTCGGTGTCGTACAGAAACCTGTGCGCTGCTACGGGCTGTCAAAGCAAGAGAGACGTATGAAGTTGTGAGAGAAAGTACCGGTTAATATGTGGTTTCAAGCCAAAAATTAATAACGGTGTAATCACATATTCAGAGGCCTTCCCCGATTTGTCAATGTGAAATCGCGCGTTTTCGCATTGAGGCCTTCGACGTTTTCTATCACGCATAAAAATCTTTCGATTAGACACCGCGTCGGAAAGCCTCTACGCTCCAATCATTCAACCAAAAAGCTACTGACTCAACACTGAATCATTCAGCAAATTGAGCCGCACTTTTGCACCTCTTCTACATGGGACGCCACCGCTCCCTTGCATCGCCACATCTCCATCTACACCACAACCAAGCCGCATCCGATTCATCTTCTTTGTCATCCTCATCCGTTCACCCCGCTCCTCTACCCTTCGCCGCCGAGCAGAACGCACACCAGGAACACAGGTCACCTGATCCCGCACCGTGAGGTTTTTAAGCAAATGAAGATTGTCCGTCGCCTTCTCCCTGTACCTCTTCTCCCAGTCCTTCTTCTCTCAGTCTTCTTCTTCGCTGTCCCCGCGATCCATGCCCAGCAGACAGGCATCACAGGCCGCGTCGTCGACACGCAGGGCGCCGCAATCGCCGGTGCCTCCGTCGAGGTCAAGCAGGTCGGTGCGGGCGCCTTCAACACCAAGAGCAACGCCGAAGGCATCTACCTCATCCCCTCGCTCACCGCGGGCGACTACATCGTCACCGTCACTGCGCCCGGCTTCACCTCGGTCCAGACCAAAGTCACCATGCTCATTGGGCAGACCCCCGATGTCGATGTGACCCTGCCCATCGGCGGCACCAACGACACCGTCATCGTTCGCGCCGACGACGCGGCCATCGACACTACCTCCTCCACCGTCGCCGGCAACATCACCCCCGACGACGTCAAGAATCTTCCCATCAACGGCCGCAACTACATGGAGCTCGCCACGCTCGTCCCCGGCGTCCGCGTCAACGCCATCACCAACGACACCCCGCTCGGCGGCAACAACGCTGGCAAGTTCCAGATCAACCTCGACGGCCTCCAGGTCACCCAGGACACCGCCGACGCAAGCTTCGGGCAGCCTCGCTTCTCGCCCGACGCTATCAGCCAGTTCCAAATCATCACCAACCGCTTCGACGCCACCCTCGGCCGCTCCTCCGGCGTCTACGTCAACGTCCAGTCCAAGGCTGGCACCGACACCATCCACGGCTCCGCCTTCGGCTACTTTCGCAACGATGCCTTCAACGCCGCCGATCCCATCGCCCGCGCCGTCACCGCCCTCTCCGACCAGCAGTACGGCGGAACCGTCGGCGGTCCTATCCGCAAAAACAAGCTCTGGTACTTCGGCTCGTATGAGGGGGAGCACCAGTCCAGCGGTGTCACCACAACGCCCATCGTCACCAACGTAGCCATCACCGTTCCTCAGAAGATCAAGGTCAACGAATACCTCGGACGCGTCGACTACCAACTCAACCAGAAGAACCACATCTTCCTCCGCGGCAACGGCTTTACCTTCAAGAACGACAACGTCATCTCCTCCGGCAGCGTCGATCCCAGCAGCATCTACTACGCCACGCGCATGAACTACGCCATCCTCGGCGACTGGGACAGCGTCGTCAGCTCCAAGCTCGTCAGCGACCTCCACATCGGCTTCAACCACTTCGACTGGCAAAATCTTCCCGAGTACCCCACGCTCGCCATCACCTTCGCCGGTGTCACCCGCCCCGACGGCAGCGCAGGCGGCACCGCCACGATCGGCGGCGCGTACAACTACCCGCAGATCTTCTTTCAGAACGCCCAGCAGTATCGCGAAGACGTCTTCTATCTCACCGGCAAACACAGCTTCAAGGCAGGCGTCGAATTCCTCCGCACCTCTCACACCGGCTTCTTCCAGCAGAACGTCCGCGGTACCGTTGGCAGCGGCAACTGCGGCGTCGTCAACGCGGCCCTCGCCTTCCCTAATGGCACCGCCGACTTCGCCAGTTGGAACTACACTGAGCTCAATCGCGCCTGCGCCCAGGCCACCTTCACGCAGGGCTCAGGCAACTTCAACATCGACATCCCCCGCAACGCCATCGCCTTCTGGGTTCAGGACGACTGGAAGGTCCTCACCCGCCTCACCCTCAATCTCGGCGTCCGCTACGACAACGACCTGGGAGCCTTCGACCCTGGCCTCAAGCTCAACAACGGCCTCCTCACCCCGCAGAGCAACGACAACAATAACTTCGCCCCGCGCCTCGGCTTCGTCTACGACGTCGCAGGCAACGGCAAGACCGTCGTCCGCGGGGGAGCCGGCATGTTCTTCGCCGATATCTCTGCCAACCAGACCATCGACATGCAGATCTTCAATGGCGTCACCTCGCTGCAGGAGTCTGTCATCGGCACCTCCACGCAGCCGCTCAATCTCCAGAACCCCTTCGCCAATCCGGTCGCCACTCCACGGCAGGCTGTCCAGCCGCTCGGGCCCAATGTGTCCACGCCGTACTCGCTCCAGCTCTCCGCCGGCATTCAGCGCGAGCTTCCACTCCACTCCGTTCTCACTGCGGACTTCGTCCACACCCGCACCTACCACGACTGGGTTCGCCTCAACGCCAACCTGCTGGCCAACCCCGCCAACACGCAGTTCAACCTCAGCCCCGGTACCAAGTACGCTGCCGGAACCCAGGTCATCTGCCCCAACGGCGGCGTCACCGTCGACCCCAACTTCACCTCCGGCAGCTTCAACGTCTGCTCCCAGGCCTTCACCAACATCAACCAGTTCTTTACCCCCAACGACGCAGGCGCCATCTACGACGGCCTACAGCTCGGCGTTCGCCAGTCGCCCGTCCACGGCTTCTACAGCGGCATCGCCTACACCTACTCCCGCTACAAGAACTCCTCCGAGTCACCCTTCTACTACCCCAACAAGCCCTTCATCAACGGCATCCACGACGAGTGGGCCAACGCCCAGGACGATCAGCGCCACACCCTCACCGTCACCGGCAACTACGAGTGGAAGTATGGCTTCTCGCTCTCCGGCCTCTTCCACTACGGCTCCGGTAACGCCTTCCCCACAGCCGTCGGCACGGCGCAGCCAACGGGCTACGCTCCCAGCTATAACCGCACCTTCGCGGCGGGCGTCGTTCCCCTCGCCATCGCTGTGGGTGCGACATGCCCTAAAACCAGCACCTGCGTTTACAACGATCCTGCGAACAACTACCTCGACATCTCCACTGGCTACTACCTCACCAAACGTAACGCCTTCTACGGTCGCAACATCTATCGCGCAGACAGCCGCCTGCAGGAGAAGATCAAGATCACCGAGCGCTATCGTGTCGTCGTAGCCGCAGAGGCCTTCAATCTCTTCAACCACTCCAACTACGGCAACTACAACACCACCGTCACCTCGCCCTCCTATGGCACGCCGCTCCAGACCACCTCGGCGGCTACCGGTGTTCCCGTCGAGTGGCGGCCTCGCTCGCTGCAGTTCCTGGCCCGCTTCGAGTTCTAAGCCGTCGCTTTAGTCTGAGTCGTCCGCAAGCAATCGTCGTAAGCTGAACCCACCATTTATCACCAGATCGCGCAGTGCTCTCCCGGGGCACTGCGCGTCCGCCCGAGGAGAACACATGCATCAAGCAGCAACCCGCCCAGGCCTTGCCGTCGCTTCTGCCCTTCTCCTCATCTCCGCACTCGCTTCCTCCGCATTCGCCGTCCCCCCAGCCGCTAAAGAAAAGCTCATCACCATCTCCGAAGGCACAGATACCTTCGTCACCGTCTCCCCCGACCACAAAACCCTCATCGCCGACCTGCAGGGCCTCCTCTACACTCTGCCCATAGGCGGAGGCACAGCCAAGCAAATCACCACGCCCTATCAGGAGGCCTCGCACCCCGACTGGTCCGCTAAGGGCGATCTCGTCGCCATCCAGTCCTACTCCGGCGGCACCTTCCACATCTGGACCATGCACCCCGACGGCTCCTCGCTCAAGCAGATCACCAACGGCCACGGCGACGACCGCGAGCCCCGCATCTCCCCTGACGGCGCCACCATCGTCTTCGCCTCCGACCGCGCCTTCAAAGGCAACTACGATATCTGGACCGTCAACATCGCCACCGGAGCCCTCAAGCAGATCACCTCCGCCGAAGCCGACGAGTACGAGCCCACCTGGTCGCCCGACGGCGCAAAAATCGCTTTCACCGGCGGCACCGGCATCGCCGGAAAAACCATCGAGTCCATCGACCTCGCCACCGGCCAGCAGACCACCGCAGCCACCAGCATCGCCGAAGGACGCGTCGACGCCCCCAGTTACTCTCCCGACGGAAAGTCACTCGCCTACGTCCAGTTCCACGGCGTCGGCATGTTCATGAACGCTGCACAGCTCGTCGTCACCGGAGCCACTACCTACACCGGCAAAGCCACCGACACCTTCCCCTTCCCGGCCACCTGGCTCTCCAATACCGAACTCCTCTACACCGGCGACGGCCACATCCTCCGCGCCAACCTCCCCTCTGCCTCCGAGACCTCCATCCCCTTCACCGCCGCCATCAAATCCATTCGTCCCCAGTATCCGCACAAGGTCTACGACTTCGACAGCAACACCGCCCATCAGGTCAAAGGCATCTACGCCCCTGCGCTCTCGCCTGACGGCAAACAGGTAGCCTTCATCGCCCTCAACCAGATCTATCTCATGCCCATCGGCAGCGCCCCCGTAGCCCTCACCCGCGACACCTTCTACAAACAGGGCCCCGCCTGGTCGCCCGACGGCAAAACCCTCGCCTACGTCTCCGACCGCGACGGCATCGAAAACATCTACCTCCACTCTCTCTCCTCACCAGACACCACCGCCGACAAACAAGTCGCCCCCAGCAAGTCCGCGCAGATCATGCCTGCCTGGTCCCCCGACGCCAGACTCCTCGCCTTCCAGGATCAAACCGGCGCCACTCTCATCGTCGAGGTAGCCACCGGCAACGTCAGGCCGCTCGCACCTCTGACCTTCTTCCCCGGCCGCCCTGCCTTCTCGACCAACGGCAAGACCGTAGCCATCGCCACCATCAAGCCCTACACCAAGCGCTTCCGCGAAGGCACCAGCTCCATCCTCACCGTGGATCTCGCCACCGGCAAGACGCAGTTCTTCGCCCCGGCCCCCTTCGAGTCCGTCACCACTCGCACCGAAGACGGGCCCATCTACTCCTCCAACGGCAAAGAGATGGCCTTCGTCATGGACGACCTCCTCTACACCATGCCCGTCGACGCCGATGGCCACCCCAGCGGCCCCGCCGTGCAGCTCAACAACGAGACCACCGACGCCCCCACCTACAGCGCCGACTCCTCCAAAATCCTCTACCTCAACAACGGCAAGCTCAAGCTCATCGACCGCTCCACCAAAGCCATCACCCCGGTCCCCGCGCCCCTCACCTTCGCCACCGCCAAACCCCAGCAAAGGCTCCTCATCCACGCCGCCCGCCTCTGGAAGGGCACCGGCCCCGACGAGCAGAAAGACGTCGACATCCTCATCACCGACAACCGCGTCACCAGCGTCACCCCCCACAGCGCTACGCCACCCGCGGGCATCACCCGCACCATCGAAGCCGGCGACTCCACCGTCCTCCCTGGCCTCTGGGAGAACCACGCCCACACCGACTCCGACAACTCCATCTACTACGGCGACCGCATGGGCCGCCTCTGGCTCAGCTATGGCATCATCGAGATTCGCGCCATCGCCGACAACGCCTACCGCGCCCTCTCCCACCGCGAAGCCTACGACTCTGCCACTGCCGTTGGCCCCCGCCTCTTCGCCACCGGCGAGGCCGTCGACGGCGAGCGCGTCTACTACCCCATGATGATCCCCACCACCTCCGAGGCCCAGCTCCAGCGCGAGTTTGAACGCCTCAAGGCCCTCGACTTCGACTTCGTCAAACTCTACGTCCGCCTCCCCTACAGCTGGGCCGAGCAGGGAATCCACTTCGCCCACTCCCAGATGGGCGTCGAGACCGCTTCCCACTACCTCCTGCCCGCCGTCGCCCTCGGCGAAGACGGCATGAGCCACGTCAGCGCCACCGCCCGCACCGGCTGGGCCTACTCCCGTTCGCTCACCGGCGTCAGCTACTCCGACGCCCGCGATCTCATGGCGCAATCCGGCATGTGGACCATCTCCACCACCTTCAGTCAGGCCCAGTACGCCGACGATCCCGCCCTCGCCACCGACCCACGCCGCGCCGTCTCCCCACCCTGGGAGAACGCCCGCCTCAACCTCGCCCTCACCACCGGGCAAAAGACTGACACCACCTCAGCCTTCAACCACCTCAAGGAAGAGGAGTCCGCCGTCTCCGCCGTTCTTAACTCCGGCGGCACGATCCTCGCCGGAACCGACTCGCCCCTCGACCTCCCCGCCACCAGCCTCCACCTCAACCTCCGCGCCCAGGTCAAGTACGGCCGCGCCCCCTGGCAGGCCCTCGAAACCGCCACCAGCCTCCCAGCCAAAGCCTACGGCCTCTCCAAAGATCTCGGCACCCTCGAGCCCGGCAAACTCGCCGACCTCATCATCGTCTCCGGAGACCCCCTCACCAACATCGACGACACCATCCGCGTTCAATGCGTCATGAAGAATGGCCAACTCAACTCCCTGGCCAACATCATGGCCCCCTTCGCCAAGTCCGACATCGGCACTCAAATCTGCCCCGCCCCATAACGACACTTCTCCCCGCCACCCAAATAAAAAAGCGGCCACCCGGATCACCCGAGTGGCCGCTCTCCCATCAAGCCGCTACTCCTGCAACGCTGACTTGTGCCCAACCAGCCGTCCATCCATATCCGCCAGCACATACGCCACGACTGACAACATCGCCGTATTCCGTTTGAAGTCATCCGGATCGACCTTGTCCAGCGTATCCGCCTCGGTGTGGTGCCAGTCGAAGTAGTGCATCCCCACCGTCCGCGGGCTCAGTGCCGGAACGCCATCCGCAACGACAGGCCCAATGTCCGACCCGCCGCCTCCTGGCGAAACCGTATCGGTCCCAATTGGTGCCAGCAGCGCGGCGATATCCTGCATCGTCGCGTACGACGCTTTATCCTCCGCCGGAAGCGCATTCAGGTCGAATGTACGAGGAGCAGGCGGCGCACCCGCAACCCCGCGCCCACGACCGCCGCCGCCGAATCCACCATACCCAATCCCCAGTGGCTTCTCCGCGCCCCCGTCCATCTCGATCGCAGCCACCTGGTCGCCGATCTTATCCCCGATCCACTTCCGGTAGGCCCGTCCTCCTGTGCCACCATTCTCCTCATTCACCCAGAACACAATCCGGATCGTCCGCTTCGGCTTCAGCCCAAGCTTATGGATCAGCGACACCGCCTCGAACGTAGCCATAATCCCAGACCCGTCATCCTGCGCGCCCTGGCCCACGTCCCACGAGTCGATATGCCCGCCCAGCACCACCACCTGCTCCGGGTGCTCGCTGCCCACAATCTCGCCGATCACGTTGCCCGCCTTCACATCCGCCTCCATGTGCGCGTCCATCTGCAGATGCACCGTCACCGGCCCTTCCTTCGCCAGCCGCTCGATCATCAGCGCGTCTTCCACCGAGATCGCAGCCGACGGAACCTTCGGCGACTTCTCGTCATACCGCAGCGTGCCCGTATGCGGAATCTGCATCGCCAGCCCCGTGGCCGACCTCACCAGTACCGCCACCGCACCCTTCGCCCCAGCCCGCGACGGTCCGCCTGTCCTGTACTGCGACCCGACCCCATACCCGTGCCAGCCCGGATTGAACACTACGATCTTGCCCTTCACCTGGTCGTCCGGCAGCGCATCCAGCGCCGCAAAGCTCGGCACGAAAACCACCTGCGCCGTAACCCCTTCCTTCGGTGTCCCTACGCTCATGCCCAGCCCGAGCATGTGCAGCGGCTTGTTCACCGCGCCCGCCCCGGTCGTGATGATCGTGCCCGACTCGTTCCCCCGCACCCAATGCGGCACCATCACCGGCTGTACCTGCACATTCTGCAGACCCGCCTTGCGCATCAGGTCCGCGCCCCACTCCACCGCGGTATTCAATTGCGGCGTTCCACTCAACCGCTTCCCTACGTGATCGCACAGGTACGTCAACGCGGTATAGCCATCGTTGTCCGCCATCGCCGCCTGCAGAATCTTGTCCGCATCGGCCTTGTACTTCGCGGCCAAAGGCCCCGCAACCGCCGGCATACCCGCCGGCGCCGTTCCTGGAGCGCCCATCTGCGCAAACATCGGTTGTGCTGCAATCAAAGCCGCACTCGTCACCAAAGCAGCAAAACACTTCATTGCAAATCTCCTGATCGTCTAAGCTGAAAAATCGTTGATCGAAAACAGCACAGGCCGAGAACGTGATGTTCTCAGCCTGTGCCGGTGAGTCAAACTACATCGCAGGCCGATTAGAAAATAATCTTACCCGCAAACTGTACGTTGAAAGGTTCACCCGAGCCAATACCCGTAGCGCTGGATGCGTTGCGAGTGTTGGTGCTGCGCCCGAACGTCGAGGACGTCAGCGACGACAAGCTGGGGTTGGCCAGATTGGTGCGGTTGAAGATGTTGAACATCTCGGCACGCAGTTGCAGGCTGATGCCCTCGCGGATCTGCGTGTTCTTCACCAGCGATGCATCCACTGTGAAGAAGCCAGGTCCGCGGAAGGCGTTACGAGCCGTAGTGCCATACGCACCCGCTGTGGGCTTGGTGAAAGCGGTGACCGTATACAGCGCTGCGTACGGAGCCGCGCCGCCGCCCGGGAAGATGAGCTTGGAACCGGTGCTTGTCTTTGGGTTGGCGCCAACGACAAGGTTTGCGCGGTCCTGGTTCTCACCCGTGCCGCTGTTGTCCGCGCCGACCTTCGCGGAGAACGGAGTTCCCGTGAAGGCGGTTGTGAACATGTTGCCCTGCCAGCCCCTTGTCAGAGCCGTCCACTTGTCGGTGAACTTCGGCACCTCGTAAACGATGTAGCCGTTGAACGTATGGCGAACGTCAAAGTCCGCGTTGCCGTACTCGCCCGACAGGTTATAAGAGTTCTGTGGAGCCAGCCCGCGCGTGCTGGAAATGACGTCCAGCGCATGACCGAAGGTGTACGATCCCTGCGCCGTCAGGCCATGAAAGCCGCTGGTGCGGATGGTGGCCTGCAGCGAGTGATAGTTGGAAGACCCTTCGCTCTGGATCTCGTTGACCGCTCCCATAAAGTTATAGTTCGCGACCGTTTTGTTCACAAAGATGGGACGGCGTGCAAGTTCGCCCGCAGACGAGTTATCCGCTCCAGGCTGAGCCTGGTTGATATCGCTGAGGTTGAAAAGACGGCTGCCGACGGCACCCGCATAGGCCAGCGTTGCAACCGTGTTCCTGTTCACCTGGTACTGCACGTTCAGGCCGAAGTTCTGCACGTAGGCCGTGTGGAAGCGCGGGCTCACGGAGGCAAAACCTTGAGGAGTCGTCGTGCTCGGTGCAGTCGGGAATACGACAGCGCCTGTAGTCCACTGGTAGAAGTTGCGGGCCACATTGAACACAGGCGAGGAGCCCGTGTTATTCGCCTGAACCCCTACAGCGCCGTTGTTGCCCGGACGATTATCGAAGAAGCCGTTGAAGTTCGGCGCATCGTAATACAGGCCGTAGGTGCCGTGCACCACCATCTTCGATCCTGTCTGCCAGGCGAAGCCGAAGCGCGGCGAGAAGTTGGTGTGGTTGCCAGGATAAACGCTGGTGTTCGCTCCAGGAGAGCCAGCAAGTACAAACCCAAAGGCGTCAGCGCCCGAGGTGCCCGGACGATAGACCGACAACTGCCCATTCGACGTGATCGGCGCGTTGTATTCGTAGCGGAGACCGTAGTTCAGAGTGAATGAGGGAAACAGTTGCAAGGTGTCTTGCCCGAAGATCGCAAACGTATTCTGGTAGATGCCGCGCCGCAGAACACCCTGCGTGAAGCCGGAAGACGCGACGTACCCGGCAAGATAGTCTGCCATCACTTTTACGTCCGACGAAGCCGAGGCGTCGTTGTCGTACCGTGTGGCGCCCCCGGGCAGCAGCGCCTGGACCCCGGCGTTGCTGGTCGCAGTCCCGTTGAAGGTAAAGGTGCCGCGGACGTTGCGCTGGTACTGCAGGTCCATGTAGTTGCGGCGGTACTCGCCACCAAAACGGAACTGATGTTTCCCGCTGACGATCGTCGCGACGTCAGTGATGTGGCCCGTGTAATCCTTGCGGCCCACCGGCTGGGTCGCGCCTGTCTGGTCGAAGCCGGTCAACGTGATCGTTGGCGCGCCGAACAGCGAGGGATTCGTCACGCCTGTATTCAGTCCGAGCGCCGGAATGTTCTGGCTATGGTCCACGTCGTTGAAGGTCTGGTTGAATACGCCCACGGCGGCCAGCGCCTGGTTCGAGATCCGGTCCGTAATCGCCCAGTTGTGGATCACGGAGAAGTTCTGCGTGATATCAGGAGCAACTTCGTAGTACTCATACACGTTGGTGCCGATCGGAGCGATCTGCCGGCCCGTTCCGATGAATGCTTGCACGCGAAGTGTCTGGCGAGACGTGAGGTTGTAGCTCAGGTTGCCGATTGCGTTATCCGCATAGCCAGTCTGCGGGCGGCCATCGACAAAGTTACTCGCCTGTGCGGGACCGGCCGGCTTGTTGCCCTGCGGCCACAGCGAGAGCACGCTCAGCGAGAGTGGATTTACCGGAATCTTATGCGCCGCAAGAAGAGCCGTGCCTGCCTGGACGTAAGCGGTGGTAGGCTCGGTGGCCGGTGCGGTATTCGCAATCACAAAGCGCTGCCGCTCGTAGTTGACGAAGAAGAACAACTTGTCCTTGATGATGGGGCCGCCAACGGAGCCGCCAAACTGGATGTTGCGCAGCTTCGACTTCCTCGGCGAAGTAATGAACGGGTTCTGGGCCGCGAAAAACTCGTTGCGGTTGAAGTAGTAGCCCGAGCCATGGAAGCTGTTCGTGCCGGTCTTGATCGCAAGCGAGATCAAGCTGCCTGCATTTCGTCCTGCCTCTGCGTTGCCGTTCGACTGCACGTTGAACTGATCGATAGCGTCGATCGGGAGCGTCACACCGGCGATGCCGTTAACACCGGCCTGGTTCGCCGCCGCGCCGTTCTGCCAGATGTCGTTATTGTCCGCGCCGTCAATCTGGTAGTTGTTCTGGTTCGTGCGGGCGCCGTTGATCGACCCCGCGCCGTTGTACCCCGGAACGATCTTGATCAGCTGCGTAAAGTCACGCCCATTCAGCGGAATATTCGCAACCGCCTTGTCGTTCACCACCGAGTTGTTCGTTGATGAAACCGTATCCAGCGAAACCGCCGCCGCATTCACCTCAACCTGCTGGCTCGAAGAGGCAATGGACACCTTGATGTCCAGCGAGTAGACCTGCCCCGGCCTCACTGCAATCTTGTCGATCTTCGTCGGCTGAAACCCGGCCGCCTCCACCACAACGCTGTACGCACCCAGCGGCAGGTCCTGGAAGCTGTAGTCGCCAGAGCTCGTCGATACCATCTCACGCTTGTAGCCCGTATCCGTGCCCGTCAGCGAGATCTTCGCATTGGCGACAACCGCTCCAGTAGTGTCCTGTACCGATCCCGCGATCCCGCCGCGAAAGGTCTGCGCCACCATCACATGCGTTATCGCTAACGCCAGCATGATGAGTCCAAGCTTGAACTGCCTCGAAAATGACTTCATGGGTAGTGCTCTCCTGTATCGTTTCTGTTGAACAAAAAAGAGGGTTAACTACATCAGACTGGGAAATGGGTACACTTCACCTGAAAGGCCCGCAAGGCTCTCTGCGCGGAATTGAAAAGTTCTCAAAACCGAGTCAAATGGAAATCAGGTGTTTCACCAAACAATAGAGGGCATCGCATGTAAACGCAAGGTAAAAATGCCCACTTTCGCATTTTTATTTACAAAGTATTACCAACAGACATCGCCAATGATTCCAAGCGCAAACGCGCAAAACAGCGTATCTGATGCAACATTGTCAGTTAGCCGACGGGCTTGGGGCGGAGGAGCTTAAAAACTCAGATTGCACCCTGCAAATTACAAAGACGCCACATCCACCGTCGGCACACTACACCGCATTCGACAGAGCGTCGAGCAGTGCAGGTTCGAACAACAGAGGATAAGTCGCATGGGTTACACCGACTATCCGCTTTCAATCCCGCAAGTCAAGCCGATATCCTGTTTCTTCTCGCAGCGTCTTTGCAGGATCAATCATTCCAATCCGCAGAGTCGGCACGGGATGACAGTCAGCGCTATCGATGCGAGCATCGACTTCCCTCCCATATCAAACCAACCCACAAGCCAATCCGTAGATCCGTCCTGATCCGCGGTCGCCCTTAATCTATCGCCGCCTCAAAAGACCCCTCAGGCACACCCCAGAATCGCCCGCCCCAGCGCCCCTGTCATCTGGTCCTGTGCCCCCAGCGCCACCTGCTTCACTCCACCATGCAACCCGCGAAGATGGTCAGCAAACTCCCACGCCATATCCCGCGCGCGGCACATATTCCAGAACGCCAGAATCCGCCCGGCCTTCCCCGTATCTTGCGCCATCTGCCCCAGGCATCCCTTCGCCAGCATCTCCAGCGCAGAAGGCATCACCGTATTCAGCAGCCCATTCACCGCCTCATAGTCCACATGCTCCGGACTCCCGTACCCCGGCGCAACCGTCATCTGCCCGTCGGCCGCCAGCAGCGCCAGCGCAAGGTCGTGGTTGATGTGCGCGTTCATCCCCGCCAGCGCAAACTGTATCCGGTCGATCCCCCCCTGCCATCGCGCCCCCAGCATCGCCTTCCACGAGCTTGGAGTCGCCGCATCGCCATTCAGATAGCCCGCGACCGCCGAAAAGTAGAATCCGGCAAACACCACATCCAGCAGTATCAGCCACTCCGCGTTCTTCCACCCGCCCGCCGGAGGATGCAAATCCACCTCTTCGGTCACCATCATGTACAGCCGGTTGAACCACTTCAGCCCATCGTCCTCGGCCAGCAGATCGTCGATCCGGTGCATCGTCCCCAGCACCTCCTCGATGCTCGCCGGCGCAACTCCACTCAAAATTCCATATAGAGCCAGATCCCCATCCGCCATGCTCACAACTCACATCCTTTCCAGACGCATTGCGCCGAAAGTATAGCCGACCCCATCGCCTCAAAACCCGATTGCACCAGAAACAGTGCAATGTTCTTCCATAAATGTAACCACGCAACCACCACGTTCACCATACAAAAAACCACGTTCTGGCCACCGTTTTTTGCGAAAAACCCAGCAAAACCACGCCTCCACCACGCCCAATTTTTCGTCGGAAAAACACCGCCCCATCGCCCGGATTTCTCGCGTAGCATCTCAATAACAAGCGCAAATGACCCTCTCCCTTCCGATCTCCCGACCCCGCCTCCTGATCCTCCTCCTCTGCGCCCTCGCCACCCCATCCCCCTCGCAAACCCTCGCCCGCCCCGGCTGGGCCGGCTCCGGCATGAACGCCAGCCCGTGGTGGAAGCACGCCATCGTCTACCAGGCAAACCCAACAAACTTCAGCACTTCCGACGGCACTCCCCTCCACGGACTCGCCCAGCGCCTCGACTACATCCAGTCCCTCGGCGCCGACGCCATCCTCCTCACCTCTCTCAGCCCGCCCTCCACCCCCCAGGCCATCGACCCCGCCTATGGCACGCTGGACGACCTCGACGACCTCATCCACCAGGCCAGCCGCCATAACATCCGCGTTCTCCTCGAACTCAACCCCCAGACACCCGATCTCGCCTCCGCCGCCCGCTTCTGGCTCAACCGCGGCATCGCCGGCTTCCACCCTGCTCCTCCCGAACTCCGCAAAATCACCAATACCTTCCTCGGCCAGCGCATCCTCATTGGCGATCTAAATCCATCTGAATCAGCAACTCCCGATCCCCCGCAACTCCTCCTCGACCCCCGCCCCCGCCCCCCCCCCCCACCCCCCCCCCCCGCCATCCGCCCCGCCCCCGACGCCCC
>Ga0193753_10000824_pt1 | contig 28812 bp, 28 predicted proteins | sample H1c2metaG_FD_144925 | JGI IMG/M metagenome (GOLD analysis project Ga0193753, IMG submission 144925) | Soil microbial communities from a riparian zone of the East river system, Colorado, United States - H1c2 | ecosystem: Environmental > Terrestrial > Soil > Riparian zone | place: USA: East...
TCAACAGTTTTGAGGACCCGGAAAAAATTTCGCCGCGTCCGTTTTCCGGCGTCGTTGTTAAGGGAAAGGAATGGCTAATTACATTACCGGCCGCCTCTGTTGTTGTATTAACGCTTCATTAAACGTGCACGATGCTGATGCCTGTCTATTTTAAAATAAAATCACGCATCGCGGCTATTACACTCATTATTTCTGTTCACGGACTTGTTTTTGGTCAGGCCAGGGTGCATTTAGTTAGTCCGGATAAGAAAACGATTTTTGCATTCGAGATTCGTTCAGGAAAGCCGGGCTATAGTGTGCAGTATGATGGAAAGAGTCTGATTGATTTCTCGGTATTGAGTCTGCGGTTTAATAATGAAAGGTCGGCAACTGCAGTCCGGCTGGAGAAATCAGTTACGCTGGATTCTTCTGAACGATATACAATGATGACGGGCAGATCGGGTGCTGTGAATGACTCGTTTCGTCAGGTTAGTTTGCATTTAAGAGAAATAAAAGAAAATGGGCGCTCATACATTTTAGAGGTTCGTGCATTTAATGACGGAATCGCATTTAGATATCTGTTCTTACAATCGAGCGAGGATTCACTTCGTCTTACAGAAGAGGAAGATGAATTTCAAATAAGGGGAAATCCAGCTGTGCACGCGCTGATTCAGGACGGATTTGAAAACGCGCATGAAGGGAGTTATTTGCATCGCGCATACCATGATCTGCCCATTGACAGTCTCATAGATATGCCACTATTATTTTCGTTTTCGGATAGCATCTATCTGGCTGTCACTGAAGCTGCCCTGTTGGATTATGCCGGTATGTATCTGGTAAAAACGAGCGCTGGTCTCATGTCGAAACTGTCCCCGAATCTTTCCAGGCCGGGTTATGCTGTGATCTCCTCATTACCGCATGTGAGTCCATGGCGGGTATTAATGATCAGTCATCGTGCAGGTCAATTTTTGGAAACTAATATTCTTACAGATCTGTCACCTCCCAATAAGATCGGCGATCTAAGGTGGCTCAAACCCGGTAAAACCACTTTCCCCTGGTGGAATGGAAATGTTACAGCAGACACACTCAATGCGCCCGGGAATAATTTTGTCACCCAGCAATACTATATAGATTTCTGCGCGAGAAATAAAATTGATTATCATTCTGTAGTTGAATATGGCCTTCATCAATGGTATCAGGATGATGGTATTAGTTTTATGCCGGGGCCCAATAGCAATGTGCTCAAGCCCATGCCGGGCCTTGATATGAAGCAGGTCTGCGATTACGCACATAGTAAAGGAGTGGGAGTCAGGGTATGGGTTCACTGGAAGGCTCTCTACCCGAAACTGGATAGTGCCTTTGCGTTATTTGAGCAATGGGGTCTTTCAGGGATGATGGTGGATTTTATGAACAGGGATGACCAGGAAATGGTGAATATCCAAACTGAGATTCTTCAAAAAGCAGCATTGCATCATCTTCATATACAATTTCATGGTGCGTATAAACCAACCGGACTCAGCCGAACATATCCGAATGAATTTACAAGAGAAGCCACTTTAAATTATGAAGCGGACAAATGGAATCCGAAGGGGGTTGGGCCGGGTCATGATCTGGATATTGCCTTCACCCGTCTGATTGCCGGCAGCACGGATTATCACCTGGGTGGTTTCCGGGCTGTTACTGCGGATAAATTCCGCGCTCAATACACCAGGCCGCTTGTTCTTGGAACAAGGGCTCATATGTTGGCAATGTATGTTGTATTGGAAAATGCAAATGCGATGGTATGTGATTATCCGGAAGCTTATGAAGGGCAACCAGGTTTTGAGTTTATTCAGCAGGTGCCGGTAACTTGGGATAAAACAATCGTTCCGGCCGGGATACCGAATCAGTATATTATTATAGCCAGAAAAAAAGGTATAGACTGGTGGATGGGTGGCATAACAGGAAATTCACCCAGGGTATTAAAATTTAATCCGGTCTTTTCCATAGGAGAGAAAAATTCATGGAAAGCAATTATTTATCAGGACGACCTGAAACTGCCATTTAATCCTAATGGAATATTAATCAAAACAATCAGTCTGGATCCATCTGCTGTACTGGAAATTCCTTTAGCTGCCGGCGGTGGATTTGTTATTAAATTGGAAAGACAGTAAATCAGGCAGATTATTTGCAGTTTCTTTAGAAGAAAATAGATTAATGAAAGTATTTATCAGCAGGAAAATTCCGGAAGCAGGACTACAATATTTGCGGGATGCGGCGATTGAGATTTCGGTGTGGACGGAAAAAAGAGACCTTCTGCCGGAGGAATTAATTGCACATTGCAAAAAAGCAGATGCGTTTTTGAGCGCGGGTGGGAATAAGATTGACAAAACTTTTCTGAATGCAGTCAGGCATCTGAAAGTGATCAGTCTGCATAGCGCAGGATATGATAATGTAGATGTTGCGGCTGCAACTGCAATTAAAATGCCGATTGGAAACACCCCGGGTGTGTTAAGTGATGCAACAGCAGATATTGCTTTTTTACTGATGCTGGCTACATCCCGCAAAGCCTTTTATATGAGCGGTACCATTCAGCGGGGTGGCTGGGGTTTTTTTGAACCGACAGCCAACCTGGGAATCGATATCCGGGGCAAAACACTGGGCATATATGGATTGGGTAAAATTGGTTTTGAACTGGCCAGACGCGCTGCAGCAGCCTTTGGTATGAAAATCATTTATAATAACCGGAGCCATAATGAAGAGGCTGAAAATGAATTACATGCTCAGTGGGTATCTTTTGATGACTTACTCGAAAAAAGTGACGTGCTTTCAGTGAACACGGCACTAACAGCGGAAACTAAAGGGAAGTTTGATAAAAATGTTTTCGCGAAGATGAAACCCACATCGATTTTCATCAATGCGGCGCGCGGTTCAATACATAATGAAACCGACCTGACGGAAGCATTAAAAAAAGGAATTATCTGGGGAGCGGGTCTGGATGTAACGAATCCGGAACCCATGCGGCCGGATCATCCACTGCTTTCCATGCCCAATGTTTGCATTCTGCCGCATATCGGTTCAGCAACGGAGGAAACCCGGGCTGCGATGTCGCTGCTCGCTGCAAAAAATATCGTTGCCGGTTTAAAAGGGGAGAGGCTACCATTTATCGTGAATCCGGCCATTTATGCTTAAAGCGTAAAGCGCAAAGCATTTTATGCTGGTACAACGATTAAATTTTTACATCATGTGTGTATAACAAGAATAATCTGTTTCCTGATTTGTACGTAGATGAATTTAAAGCTTTAAGCTTTGCGCCTTACGCTTTCGGCTTATTATGTGGTTTTAGGTTAAAGTTTCTCGAGATATTGAATCCGAAATAAACATCCCCCTTACCCCAGCTTCCAACGGTTTGGCCAATGTACTGCGATTCATTCATGGTTTGTGCGTTTGTGAAAACAAGTTGGAATACATGCCCTCCCGTTTCAATATCCCAGCCAAAAGAAAGTGCGTTGTGTAATGGCAATCCGGTATACGAACTTAATTGGTTTGGAAATAAATAGTTGTATTCTGCCGTAATGGCCATTCGTTTGGTGATCTTAAACCGGCCACCTGCACTCAGAGCAAAAACATTATTATGGTCATTGGAAGAATCAACCAGGTTATAATGCAGGAAAGTGGGGGTTATTTGTAATGAAAGCCTGTTACTGAATTTCCTGGCGATCAGGATCTGCGCCGAGTAGGCTAAACGATATTCACTTTTAAAAACACTATCCAGTTTAGGGTTGGTTATTTTATCTGTATAATAACTGGTCGTTCCCAGTAGTGCAATAGATACAGGCACGCTTGCCGGATTATCCGTTTGTCTTAGTAATTTATATTTCACATAACCATCAAATGTTTCCAGCACAGAACTTCTGCCGATGCCAACAGACAGACGGTCGCTGATCCCATAGTCCAAACCCAGGCGAAGGGTTGCAAAATCTAATCCCCAAAGATGGTAGGCACCCTGGTTGATGGTACCGAACCGGTGCTGTATTTCAAAATTTAATGCACCTGCGGCCGGAGCCTCAATCGTCTTCATGTTAACGATATACAACGCCTTGAACGTTCCGGTAACATATTGCGTTCCGCCCGAAACTGACAAAGAATCACTGATGGAACGCAGCAGACTATCCTGTGCAAATGACTGACATGAAATGATTAAACATATCAGACTGAAATAAATCTTACGCATATTTATTATTTTATGTATTTCGCGTCCATACAATTTGAACCTTCACGTCGATTTCCTTCTCGATCTTATCCCTCACTATACTGGGAATGGTTATTTGATAGTCCTCCGGTTTGATTTTGAAAGCGGAAGAACCCGTGATCTTTCCGTTTTTTACTTCTACCTGCCCCGTGGTTTCCAGCGGCTTTGTTACACCGTGTAGACTCAGGTCCCCTTTAACAACAACCTGATAAATGCCGTCTTTAGACAAATCCATTTCTCCGGTGCAGGTTCCCGAAAAAGTAGCTTTCGGGAACTTATCGCTTTCCACATAATTCTCATTAAAATGTGTTTGCATTAGTTCCTTTGGAAAAATGAATCCTTTCAGAAGAACGGCGAAAGCCATATGATGACTGGCAGGATCCAACACTGCATATACCTGGTTGTTCTCGCCCTGAATATTTTCTAAGGCGGTTTTCGAATAAAAACCAATAAATCCTGTTTTCGTCATGTAGTTCTGACAAATGCCCTGAAAGGAGAATAAAACAGCGAGCAGAAAAAGACAGCATTTCAAACGCATAACATTCCAATTTAATTATTAGGAGAGCCCTGTAGTGTCCAGTCCAGGATTTTATTAATGGTACATTCATCCAGCATTTGTGTTTCATAAGGCATACCGACGTATCCGGGCAAATGCGCAACGTTTCCGTAGAGGGTGCCATCCTGTGCATAAGGTTTTATATTGTTATAGCCTTCCAGCAGGATACCTCCGCTTCCCGCGGTGTTGCCGGTGCCGTGACAGCGATAACAATTTCCTTCGAGTATCGGAACGATGTCCCTGGCATACTGCATGCCGACGGTATCACAGGGAGTCGGGACAAGATTTTGAATATTTTCTTTTGAACAGGCAACGATACAGATTGCCGGGAAAGCGACGATTACCAATATAACAGCGAGTTGTTTCTTCATAAAAGAGATATTGCCAGGGGAATTATTTTATTATAATACAATCAACCAGATTTACATCCATCAGAAAACCTGTGCACTTTCCTTTAACACTGATGGAATCGCCCTTATTGAGTTTATAATCAGCAGGTAAATCCTTTTTCAGCACGCTGCAATTCACGCCGCCATCCGCCGTTGCAGCCAGGTTCAATGAAATATAGTTACCAGCCTCGGTGACAGATGAAATGGTTCCTTTTACTTCTAAAACCTTACCCAGCCATTTTTGATTTGCCTGCGGTTCATCTTTCGAAAATTCATTATACAGGCTGGCAGCGGTCAGGGTAGCCACAGCGTTTTCTCCTTCCACATTCTGATGCGGTTTGTACACTGTATATATTCCCCAGCCGGCCAGGCAAATCAATAAAATGCCTATGCCGAAAAAGTATTTTTTTCGCATAAAAAGATTTCTTATGGTCAAGAGTTAACGGAAAGAATGGGTGATTCCTAAGTATATGCCGAAGCTCGCAATCGGCATATCGCCTCTGCCAATCCCCTGTAAGGGAATTTTCACATAGGGTTCCACTCGTATTTTTGTTTTGTCACTGATTACACGTTCATAACCACCACTTATCTGAAGGATACTGAATATATTATTTTGCAGACTGTCATTTTTCCATGGATACGAAGGCATCCCGGCATAATTAAAAGTGTATTTCTCCGACGTCATCAAATAAGATGACAATCCGGTTTTGGCAAAAAATCCATGATTCTTTTTGGTCGCAAAATCAAAACGAATATCAACCGGAATTTCAAACATGCTGCAACTGCCATCCAGCGTTGCGGTTGGAGGTAGTGATGCCCCATCCTTTTTATAATATTCACCATTGGAATAATAATATTTTTTATCCCAGATCAGCCCCGATTCAATGGACAGCCGGTTATTGAAGCGATAACCGATTAAAGCACCCAGGCTAAATCCGAGGTTATTGACTGACTGAAACTTCACTGTACTTACATCCGGACCGGCGAATAAACCAACATAGAATCCTTTAGATTGCTTTGAGTTGGTGCTGGTTTTCTTTTTGGCTTCAGAAGTACTATCCTGCGACGATTTTTTTGAAGGTTCAGTTTTATCAGTATTATTCTTGGCGGCAGTTGTCTCCTTTTGAGTCGATATAACCACCGGAACAGCCGCGACTTCTGCTTTCTGTACAGATTCATTACGAGGAGCTGAAGCGTTGTCAATCGATTTATCTGCAACTACTGTTTCAGTTCCTTTTGATCCCTGATTCGAATTATTTGAATTCAAATCTGATTTGGTCCTTTCGTCGGCGGATGATATTTGTTTTTGCGAATTCGCGGATGATATTTGTTTTTTCGAATTCAGAATATGATCTGCCGTGAATTGTTTTCCTCCGGCAGCATATGCCAATCTCTTGCTTTTGTTTGATACAGGGCCATTTATACTGCCGTTTTCAGGACTATTCTTTTTTGCAGACGGACTTTGAATATTATCCGATGCCGCTGTTTTATTGTTATCTGACGGTCCAACAGGCATCGGATGTTTATCGGGATTCGCACTATTTAGCTTGTTTTGATCAGCAGAGCCACTCAGGGGTTTCGCCGGTACAGCATTTTGATGTGCCAGTGTTTGATTTCCGGAATAATGAAAAATACCGAGTCCCAGCGGAATGAGTAACAGTAGCAGTAGCCACGTTCTTCTGCGGGTAGGTAAAGCAGTTAGTCCGGACAAGTCGTGGACCTCACCGGGACTTTCGTTCTGGAGTTTGCCAGCCACGGCATCCCAGTCCGACCCGGTGGTTTTGAGCGGATACAGTTCCCCTGCTTTTTGGTACAGGTCGTCCATATCGTTTTCTAAATGCTCCATGATTTGGCCTCCTCTTTTTCTTTTATGATCTTTTGTAAAATACCTCTGGCACGTGATAAATTCGATTTCGATGTTCCTACTGAAATGCCCAGCGTATCAGCAATTTCAAAGTGAGTGCAACCGTCTATTACAAACATATTGAACACAACCCGGTACATGGGCGGAAGATTCTTTACATAACTGATCAGTTCCTTATACAGTAAAAGGTGGTCGGCTTTTTGACTGTTATCAGGCTCTTCCCACACATATTCCGGTATGCCGCCAATTTCCGGAGTCATATTATTTTTACGCAACTCGTCGATGGACGTATTGATAACAATCCGTTTCATCCAGGCCATCATGAGCCTTTCAGGAAATTCTTCCTCTTCATAACGGAACCTTTCAATATGACGGAATATTTTAACAAATGCGTCATTGGTGACGTTCACAGCGATATCATAACGATACACGTATCGAAAAGCTATTTTTAAGGCATAACCATAGAACCTCTCATAGAGCATCTTCTGGCTCTTCGGTTCCTGCCTTTTACAGCCCTCTATGATCTGAATAATATTATCCAAAGTTTTCTGCTATCTATCGGATGAAACAATTATAGCGGTGCCGACTGACTTACCTGGTCCATCACGGGCCAGATACCCGGAGTCGGAACGCTCACGCCTTTAGTGTTACCTCTTGTATTCGCATCTGCCCCAAACCTGTATACCGGCCATCCCTTATATGTAAGTTGGGGTTTTGTAAATACTGTTATGCTTGAAAAGGCAGATTTATCCAATGATGAAGGTACGCTTTGTATTGTGCTTATTTGCACTATTGGCCAAATGGCGTCATTACTGAAATCCGATAAAGTGTAATTATTCTTTCCCGATTTATCAATGGAAAATGAATACAGGGTTACTCCATGGTCATCTGTCATATATAGTGTCGCACCTGTTCCGGCTTTATATGTACTGTCATATTTTACCCCGTCATTTCCTACGAGTTGTGTCATTGCCAGCATTACGGTGTAATCCGGCTTTGCGACGAACCATATGCCCTCAACGCCATCTCCATTTACGGCACCCGCTGCGGCATCCCCGGCATAAGTATACAACGGCCATCCCTTATATGTGGACTGCTTGCTGCCGTCGGAACGGGTTATACTCGAAAAATCTGAAGCCGATAATCCGGTACCGAATGTAGTGCCGGCATTATAGGATACGGGCCAAACTGCCAGGCAACCGGCTGTACACGCCGATTTCCCATCGGCATCCAGTGAAAAGAAGTAAAGTGTATTTCCATTCCCATCTGCCAGGATTGACCCGAAATGGGAATCGGTTTTTAGTTGAAATGCAGGGCCGGGAGTATTCGACGGAGGAATGTTAGCTGGTGGCGGTGTGCTGCCATATCCTCCTCCGGAACTTTTTGAACATGAACTAAACATACAAAGGACTATCATAGAAAGGAACGGAATAAAAAATAATCTTAAACGCATGATCTGTAAATTGTTATATGATTTTAGTGAAAAATTAAGCGCTTAGTAGTGAGTACGATCTTTTATAAACCGGGTTGCGTGTATTGGAAATTGATTCAATTCAGGTGAATATGAATGCGTTTAATGTATTATGTTTGGCTAACCCGAACCAACTCATGTGCGCCGTATATTCGTCCTGCTTTTATCCCTGACATTTCTTAACAGCTTTGCAAATGGCGAAACTCAGGCGCCAGGAACTTATCTGAACTGGGTCAGCATCTGGTTAAGTTTTTTCTTCGGCCTGCTCTTTACCATTTTGTTCCGTTTCCTGAATAAGTATTCTAAAACGATCGATCAGCGGAGTAATCCCGGAATGCCCCTGAGTGGATGGATTGTATTTTTAGGCATCAACCTGCTGGCAAGGTTCATCATTCAGATTTATTTTTTCTGGAACGCAAACTATTTTAATGAGGCAATCTGGATGCATCTGGGACAGTTGGGAGGGACAAAATTTCAACTGCTTTTTATTTTTGAATTATTTCTTTCCTTATTTGCTGTAGCCGGTACGGGTGCTTTGATTTATTGGTTTTTTGGACGAAGAGATATTTTCCCGACCCTCTTTATTTATTATGCGTGGATCTACCTGGTCGCCACCAGCGCCCTGTTATTCATTTATCATTTTATGGACTTGCCTCCGGAAATGATTAGCATCCGCCGCGATATGTATGTACAGATTTTCAGAATCGCATACACGGCAGCGTTTATGATTTTTGTTTGGAAATCCGAACAGGTAAAACAAACTTTTGTTTATCCACATAGTCAAGCGTAAAGCGTAAAGCGTAAGGCGTAACGCTTAACGCTTTTTATCTGCTAATCACCAACCGTCAACCCACCTTCGCTAACGCTTCGGTGGGCGAAGCCGCCAACCATCATCATAACTGCTGCAGGTATCCCGCCAGTTTATTTATAGAAAACGCCGCGCGTTTGATTTCAATTTCTGCCTGGAGAAAGTTTCTTTGTTCAATGGATTCCCTGATGCCGGGTAATGTTTTTACCGAGTAACCGGTGTAAAATCCGGGGGCGTATAACACATGTTTATACCAGGGCCTGAGAGGTAAACCCTGATCCAGCAGAAGTTCCTGTTCCGCATGGTAAAGCATCCGGTTCAGACTGTCCATTTGTTTTTCGCTCATTCCTTTTGTATTCATGGCTTCGAATGAATGATCGGCAGCCCTGCCGAGACTGATGATTGCATTTTGTAAGGGCGAGAAATCGATATAAGGAATCTCCTGTTTCTGAAGGGTGGGCGAAAAAGAATTTGCAGTATCCATTGCGATGACGAAATATTTTTTTCGGATGATCTCGTTGTTGACGGATGTTGATTCACGGAGATTTGAAATCATCGTTTGTAATTCTGTTGTATATGTTTTTATCTCTTTATACAGAATCCGGAAATCAAATGGCAATATATCGGCATTCAGCATACGAAGAGAAACATGTCCAGCCATTTTAGAAAGTGTTGCCTCATAATAAAACCCGGGATCTACAAATCGGATAAAATTGTCATACGAATCATAAATGGAATGATAAACACCATTGTTATCTTCTCCAGAAAATCCAAGATTTAAAACCGGCAACCCGAGATGCTGCAGAAAGGGAGAAAAATCGGAACCTGTGCCCAGCGCATCCAGATGAATATTCGTTTTATCCATCTTTTCTTTTGCCAATTGAGGACTCGCAGCGGTAACCACCTCTTTTGCCCTTAATCTTTCAAATAGATTCACTCCGGTTTGCGGGTCCGGGATATTTTTAGCCACTTCATCCACCAATCCTTCCAGCGCATGGGAGCCGCCGGCCTCAAGAAAACCCCTTCCGTTTTCATCAGAGTTAATATATACGACGGCATTTTGCTGCAGTAACTTCGCGTGGTCCTCAACCCATTCAGTGGACCCTACCAGGGCAGGTTCTTCGCCGTCCCAGGCACAGTATACAATGGTTCGTTTTGGTTTCCAACCAGATTTTATCATCACGCCCATGGCTTTGGCTTCCTCCAGCATGGCTGCCTGACCGCTGATCGGATCCTGGGCTCCATTTACCCAGGCATCATGGTGATTTCCGCGGATCACCCATTCATCCGGGAACTCTTCTCCTTTTATCATCGCAATCACATCATAACAGGGGACCATCTTCCAGTCGAATTGCAATTCCAGATGCACGGTCGATTTCCCCGGGCCGATATGGTAGGTAATCGGCAGTGCGCCCCGCCAGTCTTCCGGCGCCACCGGACCACTGATGGCCTCCAGTAAAGGTTTTGCATCGTGATAGCTGACCGGCAATACAGGAATTTTTAGCAGGTTGGGCGCTTCACTATGCGAAGCGAATCTTTTTGCATCGCTTGTAGCACCAATGCCCGGGGTCAGGGGATCTCCAGGATAAACCACCATATCCATGACGCTGCCGCGCTGAACACCGAATTCACTTTTGAAGGCTCCTTTCGGATATACGTCTCCCTGATAATAACCATCATCTTTCGGATCTGAATAAATGATACATCCGATGGCACCGTGTTCCTGTGCAATTTTTGGTTTGATTCCCCGCCAGCTCTTCCCATAACGGGCAATGACGATCCTTCCTTTCACATCGATACCTCTTTTAGCGAGCTCATCGTAGTCATCATTCAAACCATAATTTACATATACAAGTTCCGCGGTTACATTACCGTCGGCACTCCAGGCATTATAAGTCGGAAGCTGGTCCCTCTGCCCGCTGGTACCATCTTCTTTTAATGCGGGTTCCTTTAGTAATGCATGGTAAATCCGGGGAGCCGTCATTTCCAGAACCCTGACTTTTGGCACGGGGAATAAAACCTGGTACACATCCATATGGACTTCGAAACCATAGTCCCGGAATTTCTGTTGAATTTTTTCAGCAACCGCCCTGCTGCCAGGGGAACCCAGATTATGTGGAATGGACGAAAGATCCTGTATTGTTTTACCGATATTTTCCCGGCTGATCTGTTCGTCAAACGCCTTTTCTGTTTTCAATTCTTCGAGACTATTGCTGTCGTAAAATCCCGAAAGATGGATCGACTGGGCTGGTAAAACGCTATGAAGCGAAATGATCAATAATAAAAGAAGTCCCGTACGCATATTTTTCAGATTATCTTAAAAGTACCAAGAAAGTATGGAAGTATGGAAGTATGGAAGTATGAAAGTCTGGAAGTATGAAAGTCTGGAAGTATTGCATCATTGCCCGGCAGATTATTTGTCTGAAAGTAACTTAACTTCAATCATAAACCCGCAGGATGAAACCATATGATCCCGAGAAGGTCAGGCAGTTTTTCTTTATCGTGATATTAGCTGTGATGGGTATTATCCTTTTTACCTATCTGAAATCATTCCTGCCATCCTTCCTGGGTGCGATTACTTTTTATGTGTTGATGCGCCGGCATATGAAGCGTATGCTGATAAAGGGATGGAAGCCCGCATCTGCTGCCCTGATCCTGATGTTGTTTTCATTTATTATGATTTTATTTCCGGTTTTTATTTTGATAAATACAGTAAGCTCGAAAATAGGGTATGTAATTGATCACGCAACTGAAATAACTACTTCGCTGGTGGATTTTTTAAAAAATATCGAACTACGCGTTGGGTATCACTTTATGAATGCCGATACAATTCGAAACCTGAGTGGTATGGCACTGTCTGAATTGCCCTTAATACTGGGTGCCACCGTGAATTCAATTGTTGCACTTGTTGTGATGTATTTTCTATTATACTTTATGCTGACCAACTGTAATAAACTAGAGGACTGGGTGGAGGATGCTCTTCCATTGAGAAAGGATAATCTGCAGCGCGTTCGTCACCAGATGAATCAAATGGTGATTTCAAATGCGGTCGGTATTCCGCTGATCGCTTTATTACAGGGGATTGCCGGATTGATCCTCTACCTGATTTTAGGTATTAAAGAACCCCTGCTTTGGTTTGCACTGACAGCATTTACTTCCATACTTCCACTGGTCGGATCCTCGCTCGCTTATGTACCCCTTGCCATTATTCAGTTTGCAAGCGGTGATACTACCAGAGGAATCATTATCCTGGTTTATGGATTGGGTGTCATCGTTACGATGGATAATGTTTTCAGGCTCTGGCTGCAAAGGAGAATCGGAAATGTTCATCCCCTGATTACCTTATTCGGCGTATTTGTAGGCGTGCCGCTATTTGGATTTATAGGACTCATCTTCGGTCCCTTGCTCATTTCAATTTTTATATTGCTGATGCGTATCTACCGCGTGGAATTTATTGCTCCGGAAGAAAGTCTGGAAGACTAGAACACAAGTATGGAAGAATGGAACACAAGTATGGAAGAATGGAAGTATGGAAGAATGGAAGTTCCCTATCTTTCTCCCGCCAACCGTCAACCGTTCCCGCACTTGCGGGATCAACCGTCAACAAAAAAGGACCGCGCTTTGCAGGTCCTTTTCTATAGTATTGAAAAAACTATTACACGCGGCTGGCAAGTTCTTTGCCCGCTTTGAACTTTGCTACTTTTTTCGCTTTTATCTTGATGGTTGCACCGGTTTGAGGATTCCGGCCGTTACGTGCTGCACGTTTTGAAACAGAAAAAGTTCCGAATCCGACAAGTGTTACTTTGTCTCCTTTTTTGAGTGTTTTGGCTATGGCTTCTGTAAATGAATCGAGCGCGGCTCCGGCCTGCGTTTTTGTGAGACCCGCGTCATCGGCTAATTTTGCAATCAGTTCTGCTTTGTTCATGGAAAATGTTTTTAGTGATTTCGAGAATGAGCAAATATAAGGTTATGCCTGAAGAAGCCTTATTCTGAAAAAATATTTACTACTCAGGCGGGCTGAAATAGAGGTTTTAGGACCCAAACCTGTTTTTCCCATCTAAATTGCGGAATTCGTTGTTTTTGCCGATAGAAAGACCGCCGGTCAAACGTGCTTCATCAGTTGCTCAATCAATTCCTCAATGCCTTCTGTTGCGGGTTTTTGAATACCATACAGGTTTTGAATACCCCGCGTAAAAGGAATGTTTTTATCTACTATGAATTTTGGAATTTGTGGTGAAGCAAAATCAATCAGACCCGCTGCGGGGTATACGGCGAGGGAGGTCCCAATGATTACCATAATATCCGCCTTATGAACCAACCGGCTGGCATCTGCGATCAGGGGAACCGGTTCTTCAAACCATACGATATGCGGTCGTAGTTGTCCGCCGTCCGGCGCCTTATCCCCAAATTTGATATTTTCCCGAATGGGGTAAACAATGCTTTCATTTAACTCACTTCGCATTTTGAAGATTTCCCCATGCAGATGCAAAACACGAGACGAACCCGCCCTTTCGTGCAGATCATCGATATTCTGCGTGATGATCTGCATGTCAAAATATTTTTCCAGTCCTGCCAGACCATGATGGGCGGCATTCGGAATGGCGTCGCGAACATTCATCCGCCGCATATTGTAAAACTCGAGAACCAACGCCGGATCCTTTTTCCAGCCCCTGGGAGTGGCTACCTCATTTACATCATATCCTTCCCAAAGTCCATCGCTGTCCCGGAAAGTTTTCAATCCGCTCTCGGCACTGATGCCAGCTCCGGAGAGAACAATGAGTTTTTTTGTCATTCATGAAATTACAAATAGTCGCGTAGTTGCCATACATTTTTACCCCGCGACAAGAGTCTCGGCTTTTTCTTCTACCGGGTTTTCTTCAGCAGCATTTTGCAATGCTGTCACCGGACAATATCCTGTAAGACCCCGCATGATTAATAAGGTTCCGGCCGTCATCCGTACGGATCTCCGGAAAGAGGATTTACCAAAGCCAAAAACACCCATTGCCAGGAGAAGGCCCCCGGTTACAGCAGAAATCAGTCTTTGTTTTTCGGTAATGTTTACAACAGGGCTTACGACTTTATTTAAATCTGTGTACTTCATAACACGGTTTTAATAATGGGTGCAATCCACGTGCCCCGTTTAGTGCCATGAAACAATTTCCCCGTGGCATGATAATTTTAATAGAATGAAACATAGAGGTAATTCCGACCCGTTGGAAAGAAAAAAGTCAATCGCTGAACTCAGCTGTTGACTTTTTTTATAATCGAACTGAATAGTGTAAAGCTTTATGCTTTAGCATTAAGCTTTATGCTTTAGCGTTAAGCGTTACGCTTTAGCGTTAAGCGTTACGCTTTAGCGTTAAGCGTTACGCTTTTAGCGTTAAGCTCTTTAGCGCCTTCTTCATATCGATACCCTTTCCCAGAACAGGCTTGAAAATATCTCCCTCCTTGATAATCCTTGCAACAGCATTGCGCATCGTAAAATCCTGCATCTTTAATCCTTTTTTCAGTTCCTCCCAATGGAGCGGCATAGAAACCGTTGCGCCAGGTTTTGGCCTCACGGAATAAGGTGCTGCCAATGTAGCCTGCGGCCTGTTCTGGAGAAAGTCCAGATAAATTTTCCCTTTTCGGCTGGCCGTGGGCCGTTCAATGCTCGTAAACTTCGGAATTTCCTTTTGTACCATCGTTACAATTGTACGGGCAAATTCTTTTGATTCTTCATACTTATATTTTGCGCCCAGCGGGATGTAAATATGTATACCGGTAGAGCCGGATGTTTTGCAGAAAGAATCGATGCCCAGGCTCTCAAGCAACGTATAGATAACCTTCGCAGTTTCTATGACCTGATCGAAAGGATTTTTATCGGGGTCAAGATCGATGATGCACCAGTCCGGATAGTCTGGTTTTTTAACCGTACTGGACCATGGATTCATTTCTATACAACCCAATGATGCCATATATAATAAGCTGGCTTCATCCGTAGCGACCAGAAATTCTTTTGCCCGATTGTCGGCTTCGGAATGATAGGCAAAAGTTTGCAGCCACTCAGGGGCTTTTCCCTTTACATCCTTTTGGTAAAAACTTTCGCCGTTGATTCCATTCGGAAACCGGTTGAGCGACTGGGGCCGGCCGGCCAGGTAGGGCAAAATAAAGGGCGCCACCTGATAATAATAATTCAGCAGGTCGCGCTTGGTAAGTTTTTCTTTTGGCCAGTATATCTTGCTGAGATTGGTGAATTTTATTTCATGTCCCTTTACCTTTTTCACCTGTGTTTCCTCTGAAGGATTCAATAGCGATTTTAGTTCACCTGTTGGAGTTGCCATGATGATATTGATTTGATCTGGTAATTTTTTGCGGCCCTTTATCGTATCCACCGGAATTTCTTTTTCCATAATAACTGAATCCGGATTTTTATCTGATCGCATACCTTCAAACGACGGATGCCGCATAACACCGTCGGAAGTCATTTCAGCAAAACTTACTTCGCAGACAAGTTTTGGTTTCAGCCAGATCGCTTTGGCATTCGGGGGATCGGGCCTGAAGCGGGAAGGTTTATTGATATCCGGTATTGATTGAAAGGGGGCAGATTTTATGATCAGCGGTTTGAATTTCTTCAATAGTTCTCCCTGTGTTTTCTGGTTAAAGCCCGTTCCGATTTTACCCGTATAAACCAGTTCGCCATTTTTATAAACGCCCACCAACAGGGAGCTGAATAATTTGGAAGAACCATCGTTGATTGTGTAGCCCCCGATCACTACTTCCTGCCGCTGCTGTGACTTTATTTTAAGCCATTCCCGCGTTCGGTCATTTTCATGATAGGTGCTCCATTTATTTTTAGCAATGATCCCTTCGAGGCCCAGTTTCTTTGCGGATTCAAAAAGATGGATCCCTGATTCTTCAAATCCTTCACTGATGCGTAAATTTTCCGATGAGAACTTGAGCGATTTAAGAATTTTCCTTCGTTCCATAAGGGAAAGCGGTTTCAGATCATAACCTTCATACCATAAAATGTCAAAGATGTAATAAAAGAGCTCGCCATCCGCTTCGCTCCTCCAGTTCTGCAAGGCGCCGAAGTCTGAATTGCCTGTTTTATTAATAACGACAATTTCCCCGTCGAGAACAGCATGCAGATTGCATTTTACCAAAGCTTCATGAACCGGATAGAATTTTTCATTAAAGGACTTTTCGTTCCGGGATTGGAGTTCAACTGATTTTGCATTCATTATGGCGATGGCTCTGTATCCATCCCATTTCACTTCAAAAATCCAGTCCGGATCATCAAATGGCTTGTTTACCAGGGTTGCCAGCATGGGCCTCACCCGCCTGGGCATCGGGCTTTTTTCTGCAGGGGGAATAATTTTTTTAAGCGGCTTCGCTTTTACTGTAACAACCATCTAACGTGAGATTTACCCGCTAGCAGATTATAAAACCATGCCATCAAGCTTAAAGCTCAAAGCGTAAAGCTTAAAGCTAAATTGATAATGAGCAAATATTCAAATGCACCGAAAAATTTAAACTTGTAATTGTATTTAAAGGCTTTACGCTTTGCGCTTTATGCCTTAAGCTTTTAAAGGCTTTAAGCTTTACGCTTTACGCCTTAAGCTTTTAAAGGGCTTTACGCTTTGCGCTTTACGCCTTAAGCTTTCAAAGGCTTTACGCTTTACGCTTTACGCCTTAAGCTTTCAAAGGCTTTACGCTTTTGACCCCATCTTGGAGATCACGTAGTCATAGAGGTCCTGGATGCTGTGAATGTCCGCCAGGTCAGCAGGGTCAACTTTTATATGCAGATTTTTTTCCATCACAACCACCAGGTCGATATAATCCAGGCTATCCAGATCCAGGGTAGATTTTAAATCGGCTGACGGAGTAATCCGGGACTTATCCACTTCAAACTCTTCCTGGATAAAGTCATTTATTATTTGAATTATCTGACCGGCTGGCAGCGTTTTATCATGCTCATTCACCATAGGTTAAAATTACCATTTTCTACCCGAATGTTTTTTTTATCTCGTCCGAAGGGATTTTGTTAAATTACTGACATGCGGAACCAGGAATTTAAGGATTATTACGATGTGATCGTGATCGGTGCGGGCATTGGGGGCCTGACTTCTGCCGCTTTATTGAGTAAGGCGGGACTTTCTGTTTGCGTATTGGAAAAAGAGCCCCGCGTAGGTGGTTACCTGGCCGGATTCCGGCGAAAACATTTCATTTTTGATACGGCTATACACTGGCTGAACCAATATGGACCTGATGGAATGCTGGACAAATTATTCAGCGCCATAGGAAGTGATCATCCTAAGGCGGTAGAACAACAACGAATCCGGCGTTACAAAGGAGAAAATTTCGATTATCTGCTTACTAATCAACCGGATGATTTACGAAACCAGCTGATCCGGGATTATCCGGAGGAAAGAAAAGGTATTGAAAAGCTTTTTTTAAAAGCCAGGCAGATCGGGCGCTCATTTAAAAATTATAACCGGATTTTCCGTTCCGAGGAGACCATGCCGTTCTTCCGGAAGTTGAAAAATAAATTCAGGATGCTGGAATTCGCTATTCCCTTTATTCCCTATTTGTCTTTTTCCGGTGAAAAAGGATTGAAAAAAGGACTTGACCGATTTTTCAAAAACCCGCGTCTCCAACAGATATTTTCGGGTGAACAGGAATTACTAGGATGTTTGATTCCGATAGGATGGTCCTATTTTCACGATTTTCAGAGCCCGCCAAAGGGAGGTAGTCAGGTGATTCCGCAGTGGCTTCAATACGTTGTCAACTATTACCAGAATCCGGTGGCTCTTCAGTGCCAGGTGAAAGAAATTTTCCTGGAAAAAGGACGGTGTACGGGATTGAGCTTCGACCACAGAGGAAAAATTCAACGCTTGAACAGTAAATATATTATTGCTGCCTGTGATATCGAAACGCTATATGAAAAAATGCTGCCGCCTGAAGCCATTCCATCGGATCTGAAGAAAAGACTGAGGAAGGCAGATTTATACAGCTCGTCCATCACCGTTTCCCTGGCACTGGATTGCACGGCTGAATCACTTGGTTTCAATGAAGAACTGGTCCATCTGGTAGATGAAAATCAACCGTATGATGACCAGAGCGGCGGAGATCCGAGGCTTTCGGAGATCAGCATACTAGCACCTTCCATGCGTGATAAATCTCTGGCACCTGAAAACCACGGAACGCTTACATTGTATATGCCTGCTTGTATGGATTATAAAAATGAATGGGAAACACAGTTGGATGTTTTTGGGAAACGGGTAAGAGGAGCAGCCTATCAGCAGTTGAAAAAAGAAGTGGCTGACATCCTCATCAAAAGGGTGGAGGAGAAAATTGCCCCCGGACTGCGGGACCATATACTATTTTACGAAGTAGCGACTCCGGTTACACATTGGCGTTATACAGGAAATAAGAATGGTACCATGATGGGAGCAAGACCCGGAAGACAGAATATGAAGAATAAAATCTCGCATTACCGCACGCCGGTGAAAAATCTGATCCTGGGTGGTCACTGGGCTGAGCTGGGTGGCGGTGTGCCGATCGCTGCCAAAGCCGGGGCAAATGGCAGTCTCCTCATTTTAAAAAAAGAAAAACCCCGGGCATTCCGCTTATTGGCAGGTTATATGAACAATTCCGTATCGCTTGCAGCCATGAATGGGAATGATTGCTTCTTGCCATATGACAACTCCTGGGTCAGATCAAAAACACCGGCTGAATCCGGGGCGCACCAACCGGAAGAAATGACTCTCTGACAAAAAAGGGGGTAAGTTTTTATTTCCCCAACCGGGAGTTGAATATCAGGTCCTTTAATCTGAATGAATTGATTAATTTTAATTCAGAAGAAAGAAATCTGATATGCACTGCCGGCCATCCAATATTATTCAATTTTTGCTTTTATGGTTAGTCCTGTCCGGACCCATATCCTGCTCAAAAAAGGATCAGCCTGCCTCTGCATCTGTAGCCGGTATCCAGAACTTCAGTTTGTATCCGGGAAAGGATATTACAAATATGGATCTATCGAGACACCGGATTGCAGTGCGTGTTCCGGATACCGTTCTGTCCGGTACGGCACTCGCCGCCAGCTTCACGATCACAAAGGGCGCCAGCCTTTCCATAAATGACCAGATCCAGCAAAGCGGTATCACTAAAAATAATTACGAAAATGATTTGCATTATACGCTGACTTCTTCTGACCGGCATAGTGAGCAAGACTGGACCGTGCAGGCGTTCAACAATGATTATTCACTTTCCTGGGGCCTGGGTCATTTCGTCAATGGCTATGCGAGTAATGATAAAAATTATAATTGGTATATCGATCAGTCAACCAGCGGAAATTTTGCCGGCATAAACTGCGGACCGGCTTCCGTTACCATGGCAATCAAATGGGCGGATCCGGATTTTACAAAAACGGCCCTTGACGCAAGAATGACTTATGAAGCTAGCGGCGGCTGGTGGTTCACCAGCGATATAGATTCTTATTTGTCGGATAACCAGATTACCCATGCGATTATTGCGCTGACGGATCGGGCGGACAGTACTGCGTTCGTTCTGAAACAGCAATTGATGAATCAGCAGATCGTTATTCTCTGCCTGGATATGAATTATGTACGCGCCACAGCGGACGATTTGTACCGGACAGATAAATTTTATGCCACAACCCCGGCCTGGGGCCATTTTATTGTTTTGAAAGGATATAAAATAGCTGACGGGGAATTATTTTTTGAAGCGTATGATCCTTATAGTTTTGGATTGAAGAACGACGATAATTCCCTGAAAGGCATGAACCGGTATTACCGGTTTGAAGATCTTGCTGCAGCCTGCCTTCCCTGGTGGAACTATGCATTCGTTATTGCAAAAAAAGGAGCAGCCTTAAGTCTGGATGCTGTGAACAGAAAATTAAATCCCAACCATGTTCCGGCGGCACATAGTGCTACCAGAATTTTTTAGAGAGGCTGAAATAAAATCATCGGCCTGTCCCGATGAAGTTTTTATTCTAAAATGGCAGCCGTTGCTCTCCAAAATCAATTTCAATTTAAATTTCCTGCGACAGAATCTGCGGCTGATTTCATTTGGAAACTGAATATAAAATGGCTTTGATTCATTTTAATGAGCATTATTTTTCCTGTTCATATAAAGAATGCAAATGGCGGATTGAAGAAAATGAAAAATAACGACAAGCCATAAAACAGGTCCCCTGAATCCAAGACCCAAAGCTCCATATAGTAAAATGGAGGCAACGGCGAAATTATAAAACAGCATTGCCCTGATCACTATGAAAGCGCCGGATTGCTGCCGGAAAAACCAACAGGCAAGCGCGAGTGAAAAGATGGCCGCACCGGCTACCATTGATAATATGATTTCAAGCCAACTATTCAGTTCTGTTTCAAATAATATCAAAACAACTTTGGAAGGAACAATGATTAGTCCGAGGCCGGTAAGAGCCTCGATAATCGCGGTGTATGTTAGAAATGATTTCATAGTAAGATTATAACGATGGTTTTCAGGCATATTCCCATGAAAAAGAATGTTATTGATTTCTGACAAAAATCTCTTTGATTGGAGCAGGATAGAAAATAGCCCACATGAACATGGGCTATTTTCTGTTGAGTCTTGTCATATTTTAACCACCTTCGATCATATCTTATTTACCTGCTCCCTGTGCAGTTTGGATTTGTGCCTGTCTCGCAGCCATCTCCGCCTTTAAAGCTTCCAAATTAAAACTGGCTCCTTTTTGCATTGGAGGGAATTCCATGAATGTAGGGACTTCCTTGGCGATCAATTGCTGTACCAGCACAAATCGCCAGAATTCATAAAGAAACCAATTGAAATATTCATAAGAGCCAAGGTTCGCGTTGGGCCACATGGTACGTTCCAGCGGGTCAAGACGTAGATTTACAAGAATCGGCATATCGGGCTTAATGGTTGTTCCAATCCAGCCTCCGGGCTGATCTATAAACCGGTATTTATAATCATCTACTCGAATAGCCGCCAATGTGCCTTCAGTAAAGTAAAAAATCTCATGTCTGTTTGATGGGCCCTTCCCGGTAATTAATGGTGTTTGATCGTAACCATCTAAGTGAACCTTATAAGTTGTGCCGTCTATCACTTTACCCTTCAACAGTTCACTGGTAATATTCGTGTTGCCCGTTGCTGCCAGGAAAGTCGGAAACCAATCCAGTCCTGAAAAAATTCCATTTTCTACTTTTCCTGCCGGAACATGACCTGGCCAGCGAAGTAGCGCCGGAGACCGAAAGCCCCCTTCGTAAGCAGTGCCTTTTCCTGCAGCGAAAGGAGTCTGACCGCCGTCGGGCCAGGTGAAATTTTCAGTTCCGTTATCAGTGGTAAACACAACCATAGTATTATCATCGAGTCCATTATCCTTTAAGTATTTCATTACGGAACCTACAATATCGTCCAACTGAGCCATTCCTGCTTCATGAATGGTCCAACCATTCTCGGAATTACGCATGGCTTCATATTTAGGCGAAAGATGCGTTGTTACGTGCATCCGTGTTGGATTCAGCCAAAGGAAAAAAGGCTTGTTGTCGGCTTTTGCCTTATCCAAAAACTTGAGTGAGCTTTCAAGAATCTCGTCATCCACAGTTTCCATTCTTTTCGGACAGAGTGCGCCGGCATCTTCAATTTTTTGTTTGCCTACTTTCCCCCAGCGAGGCTGAACAGTGGCATCGTCGGAATTTGTTGCCCAGGAATGTACCATATTTCGGGGCCCTACCTGATTAAGCAGATTTTGGGGATAAGCCGGGTGACAGGGATCTTCCATAGCATCTAAGTGATACAGATAACCAAAAAACTCATCGAACCCATGTACAGTTGGAAGAAATTCGTTTAGGTCACCCAAGTGGTTCTTTCCAAATTGACCAGTCGCATATCCCATCGATTTAAGAACCGTCGCAATCGTTACCGCTTGAGAAGGGATTCCAATGGACGAACCAGCCTGACCCACAGTAGTCATCCCTGTCCGGATCGGTAATTCGCCGGTAATAAAGTTTGCGCGACCCGCCGTGCAGCTAGCTTCCGCGTAGTAATCGGTAAACCGCATGCCCTCTGCTGCGAGTTTGTCCAGATTCGGTGTTCTGGTTGCCATCAAGCCCTGGTTATAGCAACCCATATTTAGCCAGCCAATATCATCCCCCATGATTACTATGATGTTCGGTTTTTTAGCCTGGGCCTGCACGGAATTTGTAAAAGGAACTAAAAGAAACATTGATAAAATTCTGATCAGACCGGTCAACATTTTTTTTCGATTTGCCATAAAAGATGTTTTAAGAATTAAAGTATACAGTTGATAAAGCACCGGATCAGAGGAATTCAATAAGGGTTATGGTAGTGATACTAATGTACGCCAAACTAGCGGGTTTCATGATTTCTGATAAATTATCCGGGCTGAAAGATGTAAAAATTACAGTACAAGGCATTGTACCGGAGAATTATCAGACAATTTTTCAGTTTCTAATCCTGGTTTGATTGTTGAATTTCCGATTGAATGATTCAGTTAATTGAACATCCCGATTTTGTCGCCGCCAACGACCGGCAACTGCTCGACTCGTATTCAACTACCATCACGGCTGTTGTCAGAAGCGCGGCCCAGGCGGTGGCACATATTAACGTCGTCAAAAAAACAAAACATCCCCGCACGGGTAAATGGGTGGAAATGCCTGCTTCCGGTTCAGGTTTCGTCATTTCTACCGATGGTTACATGGTGACTAATCATCACGTAATAGAGAATGCCAGCCTTATCAAAGCCTCATTTGCGGATGGACTTGAATTAAGTGCCAGCCTGATAGGTGCGGATCCCTCGACAGATATTGCCGTATTAAAAGTTTATAAAGAAGACCTGAAACCATTGCAGTTCGCGAATTCAGACCTGCTTGAACCGGGTCAGATTGCGATTGCCATTGGTAATCCCATGGGTCTGCAACATACGGTGACGGCAGGTGTGGTCAGTGCGACGGGCCGCACACTCAGAGCAAATAATGGAAGATTGATTGACGATATCATCCAGACCGATGCCGCTTTGAATCCCGGAAACAGCGGGGGACCTTTGGTGAATTCCGAAGGAAAAATAATTGGCGTCAATACCGCAGTGATTGCAACGGCGCAGGGTTTGTGTTTTGCCGTTTCTTCCAACCTGACAACCTATGTGGCGGGACAATTAATAATGCATGGTAAAGTAAAAAGGGCCCATCTGGGAATAGCGGCCCAACCTGTGAATCTTACACCTCGAATGATTGGAGCAAATCAGTTACGAACAAAAACCGGTGTATTTGTTTTTGAAATAACAGCAGACGTGAATGCGCAAAACACTCAGTTAAAATTGGGAGATATCATCGTGGAATTCGAGGACAAACCGGTAGCCACTGTAGATAACCTGCATAAATATTTAAACGAAACAGTTATTGGAAAAAGAACTTCTCTTGGGATTCTGAGAGAAGGAAGAAAGCAACTCATAAGCGTAGTGCCGGGCGAATTGAAATAATCATCGTAAATCGTTTTTACAAAACCTTCTCCATTCACTTCTTTTCCGAAATGTTGATATAATCATTGCGATAAATTTAGTTTCGGTAAAGTAAAGTTAGAAAGATTCGTTAAATTTAGGAACATTAAAAACGATTGCTATGAACACACCATCTATTTACAGGGTTGGCATTGTTCTATATGCCCTGGTTATCGGCTTCTTCGGAGTCAATCATTTTTTAAATGGTACCGGTTTTCAGAACACCATTCCTTCATTTCTTCCCTATCACATTTTCTGGGTTTACCTTACGGGCGTTGCGTTGATTGCAGCGGCCATTTCTTTTTTAACGGGTAAGCAAACCAAAATGGCAGGCTTATTTTTATTTTTTTACCTGATCATCGTTGTACTGACCATCCATTTACCAGCCGTTATCCGTTCAGAAGGGACGCCGATTGTAAGTATCGCCTTGACTAACATGGTAAAGGATACCGGACTGGCAGGTGCCGCTCTGATGATTGCCGGTAGCGGAACCAGGGTCAGCTGATTATTTTCTGCCATTGCCAGGTGCGCACCGGAACATTCGTTACGCAAGGTAACCGATATTCAAACCTGCAGCCGTTTTTCGTAAGGCACCCATTCCCCGTATTCTACATGACGTTTGAGTATCCTTAGATACATGGCCCAGCAATAACTGGAGATTTTATAATGCTCATTTTTTTGCGGCCAACCGGTGTGATAAAAATTTACTTCCGTTTTGCCTTGGTGGGTAACTAAAATAAAACCAATTTTTGTCCCCAGCCAGTCTGCATCCGCTTCCGACATTTTCAATTCGAATACTTTACCTTGTACATATTCTGTGACAACAGCTTTCCAAATATAACCCGGACCAAAATCCAGGATATAAATTCCGCCCGCCACCGGGTTAACCGCAGAACTCTTCGTCCACCATTTATCAAGCCCTTCTGAACGACTAATGGATTCAAATACTTTTTCAGCAGGGGCCTCGATCGGGAAATTGTGAAATATATCTGCCATGGTAATTGGTTTTGGATAATGTTCAATGATCTGCAGGCTGATAGTCAAATTTATATCTTTTATATGTGCATGCTTCTCAATTTGGGAATCTTTCCCGAGTATTAGATTGGCATATGCATTGCAGAGATGTATATGGTATGTAATGCTCAATATCCTCCAATATGAATAAAATAATCCTGCTTTTATTGTTGCTGATGATTTCCATCCACGGCAGCAGTCAGTTGAAAGCTCAGATAGACAAAAAATCAAAGGAGTTCACTATTAATCCCAAGTCAGATCCCAAAGCAGAATATAAAATATTTGGTTACCAGTATCCCAATTCGTCCACCAAACTGATGATCTGTTTTTCTTCCTATACTTACGATGTTACTGAAAACGTAAACAAATGCCCGTTGGGGGCATATTTTGATTCGGGTCGTATGAAAGAAGGGGACAGGATCGTTTACCTGGGTAATGTGGGTACATTTGGAAAGATGAACTTTATATCGGCAAATGGTTCCAAAACTCTTTTTTACGTTCCGAAAACAAGTTTCATTATCAAATAATCTCAGACACCCTCACTAAATTTTTATTTCTCCCGAAACCAAACATTCACTGCTTTGAGCCTCTTCCAGATAACTATTATAATGATGCTTAAGAAAGCGTTCACCCTTGTATCAAATGCGAACAATGTCTTCGCGCTTATGGGTAGCTAAAATTTTGATAGCGAACGATTTAAAAAAGTGGCACCACATTCGTACGTACTTCCATACTTCCATTCTTCCATACATAAATTAGTTTATGATAAAAAATTATCTCAAGATCGCCTGGCGTAACCTCATGAAGTATAAATACATTTCATTCATTAATTTATTTGGTTTAACGGTTGGTTTTACCTGCTGCCTGCTCATAATGACGTATATCATCAACGAATTGAGTTATGACAGGTATAATAAAAATGGAGAAAACATCTACCGGGTTACCCGGAGTTTCAATAATGCCGAAGGGGTAGTTTCACTCACCCTTAGTACTGTCGCCCCGCCCTTTGGTTATTATTTCCCGACGGATTTCCCTGAAATAAAAAAAATGACGAGGCTGATCGATAACGGTACCTCACCCATGAAGTATAAGGACAAGTTGTTGAATCAGTCCGATGTATATTTTGCTGATGAAAACTTATTTGATGTTTTTACACTTGATGTATTAAAAGGCGATCCAAAAACGGCATTAAGGGATCCGTTTTCAGTAATGCTCAGTGAGGAAACGGCGAGGAAATATTTTGGGAACGAAGACCCAATGAACAAAGTACTCAGGTCCAACAATCAGTTCGACATAAAAGTGACTGGCGTCTACAAAGGATTTCCGGCGAATTCACATATGCATCCGGGCATGTTGGTTTCATTCTCCACTTTGAATGATCCGGATGTTTATGGAGCGGAAAATATGAGAACGAACTGGGGTAATAATTCCTTTTTTACTTTTTTATTGTTACCCGATCACTTCAATCCAAAAAATTTAATCGACCGGTTCCCGGCTTTTGTGGACCGTCGTATGGACCACAAAATTTATAACGGCGACCTGCCTTCAAAATATACAAAGCTCGGTTTACAAAGACTGACAGATATCCATCTCCATTCGCATACGGATTACGAAGCCGAACCGAACGGAGATATCAGCCGCGTATATATTTTCTCCATTATCGCATTGTTTATATTATTGATAGCCTGCATCAATTATATGAACCTGTCGACGGCGAGGTCAGCATTAAGAGCCCGGGAAATCGGTATCCGGAAAGTAATAGGTGCAAGAAAAAAAGAATTGATTTTTCAATTTCTCAGCGAATCCGTAATGGTCTCCTGGGCCGCAATCATTATTTCTTTCATTCTATTGTATTTTTCCCTGCCATGGCTGAATGATGTTTCAAAGCAGAACCTGAGTGTGGAAATCTTACTGAAGTGGCAGATATTGATCCCCATTTTTTTAACACCATTCGTAGTAGGTATTTTATCCGGACTGTATCCTGCATTATTCATGTCATCTTTCCAGCCGGTCAAAACCCTTAAGGGACTATTTAAAGTTGGAGCAGGCAATATTTCTTTCAGAAAAATTTTGGTCGTTGCCCAATTTTCCATTTCCATCATACTGATTATTACCACCATCATTGTGTTCCAGCAGCTGCGTTACCTGCAACAGACTTCACTGGGTTATGACAAGGAGCATATCATAACAATTCCATATAGCAATTATCTCAATACCCCCTATGAGGCATTCCGAAATGACCTTTTGCAAAATTCAGATATAAGGGACGTCGCCCGTTCATCACGAATCCCGACTGGCAGACTGCTGGATGCGATGGGTGCTTCCACCAATAGCGGTGATTCACTGCGTCCGATCACCACTACAATAAAATATGTGGCGTCCGATTATGATTTTGTTCCTACATATGGAGTGAAAATCGTTGCGGGAAGAAATTTTTCACGTGCGTATGGAACGGACACATCCGGTTTTTTATTGAATGAATCAGCAGTTAGCGCGATCGGATGGAAAACGCCGGGTGAAGCCATTGGTAAAGATTTCAAATATGGGCAGATAAAAGGAAAAGTGATCGGCGTCATGGGCGACTTTCATTTTGAATCATTGCGGCAAAAAATTGTACCGCTCGTTTTAATAAATCCGGCTACAAGTGGGAATCAATCTTTCTTTAATAGTTTGTCTTTAAAAGTAAGCGGTAATAATATTACGGGAACGCTGGCAGTCGTTGAAAAAACATGGCGCAAATACCTGCCGGAAATACCTTATCAGTTTACATTCCTCGATGAGAATTTTGCCAACCTTTATGAGTCGGAACAGCGGCAGGGGACGCTGTTTACAGTGTTTGCCTGTATTGCTATTGTGATCGCCTGTCTTGGATTATTCGGACTTTCTGCATTTGCAATAACACAACGGGTAAAGGAGATCGGTGTGCGCAGAGTATTGGGTGCAAAAGTAAACACGATCGTCACACTTTTATCCAAAGACTTTTTAAAACTCGTTTTAATCGCGGCCCTCATTGCATTCCCGGTTGCATGGTATGCCATGTCGCACTGGCTCCAGGATTTTGCTTACAGGACCAGCATACAATGGTGGGTATTTATTTTATCGGCTGCCCTGGCGCTGATGGTAGCGTTGGGTACGATTAGTTACCATGCCATAAAAGCTGCCGTTGCGAACCCGGTTAAGAGCCTTCGATCTGAATAATCTTCGGCTGATGAGAAGCCCGAACAGGCATTGCTATGACCACAGAATGTTAAAGCAAACGGCATTAAAGACAGAATATCTGATCCCGTAGACAGTCGACAGGCTTAAGGGAAGTAAGACGGCTTTACCGGGCTTCCGCCATTATACGTACAATCAACGCAGAGATTGGTAGAATAAAGGTACACGGGAAGATGAAATACAGTATCCAGGCCCTGTCCGATCAGGCTGTTGCCATAAGGTCCGCCTGGCGGCTGAAAATGAGTGTAAATCAGGAAGGGAGAATCATATAAGAGGAGGCATTTTCCATAATACGGCTGGTAGTTCCAATTTGCCAGATCGTTCCGGCTGATGAACATCCTTTGCTGTTGTAAAGTCGTGAAATTGATAAACCCAATACATTTTATATCCGGATCATTCATGCATTTTATATTCCCCAGTTCTGAAAAGGGTTGCAGATCGAAAAGAGTGCCGAGCTGCTCAGTATTTTTTTTAAGATTTGTCCAATAGTTAAAAGCTTCTTCGGTAATGGCATATTGTTTTATCAGGGCGCTGTACAAAGCTGAAATCTTAATAGAACCGGTCGGAATGAAAACGGCTTCATACTTATAAACAATATCGAGGGACAGTTTAGCCGTAGAGGTAACTTCAATATTGGTGGAGCGGTCTGATTGATAACACCTGTAAATTTGATTGGAAAGCGGTCTGGGGATAATATTATTTTCATTTATGTATTCCAGAAAAGAATCAAAATCGGAATAGTATTGCCAGGTCTCACCGTATTCAT
>Ga0193753_10000825_pt1 | contig 28796 bp, 29 predicted proteins | sample H1c2metaG_FD_144925 | JGI IMG/M metagenome (GOLD analysis project Ga0193753, IMG submission 144925) | Soil microbial communities from a riparian zone of the East river system, Colorado, United States - H1c2 | ecosystem: Environmental > Terrestrial > Soil > Riparian zone | place: USA: East...
TCGCGAGCATGTTGCAAGCTTACGCCGCGATGGACAGCGCGGCCGCCAAGGCGCTGCATGCGCAGCACACGCCGGCCACTCTCGCGTCGGCGCGCGAACGGTTTCACTGGTTCGAGCAAGGCGTCTGCATCGTGCACCACATGTTCGGCGACGACGTGGTGCATCGCGTCGAACGCGAGTATCCAGACGCGCTGATCACGGCGCACCTCGAAGTGCCGGGCGAGATGTTTGCGCTCGGGTTCAAAGCGCAGCGCGCGGGCCGTGGAGTGGTCGGCTCGACGTCGAACATCCTCGACTTCATCGGCAAGAGCGTGGACCAAGTGAACGGCGCGCCGAAGCCGTCGAAGCTGCAGTTCATGCTCGGTACCGAGGCCGGCATGACCACGGCGATCGCGCGCAAGGTTCAAGAACGGCTGCGCTTGCGTAAGGCGCGCGGAGCTGCGCCGCTCGACGTCGAGATCGTGTTTCCGGTCGCGTCTGAAGCGATCGCGCAGACCGGCGAGCTGCACTTGCCGATCGTGCCGGGCGTTTCGAGCGGTGATGGTTGCTCGACGGCGGGAGGCTGCGCGACCTGCCCGTACATGAAGATGAACTCGCTCGACACGCTTCTCGCGCTGATCGAGCGCATCGAGCGCGAGCCTCGAGAAGCGCTGGCCGCGTACGAGCCGCGCGCGTATCGGGAGCGGATCGACGGGCACACCATCGCCGAGCTGGGCACGCGGTCGATCGTGTGGATGCGCGACTTCCACAAGCAGGGCGAGCTACCCGCGGACTTAGTCGAAGCGATCACGCGGCCGCGCTGAACGTGGTATCGAAGGACCGGAATGCGCGAAGTCACGTTTTCGATCCCTGAGAAATTTCGTGGTCCTCCCAAGTCTGCCAACGGTGGTTACGCGACGGGCGCGTTCGGGAAGCTGGTTTCGGGCGGGTTTACTCCCGGTCGCGCTGTCGAAGTGACGCTGCGCGCGCCGGTGCCGCTCGATCGCGAGCTCTCCGTGGACTCACACGACTCAGGGATTCGCGTGCGGGACGGCGAGACGCTGATCGCGGAAGCGCAGCCGGCCGAGTTCGAGCTCGAAGTCCCCGAGGCTGCGAGTTATGAACGCGCGCTCGAGGTGCGCGAGAGCTCCGCTGCGTTGAAAGTGGGCACGCACGTATGGCTCGGCGGCGAGCGCGTCGGTTTTCATCCGATCTGTTTTTGTTGTGGCGCGGAGCTCAGCCCCGACTTGGGCTTGCGCGTGTTTGCCGCGCCCGTGCTCGGGCTCTCTCAAGTTGCAGCCGCGTGGACGTGCGAGCCGGCGTTTGCTGCTGAGGGCGGCGAGCTTCCACCCGAGATCGTGTGCACGGCGCTCGATTGTCCGGGCCAGTTCGCGTGGTTGGCGGAGCGTACGCGGACCGGTTTGCTCGGGCGGTTGACTGTGCGGATCGATCGGCCGGTTCGCGCCGGTGAACGCTGCGTCGTGATCGGATGGACGATCGGCAACGAGGGGCGCAAGTACTACGCGGGCACTGCGCTGTTCGACGCGCAAGGTAGGTTGTGTGCGTCCGCGAAGGCCGTTTGGATCGGCAAGTTCTAGTGGATTCCTAGAACTCTTCCTTCTCGTGGGCGTGCTCGATCGCTTGCTGCACGTTGGGCGGAAGCTGACTGACGTCGACCACGACCTTCTCCGAGTGCACTCCGGTCACTGCGGAGAGCGGCACCGTGTATTCACCGCTGTTCTCGATGTACACGATGATCTCGGGGCGACCGTCGGGCTGCACGTCGCGAACGGCACCGAACTCCTCGCCGCCGTCGTGCGTGAAGGCCTGAAACCCGATTTCGATGAGCGGCAGCTTGTGCGTAGCCATGCCGCAAAATATCACTCGCAGGTCTGCAAGCAACTATTGCCCAGGCGCTTTCGTTGCGGCCGGAATATCCGGCATCGGCGCGATCGAGAGCGTGTCGTCCGCGGGCGCGGGAAGATTGAGGTCTGGATGCCGCAGCGCTTCACGTGCGCGCTTCCCTTCAGCACGGGCGGCAGCTCGTGCATCGGTGCGCGATTGGATCAACATACGGCGAGCTTCGCGCGGTGTGACGGAATCGACTGGGATGCCGGCATCAGCGAGAAATGCTGCAAGGTTTGCGGGCATCGGAGGCTTGCGTTGCGGAGTTGCGGTCTCGCTCGATGCAGTTTGCGACGCTGGGGGCTCGACTGCGGGGGAGGGCGCGGGCGCCGGAGCCGCGGCGGGTGCACCCGCGTTGGGCGGGGTCGCGTCGGTCGTGGTCGTGGGAGTCGCAGCGGGTGCGGGCGCTGGCGCCGCGGCGGGCGGTGATGGCAATGCGGTTTGCGGCGTGACTGGGGCCGGGCGCGCTTCGGTGGCCGAAGGCTGCATCGTTGCGCTCGAAGCGCGAGTCGGTTCCTCCGTCAACGAACCGCTCAGCAACCAGCCCGCAGCGCCGCCGGCAGCTGCTAGGAGCGAGACACCGATCAGCCAGTTGCGTGAGCGTGGTGCCTGCGCGTTCGGAAACGGACGTTCGAACACGGCGGGTGTTTCGATCTTCACTTCGCGAGTCATCGGTGCGCGCGATGACCTGCGCTGGGGCGCCGAGCTATCGAAGGTCGAGACCAAGCCCTGCTCGCGTGCGGCAGCTTGCAACGCGCGACGCAGGTCATCGACGTCGGCGTACCGCTGGGAGCGATCTTTCGCCATCGCTTTGCGCACGATCGCATCGATCGCGGCCGGCACTTCTGGACAGACGACGCTCGGCGACTCGGCTTGGCCCACGCCGATGCGGAACAACACCGCTCCGTGATTCTCTGCCGAGAACGGCCGGGCTCCCGTGAGCGCCTCGTACAGCATCACGCCGAACGCGTAGACGTCTGCACGCACGTCGATTGGGTCTTTGCCGAGGAGCTGCTCGGGTGGCAAGTAGTGCGGGCTGCGGATACCGCGGCCGGCGCTGCTGCGTGCAGTCTCGTCGAGCATCGTCGACATTCCGAACCCGAGCACTTTGATGGTCGCGATCGTGCCGTTCGGATCGCGATTCACGAAAATGTTTTCTGGATTCAAGTCGCGGTGCAGGATGTTCTGCGCGTGGGCGGCGCCGACGGCTGCCATCGCGGGCAGCAGGATCTCGAGCGTTTCGCCGAGCTCGAGCCGCGACTTGTGCCGCAAGAACGCTCCGAGCGATTCACCGTCGAGCGGCTCCATCACGATGAAGGCAGACCGACCTTCGAAGCCGAGCTCGAGGATTCGCACGACGTTCGGATGATCGATCTGGCTCGCGACCTGGGCTTCGCGCAGGAATCGCTCGAGCGTGACTGGGTCGGTCGAACCCGGCGGCCGCAAGATGCGAACCGAGACCGGCTGCCCAGTGCGTTCGTCGCGCGCGGCAAACACGATTCCGAGCCGGCCCTCTTCGAGGATGGAAAGTGTGAGATAGCGGTCGGAGATCAGCACGCCGGGGCCGGGCGGCCGGCTCGTTCGCGCGTACGACGGCGGGACACTGGGCCGCCGCGCCGCATAGGCGATCGGAACACCATTCGACGATTCGCCGCGTTTGCACGGCAGCAAGTTCGTCGTGCTCTGCGAGAGCTGCCCGTGCGCGAATTGGTAGAGCTCGTCGATCGTGATGCGTCCGTCGCGGTCGAGGTCGGCCGCGCCGCGCAGGCCTTCGAGCAGCGCGTAGGTGAATGGCGAGTTCGGAGGCTCGCTCGGGTCGCCTGGGATTTGGGAGCGGCGAAACCCGGGGACGGTGCTTTTGCGGCCGGGGTCGTCGCAGGCCGCGAAGACCACACGGCCGCGGCCTTCGGTGTGAAAAGCGCTTGCGAGACGTTGGGCGTCGGGGAGCGAGCTGATGGCGTGGCCCGGCGAGCTGCTGCTGGAGGTGAGCGGCGCGCCTTTGGTGCCGTGCGCGAGTCCGCTGCCGAATCGGCAATCGAGCATCAAGAGCTGTCGCCGCGAACGGCTGCGGTCCATCTCGGCCGCAATGAAGGCGGCTGAGATGGAGGTCGGGCTGAGGAGGTCGAGCTCGGTATCGTGCATCGCGAGGTGGAGTTGGCCCTCGTCGTCGAAGAGCGCGTGGCCGGCGTAGTAAAGGAGGACGAGGTCGTCGCGGTGGCGACGGTCGAGGATGTGAGCGATTTCTCGGCCGACCTGTTGGGTGCTGGCGTCGATTAGCTCGATGACGGGATCGAAGCCGGCGATGTAGGGGTCGCGGAGGAGTGCCGCGAGATCACGAACGTCTGCCGGCGGCGTGTCCAGGTGCGGCAACGATCCGTCCCGAAAGCTTCCAGTTCCGATCAGAAGCGCAAATCGGCCGCCCATTCGTGTCCGTCACCTGTAGTGCAAATACCACGAGCCAGCCCCCGAAACCCTGCCGAGCGCGCGGCTGCTCCAGCCTGCAGCGTGTGCGGGCGTGAGTCCATACGCGCGAGCTGTCAGCTTAGGCGTAAGGACACAATTTCCGTGTGAAACACGCCACAGTCAGGGTGGTGCGGGCGGTTGGGTCCTGGTGCGTGTTCAGGTGTCGCTTCATGGCTTACCTCGGGGGTCTCGTTTCCGCGCGCAGCCCTCCCAATCGATGCCGCTTTCGGCTGGCTTACGGTTCTCTCGGGGTCGGGAACATCGCGCTCGGGACACGCCGGCTTGCAAATGCACCGGCCCCAGTCGCTTCCTCTACGGTGCAGCAAGCCGGCTCTCGCGCCGTGCCAACGAAGAGTCTACGCACCCAGCGTTGTCACGGCGCGACGGTCCCGAGCACGACGTTCCCGACCCCGAGAGAACCTTACGTATTTGTCACATGCGACTTGCATGTGATGGGCGACGGTCTCTCGTCTTGGCCTTAACTATTCTCGGGTTGGTGTCGCCGAGTCGTTCGGATCGAATACGTCCATGTTGAAGAGAACGTTGACGACCACGACGACACAGTCCCGAGCCCGACACTCGACCACACCTCTACTGACTCGCAGCCGTCAGCTTCGGACGTAGGCCAGCGAACAATCAGCTGCCGGCTGTTATGCAGTTCACTGTACAGTCCTGGGGTCCATCGATAGTCTAATCACGGGTGGTTGAGCGTGCGCACCTCGCAGATCGCGTTGGGGGTTGTGCTGCTGTTGGCTGCAGGGTGCCGCGACGTACTCGGCATCCACGCAGCTAATAACAGCCTCGATTCAGGCGTGCTGGATCCAGCAACTAACCTGGACTCCGGCAGCGATTCCGGTTCGCAGCCACCAGCTGCGGATTCGGGCGATGGCAGCGGCAGCGACGAAGCCTCGAACGGTGGAACCGGCGGGACGAAAAACGCTGGCACTGGCGGCGGATCGAGTGCAGCTGGTAGCGGCGGTGTAGCCGGTGGAGGCGCTGGCTCGGGTGGGGCTGGTTCGGGTGGGGCTGGTAGCGGCGGCATGGCCGGTAGTGCTGCCGGCGGACCTAGCTGCAGCGATGTCTGCAGTCTCGGCGACTTGCAATGCCTGTCTTCCACTGAGCTTCAAGCTTGTGGACTGGTCGATGGCTGCCTCGTTTGGACGACTGTCACACCTTGCGGCGAACGACAGATGTGCGTCGAGAACGGCCCGACCGCTAGCTGCACCTGCCAACCTCCGCCCACCGGCTGCGAGAGCGGACCCGGTTCGTTTTGCTCGAGCGACGCTCGCCTCGACACTTGCGTCGCAGATGAACACGGCTGCATCGACCGCGCTTCGACCACGTCGTGCCCGACCGGCAAACCGTGCGCGGGAAATCATCCGAACGCATCGTGCTCGTGCGATGAGCCCGACGACTGCAACGGCGTGACCGGCGGCGTCTGCAGCAACCCATCCCAAGCCGTCACTTGCGCCCGCAACTCCGCCGGCTGCCTCGAGATCACCGGCACCGAAACCTGCCCGAGCGGCACATCTTGCATGGGCACACCCGGCGGCGCCGACTGCAGATGCCCCGCAGCACCCGCCGTGTGCATGGGCGCGACCTCCGGCAATGTTTGTCAGACGGACACCACGTTCGCGCACTGCACGAGCGACAGTAACGGTTGTGTCACCGCGAGCGCCGGCACCTGCAACGCGCTCAAACCCTGCCGCGGCAATGCAGGCTCCGCCGATTGCACGTGCCTGAATCCGCCGACGAACTCGCAATGTCCCACAAACATGCGCGACGGAAATCGCTGCTCGGGCAGCACGCTGTTCCGCTGCGGTAACGATGCCGGCAGTTGCCTGCGATTCATGCAGACCGAGTGTCAGACTGGCGTCTGCGGTGGCACCTATCCGAACGCAGCTTGCGTGGATGAACAGGACATCGGTTGGCCGACCGATCTCGGCAGCATGCAAATGCACGCGACCGGTGCCTTGACCGGGGCGCAGATCAGCGTGCCGGCTACAGCCGTGTTGAGCCGCTTCGGCATCATCAGTAAATCCGCCGGGGCCCAAGCGCTCTTGGTTTTGTACGACGACGTGGCTGGCAAGCCGCGCAATCGGATTGCAGCCACCAGCAGCAACGCCTTGGTCGCGGGCGTGAACGAGTTCTCCGTCGTGTTACCGCCGACGCAGGTCACGCTCAGCCCCGGCACGTACTGGCTGATGCTGAGCGTCGACTCCGACTCGCAGCTCGCACACGGCACCACGTCGGTGCCGCTCGCGTTCGTCTCGTACACGCATGGCTCGCCGATTCCGAGCCCGCTCATGGCTGTCTCGCTCGATTCGATGCCGGAGCAGAACTTCTACATCGTGGTGTTGCCGCAATAGCCGAGATCTTTCGCGAGGACTTCATGCTTGATCTTCCGACGAGTGGGCGTGTCGCCGTAGCGTTGTCGCTGTTGCTCGCAGTCAGTGCCGGGACCGCCCGGGCACAGATCTGCTTTCCTCCAGCCGATGGCGTGCCCGGCTCTCCCGGCGCTCCGGACTGGTGGAGTCCCGGCGCCACGCCCGCAGGCTCGACGACGACTTCGTTTCTCGAAGACCCGCGCTGGCGTGGAGCGATGGCCCACGACGTTCTCGAATACGAACGCTTTCGCGTCGTCGTCGAGACCAGCGGAAGCTCGCAGTTCTTGATCATGTCCTGGCAAGTGCGCGCGGACCTGAACAACTCCGGCGACCGGCTGTACTTCGGCTTGTGGGACGACGCCTCGAACAGCGGCAACGTCTATCGACTCACGCGCATGCAGGAGACGCAGACCAGCGTCGCGGGCGCAACGCAAGCCGCCGGTGCGTTTTCAGGACGCGTGTTTGCAGGCACCGGCCCGCTCGATGCCGTCGCGTGGTCGACGTCGGGCACGATTCCTCCGCCTCCACTTCCCGCCTGGCTCACTACGGACGCGCGCGTCGACGTCACGTGTGCATCGCCACCGTCCACCGGCTGTGACCGCTGGGCGTTCCGGATTCGGGCGCCGCTCTCAGCGACAGCCAATCCCGCCGACACCGCACCGACTGGCTTCAAGCTGACCGGTCCGAACTTTCACTTCTGGTACGAGATCCAAGACAGCGCGACTGTCGGTACTGCGACGTACGCCTTTCCGAGCGGCATCGTGAACGCACACGAAGGCGGGATTCCTCCGATTGCGCTTCCGACTCCGAGCACATGGAAAGCGGCGAAGCTCGGCTCTGGTGCGGGCTGCGAGAGCGACGTAGCGCTCGCCGTGTCCGGCGTGTGGGTGAACGCCGCGGGCAGCAGCACGCTCAGCATGACGTCGAACGACTTTCACGCGCGGCCGGTCAACAACACCGCCGGCAACCTCTTCAACGACGCAGTTACCGCGCGCTTCCGGATTGCGAACTGGGGCTCGGTCGGTTTTGCATCGCCCGAGTGGCGGGAGACGTGCGCGTCGACCACGGCCGGCGGAAGCATCACCCCGGGCAATCCATTCGATCTGCGCTGCACGTGGAGCGGGTTCGACTCGTGCCCGTATCGACCCGCAGGAGATCCGTGCGGACCGCAAGCCGGCACGAAAGACAGTCACCAGTGCATCCTCGTCGATCTCGCGAACACCACTGGCACGTTGAATACGCTCGTGTTCGCGCCGCAGAGCGTGTTTCGCAACATGGACTTCGACGTGAACTCGGTGCTCACGCGTGAAGCGATGATCGATACGCGCGGCATCGCGCCGATGGCCAACGGAGCGTTGCGACGCGATCTCTACTTGCGCGTCCAGACGCGCAACTTGCCCGCGCGCGCTCCGCGACTGCCGCCGATCGGCACGCCGGGAACCGCAGCACCCCCGCCGACGTCTGTGGCAGTGCCAGTCCCACCCGCGAACGAAGACGCCATTCGCGTGCGCGAGATCGCGGCGCTGCGCGCCAGGTTCCGAGAGCTCCAGCTGCCGTCGCAAGGCACGATCGACGTGAAGTCCTCGCTGCGAATCCAGCAGGCACTACTCGAAGGCAAGATCACGCTCGAGCACGTCGAGCAATTGATGCCGACCTACACCGTGTTCGTCTGGCACGACACGGGTCGCACGATTGAAACCGAACAGGGGCCGGTCAAGGTCATGGAGCCGCAGCCGTCGTTTGGCTTGTTCCTCGCGCACGACGGCGACCTCGAAGGTTGGGAGCATCGCTTCGAAGGCGCCGAGCAAGTCGCCGAGAACTTGTACAAGATCACGGCAGCGAAAGACGGCGTCACGACGGTCACTGCGACGATCGCACCGAAGGGTGAGCTGCCGCCGCCCGCGCCGAAAAACACCGTGACGTGCAGTCGTTGTGACGTCGCGCCACGCAATCCTGACTCGCAACTCGCGCTCGTTCTCAGCTTCGCGTTCATCGCGTTCGTGGTCGTCCGCATCCGACGTCGGCGAGGTGTGTCATGAAGTGGCTAGCGTTTTGTGTCCTGCTGCTGATGGCGGCGAGCTCGCAGGCTCGCGCAGACGACGAAGTGATCGGAGATGCGCTCAACGCCGAGCAGAAGGTCGAATACGAAGAGCTGACCAAGAAGGGCATTCGGGAGTACGAGCTCAACCACTGGGCCGAAGCCAAGACGTATTTCCTGCGTGCGCACATGCTCTACCCAAATGCGCGGACACTTCGCGCGCTCGGCTTGATCGCATTCGAGACGCGCAGCTACATCGAAGCCGTCGAGTGGCTCGAACGCGCGCTCGCGGACACGCACAAGCCGCTGACGGACGACATGCGCAAAGGCGTGGTCGACCTGCTCGCCGATGCGCGTGGTTTTGTCGGTCGCGTGACACTCATCCTCGAGCCCGCGCAGGCCTCGGTGTTCGTGGACGGCGAGCTCGTCCAGCTGCGCGATCAAAACGCGCTGCTGCTCGACCCAGGCGATCACGAGCTCCGGGTCGAAGCTGGCGGCTATCGGACTCAAACGCGCCAGCTGCGCGCCGAAGGTGGCAAGTCGAGCGAGCTCAAGTTGGCGCTCGTTGCAGCTACCGGCGACAGGCTCCCTCCTGCGACCGTCGAAGTCGCAGCGATTCCGCCCGCGAGTGAAGCCCCGCCCGAAAACGACTGGTGGTCGACCCAGCGGATCGTCGGCGTCGGGCTCGGCGCCGGCGCGGTCGTGGCCTTCGGTGTCGGGGTCACGTCGGGCTTGCTCGCGCTCTCCGCCAAGAGCAAGTCTGATCACGACTGTGATGGAGACGTCTGCAACTCCACTGGTTCCGCACTGCGCGATACTGCCGTGACGCGCGCCGACATCGCGAGCATCGGTTTCATCGCCGGCGGCGCATTGCTCGCAGCGGGAGCGATCACGTTTTTCCTCGCGCCCGGCCCCGAGCGCCCGAGCAGCGGCGAAGTGAGCGTCCGGCCGGGGTTCGGCGGCCTCGCGATCGAAGGTCGGCTGTAGCGGCGCGCTTTGCTACACTAGTTCACCTGCCCCTCGCGTTCACAGATCACCGCGCCGATCCCAGCGCTTGGGCTCGGCGTTTGGGCATTTCGAAGGAGGCGATCGATCTCTACCTCGCATGCGAGGTGATCGATCTGCACGTCGACTCGTTCATCTGGACGCGCATCTTGGGCTACGACTTACTGCGCCGTCACGGATCGGGTGTGTTCGGCGGCCGGTTCTACAGCCAAGTCGATCTGCCACGTCTGCGCGAAGCGCAGGTCTCGGGCGCGATGTGGTCGATCACGACCAATCCGTTCCGTTCCGCCGCGGGTCGCGCGCACACTTTTTCGGAAAACTTGAATCGCTTGCGCGCGATCTTCGCAAAGGCGCCCGAGCAAGCGCGCATCGTCCGCGACCACGCCGAGTACCGGGCAGCGCGCGCACAGGGCAAACACGCAGCGCTGATCGCGATTCAAGGCGGCAGCGCACTCGATCGCGATCTCGCGGATCTCGAACGACTCGAAGATACGGTCGTACGCGTCACCTTGCTGCACCTGACGAACTCGGCGCTCGGTGTCAGCAGCGTCCCGTCGAAGGGGCACGGGCTCACTTCGAAGGGCAAGGCGTACGTCGAAGGGCTCAACGCGCGGCGCGTGTTCGTCGATCTCGCCCACATCGATCGACGCGCGTTCTTCGATGCAGTGGCCGTCCACGACGCAGACCAGCCGCTGATCGTCACGCACACGGGTGTGAGCGGCGCGTGGCCGAGCTGGCGCAACTTGGACGACGAGCAGCTACGCGCCATCGCAGCTACGGGCGGCGTGGTCGGCGTCGTCTATCACGGCGATTTCTTGTCGGGCAGCTTGGTCTCAGGCGGCCGTGCTGCAGACATCGTGCGGCACCTCGAACACATCGTGAAGACGGTCGGGCCTGACGTGCCGGCGCTCGGTAGCGACTGGGATGGTCTGATCATCCCGCCGAGTGACATGCGAACTTGCCTCGAGTTGCCGCGGCTCGTGCAAGCCATGCTCGATGCGAAGTTCAGTCATGCGCTGATCCGCGGGATCCTTGGCGAAAACTTCTTGCGCTCGTTTGCACGGCTGCGACCGGGTGAGCCCGGCTGAGCGCCGAATCCTTGCGTGGTTTCGCGGGTTGGGATAAACACTGAACGTCAGTTCACTGTCGAACCCACCACCTGAGGACTCGTATGCCCGCGCCCACCGCCAAGCACGACCCTACACCCGTCTTCGCACGCCAGGTCCTGTCGCTGTTTCGCCAGGAGCTCGCTGAGGTGCACTTCCCGGAGCTCGACCGCGAAGTGCTCGAACAGGCCGAAAAGGCGGTTCTCGTGGCCCAAGTCGAAGTCGAGCGCATCGAAGCTCAGCTCGAAGCCGCGCGCATTGCCCGCGCCGAGCAGCTCGCGGAGCTCGAAACCAAGGCCGAACGCGCACTCGCGTATGCGCGTGTGTTTGCGACTAGCGATCCCGAGCTCAGCGCCCGCGTGACCGAGCTCGGCCGCAAAAAGTCGGCGACTTTGGATCCTAATGCGCCGGTCAAAAAGCGTCTGCGTTCAAAACGCAACACGAACGGTGCGGAGTTGTTCGGCGATTCGGCCGAGCCAGCAGCTAATAGCGGCGGCGAGAGCCAGCCGGTCTTAGCCTCGTGAGCCTGGCGCGCACTCATTGTTAGCCGATGTTTAAGCGAGGCAGCTCCGGCGGCGGGCTTTGCTACGCTGTTGTATACTCGTGAACCTGAGAAGCCTCGAAAACGAGCCGATCAGCGTCGTCTACATCGAGGACGACGCTCGGCTCGCCCGACTCACCGCGCGCTACCTCGAGACGCATGGCACTCGTGTGACAGTCGCCGCCAACGGGCCGGAGGGCTTGGTCGAGATCGAACGTCACACGCCCGACGTAATCCTGCTCGACCTGATGCTTCCGGGCATGGACGGCATCGAGGTTTGTCGCCAGCTGCGTGCACGCACGGACGTGCCGATCATCATGGTGACGGCGCGCGGCGAAGAAGCGGACCGGGTACTCGGTCTCGAAGGCGGCGCCGATGATTACCTTTCGAAGCCGTTTTCCTCGCGTGAGCTGCTCGCGAGAATTCGCGCGCAAGCGAGGCGTGCGCGCGGTTTGACCGGGCCTGCGCGAGAGCTCCGCGTCGGCAAGCTCGTGATGGATCCCACCGCGATGCGCGCGACGATGGATGGCGCACCCATCTCGCTCACGACCTATGAGTTCAAGTTGCTTCAGGCGCTCGCGGAGCGCGCAGGTCGCGTGCTCGGTCGCGAGCAGCTGGTCGACATGGTGCGCGGCAGCTCGGATGAAGCGTTCGATCGCTCGATCGACGTTCACATCTCACACCTGCGCGCCAAGTTGAACGACGACTCGCGCGCACCGAGAATGCTGAAGACGGTGCGCGGGGTCGGTTACATGCTCGTGGACGAGGAGACCTGACGTGGCAGCTTTGCAGGCGCCACGGTTTCCATCGCGCCTGACGCTCCGGATCTACGGGCTGGGCATCTTACAGTTTGCACTCGTGGCGTTCGGCATGTTCGTGTTCGCGCGCCAAACGATGCCCGCGCCGCAGGGCCTGAGCGAGAAGATGTCGCCGGTGCTGACGCTCGCGCTCGAGTCGAAGCTGGCCGATCGCAAGGCCCTGCAGACTGAGCTGACACGACTCGAACGCGACTCGGGCTGGTCGATCGCGATCTACGATCACGCGGAGAAGCTCGTCGTTGGAACCGGTCGGTTGCCTCCGAGCACGCCGCGCGGAGCGTTCCGCAAACCCGGAACGCGCAACACGCCGTTGCACTTTCCGGATGGAACGACGGGCACACTTCGGTTCAGCATGCCGAGGCCGCCCGCGCCGCCTGCGCCGTGGTTTCCGATCGCGCTCGTGTTGGTCGTCGTCGGGGTGACGGCGTGGCTCACCGCGCGCTCGCTGGCGCGTCCGCTCGCGGCACTGTCTTCGGTTGCAGCGCAGTTTGGATCGGGCCAGCTCACTGCACGTGCGGCGCACGATCGCGACGACGAGTTCGGTGATCTCGCGCGGTCGTTCAACGACATGGCGCAGCGCATCTCGCGCTTGATGGGCGCCGAGAAAGAGCTGATCGCGAACGTTTCGCACGAGCTGCGTACGCCGCTCGCGCGGATCCAAGTCGCGCTCGACCTCGCCGCGGAGGGCGACGCCGAGAGCGCGCGCGAGTCGCTCAAAGAGATCACGGAAGACCTCGCCGAGCTCGAGCGCATCGTGGACGACGTGCTCACTGCCGCGCGCCTCGCGTTGAGCGACGGTACGGCTTCGACCGGTGCGATGCCTCCGATTCGCGTCGAGGAAGTCGACGTGCAGGTGTTGATGGATCGTGCGGTCGCACGATTTCGCGCCGCACACCCGGAGCGTCCGGTCGAGGTGAAGTTCGGCTCGGTGTTGCCGAACTCGCGCGCGGACGCGGTGTTGTTACGCCGCGCGATCGACAACCTGCTCGACAATGCCGACAAATACACCGAGGAGCCGGCGAGCCCGATCGAGCTCACTGCGCATCGCGCCGGTGCGGACATCGTGGTCGAAGTGCGCGATCGCGGCATCGGTATCGCGCCGGAAGATGCGGACCGCGTGTTCGAACCGTTCTTTCGCGCCGACCGAAGTCGAGCGCGCGCGCGCGGTGGCTACGGACTAGGGCTCGCGCTCGCACGCCGAATCGTGGAAGCGCACGCGGGCACGTTGCGCTTGTTGCCGCGGCCAGGCGGCGGGACGGTGGCGAGGATCGAGTTTCCGATCGACGTCGGCTACTCCTCCTGAACGCAGCTCACGGCGGCAGGCTCTTCGGTCACTTCCAGAGCTCGAAGAAGTGATGGACTGGACCGTGGCCTTCGGTCGTGCGCCCGACTTGCAAGACATCGGCGTGCGCGATCGCTGCAGTCACGTACCGCTTTGCGTCTGCGACAGCCTGCGCGACATCGTCGCGCTGTGGCAAGAGCGCGGCGATCGCAGCCGATAACGTACAACCGGTGCCGTGCGTGTGCCGCGTCTCGATCCGTTTCGAAGGCAGCTCGATCATGCGCGAGCCGTCGTACAGCACATCGATCGGATCGCCCGACAAGTGACCGCCTTTCACGAGCACCCAGCGCGAACCGGAAGGCGCGAGCAGGCGCCGCAAGTCCTCGGCTGCGCGCCGCATCTCCGCGAGGTCGGCAGGCGCACGCCGGTGCAGCAGCACGCCGGCTTCGGGCAAGTTCGGCGTCACGACGGTTGCGAGCGGGAGAATCGCTTCGATCAACATCGACGTCGCGTCGGCGGAGAGCAGCGCATCCCCACTCTTCGCGATCATCACCGGATCCACGACGACGTGTGGGAGCGCGCCGGATGCGATCGGCGCCGCGAGCCCATCCGCAACCGCGCGCGTGATCGCGGAAGTGCCGAGCATGCCGATCTTCACCGCGTCGATCCGCACGTCGTCGAACAAAGTATCCAGCTGAAGTCGCACGAAGTCTGGTGGAACGCCGTGGATGCCCGTGACGCTGCGCGTGTTTTGCGCTGTGAGCGCAGCGATCACCCCGGCGCCGTACGCGCCTAACGCGGAAAATGTCTTGATGTCAGCGAACACGCCTGCGCCGCCGGAGGGGTCTACGCCTGCAATCGTGAGTGCTTTCGGGATGTGTTCGATCACGGGCACACCCTACACCGTTGTGGCTGCGTCCGGCACGCTGCCGAAAACCCGGCACTCAAGACCGCATTTTCAGCGAGAAGTGCACGACGTGCGATTGCATATCGACCGGCACGTCTCGTGCTCTAGAGATCGACAACGAAGCACAGACGGATGGAGCAAGCCGCTCTGCCGGAAGTGCACATAGAGATCCGAAAGGTGTGTGTCATGGAAATGCGTAAGGTCTATTGGGCTTCGGTTATGGCAGTGGTCCTCGGTGGTGCGGCAACCGTCTCGGCGAGTCCGGGCCCGGCGCAGCGCTGTCTGCTTGGCGACTACCCGACGGTCGCGGTCTCGGCGCTCAAGACGGAGGAGGACTTTGGTCTCGGTGGCTACACGGTGCTGAAGGGCGCGCAGTTTTACGTTACCGCGCGGCCGGGCCTGACCAAGGAGTGGCTCACGTTGAGTGTTCAGCGCGAGATGGCGCGGCTCCAAGCGGGTGCAGACCAGGCGTGCCGGCCGAATGTTAGTAAGGTCCAGGTCTCGGTCGCATCTGCGGGTGGTGGCTTCTGGGTGTTTCTCTCGGCCCCCGATGAGCGTCAGGCGAAGCGGCTCTTGAACTGGGCCAAGACGATCCAGCCTTCGAATCAAGTGGCGGTGCAATGAACGAACATCGCGTGAGGAACACTCGGCGATGAGCGTTTCGAGTGTTCCTCGCAGCCCGCTCGGGCGTTGGCAGCGCCTTCCATCACGAGTAGGGTTGGCGCGATGCAGCTTGGAGATTTACTCGCGCTCGAGCCTCACGGACCGGACACATGGGTGGGTACCGGACCAAGTTATCCGTGGGGCGGTTTGTATGGTGGACAGATCGTTGCACAAGGTCTGATGGCGGCTGCGCACAGCGTGCCCGAAGAGTTCGCGATCCACTCACTGCATGCGTATTTCATCCGGCGTGGCGATGCTTCCGCGCCGATCCGTTTCGAAGTCGACCGCATCCGGGACGGCCGTAGCTTTTTCACACGGCGTGTCGTCGCACGGCAGTCGACCGGCGCGATTCTCAACATGTCGGCGTCGTTCCAACTCGCCGAAGCGGGGGCTGAAGCGCAGACGATCCAAATGCCGGATGCGCCCGCGCCCGACTCGCTCAAGCCCGATAGTTGGAGTCCGCTGTTCGACCGGCGCCAGGTTCCGAGTACGCCGGAGAGTGGGCGTGGCCAAGCCTGGTTTCGCTTGTTGAACGAAGTGGGTGATCAGTCGGTGCGCCACGCGTGTGCGCTCGCCTACGCCTCGGACGACATGCCGATGGACGCGGTGATCGCAGTCCATCCCGACCGCGTCACGATGAAAGACGTGTGGGCGACGAGCCTCGACCACGCGATTTGGTTTCATCGTCCGCTGCGTGCGGAGAACTGGCACCTCTACGACTTTGCAGTGCACTGGCTCGGCGGCGGGCGCGGCCTTACGCTCGGCCACATCTTCATGCCGGACGGCGCGCACATCGCGACCGTTGCGCAAGAGCTGCTGGTGCGGCCGCGCCGCGAGTCTAAAGCGTGACCGGTTCGGTGATCGTCGGGTCTGCGCGGAGCTTCCGGTACTCGAGGTACATGATCGCGCGCCAGCGCACGATCATCCCGAACGCGAGCACGAACATCAGCGAGCCGGTTTGAAGCGGGCTCAAGTAGTGCCCGACGTAGTCGCGCAGCGCGAAGCGTAACGCGATCAACCCGAGCACGATGCCGATGAAGGCGCGCGAGCGGCGCAGGAAGATCGTGTCGCCTTCGCGCACCAGCCGCGAGGTCCTGATCATCGGGTAGGCGAGCAGGGCCGCACCGATCGCAAACGCCAGCAGGCCCCACCAAGCAGGGATACGCGCCGGCGCGTACGCGAACATGCTGAAGCCGGTGCTCATGCCGATCGGCGGAATGAGAATGCTGCGTGCGGTGACGGGGCGAGTGGTCTCGCGCATGCGCCACGCCAAGATCGCGGCGGCACCAAGAGCTGAGGTAACGACGACGGCAGGCTGCATGCTACGCGGGCAGCATAGTCGCAAACCCGAACGACGTCCTACCGTTCTGTCGGCGCGGCCAGGCTTTCCGCGACGACGCTAGCCCGGCAGACAGGTCAGGATTTGCGAGCGTGTGCCGGCATGTGCCAGTGCCCGCACCATAAACCTGCGGATTATCGTGCGTTTTCGCTCGAACGCGTTTGGCACGTTAGCTGCTGGGCAGGTCGCCCGAAGAGCGTTCACGGAGGAAAACATGACGGTGAATCGGTCTGCAGGGTGGAAGCTTGCGCGCGCGTGCCTCGCGGTAGGTTTGCTCGCAGCCGTCGGCTGCAGTGGGGACGGGGATGATCCGGCGCAGCCGTCAGCGCCGAGCTCTCCGAATCAGTCAGACCCGATGAAGATCGGCAACACCGAGGTCCCCGCGGGCGACCCGGTCGATGTCTCCGATATCGGTGGAGCGAAGTTTCCGCAGTCGGGTGCGACGACGTTCGAGACCGCAAAGGCAGTCGAGGGTGATTCGAGTTCGGGGGTCAGCTTTGGCTCGAGGGGAGGGTTGCCAGGCAACGGGGCTGCGGAGGGTGCGACGCCGCCGACAGCGTCAGGACCCTCTGGCGCGGCGGATTTGCCTGTCACACCGGGGGCCAATGCCGCGGGCTCTGTTGGAGCACCCGCGCCGGTCACGACCACTCCGGGCGCCAGCGCCAATCCAGGTTCGCTTCCGGACGCGATGCGCGAGATCGTCGAGGCCGACATCGTGCAAGCGCAAGGCGACATCTTGTACGTGTTGAATCGCTTTCGCGGGCTCGTGTTGATCGACATGTCAGTGCCGGACAGCCCGTTTGTGCGCGGCCGCGTTCCGTTCCAAGCGCAGCCGGTCGACATGTATTTGAAGAACGGCAAAGCCTACATCGTGATGAGTGACTACTTCACGTATTGGCAGTTCGACGCGGACGCGGATCCGCTCGGCTTCCACGGCAGCCAGGTCCTCGTCGTCGACGTCGTGAATCCTTCCGCGCCGGCCGTGAACGGCAGCTTCAACGTGCAGGGTGAAGTGACTGACACGCGCATCGTCGGCGACGTGCTGTACGCGGTGTCGAAGCGCAACGTCGAGTACTGGCGCTACGACACACAAGATTGGCAAGACACGTCGTGGGTGCTCTCGATCGATCTGAGCGACATCGCGAACATCCACAAGGTGGATGAAAAAGAGTTCCGAGGCTCCGCCAGCATCATTCAAGTGTACGAAACGGCGTTGAGCGTCGCTGCGATCGATCCGAACTACTACTTGGTCGACGAAGACAACGCCCGTCAGACCAAGATCACGTACGTCGACATCTCCGATCCGAAGGGTGCGGTGACAATCGGCGGGAGCGCGTACGTGCCCGGTGCGGTGCAAGACAAGTTCAAGATGGACTTGGACAAGGGCCAGCTGCGCGTGATCTCGCAAGACTGGTACTGGGACTCGAGCGCGCCCGGCACCCTCACGGTGCTCGACGCGTCGGTGCAAGGGCAGCTGAAGCAGCGCGCGCAGATCGTGATCGCAAACGACACCGGCATCACCGGCAACAGCGTGCAGCCGCAAGCCACGCGGTTCGTGGGTGCTGACTTGTTCGTGAACTTGTGCTGGTACAACACCTCGTACCAACAATGCCGGCTCGACTTCTATGACCTGTCGAATCCGGATCAGCCGGGTAAAGTCGGCACACTGCCGGTCGACGGCGCGATCACACACTTCGAAGCGCGCGGCGATCGACTGATCTCGCTCGGCACCTACGCGCCGACGACTTATGCGCAGCAGCCGCAGATCGCCCTCTTCAACATTGCGGACCTCCGCAACGTGACGCGCCTGTCAGTCGCAAACGTCGCGACCACGGGGTCGTCCAGCGTTGCGTTGCAAGACTACAAAGCGTTCAAGATCATCGAAGAGCTCGGCTTGATTCTCTTGCCGCTCACCTGGGTCGAGCCCGATTCGACGGGGGCGACGCTCTTCAAACAGGGCGCGCAACTCGTCGATTGGCAGAACGACCAAGTCGTACTTCGCGGTCGCCTCGCCCAGAACGGGAATGTGCAGCGTGCGATCGCGTTCAAGAATCGCGTCGTCAGCATCTCCGACGATCAAGTGCAGGTGATCGACGCGAGCAATCGCGATCAGCCGGTTGCGACTGCGAACCTTTTCTTGGTCCGCAACGTGGTCGACGTGTTCAACATCAAGGGCAACGCGGTCCAGCTCGGCACGGCTGAAAACGACGACAAGTGGCGCTTCTTCGTGTTGCCGTTCGGCGAAGACGACATGGCGAAGAGCCTCGTCGAGCTGCCGATCGACATGAACGTGATGTATCAGATCCGTTCGGGCGACTTCATCACGGTGATCGGTACCGAACAAGCGACCGGGAACCAGCTGATTCGCACGGCCGACTTCACCGATCCGCTGAAGCCACGCTGGCGCGGGACGTATCGGTTGTCGGACGAGATCCAACACATCTACAGCGGTGCGTATCGCGGCTATTGGAGCTTCTACGACTACTACTGGAATCCGAACGCGGGCATGCCGCTCGAGGCGCAACTACTGCCGGCGACGACACGCACTGTGAAGGGCGATCCAAACGGCCGGCGTTACTACGAGAACACATTGCGCTTGATCGACTTGCGCAACCCCGATGCCCCCGGGCTCGCGAGCGGTAGCTTGGGCATGCCCGACTATCCGTTCGTGAACAAGGTCGGTCACGGCAAGTTGCTGTATTCGACGCACACGGAGCCTGCGCTCGACGCGAACGGGAATCCGAAACAGTACCACGAGAAGTATTTCTTGGATCGCGTCGACGCGACCGATCCGACCACGTTGAAGGCGCTGCCGAAGATCAACATCCCGGGCCGGCTCGTGGACGTCGATGCGGCGGGCAAGTTGCTCTACACCGTCGACTATCAATGGGACGAGCACGGTCAACGCCGCAACTCGTTCAACATCTTGCGCCTCGAGAACGACACGGCGACGCTCGTCACCGTGTTGCCGGTCGGCGACGAGATCGATCGCGCGAAGTATCTCGACCGCGAGGTTTGGCTGAGCACACACAGTTATCCGTGGTACGGGCGCAACGACGACTCGCCGGATTCGCGCCAGCCGTATACGCGGCTGACGCGGTTGCGGTTCGATGAGCTAGGAACCGTGTCGAGCACGGACGTGCACGACGTGTCGGGCTATCACTTCGATCTACTCGATATCGAGGGGTCGAAGGTCTACCTCTCGTCGACCTATCCGACTGGGCTTCTGATTCTCGACACTGCGGACTTCGCGAATCCCACCATCCTCGGTGCTTCGCGAACCGTCGGGTACGTGTCGAAGCTCGTGCGCGAAGGGGACTATTTGTATCTGCCGATGGGCAGCTACGGCGTACGCCGCGTTCTAGGGAAGTGATTTGTCGGCGCGAGCGCTCGGGCGACTCGCGAGTCAGGGACGGGGCTGATGGTGGCGAGTCGCGCGGCTCGCCACCATTTGTTTTTTGAGACGGGGGCTAGAACTTCCAGCGTGTCGAACCCGCCGTGAAGTCGTCGCCCTTGCTTCCGAACGAGAATGCCCGCGTCGGCGTCACCACCCAGACGGGTTCCGCGAAGTCGTCCATGTCCATGTCGTACTTCTTCGCGTAGACCGCCTTGAACTCTCGCAAGAAGCCGGGGTCTGGCTGGAGCTTCGCGACTCCCTCGAGGACGATCGAGTCTTCGGTTGGCTCGACCCCGATCACCACTCGCGGATCGTTCGCTAGGTTCTTCGTCTTCACCGATTGCGCACCTGTGCTGAACGCGAACACGTCCTTCAACCACACACCCCAAATCGGCACGGAGTGCGGGCGCCCGTCTGGGCACGTCGTCGAGATCCAATACCCGCGGGTTCGCGTCAGGCGCTCGACCGCGTAGCTCCAGGGTTTAAGTCCGCTGCCCTGGTCGGCCGCTAATAGGCCATAGCCAGGCATGTGCGGACGACTTGCGATCGGCGTCGATGCCATGGTCCCTCCCGCGAAATCCCTTTTCTGTTACCGCAGGTCGCGCGGATTGACCACTCCGTGGGCGCCAGCCGGTCGATCTGCGCTATATGTCCGGGTGAACTTTCGCCGGGAGAGCCACAGATGAGCAAACCTAAGAACGAGGCCGGCCTGACCGCGGGTCAGCTGACCGAGCTCAGGCAGTTGCTGCTCGATGCGCGCGTGGAGCTCACCATGCGCCGCTCTGGGCAGCTGCGCGCGCGGACGGGACTCGTCTCGGAAGTAGAAGACGAAGGCGACGCAGCGGCGCGCGCGGGTGACGAGGATCGCTTGGTGCGGCTCGCGGAGACCGAGCACCAGCGGGTCGAAGAGATCGACCACGCGCTCTCGAAGATGGACGAAGGCGAGTACGGCTTGGACGAGGACACCGATGAGCCGATCGGCTACGCGCGGCTCAAGCTGGTTCCGTGGGCGCGCTTTGCCGCGAGCACGCAAGAAGCACGCGAACGTCGGGGTTGAGCATGGTCACGCGCGGTTTCAAAGGTCGAGGACGGTCGCCCGAAACGAGCGCACGGTTACCGCCGGGGCAGTCCCTCGTGACTGATTTTCCGGTGCTCTCCGCTGGGCCCACGCCGCGCGTGCGCACCGAAGATTGGGTGTTCACGCTCAAACACGGTCCAAAGCCGGTTAAGCAATGGTCATGGACCGAGTTCAATGCGCTGCCGCAGACGAAGCTGACGTGTGACATTCACTGCGTCACGAAGTGGACGAAGCTCGACACTTCGTGGCAAGGCGTGACGATCGACGATCTGCTCGCAGCGGCGGGCGTTGCAGCGCCGGCCGAGTTCGCGCTCGCGCACTCGTTCGACGACTACACGACGAACGTGCCGACGAAGGACTTGCTCGGCGGTCGCGCGATGATCGCGACTCAGTACGCTGGGCAGCCGTTGGCTGCAGAGCACGGCGGTCCGGCCCGGCTGCTCGTGCCGCATTTGTATTTTTGGAAGTCGGCGAAGTGGGTCAACGGTTTGCAGTTCACGACGCGCGACGAGGCTGGCTTTTGGGAGCTGCGCGGTTATCACATCTACGGCGATCCATGGCGCGAGCAGCGATACACCGGTGACTGAGCTGGACACAGCACGCCCTGCAAAGAGCAAGAAGCAACCCTGGCAGAAGGCGGTGATCCTCGCGATCGAGTCCCGGACGCCGCGCATTCGCAGCTTCTTTCTCGCGCCGGAGCGCCCGTTTTCTTACGTCGCGGGCCAGTACGTGAAGGTTCGCCTGACCGCGGACGACGGCTACTCGGCGGAGCGAAGCTACTCGATCGCGTCCGCGCCGGACTCGGGTGCGGTCATCGAGCTCGCGATCGAGGAGCTGCCGGGCGGCGAAGTGTCCGGCTACTTCCACGACACCGCGGCCGTCGGCGATACGCTGGAGATTCGCGGGCCCCTCGGCGGGCACTTCATCTGGCGGACGTCGGACGGCGGGCCGATCCTGCTGATCGGCGGTGGGTCCGGGCTCGTCCCGTTGATGTCGATGGTCCGGCATCGCGCGCTGCAGAAATCTACGGCGCGCATGGGGCTCATCCTCTCGGCGATCACGTGGGACGACGTCTTGTTTCGCGACGAGCTCCTCGACCTTGCGCAGGCGCAGACCGGGTTCGAGGTGAAGCTGACCGTGACGCGCGAGGCGCCATCGCGGCCCGATGTCGCGTCGCGGCGCGTGGATTCTGCGATGGTCAAGGAAATGCTGGATCGCTTGGGTGCAGCTGTGAGCGGCGTGTTCGTCTGTGGCTCGAACCCGTTCGTCGAGGCCGCGGCCAATGCGGTCACGGCGCTCGGCATCGACCCGAAGATCGTGCGGACCGAGCGGTACGGCGAGTGACGCGGTGCACCGGCGCGAACTGAGCGGGCGGCTGCGGACCGGGCGAAGTGTGCGCTTGACGAGCCTCGAGCTGCATGCTGCGCTGCCGCCATGACAGTGACGATCGACGCGGCCGCGACGGCTGCGAAGTTTCGCGAGGAGATCCGGGCCGAGCTGGCGTCCCTCTCCGAGCCCTTGAGTTTAGTGGGTATTTTGACGGCGGAGCGCGGTCCATCCGCCACCTATGCGAAGTACGCGCAAAAGGCGTCGGAAGAGGTCGGAGTTCGGTTCCAGCTTCGCCACGCGCACAGGCTCGAGGCCGAGGCCGTGATTCGCGAGTGCAACGCCGATGCAGCCGTCCACGGCATGATGGTCTACTACCCGGTGTTCGGCACCGAGCGCGACAGCTACTTGCGCGACACGGTCGACCCCGCGAAAGACATCGAAGGCTTGCACTCGTATTGGGCGCGCAGCTTGTACGAGAATCGCCGCTACTTGGATCCGGACCGCTCGAAAAAAGCGATCCTGCCGTGTACGCCGCTCGCGATTTTGAAGTTGATCGAAGCTGCGGGCGTGTTTGCGCCGAAAGGTAGGCCGCTCGAAGGCCGTACCGTCTGCGTCTTCAATCGGAGTGAGGTCGTCGGACGGCCGCTCGCTTCCATGTTGGCGCACGACGGAGCGCGCGTGTACTCGTTCGATATCGATGGTCCGCAGTTGTATACGCCCTCGGACAAGCCGGAGGGCGTGCACGAAGTCAGTGAGACGCCGGTTGATCGCGCCAAAGCGTTGAGTCAGGCGGACATCATAGTGACCGGTGTTCCCTCGCAGAGTTTCCCATTGATCCGAGCGTCGGAGATTCGCGAAGGCTGCGTGTGCATCAACGTCTCGACTTACAAGAACTTCGATCCGGACATCGAGGGCAAGGCGGGAGCCTTTGCACCGCGTGTCGGCCCGATGACGGTCACGATGGCATTGCGAAACGCGTTACGGCTCTATCAAAACACGCGGGGTTGAATCAGGTTCACCCGCCGTCCTTCGGGGAACGCATCGATGTCGTCCTGCAAATACTGGTTCATCGCGAGCATGGCGAACCTGGCGTACGCGTGAGATTCTGGCGCCGCGCAAACTAACTCGACGCCGATGCCGGGGGAGAATCGTGAAGCGAGCTGAGTGTCTGCCGATTGTATCTGCGATCGCGGAGCGGGCAGGTCGCTCGCCGCGTTGCGTGACCGTGGGCATCTCGGGCGCGCAAGGTACGGGCAAGTCGACATTGGCGGCGCTGATCGGCGACATGCTCGCCAACTCGTTCGCTTTGCGCACGGTCATCGTGTCGCTCGACGACTACTACCTGCCGAAAGCAGCGCGGCTCGAGCTCGCGCGTACAGTGCACCCCCTGCTCGCGACGCGCGGTGTTCCCGGTACGCACGACGTCGGCGCGTTGTACAGCGCGCTCCGCCGTGTGGCAGATGCCGCACCGGGTGAATCGGTGGAGCTGCTTCAGTTCAGCAAAGCGGACGATGATCGGCGCCCCGACATTCGCACGGTCACCGGAAAGTTCGATGTCGTGTTGTTCGAAGGCTGGTGTATCGGTGCGTCTCCGGAGCCTGACTCCGACCTGGTGACTCCGATCAACGCGCTCGAGCGCGAGCATGATGCCGCCGGTCAGTTTCGAAGTTTCGTGAACACCCAGCTCGGCCAGTCGTACGCCTCGTTGTGGATGGAACTCGACATGCTCGCGTTTCTCGCAGCGCCAGACTTCGCGGCGGTTCAAGGCTTTCGAGAACAACAAGAGCGCGACCTTCGCCGCTCTGAGCGGCCAGACGCGCCCGGCCTCATGAACGACCAGCAGCTCGAGCGCTTCATTCAGCACTTCGAACGAGTAACGCGCCACATGTTGCGAACGGCCCCGAGCCGAGCCGACATCGTGGTGCAGCTCGACGCAAAGCGCCACGTCCTCGCGGTAGTCACGAAGTAGCGCGAGCGAACTAACACTGGTCGCGGCCGTGACACTCATCCGGCCCCCTCAAGGCTCACCCCCAAGACCCCGCAGGTAGTCGTCGTAGACCGGGATGCGCGGCTCACCGCTCGCGAACGCTTCCAACGCTTTCACCGCCGGCAAGGCATCCAGTGCTTGCACGTACGGCGCGAGCCGATCCGGAATCGCGACCCCGTAGGTTCGAAACCGCGTGCGCACTGGAAAATACATCGCATCTGCGATGCCGAAGTGCCCAAACAAGAACGGCCCTCCAGAGCGGTCGAGCGCGTCTTGCCACAACTCGAACACGCGCATGATTTCGAGCTGCGTGGCCGCAGTGGGCTGAAAGTTCGGCACGCGACCGAACAAGTGGCACGACAGGTGCGTGCGCAGCTGAGTGAAGTTGCTGGCCATCTCGGCAGAGATTGCGCGGGCCTGCGCGCGCTCTAGGCGATCGGCTGGAAAGAGCTGCGCCGCTGGAAATGCTTCGTTGACCCATTCAGCAATCGCGAGCGATTCGTGAATCGGCGCGTCGTTGACATACAAGACGGGGAACAGACCAGTCACGCTACCGAGTCCACGCCGCTTCGCGAGCTCGTGTTTGCCGTTCGCTTCGAGTTGGTCGTCCACAGCGGCCGGTTTCTGCCGACCGAGTTCGACCTCCACGGTTTCAGTTTCGAACGTGGCTCCCGCGTGCGTGAGCATGAGCCAGGGACGCATCGACCACGAGGAGTAACGCAAACTGATCACGCGCAACCGAAGCTTGTCCATGTGCGCACAGATAACGCGCCGGATTGCGCGCTGCAATCACGCGCGATCTCCGGAGCGACGCCGCCTGCCGCGCGGAACGCCAGGAGCGACCGCATTTACGACAACCTGCACGGGCCACCAGGCCGCACGCGGCTCGAGTCGTCACGAACTGACCCATGCGCCGTAACATTTGCCCGGGCCCGCGGCACTCATCCTTGGACGCACAAAGAGGAGGTGCTGCATGTCCATCCAAAGTGCAGGAATCGCTCACGGTTCAACGGAACGAAACGAGCCCGCAGCGCACGATGCCGTATTCGGCCTATTTGACGCGAAGTGGAGGCAGCGAATCGGCCTAGGCGGACTGCTCGTGCTTCGCTACGGACTGATCGCGCTGTTGCTGATGTGGGGCGCGTTCAAGTTCGCCGCGTTCGAAGCGGAAGCGATCCGCCCGCTAGTCGAGAACAGTCCGCTCATGAGTTGGCTTTATCCGTTACTCGGAGTGCGCGGAACCTCCGCGCTGATCGGCGTCGTCGAGATCGCCTCCGCGCTACTCATGGCGTTGCGCCGTTGGCTACCCAGCTGGTCTGCGCTGGGTAGCCTGATTGCGACGGGCACGTTCTTGGTCACGTTGTCGTTCTTGTTCACGACGCCCGATGCGTGGTCTCTATCGAGCCCGTGGGGCGGGTTTCTGATGAAGGATCTGTTGCTGCTCGGAGCGGCGCTCTACACCGCTGCTGAAGCGCTCGATGCGGCGGCGGTACGTGCCGCCACCGCAGAGCTCCGCACTAAAACGTGATCTCGATCGCAGGCGCGGAGTACTTCCCCGGCCCGTGATAGACGGCTTCGATGTTGTTGCCGTCCGGGTCGAGCAAGAACGCGGCGAAGTAGCCAGGGTGATAGGGTCGCGGACCGGGCTTACCGTGATCCGTTCCACCGGCGGCGAGACCTGCATCATAGAAGCGCTGCACCATCGCTTGATCGCGCGCGGCGAAGGCGAGGTGAATGCGCCCTGTGACGCCCTCAGGGGAGGCCTTCGAGCCTTCCGCAGAGACGAACAACTCGTCTGCGTAGAAGTGATCCTCGCCTCCACCCGCGATCGGAATCCCGAGTGTTTCGAAGATTGCGCCGTAGAAGCGCTTCGATTTTGCGAGGTCACGGACCACGAGTTGAACGTGGTCGATCAAACGTCCGCGGTAGAGTTTGTTCGTTTCCATCGGGCGGCCTCCTTCGATGCGCAGCAGCGCATTAAGGACTCAACCTGGCACCGGCCCACGCGTAGGCGCAACCGAGCGGCATGGCTCTGCGGTCAGTTCGTGTCCTCAATCGACGATCAACGGAACCGTCTCGCAACCGAGCTTAATCTCGATCGTTCCACCGCCACTGATCGCCTGACAACCGGCAGGGCACATGCGGATCTGCTTGGGTGCAGCGGGGTCGTCGTAAAACCACGCGACTTGATCGGCACATGCGGACTGCGCGGGCGCGCGCGGGAAAGTCTTCTTCGGCGCCGAAGGTGCGCTGAAGTCGAGATTGACCCGATTCGGATCGAGCGATTCGCCCGGCGGCGGTGCAGGAATCGCATAGTCACACGGCAGCGGAGCCGATTCGATCACGGCTCTCTGCAGCGGGCCGAACACTTGGCTCCAGTCGCTGATACAGATCGAGATCTTTTGGCCGCCGGTGGCGTCTGCGAGTGCGTAGTACTGGCGACCTGGAGCGAAGCCGCCGCACACGATCGGTAGGCCACATTCGCCGACGCATGCGAAGCCATTGACGTCTTCGGATGCGATCGCGTGGAACATGAATTTCTTGCCGGCGACTTGCTCCATTTGTGTCTTGAAGTCGTCGGCGAGGAGGAAGCTTTCGTCGTCGCTGACGACGATGAAATGGAGTGCGGCCTCAGGGCGTAAGAAAGGTTGATAGCTCGGGAACTGATCGAGCAACAACTGGAGCGCGTTGTGCGAATCGACTAGGGCGGGCACGAAGCGGTAGTGCGCGGTGTCGGCGCCGAGTGGAGTCGTCGCGGCGACGTCGTCGAGCGCGAGCATGACGACGTGGTGGTCGATGCCGGCTGCGCCGATCGAGCTCGCGAAGGCCGAGATGTTCGCTTGAACGGCTACAAGCTCGTCCAACATGCTGGCCGAGCCGTCGATGATCCACACGATGTCGGCGGGCCCGAGCTTTACCTCGGCCATCTGCGTGACCGTGCCGCAGTCCGCCGGTGGAGCGGCGCTGCCAGCGACGGCTGCAGGCGAGCCGGCGATCGACGTCGTGCCGGCGAGATCGGGTTGAGAACCGAAGCCTGAAGTGCCGAGCCCGGCGCCGCCAATGGCTGCAGCGCCGGCGGTGCCGCTCGGAACGTTCACGCCAGCGTCAAGGCGGTTTTCGCTGCCGTTCGAGCTGCAAGCGAGGAGTGCGGAGGCCGTGACGAAGAAAAGGCCAAGCGACCGGAACTTAGGTCTCATGTCCCGGTCGTGTCGGACGGCGTGCAAAGTGGCTCACAGTGCTCGCCAGGCGCGACTCGGCGCTCAGCTAGTCTCCGCGGTTTCCTGGCTTTGGGGGATTCGTTTCAAGCAGGCACTCGTTACCGAGCTGCCGTGCGGGTTTACATACTGCCCGTGGCGTCGCGGCTCCGGCTGCGATGTCGCGCGTAGGAGTTGCGCGCCCGCATGTCAGTAACCGCTTGTTCGAATATCGCCGCGTGGGGCGTGATCGCCCTCATGTTGTGGAGTTGCTCCGCGTCGCTCGACACGCGGCTCGAGAATCACCAGTGCTCGGAAGAGGGGCGCTGTCTCGCCGGGTTCGTGTGCTCGCAGGACAACGTTTGCGTTCGTGCTTCGCGTTCGCGCAGCGACGCGACTCGCACAGCGGCGTCTGCTGCGGATGGTTCCGTGGCTGATGTGGTGACGGGCTCGCAAGACGCCGGGGATAGTGGCGAAAGCGAGTCACCCGACGCGGGGATGCAGGACTCGAGTAAACGTGAACAGGCCGGGTCGAGTGGTTCGCGGAGCGGTGCGGGTGCTTCGGGCGTTGGCTCGTTGCCGGTCGACGGGAGCGCGATGGTGCCGGTCGTTCCAGTTGCGGGTGCGGCGGCGCCGGCGGGTGGTTCTGGCGTGCCGGCGAAAGGAGATGCTTCGAGTGGCGGTGTTGGTGCGGTGGCGGGGGCCGGCTCTGCGAGTGGTGAAGCGCAGGCTGGTACTGGGTCAGCGAGCGGAGCCGCGGGTGCGAGTGGAGGCGCGGGTGCGAGTGGAGCCGCGGGCGCGAGTGGAGCCGCGGGTGATGGTGCCGGTGCGACCGGTGGCACGGGTGGCGCAGGTCCAACTCCACCCACCGCCGGGTCGCCGCCATCAGCTGCAGGTGCCGGAGCGGGCGAGTGCAACGAAAACCGAACGCTGTGCGGCGATCGCTGCGTGAACCTGCGGAACAACACAAACAATTGCGGTCGCTGCGGCGAGCAATGCGACGACGATGAACGCTGCCGCGAAGGCGAGTGCGAACGTGACAACAGCGGTAACGGGAATGGGGATGGCCGTGGCAACGGGAATGGCCGTGGTGACGGGAATGGGGATGGCCGTGGCAACGGCGACTGACGTGACTCCGCACCGGTAACCGCAACGGTCGCGGCAACAGCATGTGACGCGACACGGCGACGGTCACGGTGCGGTATCCGCAACCGACGCGGCAATGCGGCTTACGCAGGTACATCAACGGCCAGGCGCCCATTGCAGCGGCGCTTCGCTTGCTGCTGTAAGCGTGGCACTTCGGGGCAACGAACTCGGCTCAAACTCGCACTGTCGTGCACTACTTGGTGTCGTTTGACTCGCGCACACATCGCTCGTC
>Ga0193753_10000826_pt1 | contig 28790 bp, 20 predicted proteins | sample H1c2metaG_FD_144925 | JGI IMG/M metagenome (GOLD analysis project Ga0193753, IMG submission 144925) | Soil microbial communities from a riparian zone of the East river system, Colorado, United States - H1c2 | ecosystem: Environmental > Terrestrial > Soil > Riparian zone | place: USA: East...
GATAACACCGGGTGCTTTTCTTTCGAGCGGCATTTCATAGCGTTCGCCTGTGATAGGTCCCTTTCCGTCGATAGGCTCTCCAAGCGTATTTACTACACGGCCAGCCATTCCTTCTCCCACTTTAATGGAAGCGATCTGCCCGGTACGCGTGACCTTCGAGCCTTCCTGGATCTTACCCGTTTCTCCCATCAATACCACACCCACATTGTCCTCTTCGAGGTTCAATGCAATGGCACGGACACCATTTTCAAATTCCACCAGTTCCCCATACCGCACATTACCCAGGCCATAAACACGGGCGATACCATCGCCGACCTGTAGCACAGTACCTACTTCTTCAAGATCGGCACTGGCGTTAAAATTGCTCAACTGCTGGCGCAGTATGGCGCTTATTTCATCTGGCTTAATGTCTGCCATATCAGTATAGATTTATGCTTTTAATGGAAACTTGAAAAACCTGTTTTTCAGGGTGCAAAAGTAGGGTAACAGGGGCGGAGAAACAAAAAAAGGCCCCCAAATATCGGGGGCCTGGGATATTAATCTTCGATTAGAGGGAATGTCTATTTTATCAACAATTTTTCAATCCTGGTCTCACCCGGGAATTGTACACTAAACATATACAAACCGCTTGCAAAACCGCTGATATCCAGCTTCACCGGTCCACCTACGGTGGTAATCTTCTTCCAGCTGCGGAGGAGTTGACCCTGCGCATTCAGGAGATCGATATTCACGGGCGCCGTATTGCCGGAAACGAACAGGTTCACAAATCCCGAAGCGGGGTTCGGACTGAGGCTCATAAGTAATCCTGAACCGGAGATTCTTGCCTGTCTTACCAGGGAAAGCTTATCATGTCCATCGATATCGGTCTGCCGCAGGCGATAATAATAAACCGTGCCGGCTTGTACGAAGTTATCCTGGTAAGCATAGTCAGTACGACTGTTGCTATTGATCTGGCCGGCAACCCAACCGATATTGGTAAAGTTTGCTCCATCCGTGCTGCGTTCAATTCCGAAGCCCTTATTGTTTATCTCCTGTGCCGTGGTCCAGTCGAGCTTTATCGCGTGGTCGCCGGCCTTGGCATCGAAGCTCACGAGGTCCACAGGCAGGGTAGCATTAGGTGCTACAAGCATGAACTGGGAGAAGCCGGTGAAATTGCCGGTATAAGAAATGAATCCATTTGTTGCGTCCTTCACCACGGAAGTCGGCGTGATGAGCTCGGTATTCGTTGGGTTAAGCGTGCCGGCGAGACTAACGCCATCCTTGATCTTCGCGATCTTGAGGTTGACATCATTTGCTCCCCATGCGGCGAGCTCGGCGAGGCTGAAATACAATGTCCCCTGGTATGTGGCAGTTGTGTTAGGTATTGCAGGGCTCATCGTTATCACCTTTTGGGTGCGCATGAAAGATCCGAATGGAAAATTAAGGGGGACCAGTCCATTACCAGCCTGTGTCAATTGTACCGTGACGCAGGGAACGTCCTGATTCAGGTTCTTCACCTTCGCGATCAATTGCGTATCAGCAGTGCTGGCGAGATATGCATCGCCGGTGCCGGCAACGAGGTTGATACTGTTGGATTGTGTGGCTTGTGTCTCGACTGCTGTGCCGGTACTCCTGGCCGATACCACCACATCGTCTATGAGCAGGGGGATCGCGGTTCCTGCAGCATTGTCATTTGCCCAGCGAAGTCCAAGATAAACTGCGGGCTTATTATTCATAGTCGCGGGAAGCGTGATCGATGCAAAATCGAGAGCGGTAGTACCGTTTCCATACAATGCGAACTGTTCGTTCGTGGCCGGGTCGATCAGGGATGCGAAGCTAAGCCCTGTACCTCCGACATCAAATACTACACGGGCATAGTCCCAGAGTGCATCGGCATCGATCTCGCCACCGACCTTATACCGGAACTTGAGCTTAATATCCGACAGGCCGGTTGTGTTAAGTACGGGGAAGCGCAGCAGTCTGTCAGTGGCACTCGTGAGCGTATAAGCAAAAGGAGGATTCGGTGCTGCAACGCTATTGCTGATATAGGCCGCCTTCCCGGTGATCCCGGTTCCACCATTCGTACCGATCGCCCAGGTATTGACGCTTCCGCCGCCGGAGAACGCGAGATTGGTTGTCCAGCCTGCGGGGTATGTCGCGCCATTGGGGGAAGCTTCAAAATCTTCATTTACAAGCACAGGGAAACTTATCGCCGTTCCCTTTAGCGGGAGTGGTGGAGTATCATCGTCGGTAATCGTGACGGTGTGAGTCTGATTGTTTAGGCCGGCCGTTGCATTTCCCAGGTTGGCATTGACGTTATAACTGAGCGTGATGGTCTCACCGGGCTCAATGGTCGCATCATCGTTAAGGGTCAGCGTCACATTCTTTACTCCTGTTTCCCCAGGTGCAAAGGTGACGGTTGATGGGGAAATGGTATAGTCGACTCCCTGTGTTGCTGTGCCGCCGATGACGAATGTGATATCGGTCGCCTGCGTGGCGACATTTCCGAGTTTGACCGAAATAGGAACTGCTTTCGTAGTGGCGCAGTTCCCTGCGAGGCCGTTTCCTTCAGTAACCGTTGTTTTTGTCTTGACGAATTCTACCTGGGGTGTACAATCTGCGGTGCCGCCGACGCCCACTCCAAACCATGCATTTGTCACCTGTATCACTTCATTGGAACAGGCGCCGAAGAGTGTAGTCGCCGCATTGATGGAAGCCGTCCTGGCCGAGGCAAAGGTGGCATTGGGCGTAAGGTTCAACTCCGTGAGGTAGGCAATCTTTTCGGATTTTACAAAACCCAGGCCTGAAATATTATAGGCATCGCCCCTGTCATTCGTTCCCACTGCCCCTTGGGTAATCAGGTAGAACCATTTGTTGAGAACCCCGCTGTTGCCATGCACACCACAGTAGTCGTTGGTGGTTTGGCCGGGAATGGGACATCCGGGGAAAGTAACTGATTGCCAAAATTGACCGGCATATGTGTCGGGGTTGCCATAGATCTTCGGGCTCTGCATGCTTCGCAGTGCCCCGAAGGCTGGAAGGAGTTCCTCCCCTATAAGCCATATGTTCTTCGGCAAGCCGGAGAAATTCTCCACGCATGCCGCCCAGATATCACTGAATCCCTCGTTCATTCCGCCTGATTCCCGCTCGTATACCAGATTTGCGGTGGTAGCACAAACGGCATGACCAAGTTCATGAGCGGAGACATCAAGAGATGTCAGCGGTTTGAAGCCAGTGAACGTTGCATTTGCACCACTACCTGTTGCCGAGTAATATCTTCCGTCGCCATAGTACATCGCATCGCCACCCCAGAAGGCATTTTCGTACCCGGAATCAGGAGCAGCCGAGGAACGAACGTGAACATAGCTTCTCATTGTTCCATTCGCATTGTCCCAGCTATTCCGTCCATGAATAGTTTTCCAATAGTCGCTAACGAATTGCATAGCGTACTGTACATCATGCGCAGCATCGTCGTAATTATTGGCATGTTCCGCCGTCGTCCAGTTATTATCATTGTCAATGAAGTCCGTAGCCAGGAGATTGTTGGCGCTGCTTTGAACGCGCCGTGCATAGTCAAGCGTGATGATGCTGTGACTATTCCTTACCTGGCGCAGGCGATAATCTGTACCTGTAAAGTCGGTAATGAAGGCTGTCGTCCCGCTGTAACGCGTGTCGGCAGTGCCCGCCATATTGGTGAAAGGAGCCATTTCCTTTTCGTGCTTGTTGCCGGCAATTGGAGTTTCTGCCTGTTTCTTCTCCTCCACCTTATTTCCGGTTTTATCATTGTCGGTGTGAAGATGCTTGATGATCCGGTCCAGCAGGAGCACCATACCGGTTTCCGCATCTACATATACATAGTCGCCGCTTAAAGGGAGGTCCGCGTATATCCGGAATTTATAGGCGAGGCGCAGATCGCTTTGTTTTTTATAATAGTCCTCTACATAGACCAGCTCGCCAACGGGTTTTTGATAAATGGGATCATCTCCGGTGTATCCTTCCCAGCTATACTTCGTAGCGCCGATGAAGTCCTTTGCCTTTTGCAGCGCCGCCTGTTCACCGAGGACGGGAACGGTGGGCATATTGTCTTTTACGGAGTGAAATTCTATTTGCAGATTCTCGATCCTGCCCTTCTTGCTCATCGAGTTTATTACTCCATGCTCTACTTTGATGCCTTTATAATATTGCTGGAATTTCTGCACTGTGATCTCGGGGCCATAGCTGGTTTCCCTGCCGGATACAGTGATCTCGTCCTGGCCCTTACGAAGCTGCAGGCTCGCAGACAACCAGTCCCTGACAGTAGCTTTCGATAATGATTGACTTTCTTTGAACCTGACGGAGGCCTGGGTCGGTGTCGACTCCAGGTAGGTATACCCGGCAGCCGGGGTTTTACCGAGGGATGCCTTCATCTTCTGGAGAGAAGGCTGTGCCATTGCAATAATGCAGAGGCTTAAGCTAAGCACAAGTAGGTTGAATTTCTTCATAAGCAAAGTGATTTGGGCTCTAAATGTAAAGAATAACTGATTCAAAAAACGACGGGCGCAAAAAAACCCGCGCCAATAGTGGCGCGGGTGAAGTATTTTAAGCGGAAGCCCCTATCGCACCTTGTAGATGAAATCGTTGTTCTCGAATTGCTTTGCGATCGTCTTGAGATCGTAGGCTATGCTGGCATCCACCAGCTTGTCGCCTACCTGGAGTACGAACCCGCCGATCAGGTCGGGATTCACCTTTTCTTCCAGTTCCACGTTCTCGAAGCCGCCCGATTTCTTCACCTGTTCTATGATGGCAGTCCTTACGGAATCCGAAGCGGGAACAGCGGTGGTCAGCTTCACCGTGTGAATATTCTTATGTTCTTTATAAAGCGTGATGAAAGACGTGACGATCTCGGGCAGGTGGCTCTCCCGGTTCTTCTTTATCAAAAGCGTGATGAATGCATTGGTCAGTTCGCTGAGTCTACCGGCAGTAACGGCGTCCAGGATCTTCTGCTTCGTGTCAGACTTCACTACGGGACTGCGCAACAAATTGACGAAGTCTGCATTCGATTTACAAACCGCCTGCAACCATTGCATGTCGGCATATACCAATTCCAATTGACCCCTTTCGAGAGAGAGGTCGATGATTGATTTGGCATACCGGGCGGCTAAACGTGGATTAGGCATGAAAAATTTGACAATTTTATAGTTTGATAGTGTACCAATGCAAACCCTTTTTCAGGATTCTACAGAAGTGCATCAATTGAGCTTCACATCGTCTACCAGCCCCCTGATATGGGCCTCCTGCGCGTCCTTATTCGCCAGTTCCTTCTTCAGGATCTTTTCGCTGACTTCGATGACGAGCTTTCCTACCTGGTTCTTGACCTCGGTGAGAGCGGCCATCTTTTGTGCATTTATCGCAGCCTGAGCCTCTGTAATGATCTTGTTGGCTTCGATCTTGGCTTGTTCCTTTGCCTCGCCGATGATCTTGTCCTTCGTTTCCCTTGCTTCTTTCAGCATCTGGCCTCGTTCTTCACGCGCCTTAGCGAGCAGGGCTTCGTTCTCACTTTTCATTTGCGCCATTTCAGCCTTTACTTTTTCGGCTGTTTCGAGAGCGCCGGAGATGCTTTGTTCGCGGTCACGCAGTCCTTTGATGATCGCAGGCCAGGCCATTTTCTTCAGGATGAGGAATACAACGAGGAAGGCAACCAGTGTCCAGATAAGCAAACCGAAACCGGGAGTGAGCAAATTCATATAACTGTCTTTTATTTTTCTTTAATCACCCTTGCGGGGAAAATGAGAGTTAAATACTGCATCCTCCGCCCTGTGCTTTGGATGCAGTAATTTTTTTGTTGCAGGGTATTCTTACAATACCATTGCAAGGAAGCCTACGATGATCGCAAACAGGGCAGCACCTTCAACAAGGGCAGCTGTCAGGATCATGTTAGCGCGGATGTCGTTGGATGCTTCCGGCTGACGGGCGATGGCTTCAACAGCACCTTTACCGATCTGACCGATACCGATACCGGCTCCGATCGCGGCAAGGCCTGCTCCCACTGCACCACCGGCATTCGCTAACGGCGAGGCTAATAAAACGTTCAATAAATCCATGATACTTGATTTTTATAATTAAAAAAACAATCCTAAACTATTACAGCTTCGTCGTGGTGATCCACGTCGTGATGTCCACCTTCGAACGCCTGGCCGATGAATACCGCCGTCAGCATGGCAAAGATGAATGCCTGTATGAATGCCACCAGCAGCTCGATGAAATAAATGAATATGGTAAAGGCTAACGAAAGCGGTGAGGCGCCCCATCCTGCGATCGGGTTTAGCTCTGCGAAAATAAAGATCAGCGAAATGAGGCAAATGATAATAATGTGGCCCGCGATCATGTTCGCAAAAAGACGAATGATAAGTGCGAATGGCTTAATGAATACACTGAGGAACTCTACCGGCACCAGGATGAATTTCACTCCAAGAGGCACGCCCGGCGGGTTGAAAATGTGACCCCAGTAATGCTTGTTGGTACTGGCAAGGATCACGACGAATGATATCAGGCCAAGTACAGTGGTAAACGCAATGTTCCCGGTCACGTTGGCTGTTCCCGGTATGAGGCCAAAAAGATTATTGATAAGAATGAAGAAGAATACCGTGAGCAGGTAGGGAAGATATTTCTCGTATTTGCTCCCCAGGTTGGGCTTCGCCACTTCGTCACGAACGAAAGTGATGACGGGTTCCAAAAGACTTTGCGATCCTCTTGGTGCCGATGTAACTCCAACTCCGCTCTTGTATCTCTTTGCTATGCGAAGCATGATCCAGGTGAAAAGGAAAAGGGCGATCAGCATCTGGACCACATTACGCGTGAGGGAAATATCATACACTTTCACCGTAGTGTCCAGTTCGCCGGCTTCGTTCACTGCCACGATATCGCCGACAAAATATTTCTGCGGATCCAGTTTCCATTCCGTTCTGCGGTGTTCAGTCAGCAACATATACCCCTTGTAGGCCTTGTGCCCATGCTCCAAACGGGAGGACATGAATGTGGTCAGGCCCCGCTGCGGAGAATAAATGATGACGGGAAGAGGAAGCGATACCGGACGTTCTCCAATATCGAAAAAATGGAAGTCATGAGAATCCAGTACGTGGCCGAAGATCACCTCCGCCGCGTTGAATTTTCCCTTCTCCTTCTCGCCCACCTCTTTCTCTTCCTTCACATGGGTGCCATTATGATCCTGGGCCGACACACCCGTTGAAAAACTGGCGATCAGAACTGTAAAAACCGCGATGGTAAAGGATTTGAGGCGTGTGGAATGCATATTCTTCCTGAAATTTGGCGCAAAGATAAGGGTGGGGCGCCAAAAATGAACTCCGCTATGAAGGAATTTGACGATTTGGGAATAAAGAAAACGATAGCCCGGATCCTCGTCCTCCGCGGGAGTGGCTCTGGCCCTCAAGGCAGTGAGGGTCAGGAAATAATCTGCCCCTTTTTTTCAAACTGCATCTCGTGAAGCCTTGCATAAAATCCTCCTTTCTGCATCAGTTCGTTGTGGGTGCCCACTTCCTTCAATTCACCCTTGTCAAGAACGATGATCTTATCGGCTTTGCGGATCGTGGAAAGGCGGTGGGCAATCACTATGGCCGTTCGACCGCTTATCAGTGTATCGATAGCATGCTGGATCAACATCTCGCTCTCCGTATCCACGGAGGAAGTCGCCTCATCCAGGATGAGGATCGACGGGTCGTACAGAAGGGCCCGGATAAAGGAAAGCAACTGTCGTTGTCCCAGGGAGAGGGTAGCCCCCCTTTCCATTACATTGTAATCGTAGCCACCGGGCAGGCGCATGATGAAATCGTGCATATCTATGAGTTTCGCCGCTTCGATCACCCGCTCCCGGCTAATATCTTCATTGCGTAAGGTGATATTCTCGAGAACGGAGCCGGAGAAGAGAAATACATCCTGTAACACCACCCCGATGTTCCGGCGCAGAAAATCCAGGTCGTATTCCTCTATATTCCGGTCGTCGACACGGATCTCGCCCTTTTGAATATGATACAGCCTGTTCAAAAGGCTGATGATGGTGGTCTTGCCGCTTCCCGTATGCCCCACAATGGCGACGGTCTCTCCCGGTTGTATGGTGAAGCTGATATCCTTCAGCACATAATTTTCTTTTGCATAGGCAAACCAGACCTTCTCGAGCTCTACCTTTCCCTCCAGTCTTTTTGCAGGTATATAGCCCGAAACTCCATGGCGGTTCTCGGCGGAAATGAAGTCGTCGTTGTCGAGCACCTTGAAGACACGCTCACTGGCAACAACGCCCATCTGCAATACATTGAACTTATCCGCCAACACACGCAGCGGACGAAACAGGAGGTTAAGGCAAAGGATGAAGGCAATGACGATCCCCTGCTGGCTTTGCTGCAGATCGAGCGCCTCCCTTGCCGTCCACCATACCACCAGGCCGGTTGAGAGCGCCAGCACGATCTCGACTATAGGAAAGAAAACCGAATAGGCGAAGATGGCCTTGATGTTCGCATTCCGGTGTTCCTTGTTGATCTTATTGAACTTCTCGAATTCACGCTCTTCCGAAGCAAACGCCTGCACCACCTGCATGCCCGTCAGGTGTTCCTGGACAAAGGCATTCAATTGCGACACGGCATTCCGGACACGGAAGAACGACCGGTTGATGCTTTCCTTGAAATAGTAGGTGGCGATGATTATCAGGGGGAAGGGTATAAGCGCAATGACCGTAAGCCGCCAGTCTACCCAGAACATATAGGTGAGTACGCAGACGATGGACAAGAGATCCGCAATGATCGGCACGAGTCCATCCGCGAAGATATCATTGATGGATTCGATATCGTTGATGGTGCGGGTGGTGAGAGTGCCGATCGGCGTTTTATCGAATTGAGAAAGATTTAAACCCAGGATCTTCCTGTACACGGCGATCCGCATGTCCTTTACCACCGATTGACCAAGCGATGCCGTAGTGAAGGAGAACCAGAAACGCATGGCCGTTTCAAGGAAAAGCAGGACCACCTGCCAGAGCGTGATCATGATCACCAGGTGGACGAGCCGGTCAGTCTAAAAATTATCCTTATGAATGAGATAGTCATTGACAGTAAGCTGAACAAGCAGCGGTCGCACGGGCGTTACAAGGGCAAGGAGAATTGCAAGAACCACGGAGAGATAAAACTTTTTCTTGTATGGTGATGCATAGCCGAAAACGCGGCGGAGTACTGCAACATCGAATTTCTTTGGAGAAGCGTCTGACAAAATAATTATTTGAATAGAAGAAAAATAGAAGCGGCGTCATATCAGAATGCCTTGCCGTCCTCCTCGTCTTCTCCCATGGATTTTTTATATGCCTTGATAAAAATGGCGCCAAGGTTCTTATAGGGTGGTATATAATCTTCGAATCCCTCGACGGAAGCTTTCGATTTGAATTCTTTCCAAAAAGAAATCCAGTCAATATTATTACCGTTTCTCAGCTTTTCCGTTAACAGTTGGAAGAACGGTTTGTTTATGGCGGTCTTTCCTATTTGTTTGGATGCGATGATATGGGCATCCTCCGACTTGCGAAGGATCGAATCAATGAGATGAAAACCGCCACAGGAGCCCATGAACACAATGCGTGAGGAGGGCGCCATATAGGCGATGGTTGAATTGGCGAAATAACTATGTCCCCGGTGAATTGTGATGGTCGGCAGTAGTTTATTCTTCTCCAGGTAGTCCCCAAGCGCCTGTTGTGCCTTATCGTCCTCTCCTGTTTCCTCGGGCAGCGGTTTGTTGGCGTAGATGATGACCGGGCTGCCCTTGGTTGATTTGATCGTTATCCATTGCGGGTTGCTCCTGTCGATGGCCCAGGTGGCGGCAGGGAACATATTCTGGAAGCCATTGAAGATCCCCTTCCCGTCCTTATCGCCATAGAAGAATACCTGCGCGATCACTTCACCCCTCTCATTCACCAGCGAGGAGAAGGGAACATTGTACACGGGGGGTATCCCCAATTCCTTCGTCAGATCGATATCCTTTGTTGAATCCGCGGAAAGGAAAAGCTTATTGAGGATATTGTAGATCACGATCCCGCGACGGTTATTCTGATCGGCATTGCGCTGATAGTTCTCCTGGACGAGCCCCAGCACATCTCCCGCCAGTTTCTTATTGGTCTCGATGATACTTGCATAGGAGTCCGCCACATCCACCCCATCCTCGAGGCCATCCGACTTCTCCAGGCTTCCCACGAAGGCCTTCATGAGATTGCTTGCGTCATCATGACTTGGAAAACTGGACAGGAAATTCCCCAGCGTATTATAGGCTGCAGCCTGGCTGATGAACTTCCGGTAATGGTCGAATTGTACGGTCAGGAGGAGGGAATCGCCGCGGTTGGCGATCTTCTTCATCATTAACGGGTATACACCGTTCGTATAGCTGGATGTATAGATGAGTCCGTCGGTCAGCACGGCGAGATAATAGAGTTCTTCGGCATTCAGGGGTTGAATGCAACGAAAACGAACGGCATCCTTCTCGGTATGAAGCCCGTTGATGGTGGTAACGAAGACATCCTTGGCCTTCTTTTCCAGCTTCGAAGTGAGTTCACGGAAGGCAAGAGCGGTATCCCTGTTGATTGCCCTCCGAACATAGTCGATCTGGGTTTTGACGAGCAGGCGATAGTATTGCACCGAGTCGTTCTCCGCCCTGTCGATCTCCTCGAAGCTCATCTTGCCCTTCACGATATTGTCGAGAAAGGGGAAATACTGCTGACCGCTCTTACTGCGGGACATGCGGACGACGGCCTTGATGAAATCATCGTCGGCGATATTCCTGATCCGATAGCCGAGGTTATCGCCCGCCTGTGCATAGGAATACAATTGCCCCGGATATCTCTTCGCTACGGCCTTGATGAGACTGTCGGCGAAGGGAACATGCGGATTATCGCGAAGAGTAATGAAGGTCTCCGCGGGGCGAAGGGCGCAATACTTCAGGATGAGTTCGTCCTTTGCTTTACTGTAGCCGGTATTCCTGGAGAATATGCCCGAGGCGAGTACGGCAGTGCCCGCATCGAAGGTCATGGTTTTGATGACGGGCTCGATACTCTTACCTGCCTTGTCGTTGTTGGCGCAGATCTCGAATCCACCAATGATCGTCGATAAATGAAGGACATTCACCCGCTTGCTGCGCCAGTTCTGCCGCACGTACCTCAGGAGATTGCTCATGCCGGTGAGGTAATTGACCTTAAGGCGGTGATCCAGCAGGGAATCCTGTTCGGTCCGGTACTGGAATTCATCCACTTCCCGGCGCACCACGCGGGTGAGCAGGGAGTTCACTTCCTCGTTATTGGAAACGACGAACTGGTTATCGGTCCTCCCATCGGAGGCAAGCAATTCCCTCTGCTCACGGTCGATATTATCGTGGAAAAGTTCGCGATTCTTTGGGGGATGCATCGACTTCAGCAGGGTCGTATCGATCTGTGCGGAAAGGCTGAAGCAAATGGCCTGGAGAACAAGCAGGCAGCAGGAATATTTCGTAAATGACCTCATAAGGATAGAACCGCAAATTTAGTGAGCCTTTGCGACATTGCAGCTTCTTGCCTGCCATGTGGTTATATGACGTTTAAAAGGGCGGCCGGTTGGCTGATGTCCAGCCTTTTCTTTTTTGCCTACCTTTTAAAATGGAAGGGATATTATCTTATCATTAAGTCTGCATTAACAAACCTGTGTATATTTTCCTGCAGGGTTAATTCCAGTAGGTTTGCGAAAAATTTCATAGGATGGAAAACAAGTCGCGAAAGGTGCTGATAGCAGATGACGAGCCGGATATACTAGAGATATTGAAATACAATCTCTCCGGCCAGGGATACGAAGTTGTGACGGCGAAGGATGGAGATGAGGCATTGGACAAGGCCCGCCGAACGCTGCCCGACCTCATCATCCTCGATGTAATGATGCCGAAGAAGACCGGGGTGGAGGTATGTCAGATCCTGCGCACACAGCAGCCATTCAAGGATACATTGATCGTTTTTCTTACCGCGGTGAATGATGAGGGGACGCAGATAAGGGGACTGGAGACCGGCGCCGATGACTATATCAGTAAACCGATCAGTCCGAAGGTATTTTTGAGCCGGGTGAATGCCTTGTTCCGCCGCCTGAACAAAGCGGAGGTCAAGGTGCTGGAGATAGATAATCTTACCATCGATCCGGAGCGGTTCATGGTGCAGGTGGATGGAAAGGACATCTCGCTGGCGAAGAAGGAATTTGAATTGCTTCATTTGCTGGCCCAGAAACCCGGACGCGTATTCCTTCGCAATGAGATACTGAACCAGGTATGGGGCAACGACGTCATCGTGGGTGACAGGACCATCGATGTACATATCCGGAAGATCAGGCAGAAGTTGGGCATCGACTGCGTGACAACGGTGAAGGGCGTTGGTTATAAGTTCGAACTTTGAACTAAATTTACAAGCCTACACTAAAGTTTCGGCCTTGCTCAGCAAAGCTGTACACGGGCGATGCAGGGGAGCTGGAGATTCATCTTAAATCGATAGGTTTTTTAATTTTGATTTTTTAATTTTTACTTGGAATGAATGGCCTCTTTAAAGAACATTTCACCCAGGCAGATATCATTTCTAACGGCATTGGCGCTCGCTGTGCCGATCAGTCTTCTTGTTTTCTTTATTGAAAAGGATCTGAAGACCATTCTCATTTCATTCGCCGTAGTGTTGGCCGGTGGTTACTTCCTCATCTATTTTGTATTGGAGCGATTCATCTACCGGAAGATCAAACTCATCTATAAATTCATTTACCAGACCAAGGCCACCAAGCGGGAGGAGATGTACTATAAATACATTCTTCCCAAGAAAAGCATTGATGAGGTAAGGGAAGATGTGGAAGCCTGGGCCATCGAGAACAGGCAGGAAATAGAACTGTTGCGGGCTAATGAGCAATTCAGGAAGGAATTCCTGCAGAACCTGTCGCATGAATTCAAGACGCCTGTCTTCGCCATACAGGGATATGTAGACACGCTGCTCAATGGTGCGTTGGAAAATCCGGAGGTGAACAAGAAATTCCTGGAAAAGACTTCCACTAATGTGGACCGTCTCACCAATCTCTTAAGCGATCTCGATGAGATATCGAGACTGGAGCGGGGAGAGCTCAACTTGTTCAAGCAGAATTTCATTATCCAGGACCTGGTGAAGGAAACCTTCGAGAGCATTTCTATTGTGGCCGAACAAAAGTCGATCCGGTGCAGCATCAAGAAGGGATGTGAATCTCCATTGACGGTATTTGCCGATAAGGAAAAGATCAGGCAGGTATTGCTGAACCTGACGGAGAACTCCATCAAATACGGGAAGATCAATGGAACCATAACCGCGAGTATATACGATACCGATGGAAGGCATGTGCTGGTGGAGATCGGGGACGATGGCATCGGCATTCCCGAGAAACATCTCCCAAGGATCTTCGAACGGTTTTACCGGACGGAAGAAGGCCGTACGATGGATGTGACCGGCAGCGGGTTGGGCCTGGCGATCTGCAAGCACATTATCGAGGCACATGGGCAGACCATTCACGTGCGTAGCCGGGAGGATGTGGGAACGACGGTGGGGTTTACGCTGGAAAGCAAAAACTGAGGATAATTTGGCAATTTGATAATTTGGTAATGTGGTAATGTGCCAATTCACCTCAATTCGATCATTCACTACTCATCGGAGCACGCCTCATTATCAAATTACCAAATTGCCAAATTATCAAATTAACTCTACCTGCTTTTAAAGTCCGCTCCCACCATTCTCGCTATCGTTCCCGCCATTTCATTCTGATACAACTGTTCCCTGTCCTTCACTTCCCCAAGTGATTTCACTCCCGGTCCAAGCAATGCCAGCCATGTCTGTGAAGAGCCACGGATGAAGGCGCTGTGCGATGTCCACTTATTCTTGCCACGTCCGTGATCGGTGGTAATGAGGAGCGAGGTATTGTCCTTGTACCCCGGCGTTGACTGAACGAAGTGCCATAGTTCGGCAAGCAGCCTGTCCGTTGTGTTTGCATGCTCGAGGTACAGGTCATAGCGGCCTGCATGTGCGGACTCATCCGTTTCTCCAAGCCCGATGAAGACGACGCGGGGCTGGTACCGTTGCATATATTCCTTTGCCATCAGGAAGGTGAGCTGATCGTGGCGTGTGCCCGTCTTGGTATGAACGCCCTCCGTTTGTACGCGGTTGATCAATTCCCATTCGCCGGAAGAATCTTCGAGGCTTACATTCTCATAGCCGCTGTTGATGGGAAATCCGCTCCTCTTCTCATTGAGGATATAAGGAAATACATCCCAGGATGTGAAGGCGACCACTTTCCCTTTAAATGATTCATCCTGGTTCAGGTATTCCAGGACATTCCTGTTACTATTCAATTTCTTCTCATTGGAAGAGATCGTGATATCGGTGGTGCCGGTGAAGATCTCGTTGTAACCGGGGTAAGAGAATGCATAGAGATTGGCGGTATTCACCTTATTGCCCCAGTCGCGGTTTCCATATAGCTGGCCCTTCGCGGCGATGACGTTCCAAAAAAAAGGCATCAATTTTTGACGCCGTTCATTTTTATCATCTGCCCAATATAACATTTTCATCGTCGAGGTATCCGGCGTGATCACCGGGTCGTTGATCAATTCTTCATCGGCGCCGGAGAAGATCTCCTGCCAACGGAAACCGTCGATGGTGACGACGATGATATTGGGTGCTGAACCAACGGGGAGGGTCTGCGCTGAGTCCCTGGCGGGCTGTGCCGAAATAAGGATGATTAGTAGAGTGAGGGTGGCAAGAAGATTTTTCACGCGTAACGGTTTTGCAAAGGAACTCTTTCAAAATGACCTGAATGTTACAGAACGGTTACCTTATCGTGAACACCATTCACAATTGCCGTTCACGTTCAGTAGGCAATCTCGCTTCGAACGTTTAGTGTGTGCAATTCACGATTGACGATTCACGATTGACGATTCACGATTGACGTTCCAATTGACGTTCACAATTTCATCATCTTCCCATAACCTTCACATCACATGGTATTGGCACCTTTGTAAAACCCTCAGAAATGCAAAAACGCCCTGTTGATGTCGTGGTTATCTCGGACCTACACCTGGGGACCTATGCCTGCCGGGCGAAGGAATTCCTGGCATATCTAAATAGTGTCTCACCGCGTCTTCTCGTGCTCAATGGCGATTTCATCGATGGCTGGCAATTCAGCAAGCGCTATTTCCCTCCCGGTCATATCAGCGTAATACGCGAAATATTCACTCTTCTTTCTTCGGGCACAAGGGTGATCTACATTACCGGTAATCATGACGAGACCCTGCGAAGGTATTCAGACCTGCTGATCGGGAATTTTCAGCTAATGGATAAACTGGTGATCGAGATCGATGGAAAGATGACATGGATCTTCCATGGAGATGTCTTCGACCGGACCACGAAGGGACAGGCAAGGTTATGGGCAAAACTGGGCAGCAACGGCTACGCCGTTTTGCTGGGCTTCAACCGGATAATAAACCGGATGATGAAGTTGCTGGGAAAGGAAAAGCTTTCCCTCTCGAGAAAATTGATGGAGCAATTTCACAAACGGATCGTAAACATCGATGCATTCGAAACGATGATCGGCGAACTCGCCATAGAGAAAAAGTATGACTGCGTGATCTGCGGTCATATTCACCAACCGCAGAAAAGGGTCATCACCACTGAAAAAGGAACGACCACCTATCTCAATTCCGGCGACTGGGTGGAGCATCTCACCGCGCTGGAGTATTACAACAACGACTGGCAGCTCTATACCTATGATGAAGAAGCGGTGACGGAGAAAGCGCCGGTGGATTGGGAATTGAAGTTGGCCAAGCGATCGGGAGTAAGAGATTGGGAACTGGGGCTTCAACAGAAATTATAACTGGTAAATGCATTCAACACAAAATGGTAGTCATATAAAAGGTCATTTATGAAAATATTGTATTCTATTCAAGCTACGGGCAATGGGCATATCAGCAGGGCGATGGAACTCCTGCCCTATCTCAAGGAACATGGCCAGGTAGATATTTTCCTGAGCGGCGATAATAGCAGCCTTCGATTGGATACGCCTGTGAAATACCGCAGCAAAGGATGGAGTCTCTACTATAATTGTACCGGTGGACTGAACTACTGGAAGATGATGAAGAGATATGAGCCGCTCCGGCTCAAGCAGGAGATCAGGGAATTGCCCGTGGAGAAATATGATCTCGTGATAAATGATTTCGACTATATCACGTCGGCCGCCTGCGCAAGGAAGAGAGTGAGGTCCGTTAATTTCGGTCACCAGGCCAGCTTCCTCTCCCCCAATACGCCACGGCCGGAATCACGAAGCCAGGCGGGAGAATGGGTGTTGAGAAATTATGCAAAGGCCAGCCAGTATATTGGGCTTCATTTCAGGCAATACGACGAATTTATTTTCACCCCGGTGATAAAGAAAGAGATCCTGGAGGCCAACCCCGTCGAGCGGGATCATATCACCGTCTATCTGCCCTCCTGGTGCGAACCACAACTCATGAAGGTCTTTCGTGAATTCAAAGATGTACCCTTTCATCTGTTCAGCTGGCAGACCCTTCAGCCGAGACAGGAGGGACATTTGACATTCCTGCCGGTGGATAAGAAACTTTTCAACGAGAGCCTCATCCAATGCAATGGCCTGATAACCGGTGGTGGATTCGAGACGCCGGCGGAGGCGCTTCATCTCGGAAAGAAGATCATCGCGATCCCTATCCGTAACCAATACGAACAACAATGCAATGCGGCAGCGCTGAAGGAGCTCGGCGTGACGATGCTGAAGACCGTAGGCTCCGACTTCGGCATCCATCTTTATGACTGGCTGAATAATGCAAAACCGGTAAGGATGGACTATGGATCAAGTATACCGGAGGCGCTGGAATATCTCTTCGATCATGCGGAGTTGAATGAGAGAGAAGAGCTGGTGGGAGACTGGAGGGAGAAGTAGGACTTGAGGGGTTGGAAAGCCGGCCAAATATTCAATATTCAATACGCAATATTCAGGTATCGTGCTATGGGAAAAGGCTGCTGTCTCAGCGGGGTCTGGCCCAAATGATCTCGTCAAATCGGAATTCTCCGGGCCGACGCCGATGGATTTGCATATTCCCTCTAGAGGCAAAAATAGGACCGGCGCTATTCACGATTGCCGATTCACGTTTCACGTGCTTCACTCTTGCCATTTCCCCCAAAAAAAAATCGCCCCGGGTCTGCTTCCCGGGGCGATAAAACTGCATGAGAAATGCTTGCCCATGGATAACTGCTAAATCCATGTTGCAACGGAAACGACGGTGTAGAAAGAACTGGCGCAAAGATGAGGGTGCAAGGTTACCGGGATATTAGCGAAGGGTTAAGCCAATATTAAGAAACGCGAAATTCAAAATTCAAAAGTAAAAATTCAAAAATAGTCTCTGCTCGAACAGAAGTTAACGCACTGACGGGTAGTGTCTATTTTTGAATTTTTACTTTTGAATTTCCTCCGGGTGTGAAAACTTAATATTAAGTTTCTGTTAAGTTTTGTAAATTGTATTGAACACGCGTCCCGTTTGAAACTACACTTCATCATATTATCGCTTGTCATTGCTTTCGGTTGTAAGCCGGGATCTTCGATTGCACAGACTGTTGACCCTGCCGCCTTTCATTTCGACTTTTATGGAGACAGCATCGACCTTCCTTATGATCCTTCATTGCAGGTACCATTCGATCAACCCCTTTCTGCGGAGGCCATTCAATCATTCCGCAAGGCCCTCGACGGTACGGGATATCAACCCATGGTGGCCGCGCTCAGGAAATACCAGGAGCAATACAAGCTGGACGACTGGTTGTACTATCAGCTGATCAGGAAGACGGCACAGCTTATTAGTCCAAAGGCCGAAAACTACACCCGCTATACACTCTATAAGTGGTTCCTCCTGACAGAATCAGGGTATAATGCAACGCTCAATATCGATAGCAGCAAGATCCTTTTCTATGTGCAAAGTGATGAGAATATCTACGAGATACCATCGCATATACGCGATGGAAAACAGTTCGTCTGTCTTAATTACCATGACTATGGATCAATAGACTTCGACAGGGAGAAATTTAACGAGGTCTCATTGAATGTTCCCAATGCCGAGAAGGCATTTTCGTATAAGATCACCCAACTGCCGAATTTTACCGCCTGCGATTACCAGGAGAAGGACCTTCGCTTCAATGTATATGATAATGCTTACCAGTTCAAGGTTAAACTCAATCCCCAGGTGCAGTCTATCTTCGCCAATTATCCCACGGTAGATTATGCCTCCTATTTCAATATTCCACTCAGCCGCGAGACGTACAGCTCTCTCATTCCGTTACTGAGACAAAATATCAAGGGACTCAATACTAAGAATGGCGTCGATTACCTGATGCGTTTTACCCGTTACGCCTTTCTCTTCGAGCCGGACACACAGAACTTTGGAAAAGAGAAACGCCTTACTCCGGAACAGACCTTGTTCTATGAGCACAGTGATTGCGAAGACAGGGCCGCCCTGTTCTTCTACCTGGTGAAGGAGATCTACAACCTCCCCATGATCGTGCTCTCCTATCCGAAACATATTACCATAGCGGTGAAATTCAGCACGCCTTTCGGCAAATCGGTGGTGTATAAGGGTCAGCGGTATTCCGTTTGCGAGCCGACTCCGCAAAAAGAGGACCTGCCGATAGGGCAAGTCTCCCATGAACTGCGCAGGATTGCATACGAAGTTGTTTATGCCTATTCCCCGGGCGACAAATGAAAAAAATTCAAAAGTAAAAAATCAAAAATAGACCCTACCCGACAGAGCGTTAACTTCTGTTCGAGCAGGGTCTATTTTTGACTTTTTACTTTTGACTTTTGACTTATTACTATTTACCCCATACTGCCCACGTAGCAGTCCAGTCTGTCGTTCCATCGAGGGCACCCTTGTAGGTAACCTTATCGAAGAAAGCATCGGTGAGTTTGCCGAAATCAAAGAGTGCACCGGCAAGCAAAGGAGAACCGGCTGCAGGCTTGACATTCGGAGTCACGTTATTGAATGGATCCGTGAGCTTGGCATCAGCTGTTGCCGCCAGGATGGTCGACTTGTACGTTACCGTTGTCAGCGTGGCGATAGAAGCATTGTCATAGACAAGGCCGCCACTGATAGGCTTATTCAATTCAGCATCCACATCGGCTGTGTACGCCTTGAGATAGCTGTTGTAGAACGCGCTTGTTCCCCTGAGGTAATAAGCTATGGACGAATCTTCCTGGACGCGTAAGCCGCCCTTCTGACCACCCAACACTACGGAATTAGCGAGGATGAATTGAGAACCTCTTCTCCAGCGCATGCTCCAGCCATAATCGGCAGAGACACCGGCTCCGTTATTTGGTCCTATTGCAGTGAAATTCGAAAGCACGGGCGAAGTAATAGGTGTGCGGGTCAACAGGAAGCCATTTGCAGGATTCACATTGTCTACTTCGAAATTGTTCGACACATCACCGGTTGTTCCCTTTCCATCGGTGAACTTCGGATCCTTTATAGAGATCGCGAACTGGATCTTACCACGGTATCCATCATCCATATCGAAATCATCATCTGCGCAGTTGTAAGCAATAAGGTGTTTGGCATTGACCGTGCCGCCGAAGAACTCGAAGGCATCATCGAGACCGCGAACCACCTGGATATAGTCGATCGTTGTTCCCGAACCGACACCATATAATGATAACCCGTTCACTTCGTCACCGGGTGCTACGGCTTTGCCGCCATATTCAATACGCATGTATTTCAATACACCTGAATTATCTACGTCGCTGCTGCCACCAAAAGCACTATAGGCTGCATCAACACCACCCTCGATCACGGAGTGATTGCCATTGCCGGTTGCCAATCCTACGATGATGAGACCGCCGAGGTCACCAGGTTGTGGAATAGCCTCTGCAGATGTGAACACGATAGGCTCTGCTGCCGTACCCGCGGCCTGTATCTTGGCTCCGCGATAGATAACGAGAACACCTGCTGAATCTTTGTTCGAAACGATCTTCGTTCCCGGATCGATAGTCAGTGTAATGCCGCTATTCACATACACATATCCACGCAAACGATATGTCTTGTCTTTTGTCCAATGCTGATCGGTGCTTATTATACCACGCACATCAGGAGTGGTTGTGCCGCCACCGCCTCCACCACCGGGAGGTCCTGGATCCGGATCGGGCGTATTATCACTCTTCTTACAAGCCGTTCCTGCCACAATAAGGCTGACGAGGAAACCCGCTAAAATCTTTTTCATAAATGTTTTTTGTTGTTTGATGGGCCGAAAGTATTACCGTAACCTTACCGAATTGTTAGGGATATCTTATCAAATTGTTACTACTCTGAATACATGTATTGGGGGAATGAAGACTATTGACTTTTCGATTTAACCACAAAGAGCACAAAGGTTTTCACAAGGAGCACAAGAGCTTCTAAAAGTTGAAACCGTCCCTCTAACTAGACGTCCTTGTGTTCTTCGTGAAAACCTTTGTGCTCTTTGTGGTTAAAAAAACAATTCACTATCATTTTCCAAAACTATAGCGCAACGATAACGTCGCCGTCGTTCCGAATTTATTAGACGCAATGATCTTATCCTCTGAAGGGTTGAAGTTTGTATTGGACGTTGTGGGATCGAACTTATAGTACCACTTGTATGGCTGTGCCAGGAGATCACTCACCGTCAACTTCACTTCGAATTTATTCTTCAGCATTTTCTTGCTTACCTGGAAATCCACCATGTCCCTCGGTTTTTCAAAGATGTTCAATGCAGCACCGCTTTGCGCCCTGAAGCGAAGACGCGGACCAATCCGGTTATAGAGAACATTGACGGAGAATCCATCGTTCGACGAGGTATAGTTCATTCCGCCATTGATGAGATAAGGCGATTGGCCCTGCATCGGGCTATTGATCTTCACACCATCGAACTGCACCGACCCCTTGATATAGGCAGCATTAGTATAGAATGTAAGTCTTTCGAAGAAACCGCTGCCAATGAAATCAAGCTTCTTACGCACTTCGATCTCCGCGCCATACACCGTGGAATGATCCGCGTTATCGAAGGAAAGGATATCATTCCCCTTGTTCGTCTGCTCGATAGGCTTGTCGAAGTATTTATAGAAAACACTGGCGGAGATGATCTCACCGGCTGCAGGAAACCACTCATAGCGCAGATCGGCATTGGTATTCTTGCTTCTCTCGAGATTCGTATTGCCTATGATGATGTAATTATTATCATAATCATACACGCGATAGTCTGCGAGCTCGCGGAATTCCGGCCTGTTGACCGACTGTGATCCTGCTATGCGGAGATTCGTCTTATTGTTCAGCGAATAGGTGAAGAGGACCGAAGGAAGAATATCTGTATTATCATAGTTCTTCGTTTCCTTACCACGGGCGGTCAGCTCCTGCTTGTATTTTTCAACACGTGCACCCCAGGTCAATTTAACCTTGTTGGAAAATTTATTGTCGAGCATTACATATCCTGCATTCAGCAATGCATTAGCTGAATAAGAGGTGGAGCTCGTCTCGATGTTGGCTACAGTCAGGTTATATTGATCGATGTTTGAAGGAGAAAAGATAGTATTGAAGGTGGTCTCTTTCTTTTCCGCGATCTGTACTCCCGATGAGGAGAAGGTGGCATAACCCAATGCATCTACTTCCACGTCCCTGTCCCTGTAATAATTCATGGTACCGAACTTCAGCTTCTGTACCTGCCCCAGCCAGTTGAACTGCCTCGTGGCATTGGCGGAAGCGCCATAGATATATTCGCCGAGAAAGGAATAGACCCGGCCCGCATTGCTTATCTCCGGTGAGTTCTGGTTGTTCAATTTTAGATAATAGCTGCCATCAATGCCCTCGGGTGACCGGAAGGAGAGGATGCGCTGGTCGGGCTGGTTCTTGTATGTATACCCGAACGAACCATTCCAATCCACCGTCCAGTTCTCGCCCAGCTTATGCACGCCTTCGAGTACCGAGTTGACGAGACCCGTTCCCGAGGCTTCGCTGTTGACACTCTTAACATAGAAGGGCACATCGGGATTGATCTCGTAGTTGGCGCCACTCCGAATACCTGTCGTCTTCACAAAGTTGTTATTGAAGAGGTTCTTCAGAGAGATCTTGCTTTTCCGGTAAGAGTAGGTGAGATTGAATAGTCCTGAAAGATTATTCTTCTCGTCATAGTTATCCGTATTGTAATCGTACCGGTGATTTATTACATCGTATTCATTCCTTTCCCTCTCCGACGCACTCCTTCCATTGCCATATCCTATCGAATAGATATACCCGAGCTTCTGTCCGTGTTTCAGGAGCGAAGTATTGCCACCGGTATACGTGAAACTCACCGAAGGAGCGCTCTGGTTGGCCGGCTGGTATCCATAGGTGTTAGGGAATAGTTTGGTCACGGAGTTTTTGAATGCGTCACTCTTATTGATGAAGCCATACCGGTTGCGGAAGTAAGGGCCGGGGATGAGACGTGAGTCATCGAAAAAACCAAGTGCATCCATGGAGCCATTCGGGTATGACTTATAAAAGTTCTTTCCCGTGGTCATGGAGTTATAGCTCAGGGAGACCGAAAGCTCGCTTAAGCTCTTGGAGGGATAGTCCTTCGTAAGGACCTTGATCGCGCCACCGGCAAAGTCGCCCGGCAGGTCCGGCGTGGCTGTCTTATATATAATGAGATTGTCTACAACGGAGGAAGGGATGATATCGAAAGCAAATGCCTTCTTATCGGCCTCGGTGCTGGGCAATACCGAATTGTTCAGCATGGAGACATTGTATCGTTCGCTGAGGCCGCGGATGATGACGAATTTATTATCCTGGACGGATGCGCCGCTCACGCGTTTCAGCACCTCACCGGTGTTCTTATCGGGAGATTTCCTGATCACCTCGGCAGATATTCCATCGGAGATGGCGGAACTGTTCTTCTGTGCAACATAGATCGAAGCCTGCGCTTCCTTGCGAACCGACGCCTTTACTACCGCTCCTTCGAGCTGCTTGCTGGTGCGTTCGAGTGAAATGGTCAGAATGGGAGTATTCGCATCGGTGATCTCGATATCGGAGACCTCCTTTGAATTGAATCCTACACTGGAAATGGTAATGGTGTACTTCTTATTCTTCTCGAGGGTGATGAAGAACCCTCCTTCTACATCCGTATTGACTCCGGTATTGCTACCGGATATGATAATGGACGCCCCGGCAAGTGGTGAGCCGTTCTCACTATCGATCACCTTTCCAGACACTTTGGAAGTCTTGGTTTGGGCGAAAGACAGCGACCCGAGGCATAGCAATAAACAAAGCAGTTTCAACCTTGAAAGCATATCTGGCAGATTTGGCGCAAAGGACGGCCGGCAAGGTTACCGGTATGTTAACCCAGAATTAAGGAATTATGACGCCAATGTTACCACATTGTTAAGTCCGCCTGGATCCGGGGAAAACGGCCATTAAAGGCAGGAAAAGGCTGGTTTTCAGGTATTCCCCGCCAAATGCATGAGTGTTCTATCTTTACGCCATATTAAGGAATTATTAATTCCTCTCTTTTAACCCACCGGGGCCTGGTAACCCGGTAATTTCGCGAACCTTCGCGTGGCTCCGGGGAAACCGGGCACACGGAACAAATAAAAATATATGGGACTCAATTCCTTCCTCAAGATATTCATGCCCAAGAACCGTATCTTCTTCGAGTTGTTCGAACAGGTGGCCGACAACGTTGCCAAGATGGGCACCATAATGAAGGACGTGGTAGCGGAAACCGATTTCGATAAACGGGCTTCACTGATCGGGCAGATCGAGGACCTCGAACATGCCAACGACGAACTGACCCATAGCATCTTCACCGAGCTTGGCCGCAACTTCATCACGCCATTCGACCGGGAGGATATTCACTACCTCGCTACTTCGCTGGATGATATCGCGGATTATATCTACGCCTCGGCGAAAAAGATCAACTTCTATCGCGTCAACCCAAATGATATGGGAATGCAGAAAATGGCGGAATTGATCGAGCAGGGAGCCTACCAGATCCGGATCGCGGTAAGGGAACTGCGTGACATGAAGAACATGCGCAATATCACCGAGGCGCTGGTTAAGATCAACAGCATCGAGAACCAGGCCGACGATATCTTCGACATGAGCATCGAGCGCCTTTTCGCTACGGAGCCGGACGCGAAGGAAGTAATTAAAAAAAGGGAGATCTACCAGGTAATGGAGATCGTTACCGATAAATGTGAAGATGCAAGCAATGTGATCGAATCCATAATCATTAAATACGCCTGAGAACAGCCCGGAAGATTTGAATCCGGCCATGTAGCATCAGCACCTGTTTTCACTTTGTTACAATGGTCATTGGGAAAATCATCACATCGTTAAAATAGTTTATGAGCACTTTCCTCATCGTCATTATAGCACTGGCCCTGGTTTTCGATTATATCAACGGATTTCATGATGCCGCGAATTCTATCGCCACTGTTGTCTCCACGAAAGTGCTTACCCCCTTCCAGGCTGTGCTCTGGGCCGCTCTCTTCAACTTCGTCGCCTTCTTTATATTCAAGGATCATGGCGTAGCCAATACGATAGCAAAGACGGTGAAGACCGATTTCATCACGCTCGAGGTGATTTTCTCCGGGCTCGTTGCCGCCATTATATGGAACCTGTTCACGTGGTGGAGAGGAATTCCTTCCTCCTCATCGCATACGCTCATTGGCGGACTGGCCGGTGCGGCCATTGCACACACCGGAAGTTTCGGCGCCATTAATTCGTCGCCGGTGATACAGATCGCGAGCTTCATTTTGCTGGCTCCATTGATCGGTATGTTCATGGCGTTCATCATTTCGCTTTGGTTCATCTATTCTTTCCGTAAGGGATGGGGGCCGCGGCTGTTCTCGTTGCTGGTGATCCTGCTCATCATCGTCTTCCTTCGGTTCAGCCTGGAGTTCGATCCGGCCAAACTGAAGTCGCATTACGATACCTATTTCCTGAGGGTGCTGTTCCATGCACAGAATTTCAAATGGATACTGATGTCACTCATCCTCCTGATCATCGCGATATTCTCCCTTTATCTCAGCAATCTCAATGCTCACCGCGCGAACCAATGGTTCAAGAGGCTGCAGCTGGTCTCATCGGCCATCTTCAGCGTCGGTCATGGCGGTAACGATGCGCAAAAGGTAATGGGCGTCATCATGGCGGCATTGATCGTTCACGACCCAATTCGCTACAACCTTAGTCATATGGAATGGTGGGTGCCGCTCGCCTGTTATTCCGCCATCGCCTTCGGCACAATGAGCGGGGGATGGAAGATCGTGAAGACGATGGGAACGCGGATCACCAAGGTCACTCCCTTTGAAGGGGTCGCTGCCGAGACTGCAGGCGCTCTCACGCTGTTCATTACCGAATCGCTAAGGATACCCGTCAGCACCACCCATACCATCACAGGCGCCATTATGGGCGTAGGGGCCACTAAAAGGCTTTCGGCCGTTCGCTGGGGCGTGACGGTTAACCTCATCTGGGCCTGGATCCTCACTATTCCCGTAAGCGCGCTCATAGCGGCGGGAGTGTACTACCTGGTTCATTTTCTGCACAGCTGAACTTATTCAACCTGATTGAAAAAAAATCCAGACTTTTGCCGGGAATTTTTTCTATGGCTAAAATACTCGTAACAGGCGGCTGCGGCTACATCGGCTCTCACACCATCGTGGATCTTATCAAGAACGGTTATGACGTAATTTCCGTCGATAACAACAGTCGTTCCAACCCCGCCATCCTGGAGGGCGTGGAGAGGATCACCGGGAAGAAGGTTAAAAATTATAAGGTTGATCTCTGCAATTTCGATGACACCTTTGCGATCTTCCAGGAAAATGACAATATCGAGGGTATCATTCATTTCGCGGCCTATAAATCCGTGAATGAGTCGGTAGAGAAGCCGCTGATCTACTTCGATAATAATATCAATTCGCTGATAAACCTGCTGAAATGCGTACAGGAGTTCGATATCCCCTTCTTTGTCTTCTCCTCGTCCTGTACTGTGTATGGCAACCCGGATAATATCCTCGTAACCGAGAAGACGCCGCCGAAACCGGCCGAGTCTCCCTATGGCTATACCAAACAAATGGGGGAACAGATCATCAATGAATTCTCCAAGAGTGCGGGCACACAATGCATCTTACTGCGTTACTTCAACCCGGTAGGCGCGCATCCTTCGATACAGATCGGCGAGATGCCTATCGGACGGCCGCAGAACCTTGTGCCTGCCATCACACAGACCGCCGTCGGAAAACTGCCGAAGCTTACCGTATTCGGCGACGATTACGACACGCGCGACGGATCATGCATCCGCGACTTCATCCATGTCAGCGATATTGCACATGCACATACGCTTTCCATCCAATACCTGGAGGAGAAAAGAAATTCGGTACTCTGCGAAGTATTCAACCTGGGTACTGGAAATGGTGTCACCGTGCTGGAGGCCATACGTTCTTTCGAAAAAGTGAGTGGAGTTAAACTCAACTACGAGATAGGACCACGCCGTCCCGGCGATGTGATTGCCATCTACGCCAACAATGACCTCGCCCGCACCAAACTGGGGTGGAATCCTGAATTCTCCCTGGATGAAATGATGAGCACGGCCTGGGAATGGGAGCAGAAACTGAAGACCGATGCGACGATCTTCGGCGGACAGTCAAAGGAATTAAATTAATTTTCAATCCAAGCCCGGTTGCGCTTTCCACATCCCGGGCAATACAGGGCTGGTTGCGGCCTTTCATCCCGGTCTCCTAACTGGCTTCTTTACCTTATTTTTGTCCCTCTAATTCTATATTATGTCGTTAAAGGATATTCAGTCAACCGGAAACAAGGATACGCGAAGCGGGTTTGGCGATGGCATTGTGGAAGCTGCACGCAAAAACCCAAACATAGTGGCGCTTACCGCAGACCTGGCGGGTTCGCTGAAACTAAACCAGTTCATCAAAGAATTCCCGGAACGATTTATCCAATGCGGGATTGCAGAGGCAAACATGATCGGTATTGGAGCGGGACTGACGATTGGGGGAAAGATCCCTTTCACTACTACGTTCGCGAATTTTTCGACGGGCCGGGTGTACGACCAGATCCGCCAGTCGGTAGCCTACAGCAATAAGAATGTCAAGATATGCGCTTCGCATGCCGGCCTTACATTGGGAGAGGACGGTGCAACACACCAGATCCTGGAAGACATCGGCATGATGAAGATGCTGCCGGGTATGACGGTCATTGTTCCGTGCGATTATAACCAGACCAAGGCCGCGACATTGGCGGTTGCAGAATATGTTGGACCCGTCTACCTGCGTTTCGGTCGACCCGTCTGGCCCATCTTCACCAAGGAAGGCGACTTCACCATTGGCAAGGCACAGGTATTTTCGGAAGGAACGGATGTGAGCATCTTCGCGTGTGGCCACATGGTGTGGTATGCGATACAGGCCGGGGCTATTCTGCAGGAGAAGGGCTACAGCGTGGAGGTGATCAACATGCACACGGTGAAACCGCTCGATGAAGAGGCCGTATTGAAATCCATCCGGAAGACAAAATGCGTGGTCACCGCCGAAGAGCATAACATCATCGGTGGCCTGGGTGATGCGATCGCGCATTGCGCCGCAAAAAATTTCCCGGTACCTATCGAATATGTTGGAACGAAAGATACATTTGGGGAAAGCGGAAAGCCGTTAGACCTGTTGAAGAAGTACGGGCTGGATATACCAGACATCGTAGCAGCAGCGGAGAAGGTAATGCAGCGAAAGAAAAACGGTTAGTTAATTGTGCAGATAATGCAAAGCAGGGTCGACATTAATTGGGCCTGCTTTTTTATTTTTATAAGAATTCATTAAACAATGATGGATATTACGGTTCTTATTATTACAAAACCAGCAGCATGGCGCTAAACGCGGCAAGTGACACAGAGTTGTTATTGGCATTTCGCGATCCTACCACGAAGGAAAAGGCCTATACTGCTATCATTAAAAAATACCAGGAAAAGCTTTATTGGCATATCCGGAGAATGGTGGTGGACCATGACGATGCGAATGATGTGCTGCAGAACGTCTTCATCAGGGTATGGAAAGGGCTGGAGAATTTCAGGGAAGATAGCCAGCTATATACCTGGCTGTACCGGGTGGGCACCAACGAGTGCCTCAGCTTCCTGGAGCAACAAAAGAAGCGGGCTTCGGTAAGCCTGGACGAGGACGAAAGCGGCCTTAGCAATAAGGTGAGGGCGGACGAGCATTTCGACTTCAAAAAACTGGAATGGAAACTGCAGCTTGGAATCCAGCAACTACCTGAAAAACAAAGAATTGTATTCAATCTTCGGTATTATGATGAGATGCCATACGAGGAAATGAGCCGCGTACTGGAAACGAGCGAGGGGGCCTTAAAGGCCAGCTATCATCACGCAGTGAAAAAAATAGAGGATTATATAAAGAATCATTAAACTTTAAGCTGGAAATTTCGTCTCAGGTGCGTAGAAATGGAACAAAAGGATAACATATTAAAAGAGTTAAAAGATCTCAACAGCCTCCTAGCCGACACCACTCCTTCCACTGACTACCGGGTTCCCCGGGGTTATTTTGAAGGGCTTGCCGGGCAGGTCATGCAGAGGGTCCGGGCATTTGATGCCATCAACCCCCATGAAGAGCTGGGTCATCTTTCTCCCTTGCTGAACGGAATCTCCAGGACACTTCCCTATTCGATCCCCGATGGCTACTTTGAGCAATTGGAGATCGTCAATAGCGATTTTGAATCGAGTCAGGAAGAGTTGGAAACCCTCT
>Ga0193753_10000827_pt1 | contig 28787 bp, 25 predicted proteins | sample H1c2metaG_FD_144925 | JGI IMG/M metagenome (GOLD analysis project Ga0193753, IMG submission 144925) | Soil microbial communities from a riparian zone of the East river system, Colorado, United States - H1c2 | ecosystem: Environmental > Terrestrial > Soil > Riparian zone | place: USA: East...
ACATATAGCACGCCGTCGCCTGCATCCTTGCTGACGTAGTCTTGCGATAATAGCTTGCTTTCGATTTGCAGGCGCTGCGTTTCAGTAAGATTTGATTTCAGGTACACCTGTACCTTGATATTCTTCCTTACCTGATGCTCCAGCTCCTGTGAGTAGATAACAAGAATGCCGAAAATGCCGATGACGATCAGCGAAAGGGTGATGCTGATCAATACGCCGATGGCCGGGTATCCTCCTAGTTTCTTTTTGTGGTTCTTCGAACTCTCCATGCTGGGTCAAAGTTAGGAGAAATTCTAATATCCGCCCGAGATGTAAAAACCATATTGGAACCTGCTGAGCGATGCCCATAAAAAAAGAACCCCTCCACCAACAGGCAGAAGGGTTCTTTGTGCAGCGTGCGTCGTGCGTTCTTATCGGCCAGACCGGTAGTCCTTCAACTTTTTCAGCAATGCTGAATCATTGATCGGCGTAAGTGGTCTTACCTTTTCATTTTCTTCATTGAGCAAGTAATAGTTGTCCTTGTAAAAGAGGAACATCGTGCGTTTGTTGTCACTAAAGAACTCCATGATCTCATAAAGGTTCTTTTCGAAGATGCCATACAGAACTAGTTTGTTATCCTTGAATTGATAATGGAAGTCGAACTTACTGTTTGCCTGTGTTTCCACGATGATCGAAGGCGTGGTCGCAGTGCCCGACTTGCTGCCTCCATCTGTCGACGAGGCTACGTCTCCGCTCTTCGCGTCTTCGCTCGGATCGAATACATCGCGCACGGCCGGTGAGATGGATTCACTGTCTGTGCTTTGTGGCGCTGTAGCAAGTGGTTGCTCTTTTGCTTTAGGATGTTCTTCCGTTTTCGAAGCGGAATTTTGTTCTTCAGGGACCTTTACTTGATCCTGGGCAATCGCTTCTTCAGCGCGTTTATCTGTTGCTATTTCCTCCTTCGCTATTGCATTAGTTACTTCGGCCTTATCATCCTGATTGAAATAAAAGTAAAGGCCAGTTCCCACGAGACCGGCGACGACAACCAATACACCCAATTGGGTAAGCAGTGATGGTCCCTGTGTCGGCAGAGATGATACAGGGATGTTGTTCAGCATCTGTTTCAGTTCAGCCGTGCGCGCCTTGCGTATACCACCTATGACGTGTTGTTGAAGGCGCAATTCCTTTTTCAATGACGCATCATTATCCAAAGCCTTCTCGAACGCACGCTTGTCCTTTTCGTTCAATCTGTTGCCTAAATATTCGTCGAGCAATTCAAAGTCTCTTTCTGATGCCATATCTCTATCTAATCTAATCTAAAAAGTCCTGCTCAGAATACTGAGCTTTCACCAATTCATCTAATTTCTTTTTGCACTTGTATTTCTTGGTTTTAGCCGTATCGGTATTTGCAAATCCAAGTTTCTCTGCAATGTCCTGCATGGACATCTCCTCAAAGTAATAAAACATCAAAACCTTCTTACAGGTTTCACCCAATTGATCGATGCATTTGGCAAGGATCATTTCACGTTCTGCAGTTTCTGTATCCAACGTAACCGCGGTGTCTTTTTCCTCACTCGAGAGTCGTTTCTTGCGGTCTAGCTCCTTCCTCCACAGGTTCTGACAAATGCTGTAGATGTAGGTGCTCATTTTAGAGGTAAGTACGAGGTTGCCTGATGTTGCTTTCTGCCAGAAGACGATTAATGCATCCTGGTAGACATCGCGGGCTTCTTCTTCTGTTCCACTATTGGTGATGACCAGCTTGGTCATCATCCGGTAATATTTTTGGTACAAGTACTCAAGAGCCTTCTCGTCGCCTTTACATATGCGCTCGAATATCTCTTTTTCGTTCATGATGGAGCTCGGCCTGTATACCATGGTTTGATCCCTTAGTAACCCTCTAATTACTTTAATTTTCAGATTTTGACGTTAAAATACCCTTTAATCACGATGATTTTATCCAGGTTTGGGTTCGATAGAATGGACCCCAATAACCACGCACGATAAGATTTTTACCATCCATCCATATTTTACACCGGTAGATGCGTCCACCCTTAGGATCCAGAATGCTCCCTTCACCATAGTAATTACCTGACTTTTTCAAGTCCTTGATAATCTCCATCCCGATGACCTTTTTTCCGAATCTGGCATCATCTTCGGGGCACTCGTTACATACCGGGTCGGGGTTCTTCAGGCTTGAGATCTTGAGGATTCTCCCGTAAACAGACCCGTTTCTTTCGAATACCTCGACCTCCGCCATCACTTCGCCAGTCTCATCGTGTATTGTTGTCCACTTACCCATGACCCCGGTTTGTGCGTGGACAAATATCGTAATGAATAGCAGTGGTGTCATCAATAATTTCATGTTGTTGTTGCCGGCGTCAAGGATTGAACATGATCCTTAAGGCACTCCAAAGGCTTTTCTTTTTAGTATCATCCAATTGATCCAACCTGTCAGCCTGCAATACTGTTGTACCATCAACTGCGTGGATCTCGTAGGTGTTTCGAAAGGTTTTCAGCGCTGATCCGAAAGTAATGATGTATCGCGGTGAATACAGCTGAACATCGCGCAGATCGAATTCCTTTGCAACTATAACGTGCACGGCGGCAAGACTCATCTTGACAGCGCCCAGTATTTTTCCAAGAAGTTGGCGATCGGCATCATTAACATCGTCCCAGGGTTGAGGAATGATCACCATCACCCTAGACGGAACTGCATAAATCTCTTCTGTGTAAAGATACTCCAAAGGGCTGGTGTCGCTCATTATTCGGAAATATCGAAAATAGATTTTAGTTCTTTGGCCTCTGAGGGCTTCATTCTTCCTGCCAGAATCAGGCGAAGCTGCCGTCTTCTCAGCGCGCCTTCGTATAAAGAACGTTCTTCTTCACTTTCTGGTTCGACTTCGGGGATATCAATGGGACGGCCCAGTTGATCGACAGCAACAAAGGTAAAATAGGCGCTGTTGCTCTCAATCTTGGTGTTTGAAGGGATATCTTCAGCATCAACATCAATGCGTACTTCCATCGATGAATTGAAGGCGCGTGTAACCTTTGCACGCAGCGTTACGACATTGCCCAGCCTGATGGGATGCTTGAATGATATATTGTCTACAGATGCAGTGACGACGATCCTGTTAGAGTGCTTTTGGGCTGAGATCGCAGATACAATGTCCATCCAATGCATCAGCCTTCCGCCCATGAGGTTGTTGAGTGTGTTTGTATCGTTGGGAAGTACGAGTTCCGTCATGCTTACGACGGATTCGCGTGGGAATTTTTTCTTTCTTGACATTGCTTCTGCTAAAGATGAAAAACGACATGAAAATGCGTAAGTGCAATAATGGTCCACGAAAAATGTAAAATCAAGCTACTGACGCATTTCAAACGTTACCGTTTAACTAATAACCGTTAGTTCGTGCAAAAATCATAAAAAATACTTTGCAATCAAGTTTATCATTTCATTATTTCGGCACGCCATGACGCAAGCTGCTTGTTTGAAATGCATTTCCACTACCTTTAGCTCGAAGGCGATCATTGCTTGCGCTCCTACGTTCACTGCGATCATTTCAACTACCATCATTACGGGGTGACCCGTTCAATGTCGTATACCCCAGGCTATGTTGATTAATGCCCTGCTCAAGGAGCTGAACGCATGATCGCTGAGAAAATCAAAATTATAACCGACCATTCCCATAGATCTTTTTTTAAATGAAAGTCATGAAATTCGGTGGCTCCTCCGTAGCCACCCCTGCTCGAATAAAGGATGTCATTGAAATAGTCAAGCCTCATTTATCAGAAAAAGTTGCCGTTATCTTTTCTGCCTTTGGCGGCGTAACGGACATGCTGATCCTCATCAGCAAACTTGCACTGGAGAGCAATCAGGACTATAAAGTGAAACTTGCCGAACTGGAGAAGCGTCACCTTGAAACGGTACGCGACCTGATTAACATTCAACGTCAAAGTGGCATTCTCGCACAGGTGAAGTTCATGATGAATGAACTGGAGGATGTTCTGCACGGTGTATTCCTTGTGAAAGAGCGAACACCCCGTACCCTTGATTATGTCATGAGCTTTGGAGAACGACTTTCAGCATACATCATCGCAGAGACGTTCAAGGATCAGGGACACCGTGTGGCGTTCCTGGATGCGCGTAACGTAATCAGGACCGATAGTCACTTCGGTTATGCCAAGGTAGACTTCCCCACAACTCAAAAGCTGATCCTTGACCACTTTAAGGCACATGCTGAGGTGCAGATCATTACCGGGTTTGTCGCGACATCTGAAAGCGGTGAGACGACGACCCTGGGACGAAGCGGTTCCGATTACACGGCGGCGATTTTCGCAGGAGCATTGGGCGCAAGCGACCTGGAGATATGGACGGACGTAGACGGTATGATGACAGCGGATCCGCGAAAGGTGAAGAAGGCTTTCACCGTTCCTGAGATGAGCTATGAAGAGGCTATGGAGCTTTCGCACTTCGGCGCGAAGGTGATCTTCCCGGCGACCATGCAGCCGGCCATGATCAACCATATTCCGATCTGGATCAAAAACACGTTCAACCCTGCATTCAAAGGCACGGTTATTCATGCGCATAGTGGTAACGGTAAGATCATCAAGGGCATTTCTTCGATGAACGCGGTGAGCCTGCTGAGCTTGCAGGGCAGTGGTCTGCTAGGCGTGGTCGGTGCGTCAATGCGACTGTTCGCAACGCTGGCCAGGGAAAACGTGAACGTCATCCTGATCAGTCAGGCATCGTCGGAGCATTCGATTTGCTTTGCCGTCGAACACGTTTATGCTGCGGGAGCCAAAGCAGCTATCGAAAAGGAATTTCAATACGAAATCCGCAATGAGGAAATAGACCAAGTGCAGATCGAACACGACCTGAGCATCGTTGCAGTTGTCGGCGACGGCATGAAGCACAGCCCGGGTACCAGTGGAAGGATGTTTAGTGCATTGGGCAAGAACGGCGTGAATGTTATGGCGATAGCACAGGGATCTTCAGAGCGGAACATTTCTGCGGTGATCCCGCAGATCGACGTGGGCAAGGCACTTAACGCTTTGCATGAAGCGTTCTTCTTATCTGACAGGAAGCTGCTGCACGTATTCCTCGTGGGTACAGGACTTATCGGCAAGGCTTTGCTTGCCATGGTCAAAGAACAATTCGGTAAGCTTGCCAAGGACAACCTGCTCGAAGTGAATGTCGTGGCTATTGCCAACAGCCGGAAGATGCTTTTCCGCGAGGAGGGGCTGGCATTGAACAGTTGCATAGACCAATTGAATGCCGGCGGAGAAGAGATGCATATGGAGCTCTTTTTTGAGAATATGTTCAACATGAACCTGTCAAACAGCATATTTGTGGATTGTACATCCAGCCCAGAGGTTACTTCATATTATGAACGCATCCTGTCAGCGAATATTTCGATCGTAACCCCGAACAAGAAAGCCAACTCGGCATCCATGGAATCTTATAACCACCTGAAGGCAACAGCTTTTAAGCGCGGCGCAAAATTCCTGTACGAAACTAATGTTGGGGCTGGTCTTCCCGTCATCAACACAATGAACGACCTGTTGCTGAGCGGTGACAGCGTGTTGCGCATTGAAGCTGTTTTGAGTGGCACCCTGAACTTCATCTTCAGCTCATTTGAGGCAGGTAGAAAATTCAGCGAAGTAGTGAAGGAAGCCAAGGCGAAAGGTTATACAGAACCTGATCCCCGTGACGATCTCAACGGTATGGATGTAGCACGAAAGATCCTTATCCTGTCGCGTGAGGCTGGGCTGTCCATGGAGCTGCAGGATATCAAGGTTGAAAATCTCGTTCCCGAATCGTGTCGTGGCGAGATGAGCGTTGATCAATTCTTCAGCTGCATTGAGAAATACGACGACGAGTTTGAAAAGCTGAGAAAAACTGCCGCGGACAGAAATGAAAAACTGCGATACATGGCGGTGCTGGAAAACGGCATGGTGAGCATCCAGCTTGGATCAGTTGATCAGAAGCATCCATTTTATTCTTTGTCCGGTAGCGATAATATTATATTGATGACAACGGCGCGATACCATGACCGGCCTATGGTGATCCGCGGTCCTGGCGCGGGCGCAGATGTAACTGCTGCTGGTGTATTTGCGGACATCATTCGGATAGGCCACTACACAAAATGATAAGTTGAGTATGAGATCAATAAAGGCGCTGGCTCCGGCAACAGTCGCAAACGTATCGTGCGGATTTGACATCTTCGGTTTTGCCGTAGAGGCGCCGGCCGATGAAGTTATCATGACGCTGCGCAATGAGCCGGGTGTGGTGATCACGCAGATCACCGGCGACGATGGAAGATTGCCGCTTGAGGCAAACCGAAACACGTCCGGCGTGGCTGTTGAGGCATTCTTGCGCGCACTGGACAGCGAGATCGGTGTAGAGATCATCTTGCATAAAAAGCTTCCTTTGGGGAGCGGCATGGGTTCCAGCGCGGCCAGTTCGGTTGCCGCCCTTGTTGCTGTCAACCATCTTTGCGATAATCCTTTCACCCGCGAACAGCTCCTTCCTTTTGCCATGGAGGCGGAGCGTATAGCCTGTGGATCTGCGCATGCCGATAACGTTGCGCCTTCCCTGCTGGGTGGTTTTGTGCTGATACGCGGATACGATCCGCTCGACGTAGCCAAGATCCCCACGCCGGCGAACCTGTATTGCACGTTAGTGCATCCCCATTTGGAATTGAAAACGGAAGACTCAAGAAGAGTACTCAAGGCGTCAATCCCCATGAAGGATGCTATCACGCAATGGGGAAACATTGCCGGCCTGGTGGTCGGCCTGATGAAGCCCGACTACGGACTCATCATGAGATCATTGAGTGACGTTGTGGCGGAACCGATCCGATCGGTGCTTATACCAGGATTTACCGCCATCAAAAAAGATGCGTTAAAAAGTGGCGCTTTGGGTTGTGGAATATCCGGCTCGGGTCCCACGATCTTTGCCTTAAGTACCGAATATGCTATTGCGGAAAATGTGGGCAAAGCCGTGCAACAACAATTCACCAACCTGAAGTTGAAGAGCGATGTCTTTGTTTCGAGGATCAACAACGCAGGAGCAAGAATAATTGAGGTGTAACTACAGATGAGGTTCTACAGCACAAACAATCCCGAACACAAGGTTGATCTGAGCGAGGCAGTGGTCAGAGGACTTGCGCCGGATAACGGACTATACATGCCCGAGCGTATTCCGGTGTTACCTTCTTCATTTTTCAATTCTATTGAGAAGCTTTCATTTAAGGAGATCAGCCTCGCGGTTGCACGGAATATTTTAGGTACGTCGATCCCTGAAGACGAATTGAACCGCATGGTCGACCATACAATTCAGTTTGATGCACCTGTTATCGGGATCGAGGATGATATTTTCGCGCTTGAGCTCTTCCACGGTCCGACGCTGGCATTTAAAGATTTTGGAGCAAGGTTCATGTCGCAGCTGCTTGGTTATTTTGCACGTCAGCAGCATCAACAAATCGTCATCCTGGTGGCTACGTCTGGAGATACCGGAAGCGCTGTTGCGAACGGCTTTCTCGGCGTGGCAGGTACGCGGGTCGTTGTATTGTATCCATCCGGAAAGGTAAGCGAGATCCAGGAAAAGCAATTCACAACACTGGGAGAGAACATCACCGCCATCGAGATTGACGGAACTTTCGATGATTGCCAACGTCTGGTCAAGGAAAGCTTTCTTGACGCTGATCTGCGAAAAAAACATTTCCTCACCTCGGCGAACTCAATCAACATAGCGCGACTCATCCCGCAGTCCTTTTATTACTTCCATGCGTATGCACAGGTTAAGCACAGAAACAAGCCAGTGGTGTTTTGTGTGCCCAGCGGAAATTTCGGCAATATCACGGGTGGTCTATTTGCCAACCGAATGGGACTCCCGGTTCACCGGTTTATCGCTGCGACCAATAGCAACGACGTTGTACCTGAGTATCTGCGAACGCACGTTTTCAAACCCCGTGCTTCCGAGCAAACGATCAGCAATGCAATGGACGTCGGCAACCCCAGTAATATTGTGCGCATGCTTGATCTTTTTAAAGGCAACGTTGAAGCCATGGCCGCTGAGATCGAAAGTTATGCTTTCAGCGATGCGCAGACGAAGGAGGCCATGATAAAAGTCTACACAAAAAAGGGATATATGCTTGATCCGCATGGCGCTGTCGGCTATCTGGGACTTACACGCTACATGGAGCGATCATCCGGTTCGCTCACCGGGGTCTTTTTGGAAACCGCACATCCCGCTAAGTTCAAGGAGACGGTTGAGGAAATCCTCGAGACCCAAGTCGACATTCCTCCTGCGCTTCAAAAATTCATGCTGAGGGAAAAGACTACCATAAAAGCAGGAAGCGATTTTGGTGACTTTAAAGCCTACCTCCTGAACAGGTTTTAAACTACTTTTTCCATCCGTCCGCCCCCAAAAGAGGCACAAAGGCAAAGGTGGACAGCTCTTCTTTGATCAGGTCGCCATTTTTCTTCCTGATGCGCACCATGGTTTGTTTTTCCCTGTTTCCGACTGGAATGATGAGAATGCCGTCTTCCGCCAATTGGTCGGTCAATGCTGCAGGGACGACCGGCGCACCGGCGGTCACGATGATCTTGTTGTATGGGGCTTTGACCGCCAGGCCTTTAGAGCCATCGCCATAAAAGAAATAGGGCTTGTACCCCAGCTTAGGCAGGAAGTCGCGCGTCGTTTCAAATAGCTTTCGGTTGTATTCGATGGTATATACCTTGGCTCCCATTTCGATCAGCACACAGGCCTGGTACCCGGAACCTGTTCCAATTTCCAGAACCTTGTCACCTGGTTTTATCTCGAGCTTCTCGGTTTGGAAAGCGACGGTGTACGGTTGAGATATCGTTTGGCCTTCACCAATGGGAAAAGCCTTGTCCTGGTAGGCATGATCGAGCAATGCATTTTCAAAAAAAACATGTCTCGGAACCTTATTTATTGCTGCCAAAACAGCCTCATTTTTGATCCCTTTTTCAGCCAGTTTTTTGACCAATTTCTGACGTTGACCGCGCAGCTTGTAACTATCTTCGAACATGGTGGAATTCAAGTGGAAAATTTGTGGAGTAATTGTGGACAACCTTTCAAAATGCTCAGATACAGTAAGTTATAAATTTTACAAGAACGCTGAATGATGCACATTTGTCATACCTTTTTTTTCAGTGATCGGCAAAAAAGCCATTTTTTCAGGCTTTACAAAGTTTCAGAAATTCTTTAGGAAAAGTCGAACTTATGCCCTTACTTTAAAGTTCTCTCCACACAGTGAAAAGCTTTTTTGCCATAGCGTTCATTTGTGTTTTATCTGCACCTTACAGTAGTTGTGACTAACATCATAAACTACTGTACGGGCAGAATAAAAAGATCAAAATCCTATCAAAACAAAGGGTGCCCAGTAGTAAGGTGACCTGTACTTTTCCGTTTTCATCAAGTCCAATTTTGCTTTCCTCAGGTCCTGGTTATAATACCTGTTCTTATCCTCCAGCATATACCGGTAGAAACTTTTCATGAGGATCGCCGTCGACTCGTCGGCCACGCTCCAAAAAGAAACCATGACATTCCGCGCCCCGGCATACACCAGCGAGCGCGATAAACCAATCACACCTTCACCTTTGCTGATCTTTCCAAGTCCCGTCTGGCAAGCCGATAGCGTTACGAGATCAGCATTCAACTCAAGATTGTATATTTCCCCCGTGAAAAGACTTCCATCTTCCGATGCAGTGCTGGATTGCAAGAATATCCTGGACAGCTCGGGGCTTCTCTCATCGACAATGCCGTGCGTCGCGAAGTGGAGGTAGCTGTAATTTTTTAAAGTACCCGACTTGGCTAGCTTTTCATCGGCGTCCTTACGCGTAAACACAGCGTGGCGCAGTTTCTTGGTCTCGAAGAGTTGTGAAATGTCATTTACCTCCGATTCCGTTCCTGGCAACTCCTGCAATTGATTCACTGGATTGAAAACAACTGGCGCACATAGGAAGATTGAAAGTTCCTCAGCAGGTTCATTTAATGTCTTTTGTAAGATCAACGACGCCGAAAACTCATACCGTATGCTGTACACTTTGAGCAGGTATGGAATGTCTTTATCATTTTCACCATCCCTTAACGTCCGACTGAATAGTGTTTCAAATGGAATAATGCTTAGCCTTCCCGTTGGGATGATCACTAAGTCAGTAATGGAAGCAGAAAGATGCCTGGGCACAAGGTCCCGTGACAATGATGTTGCAGCGCGCTGGTAGGCCTCAGGAGCGTTGAAGTACAAACCGTTTCTCAACCCCGTAACATTCTTGTCCAGATCGGGTGATAACAACTTGTTCGAAACAGTATAATGTTCCCGGGTAATAATGAAGGTGTAAAGTTCCTCATGCTTATCGTCGATGAAATAACTGATGATGGCTGTATGGTCATCCAATCGTTGTTGAAGTTCACTGATGGATGGCGATGTTGCATTGTATTTCAAATTGTAATACTGCGGAAACTCGCGTTCCAGTTTCCTCGTGAAGGTTTCGTAGCTTCTGTTCAGCGTGAAGATCTGTTCGCGAAGTGATTGCTCTTCCTGATCGCTCGGTTTCTCAGCGAGCTGCTGCGTCGCCAATGCAATCGATGCCTTTAGTTTTTTTTCTTCCTCCAGCAAAGTATCTGGAATTCGGGCGAACGATTTAGCATTGGCGTCTGATATGGCTTCGAGGAGAACAGCGGACTTGCTTTTTTCCGCAAAGTAGAAACTCTGCTTGTACCACTGTTTCTTATGCAGGGCTACGTCAGCCGTTTCAAACGCCAGCCTCACACCACTGGCATAAACTTCATTGGCTATGACCCCTAGCGAGATCTTATCGCTTTCGTTGTTGATGCGTTGCCGAAGTCTGTCAATAAGCGTGTCGCACACCTGAAGGGTGGCGATGCCGCGTTGCAGATCGGAAATTCTGATGGACTTACTAAAGTAAGTTGCCTCCATCGCCTGCGCTTTGTATAAAAGTGAATTCAACAGGATCCTGCCATTATAAAACTCATGCAACGCCGGATTTTGAGTAACCGAAGTGGCATTGAAATTCCTCACATTGGCGATCAAAGCCTTTTGATAATAGTCGAGGGACTCGGCGAACTTCCCAGCGGCGAGACTGGCGTTGCCCAGCGCGTTGTAGACGGTTGCAACGTCAGGATGCTTGCTCCCATAGCTTTGCAAATATGTGCTCAACGCGCGCTGGTAATAACCATCGGCAGCCTTCGTGTCATGGATCTTGGAATACGTCTCGCCGAGGCTGAAGAGCAGGAACGCCTTTGTCGGATGTGCCTGCGGATATATCTTTTCCCATATCTTCAGCGCCGATTCAAAATTATTGATGGCGTCGCCAAACAATTCGAGCTGCACATACATGAATCCTATATTGGTAGACGCAATGGCGATCTTGGGATGATCCTTTCCATGCAGTTGCTGGTAGATCTTCAACGCCATTTCATAGTATTCGAGCGCTTTGTCATGATCGGTCTGGCTGTAGACGAGTCCCAGATCGTTATATGACGCAGCGATCCATTCGTCATTGGCCTTCAACAATTTTTGGCGTATGGCGAGCGAGTGGTTTAACTGTTCTTCGGCCTGGGCATACTTTCCTGTGGCTCTGTAAAGATTGCCCAGATAAGACAATGCTTGCGCTGCTTCGAGGGTGTTCTCCTTCTTTTCTTTTTCCAGGAGTTGCATGACGACCTGAAGCACGTCAAGCGATTGATCGTAAAGCCCCTGATGGAGGAACAGTGAGCCGTAGTTCATTTGAACGATCGCCTGTAAATACAGTGATGTCGCGCGCGGCGAAATATCTTTTAAAAGCACTTCGGCGTCTGAGAACTTGCCCGCCCTGATCAGCGCATCAACTTTCTTTGCCTGAAGCAACAACTTCTCATCATCATTGATTTTATTCGTGAGGCGATTGTCTATCCATTGGATCGCGCGTTCATATTGTGAATTCTCGATGAGCGAGTCTGCCACATTAAAACGCTGTGCTGCGCTTTGATGAGCGATGATCACGAGTATCGGTATCAGCCAAGGTTTCATTTCAGAACCGGTAGCAATAGGTGAACGACGACACGAATTCACGGCTGAGGCCATCAGGGTTCCATTCCCGCTGCACGAGCTTGTGTCCGACCAGCAATTTAATTCCGGAGCGAACATTGAAGTTGTAGCCAGTTGTTACAATGGCCGATAATGCCATGCCCACCGTACCTTCATGCTCGATGCGCTCGCCGCGGTTGTCCGTGATCACATCGTGATTTAACCTGAAGATCGGCAGCGCTCCCAGGGAGAAGTTCCATTGTGAAAAACGGAAGTTGCGTTCAATCCGCAGCATCACATCCGTACCCCGCTGCAACTCCTTTGCGCGAGCGTACTGTTCAACGTAGGTGATGTCTTCAGGTCCACCTTCCCAGGCCGACCAAAGGAACTGGTTGTTGTTCTTGTTGAATGGATGCTGGATGCCGGTTGCAAACAGCCAGTTGCGTGTGATGAGTGAAATGCCGGTTATAAAGTCGTAGGTTCCCAGGCTGGTCTGATAATACATGGGTAGGGGATACCCATCCCTGTCCTTATCAGACCGATTGGTCGGCAGTTTGCCGCCCACGGTAAGGTTAATATCAAATCTTGGACGGCTGACGATGTTGCGCGTAAAACAAAATGAAATGTCGCCTAGCCCGGACGTATTGCCGAGCCGTCCCGATACTGCCTGATAGGGAAGCTTAACCTGAAACGATGTCTTGCTGTTCAGGCTGAAGTTGAGATCGGCCGTCGCAACGTAGATCACCGGGGTAAGATTTGTAGTTCCCCGGTAGAAGCTTAGTTCCATCGAGCGGAGGCGAAGCTTGATCTTCTTGTTGAATGGCTGGTCCGGTTTCATCGCACCCATCGTGCAGAAGCCCGCGTCGCTGCAACCTTGCGCATAGGCGAACGAACCCGGCATTGTGGCCAGTACCACGGCGAGCATGATGAAACATAGCTTTGAAAGTGGGAGGGGCATCTTCGGTGAGCTAACTGACGAAGGTATATTAAAATAAAAACCCGGAGGCGAAGACGTCCGGGTTTTTTATTTGAATTCCTGGGTGATCAGCTCACATACCAAGCGACTGATTTTCTATTGATGAGAGTTCCAACACTTTTTCATATTCTGCCGCAGACAGGTCGTTGTAGAAATAGTGAACCGGATCCACCTGACTTCCGTTGATGAGCACTTCATAATGTAAGTGAGGTGCTGTGGAAAGTCCGGTATTGCCGACATAGCCGATCAAGTCACCCCGTTTTACGCTTTGTCCAGCCCGGACTGCGAAAGCGTGCATGTGGGCATATCTCGTTCTGTATCCGAAACCGTGATTGATTTCTATACTCTTTCCGTATCCACTAAACTTTACGCTAGCTTCTGCAATCGTTCCATCGGCGGTAGCATAGATCGGCGTTCCGATTGATGCGGCGAAGTCAATACCGCTGTGCATCTTCTTAACTTTATAGATAGGATGGGTTCTCCATCCGAAGCCTGAGGCGAGGGCAACAAGGTTTTTATTGGAGATCGGCTGGATGGCGGGAATAGAGGCGTATTGCTTCTCTTTCTTTTCTGCAAGCACCACAACTTCATCTTGAGATTTAGTTTCGATGTACAGCTTCCTGCGCAACAGGTCAACCTTTTCGTGAAGGGCCAGGACCAACTCCTCGTGAGAAAAATCTTTTTCCTTAATGTCAGTGTAACGATCCACACCACCTACACCGGCGTGGCGAACTGATTTATCTATTGGTTCTGCGCCAAGCACGACGCGATAGATATTGTCATCGCGATGCTCAACATTATCAAGAATTGTACTGAGTTTCTGGACGTCCTTGGTGAGCTTGGTGTAGTAAAATTCCAATTCCTTTACTTCGTTCTTGAGCATGAGCTCCTTAGGCGATTCGAAGTACGAGCTGTAGACGATGAGCAATCCCACAGCCATGGCGACGGTCATCGACATGATGCCCAGGGCATTCAGGACAACGTCGCTGGTCCTCGTCTTAACCCGCTCATACTTACACGTTTCCGTGTCGTAATAGTATTTAATACGTGCCATAGTCTTTCAATATAGTCAATGAGGCCTAAATGCCTTCATTATCTCTTCATTACATTCGATAAAAGGCCCTTCCAGCAGGTCAATGCAATAAGGAATAGCCGGAAATACTGCGTCCAGACATTGGCGGATAGCCCTGGGTTTGCCTGGTAAATTTACTATTAATGTTTGGTTCCTTATGCCGGCTGTTTGCCTCGAAAGAATGGCGGTTGGCACGTATGTAAGACTTTTAGCTCTCATGAGCTCCCCAAAACCGGGCATAAGCTTGTTGCAGACGGCTTCAGTCGCTTCAGGCGTCACGTCGCGCAGGGCAGGACCAGTCCCGCCAGATGTAATAATCAGGCAGCATTTCTTCAAATCGGCCATTTCGATCATGGTTTTTTCAATTTGGTCTTGCTCGTCGGGGATTATGGCATATTCCTGGTGCCAGGGGCCTTTGATATAGGCGTTCAGTGTCTCGACGATGGCCTTCCCTGGAACGTCCTCGTAAATGCCTTTACTGGCCCGGTCTGATACATTGATGATGCCGATGCGAATGATCTGCTGATTGCTCATGAGGTTGTGCGTGTAGCCTGGTGCGTTGTTTCACCGCAAAGACGCAAGGGTTCGCAAGGTACCGCAAAGATCTTTGCGGTACTTTGCGGCTCTTAGCGCCTTTGCGGTTTATGTATTTTTGCGGCCTTTTTTGAAGACCTGTCTGCCTTTGTTGATTCCTCTGCGGATCTCTTTTTGTTCGCTTTCTGGAAGCGACATCACTTCCATGCACGCTTCGGAGCAGCATTGTTGATAACGGGCAGCGCAGTCCTTGCATTGAATAAAAAGCAAATGACATCCATCGTTGCGGCAGTTGGTATGATCGTCACATGGCTGGCCACATTGGTGGCAAACTGCGATGATATCATCTGAGATCCGTTCACCAAGTCGTTCATCGAACACAAAGTTCTTTCCAATGAATTTGTTCTCTATTCCAGATTCCTTTACCTGTCGTGAATATTCGATGATCCCTCCGTCAAGCTGAAATACATTTTTGAAACCCTGGTGCTTCATCCAGGCGCTGGCCTTTTCGCACCGGATGCCGCCCGTACAGTACATAAGCAACTTCTTGTCACGGTGATCCTTCATCAGTTCTTCAACGGCGCTGAGCTCTTCACGGAAGGTATCCACATCCGGACATACAGCGTTCTGAAAGCGACCCACTTCACTTTCGTAATGATTGCGCATATCAACGATCAGCGTATCGGGATCGTCGGCCAGCTTGTTAAAGGCCTGTGCATCCACGTGCGTGCCGGTGTTGCGCATGTCGAAAGCGTTATCTTCCAGTCCATCGGCCACGATCTTTTTCCGGACGAGGATCTTGAGCTTGAAAAACGATTTTCCGTTATCCTGTATCGCGGTATTTAATCGCACCCCTTCCAGAAAGGGAATGCCGTATAAATACGTCCTGAAATTCACCAGTTCCTTTTCAGGAACACTCACCTGGGCGTTAATGCCTTCGTGAGCAACGTATATTCTACCCAGTATACCGAGGACCTCAAGGTTAGCGTAGAGGCCGTCGCGAAACGATTGCGTATCTGATATGATGTGGTATCTATAAAAGGATATGGTGACCCTCTTTTCTGATTCACTGCGCATTTGCGCCTTGAGCGTGCGCCCATTGATGCGATTATACAAAGCCATGATTCGATTAATTGCAGGTTAATCGTTGCAAAGTTAATATTCTCAGAGAAAAAACAGAAAGCAGATGTCTGCTAGTTCTTGGGTTGGAGTTGGCCGCGAAGCAGTAAGTTGTACTCTTCGCATGTAAGCCAACCGTGTTCATTGCAATAGCTGCATGTTTTGTACTCGGGACCAAATGCGCCACGCTTGATGATCACATGATCCCCTTTGCATACCGGGCACGTTACCTTTCCTGCAGGTCCGCAATCAATATCATAATTTGTCGAAAGGACCTCTTCAGCCTTCACCAACGCAGTTGATTTTTCTTTGACGAATTCGGCCTCAGATTTTTTTAACCACTGCACTGCTTCTGCAGAGTATTGTCCATTGGTTCCTTTCAACTGAATGTACTTGTTCAGCCAGTCAATGCTCTGCTTATACCGTTGCAGGTGATAGGAATTCTTTCCGAAAAAAAAGGTCAGGTCTGACGGAACACTTTTTACGTTTGCAAGAACGTATTGGAACTTTTGATCTGCCTCAGCATATTTCCCATTGTCCATCAGGACCACGCCGGAATCCAACTCCCGTAACAGCGCGGTTTTCCTAATCTGCTCCTTTTGAATGAGGTATTCGTCTACCTTGTCTTGTTGCGCAAGGCCGGTGACGCAAACGCTAGCGAAGAGGATCAATGTCAGGAGGTATCGCATCATTCAGTAAATCGTTCTTTATTTATATCAAGCCACTCAAGCGCCGCGCCGTGAAAGATGTCCCGCTTTACGTGGTCTTCAAGATTCATTTTTTCGATAAAATTTCCAATCTCTAAGTCGCCCAGCGGAAATGGATAATCAGAACCCAACGTGATCCGTTTTGATCCCTGCAACTTGAGAACATATTCCAGCATCAGTTCGTCGTGTGTGACACTATCAACCCAGAATTTGCCTAAGTAATTTCTAGGACCTACACGGTTGTCGATGGCGACAAGGTCCGGCCGGCAATCAAACCCATGCGCAATTCTGCCGATTGATGAGAGAAATGAGCCACCGGCGTGTGCAAAATTAACCCTGAGCCGCGGTAATCTTTCAAATATCCCACCAAAGATCATCGAACAGACAGCTCTTGATGTCTCTGCTGGCATGCCCACAAGCCATGGCAACCAGTAACGCTGCATATGTTTTTGGCCCATCATATTCCATGGATGAACCAACAACGCCATTCCAAGTTTTTCACAGGCATCGAAAATGGGAAAGAAACGTTCCTCATTGAGGTTCAGGTCATTGATGTTTGAACCGATCTGGATGCCGTGCAATCCTATTTGTTTACACCTTTCCAGTTCCTGTATCGCCAGCTCGCTGTCCTGCATGGGGACCGTTCCCAGCCCTAAGTAGTTCTTTGGATATTTGACGACAAGCTCTGCAAGGTGATCATTGAGGAACATGGAGATATCAAGACAGTCGTAAGGCTTGGCCCAGTAAGAGAACATGACAGGAACAGTGCAAACAACCTGCACCTGGACGTGGTACTTCTCGTACTCCTTAATCCTCAGATCGGGATTCCATGAATTCTCCTTGATTTCACGGAAGAACTGGTTGCCTCTCATCATTTTCGCAAACCCACGCTTATGATGCTGGATATAGATAAAGTCACCATATCCGTACTTTTCACTCCAATTGGGAAGCTTACGGGGAAGGATATGTGTGTGGGAGTCGATCTTGAGCATCGGTTGCAGAACAATCTTCCAATATCAAGATTTTTGCGATTCGTTCGATTCCGATGGCCTGGAACGTTCATGACAAACGCAGGTGGTTGTCCAATCTTTGGAAATTTATCAAAGACATTTTCTCAAATCGGGCCGTTTTCTGAATAACGTTCGCATTCCATGCGTCGTTCTTCAAATACTTTTGACGATCATAATGGCCCTTTTTGCACCTTTCAGTAGGGTTTTATTGCACCAATCTCCATAAACAAGGACATGGGATAGGGCCGGTGGCATCAATTTCTCTTTAACAGGGAAAACAAAAACACCATGAACCTATTACTTATCACGATTTGCTTCTTCCTCGCTTACGGAGTCTTTGCGTTGATCGCTTTCAAGGTCGTCAAAGTATTGTTCCCCGATAACGAAGAAAATGGCAAGCCTTGGAGAGTTAAGTCTCCCGAAGCTTAGGCCTTTGACAATCCGGATCCCTGTTTGTGCCTTCACAACAGGGATTTCTTTTTATCCAAAGCTTCAACAGCCTGTAGAATATTCTCCCTCGTAAGAGTTCCATTGATCCTCTTCAACGATGAGCTTAATTTATTTATAGTGAGAATGTTACGAAAATGGGTTCCTTTTTGGCACTGTTATTCATATTAAGTTTGCCGAAGAAGGAGTTGTTAGTCTAAATTAGTGGAATATGAATGCTGCAGTAAAGACCAAGCATCGCGCCAATCAGGCGGGTATAAACGCGATAAAGTCCAGCGTTGACCATGTTGACTCAGCCCTTCAAGACCAGCTCGTTAAGATTCGTAAGGAGCTGCTCGATCTATTAAAAATCCTCAAAGCATTATAGTACAAGTTTGATTTGCACTTCATGAAGATCTTGAAGTGACCGCAAGGGTGGCGTAACATCCACCGTGTTGTTAAACATATTTATGAGATCGTGAATGACTATCTCTCATTCGCTATTTCATTGGTCACTTCAATATTGAGCCGTCATCACCGCCTTGGTGACGGCTCTTTTTTTTTATTCAAAAATAATCGTAAACATAAAATACAAGAAGATTGAAAGGATCAGTACAGCATACATGATCAGGTCCACCCTCACATACGGTTTATACTGACGGTAAAGTTCTCTTAATCTTCTGAACATAGTAGCGCGATATATTCGTTAAATTGGGGTCGAATCTCGCGTCAAAGGTAACTATTTACATTTTTATACGTCTTTATGCCTGCGGCTCAGTCATAATCCAAGTTTTTTTCCCTGTCAGATAGGGGTGATGTTCTGGTTGATTGTCTGGATAGAAAGAAACCCCCAAATGAATGATCAACAAATTACTACTGATAACCTTTCTGCTTTCAAGCCTTATCGCCGGTGCACAAGACAAAGTAACACTCAACGGCTATGTGAAAGATGCCTCCAATGGCGAAGAACTGATCGGTGTTTCAGTGTACCTGCCCTTGCTTAAAGCGGGAACGGTAACGAATGCATATGGCTTTTATTCACTTACGTTACCTCCCGGCACATACGAAGTGCAATACAGCTACGTAGGCTACTCATTCCAAACAATAACGGTAACGCTGGATAAAAACGTAGCCAGCAACATTGAGATGATAGATGAGGCAAAACTCATCGATGAGGTTGTTATTTCCGACAAACCGATTGATGAGAACGTTGTTTCCTTGCAAATGAGCAAGAATACGCTTGATATGAATCGTGTCCGCAAGCTGCCGGCATTATTCGGCGAGGTCGATATCATCAAGAATATTCAGATGCTTCCAGGTGTTATCACTGAGGGTGAAGGGACATCAAGCTTCTATGTGCGCGGAGGAAGCGCCGACCAGAATCTGATACTCATCGATGAAGCGCCGATATACGATCCTTCTCACTTGTTCGGGCTTTTCTCCGTGTTTAATGCCGACGTCATTAAGGATTCTGAGTTATATAAAGGGGGTATCCCTGCACGGTACGGTGGACGTCTTTCATCCATACTTGACGTAAGAACCAAAGATGGCAACAACAAAGCGGTGAAGGTAAGTGGAGGTATTGGGTCGATGGCAAGCAGGATCATGGTTGAAGGACCTATAGTGAAGGATAAAAGCTCTTTTATTATTTCGGCCCGAAGGTCATACGTTGATCTGTTTCTCAAGGCGGCGAACCAGGACAACCTTGTGAATTTTTATGACATCAATGCCAAGGTGAATTGGAAGGGAAACAATAACAACAGGTTTTTCGCTGCGTTTTATGGTGGCCGCGATGTTTTCAAGTTTGGCAATGACTTTGGCTTTGCCTGGGGCAACAAGACGGCAACATTTCGATGGAACCACCTCTTCAACGACCGGCTTTTCTCCAACGCCTCTGTGATCGCCAGCAATTTTGACTACAAGCTCGAATTGAAGGATCCTGTCCAGGGATTTAACTGGACATCCAATCTGCAGGAGTTAAGCGTTAAATACGACCTAACCTACTTTATCAATACGAACAATGAGCTGTCATTCGGTTATCATCTCACCGGGCGGCGCTTTTCTCCCGGCAAGATCTCTCCTAATACGGATGGGTCAATCTTCGAGCAGGTTGAGCTTCAGCATATGTACGCCCTTGACCATGCTTTCTATGTTAGCAATCAGCAACGTCTTTCCGAAAAGCTCACGCTTGATTATGGTGTACGGTTGTCAATTTTTCAAAACGTAGGAACAAGTGACGTTTATAGTTACGATAACCCGACGGATCACACAAACATTATCCGGACAGACACGACACACTACGGTGCCTGGGAAAACATCAAGACCTATGTAAATCTGGAACCTCGTATTGGATTGCGCTATATCGTGGCCGAAGGACAGTCCATCAAGCTTTCCTACAATCGCATGGTTCAAAACACACACCAGATTGCCGCGGGCACGGTACCCGTTCCTTTTTATACGTGGAATCCCAGCGGATATTATTTAAAGCCTCAGCTGGCTGATCAGGTTGCAGGAGGCTATTTCAGGAATTTCAAGGACAACATGTATGAGTTTTCCGCGGAAGCGTATTACAAGAACATCAGCAACGTAACAGACTTTGCTGACAACGCTGACATCTTTTTTAACGAGGACTTATCAACAGAATTTCGTCAAGGCAAAGCATGGGCGTATGGACTGGAACTGATGATGGTGAAAAAGGAAGGGAAGCTAACAGGATCAGCTGGCTATACTTGGTCAAAGGCGATGCGAAAGGTCAAGGGAGTTAACCTTGATCGCGAGTTTGCTGCAAACTACGACCGTCGCCACGTGTTCAACATCCAAGCCGCTTACGATTTGAGCGCGCGTTGGACCTTCGGCGCGAACTTTACGTACAGCACGGGCCGCCCTACGACATTGCCAACAGGCAAGTATGAATATCAGAACTATAATCCCGACGTGATCTCCGAACGGAATGGCTACAGGCTGCCCGCGTTTCACCGCCTTGATCTCTCGGCTACGCTCAATCCTAAGAAGAATGCAGGACGCAAATGGCAGGGACAGTGGGTCTTTTCGGTTTACAATGTCTATAACAGGGCCAACCCATTCACGATTTATACCAGGACCACAAAGAATGATGATGGCGATGTGATCGGCGATGGCAGGACAAAAGAAGCCCGAATGATATACCTGTTCCCCATCCTGCCGTCAGTTACTTACAACTTTAAGTTTTAATTCCATGAAAAATATAATCATCGCGATCTTACTGGCTGTTGTGCTTTGCTCATGTGAGAAGACCGTGGTCCTTGATTTGAATCAGTCTACGCCGCGCGTCATTATTGACGGACTTGTTACCAATCGCCCTGGTCATCAGTACGTTAAAGTATCACGTTCCGTCGGTTTTTATGAATCAGGTACTAGCAACGTAATGAATGCCAGCGTGACGGTGAGTGACGATAGCGGCAATGAATATATTTTCGTCCATAATCCCGGCAACAAAGGCGATTCAACCGGATACTATCTTCCCGCAGAACCATTTAGTGGTGTCGTCGGCAGAACCTACAAGCTTAGCGTTCTTATTGATGAACAGCAATATGAGGCAACGGATATCCTACAGCCAGTGACAACCATTGATTCGCTGGGATGGCGCATTAACGACGATGAGCAAGATGATCCTAAGGATGAAGGTAAGTTCTATGAAGTGCTGTTGTTCGCCAACGAACCACAGGCAACAACGGATTATTACTTGTTCAAGTTCTATCGCAATGATTCTCTGAAGTTTTACAACGATACGGATATCTACTACGCCGACGACGAATTGCTGGGCGAAGATATTGACGGCGTTCCATCGCCGATCTATTATGCTCCAGGCGACAAAGCGCGCGTCGAGATGTACAGCATTACACGCGATGGGTTTGTGTTTTACAACGATTTGCAAAGCCTGCTGAACAGCGATGGCGGATTATTCAGCCAACCTCCGTCGAACTCCCGCTCAAATCTCAGCAATGGTGCATTGGGATATTTCCAGACGAGCGCGCTGGAAAGCCGGGAGCTCACGATTAAAGAATAACGTATAGTTGCAATTGCCGAAACGGAGTTTGATCTTTCCTTCCCTAAATAGGGTAGGATGAGAGGAATTCTGATATGCGTCGTCTGTGCTTATCTCTGTTTTGAAGCGACCGGGCAAACAGTGCTCGAAAACAATCCGACACATCTGCGGTGGAATCAGGTGAATACAGAGCACTTCCGCGTCTTGTTTCCAGTCGGATTTGAAAATCAAGCGCAACGGGTTGCCAGCACGCTCGAGTATCTTCACGCGCCCGAGGCGCGCACGATGGGAGCCACACCCCGCAGGATCTCTGTTATTCTTCAGAATCAATCGGCACAGTCAAATGGCTTCGTTTCCCTCGTCCCGCGAAGGTCAGAATTCTACACCATGCCTTCGCAGGACTACAACTTCATCGGTACAAATGACTGGCTGGATCTACTGTCATCGCACGAATACCGTCACGTGGTCCAGTACCGCCATGCCAATCGCGGGATCAATCGGTTGATCTATATTTTGTTCGGTTCTACAACCCTTGTAGGTGTTTCTCATGCTGCGGCACCTCAATGGTTTTGGGAGGGTGATGCTGTGGCTACAGAGACTGCGTTTACACCCAGTGGCAGGGGAAGGATCCCTCACTTCGGTCTCGTGTTCAGAACAAATCTACTGGAGGGGAGGACCTTCAATTACCACAAGCAATATCTAAGGTCGTATAAGCATAACATTCCTGATCACTATGTTTTGGGATATCATATGGTGAGTTACCTGAGACAGAAAACACAGGATCCTGAAATCTGGGGTAAGGTAACGGCGCGCGCATGGAACGCTTCTATAATACCGTTCACATTTTCCAATGCCCTGCATCATGAGACGGGATCTCATGTCACACGCCTTTACAACGACATGGCTGCATCGCTGAAGCAGCAATGGCAGTCAGAGATCGACAAACTTGCCTTAACCCCATTTGAAAACCTCTACACACGGACATCCGGTGCGTATACTGATTACCTCTATCCGCAGGTTATGGAGGATGGTTCCCTGATCGCAATGAAAAAAGGAATAGGAGACATTGAAAAGTTCATGCGGTTTAGAGATGGTGAATGGACGAGGTATTTTACACCCGGGTTTGTTAATGATGCAGGGATGCTATCAGCCGAGGCTGGTAAGATTGTCTGGACGGAATACGGATATGATCCCCGTTGGAGGGTGAAGTCGTTTTCAAGGATCAAGATCTTTGAAACAACCACAGGGAAACATCGAACGATCGGAAATAAGAAGGATCGCTTAGCCGGCGCAGCTTTATCGCCCGATGGCTCCAGGATCGTCGTTGTTCGTTCCGCCAATGACTATGCGAATGAGCTGTTAGTGATCAACGTTGAAACAGGTAAGGAGTTATTTAAAAATGCCAGTGCTGAGAACGTCATGTACTCCATGCCACGGTGGTCCTTGGATGGCAAGAGCATCGTTGCATTGAAGACCGGAAAGGAAGGGAGAACAATAGTGCGCATAGACGGCGAGGCGAAGTCATCCCGGGATCTTTTTCCAATGACACAGGAAAATATCGGGCACCCTGTACTGGTCGACAACCATTTGTTTTTCAATTCTCCCGTCAGTGGTATTGACAATGTATACATGCTTGACCTGGAATCAGGCAAACGCTATCAGGTCACGTGCAGCAAGTATGGTGCGTATAACCCATCCGTTTCGAAGGATAAAAAGTGGATATATTACAATGAGCAGACGCGTGACGGGCTGGATGTGGTAAGAATACCATTTGAACCTTCAGTGTGGAAAGCATATTCGAAAGGCACAACCTCCGTGACGCAGGATCTCGCTAATAACCTTGTCGAGCAGGAAGCAACGGCTGGATTTTGGAACACTATCCCCCGGAATAACCTTCCTGTACGGCATTACTCGAAGCTCAGCGGCATCATCAACCCCTACGGCTGGGGCGCGTATCTCACCAATGATCTTACGCAGATCAACGTCGGTGTAAGTTCGCGTGACATTCTAAGCACAACATCCCTGAGTGCAGGGTTTCTCTATGATATCAATGAGAAGACCTCCGCTTGGAATGCCAGCGTGAGCTATCAGGCATTGTATCCCATTGTTGATCTTGCTGTGCAGTCAGGTGACCGCAATGATAATAAGGAGGCATTTGGGCACGACATCCATTTTGACTGGAAAGAACTGACCACGGAAGCAGGCTTGCGCATCCCACTATTGCTAACGAACTCCAAGTACAGCCGTAGTCTCACTTTTGGTGATGCCGCTGGATTCACGCACACGACGTCATTTGTTAACACCGTGACAAAGAACGGTGAAGAGGTTTATCGCGGACCTGAGCGAATCACGCCGGCGTATGATACGCTGTTCTACATATACAAGGATCAGCTCAACAATGGCGACCTGCTTTACAATAAAGCAACCCTCTCATTTTTCAACCTGTTAAAGCGAAGTCAACGCGACTTCTTGTATCGCTGGGGTCAATCACTTGACGTTGAATTTTACAACACACCTTTTGGTGGTGATTTTGATGCAAAGTTATTCGCGGCCAGATCCACACTTTATTTCCCGGGCCTTGGCAAGCATCATTTCTTTTACACAAGGTTCGCGTACCAGGAGAGCATGCAGGGTATTGAAACGAATATTTATGAGTTCAGAAACAGGATACCCAAGCCACGAGGTCACAGCTATCCTGATGACGCCAGGTTTGCAGCTGCTTCAGTGAACTATGCAATGCCGTTGTGGTATCCTGACATCGCGCTTGGGCCCGTGCTGAACATTCAGCGGATCAAGGCTAACTTTTTTTATGATGTAGGCAAGGGAACAGGTAATGTCTATTATTATAATCCGACGTCGGGCTTTGTCTATTTGACAAGCAGCGATGAGCTTTATCAGTCAGTGGGACTCGAAACCACCTTTGATTTCAACATATTCCGATTGCTGCCCAAGCTTGAATTGGGCGTAAGATCCACTTACCGGTTCGCCAACGCCTATAACACAAGCGGTCTGGTCTTTGAATTTATCGTTGGTAATATCGGATTCTAAAGGCTTGAAATTCGAATGATTTAGGCTTATTTTTGGCATCTTAACTATCAGTAAAATTTACAATCGACAATGGCAGAAATCATACGCATGCCCAAAATGAGCGATACCATGACTGAGGGCGTGGTAGCCAAATGGCATAAGAAAGTGGGGGACACGGTAAAATCGGGTGAGTTGATGGCTGAAATTGAAACGGACAAGGCCACGATGGACTATGAGTCCTTCAACTCGGGAACGGTACTGTACCTGGGCGTTCCGGAAGGACAGGCAGTGAAGGTGAATGATGTTCTCGCTATCGTGGGTAACAAGGGTGAGGACTATTCATCGCTTTTGGCAGGGGCAGCGAATGCGGCGGCAACGGGTGGAAAAGCGGAGGAACCTAAAGCAGCGCCGGCAGCGACGCCTGCGCCAGCAACGGCATCTGCGCCTGCGGCAACAGCAACGGCCACGGCGATCGATACGTCGGGCATTAAAGCAGAGGTGGTACTGATGCCCAAAATGAGTGACACGATGACGGAGGGTGTGATTGCAGCCTGGCACAAGAAGGTTGGTGATCCGGTGAAGAATAACGAACTGCTTGCAGAAATAGAAACAGACAAGGCTACGATGGAGTACGAATCCTACAACACAGGAACGTTGCTCTACATTGGTGCGGAAGCGGGCAAGGCCGTCCCTGTTAATGGCGTTCTGGCCGTTATTGGCGAGAAGGATGCTGATTGGAAGACTTTGCTGAAGGCACATGAAAGCAAGGGCTCAGCGCCTGCCGATGCGCCTAAGACAGAGGATAAAAAGTCCGATGCTTCAGCACCAGCAACTGAGACTGTGGCCCATGGATCAAATGGCCGGATCAAGGCGTCCCCGCTGGCCAAGAAACTAGCCAAAGACAAAGGAATAGACATCGGTCAGATAGAAGGTTCTGGCGATAACGGACGCATCACCAAGCGTGACGTTGAGAATTTCAAAGCGGCTCCCGCTCCAACAACGAAAGCAGCAACAGCGGGCGCAAGCGCTCCAGCGGTAAGCCTGCCGAAAGTTGTGGGCGAAGAAAGCTTCGAAGAGGTCCCAGTTTCTCAAATGAGAAAGACGATTGCCAAGCGTTTGGCTGAAAGCAAATTCTCCGCACCGCACTTTTACCTGACCATGGAGATCAACATGGACAAAGCGGTTGAGGCGAGAAAGAGCATCAATGAAGTTAGTCCGGTGAAGATCTCCTTCAACGATATGGTGATTAAGGCAGTAGCCGCCGCGTTGCGTCAGAATCCAGACGTAAATGTCAGCTGGCTTGGCGACAAGATGCGTAAGAATCACCACATCCATGTGGGAGTAGCAGTGGCGGTGAAAGACGGACTACTTGTTCCTGTCGTAAGGTTCGCGGATAATAAGTCACTTTCTCACATTGCCACGGAAGTCAAAGTGCTGGCGCAAAAAGCGCACGATAAAAAATTGCAGCCGTCCGACTGGGAGGGAAGCACCTTTACCGTTTCCAATCTCGGCATGTTCGGCATCGAGGACTTCACGGCCATCATCAATCCGCCTGATGCGTGTATCATGGCCGTTGGTGGCATCAAGGAAACAGCCATTGTTAAGAATGGCCAGCTTGCCGTCGGTAGCGTCATGAAAGTAACCCTGTCGTGCGATCACCGGGCCGTGGATGGCGCTGTCGGATCAGCCTTCCTGAAAACATTCAAAGGCCTGTTGGAAGATCCCGTCAGACTGCTTATATAATTTCATATACATAACAATATAGCCCTGGGCGACCAGGGCTTTTCTATTTCATGCCATGGAAAAAATTCACGCTACCACCATACTTGCTGTGATGCACAATGGGCAAATGGCCATCGGCGGCGATGGTCAGGCGACAATGGGCAACACTATTGCCAAGAGCAACGTGCGCAAGATACGCCGGCTATCGGACGGAAAGATCCTTGCGGGTTTTGCCGGCTCGACAGCCGACGCATTTACGTTGATCGAACGATTCGAAGAAAAATTGAATAGCTATGGCGGCAACATGAAGCGTGCGGCCATCGAGTTGGCAAAGGACTGGAGGATGGATCGCTTTCTGAGACGGCTCGAAGCCATGCTGATCACGGCTAGCAAGGACGAGATCCTCGTACTTTCTGGCAACGGCGATGTGCTTGAACCCGACAATCAGGTGGCTGCTATTGGCTCTGGCTCGATGTATGCGCAATCCGCCGCATTGGCGTTGAAGAAACACGCGCCTCATTTGACTGCGGAGGAAATGGTTCGCGAAAGCCTGAACATTGCAGCAGACATCTGCATTTATACGAATCACAATCTGTTGATCGAGAAACTATAGTTCCGGCTCCTTACCCTTGATGGATGTGAGCTCGTCTTGTTTTGCCGGCGCGAGCAACGGCTTCTTGCCGTTGGTATCCTCGAGCAAAATTACAAATGGTTTCAGGTGACCACTGTGCGACAAGAAGATCTTCAACACGCCAATCCCGGGAACGGCCAGTATCATCCCTGCGATACCCAATATCTTGCCGCCGATCAGCAAGGCAATGATCGCCGCGAGCGCATTGATGCTGACCTTCGAACCTGTGATGCGGGGTGTGATGAAATTGCCTTCCAGAAATTGTACGACGGAAAATACGATGACAACACCGATGGCGTACCAGACGCTGTCCTTTGTGATCAACGCCATCAGGATCGGAAAAAGTGCGCCGATGATAATGCCCACATAGGGGATGATCGTCAATACGCCAGAGAGGATGCCGAAGAAGATCGCATGATCAATGCCAAGGGCAAGGAGACCAATACAATTCATCGCTGCGATGATCAGCGTTACCAATGTCAATCCGGAAATGTAGCCCTGCACAACGCGCTCGATATCTCTGCGCCAGCCCATCTCTTCGTAGTCAGGCACGAAGCTCATAAAGAAATCCTTGAACTTATGCCGGTAGATGAGAAATAGAAAAATGTAAATCGGTATCTGGATAAGAGTCGAAATAGTGCTAGTGGTAGTAAGCAAGACATCACCAAGGTAGAAGCTTACATTCCGCACAAATTCACCAAACAATTTGTTCTGATCGGTGGTGCTAATGCCCAGTTCCTTGCGCAACGTGCGGCTTACCTGGTTCATCGAAGTTTCGAACTTTGCCTGGAGATTCGGCAGGTCATTCAACAGTCCAACCACCTGATCGACAATAAGCCAAATGAATAAGCCAATGATGATCATGGTGGCAGCGATCACCAATGTGATGGATAACGCGGTGCCCATCTTCCGTCTTTCCATCCGCTTGATAATGGGCAGCATCACAACAGCGAGGAAACCTGCGAATGCCATGGGGATAACAATATCTTTCGCCAGGATGATGGCAGTGATACTCAGGGCAATGACAACGAAAAGTTTATAGACGTAATCTAGCCTGTCACTCGGCTGCATAGAAGGGGTCATGCGCGAAGGTAAGCATTATCAATAGCCTTTAAAATCGAGCTGCACGATTCTTTGATTTCAGGTTCGGTGATGGTGAGCGGTGGTGCAATGCGAAAGCTGGTTGGATGTGAGAGGAACCAATAACAGATGACACCAAGTTTTTTTCCTTCTTCAACAATGTTCGACACGATGCTGGCCGATTCAAAGTCGATCGCGAATAACAATCCAATTCTGCGAATCGCTTTGATCGCCGGATGTTTTAGCAATGATTCAATGAGCACACCTTTTTCTTCAACACCATCCAGCAAGTTTTCTTTTTCGATCACGTCGAGTGTGGCTAACGCCGCAGCGCAGCATACCGGATTACCGCCAAACGTGGTGATGTGACCAAGCATAGGATCGTGGGTGAACACCTTCATTAACTTTTGAGAAGCCACAAACG
>Ga0193753_10000828_pt1 | contig 28764 bp, 27 predicted proteins | sample H1c2metaG_FD_144925 | JGI IMG/M metagenome (GOLD analysis project Ga0193753, IMG submission 144925) | Soil microbial communities from a riparian zone of the East river system, Colorado, United States - H1c2 | ecosystem: Environmental > Terrestrial > Soil > Riparian zone | place: USA: East...
GGCCTCCAAGATTGCAGGACACAGTGATCTCGAAATGACCGGTGAATACACATTCGTCACGCCAGAGCGACAGAACGAACTGACACGACGCATCCAGGAACAGCTCTCCCAGGCAGCAAAGAAGGCAGAGGACAATACTGCTGGAACGGCTGGATGGTCCGCTTCCGGGCCGAATCCCGCTGCCGACCTGGAGAGAACTCCTATCGGCGCGGCACTTCCAAAGCGAATCCTTAGAAGTGGGGATTCGCTCTCACCTGCTGCTTAAAGGGCCACGCTGGGACGCGTGGCCTTTCTTTTTCCACAAACCTCACGGCCTGTCACGCTGGCGTCCATTTCTGGTGGCATCAGAGTAGCCCTTGCGCTCGCATTTTGTCCACGCGTTCTTGCCAGGCCCTCTCCTCTGTTGCGGCCTCTTCAGTTGTGAATAGGGGACGACTGAACAACTCATAGCCCTGGTCGTGGAGATGAGAACCTACTTGGTAATCGCCTTCGGCCATCTTGACATCGTCTCCGTCTCGGTACAGAAAAAATGGCATACGTGTGTTTGCAATATAACTACCGAGTGGCCTCCGTCTACCGATCCTCTCTTCGGCCTATCGCAGTTGCCGTCGGCCACAATGTGAAAATTAGGCATGCCCGCAAAGCCGGTACACGTAGCTAAAAATGGATACTACAGGGCCGAAATCTATGAACTGGGAAACTCCAAATTCTCAGTGCGTTATTTCGGTCCAGATGGTGAAGGCATGGGCCGCGAAGACGCTGAAGCAAATGGTTGGGAAGGGTTGGCGTCTGGCAGTGTCGCGGTTAAACTCGCTAAGCTCAGTCAGCCACGCAAGTAAGGCGAAGCCATAGGCTCTTGGGGTCGTGACACTCTCGCGGAATGCCCTGAAGACAACTACCATAAGGCCGCGTGGAGTCTTCTTGGAGTCCATTCGCGGCAAAACAACGTTTTGGCGTCCATTTGGCGTCCAAATCAACATCGCTAAGTCTTTTGTTTTCAGAGGGTGGTCCCTGTAAGTTATTGATATATTTTGCTTGGGGTGCAAGAGGTCCCGGGTTCAAATCCCGGCGGCCCGACCAATTAGCCCTCAAAGACTTACACGTTTCCATTGTCATTCTGCCTCGGTTTCAGCATCCGTCGCCCCGCTGATTGCTGAAACCGGCCGATCTAGAGTAATATTTGCGAATAAGTACGGAGATGGTTTGAAATCCGCCGTTTGTCTATTCGTACTCGGATTGGGTCTGGTGTCGTCATTGAGATCTTCGGCCGCAGAGAAGCCGGTCGCCTTGTATCCAGGTCAAAGACTTGGGTTTGCCCAACTCGACGCGAGTTCGCTGCGGCATGATCTTAAAATTCCTCGGGGTCCAATTTGTCGGGGGCAGGAAACACGGCTACAATGCGCTGTAACATCACCTTAAGGAGAATAGAGCTATGAACGGGATTCAGTTCGTCACGGATGACAAGGGCCGCAAAGTGGCCGTGCAAATCGACCTGAAGAAACACGGCGCGCGGCTAGAAGATTTCTGGGACGGCCTGATCTCGGAATCGCGCCGCAAGGAAAAAGGAGTTCCTTATGAGCAATACCGCGCCAGTCGCCTGAAGCATCCCGCGTCGCGTGGTTAAATACGCTCTCGAAATCAAAGCGTCCGCGCAAAAGGACTCGATGCGCTGGACGATAAGATATTTGCTCGCATAGACCCGAAAATTCTGGCGCTGGCCGACAATCCACGGCCCGCAGGATGCAAAAAACTGAAGGGTTATCAAGATCAATGGCGCGTCCGGGTTGGGGACTGGCGCATTGTCTACTTGATCGACGACGCCGCAAAACTTGTCAGCGTCATGCGCATTGCGCATCGGCGCGAAGTATACGAATAATTTAACGATACGGCTCAAGCGTCGGCATAGTCGTTTGGGTTCGGGCTTCCGGCTCGCCGGTGCTGCTGAGACGCGCCCGTCATGCAGGCGGAGCCAAAGCCGGTTTCGCCCAGGCACTTCAAATCCCGGCGGCCCGACCAATGACACAAATGGCTATGCGGCAGGGGCGCGGCGCGGCACTTCTGCTCGAATCTGTTCAAGTTTCTCGCGTCTAGCCTTATCCAGTTCGTAGATAGATTGAAGATTGATCCAGAATTCTGGCGTGGTTCCGAAGTACTGCCCGAGGCGTAGTGCCGTGTCGGCGGTGATCGCTCGTTGCCCGTTCACGATTGCCTGAATGCGATTGGCGGGTACGCGCAATGCCAGAGCCAATGCGTTAGCCGAGAGCCCGAGCGGCTCAAGAAACTCTTCCGAGAGAAATTCCCCAGGTGTAATTAAGGGGAGCAGAGATTCCTTCTCCGCGTTCTTCTTACGAGTGGTAGTCGACGATTTCGACGTTGTGCGGCCCCCTTTCTTCCAGGTGAAGCAGACCCTATATTGGTCATTTGATACGAATGCTGTGCTGTCCTTTGCGATCGCCCTTCATGCAATGCATACTACGTCAAACGTGTAACCGATTCGTTTTGATGGCAGCTTGTTAAAGTTGGAAGAAGTGGCGAAACGAGCTTTAATTACAGGTTCCTGCGGATTAATCGGCTCTGAAGTTTGCCTGCATCTGTCGAAGCATGGCTATCAGATCTTCGGGGTCGACAATAACGAGCGCGCGGTCTTTTTTGGACCGGAGGGTGACACCCGGTGGTCGCTCGAGCGGCTTAGGGCGCAGATACCCGGCTACTCGCATTTCGACATCGATATTCGCAATCGCGCCGGTGTCATCGGTTTAGTGGAAGAAGTACGGCCCGACGCGATTGTGCACACTGCCGCGCAGCCTTCGCACGATCGTGCGGCGGCGATTCCCTTCGACGATTTCGACACCAACGCGGTAGGCACGCTGAACTTCCTCGAGGCGGCGCGGCGGGCGTGTCCGGAAGCGCCGTTCGTGCATATGTCGACGAACAAGGTCTATGGGGATCTGCCGAATACGATCGCGCTGCGCGAGCTTGCCACCCGTTGGGACTACGACGATCCGGCGTTCGCGAACGGGATTCCCGAGACGTTTTCGATCGATCAATCGAAGCATTCGATTTTCGGAGCGTCGAAAGTGGCTGCCGACGTCATGGTGCAGGAATATGGGCGCTATTTCGGCATGCCCACGTGTGTTCTACGCGGCGGGTGCTTGACCGGTCCGAACCATTCCGGGGTTGAGTTACACGGCTTCTTGAGTTACCTGGTCCGCTGCAATATCGAAGAGCGGGAATACAAGGTGTTCGGTTATAAAGGCAAGCAGGTGCGCGATAACATCCATTCGGAAGACGTGGCTAACTTCATTGTTGCGTTTAGCGACGCTCCACGCCGCGGCGAGGTCTATAACATCGGCGGCGGCAAAGACAACTCCTGCTCCATTCTCGAGGCCTTTGCGCTGGTCGAAGAATTCACCGGCAAGCGGCAGAAGTATGTCTACCTGGACCAGAATCGCGTGGGCGATCACATCTGCTACTACAGCGATCTGCGGAAGATGAAGGCGCACTATCCGGGTTGGTCGATTACGCGGCCGCTGCGCGAAGTTTTTAGCGAGATTGCCGGCTCCTGGAAGACGCGGTTAGTTGTTGCTTAGCGCTTTCAGCGCGGCTTGTATTTGAGGATCGCGCTGCGCTTCCACCTCATCGCCTTTATCCACTCCACGCGCCTGGGTAACGATTTCCTCTTTGAGCCGGGACGCGACCCAGGACAATGTGCTGCTCCATTCACCCACGTTTGGCTGAATCTGACGGGCTGATAAGAAGACCTTGAACTCGTCGAGAATATCGGGCGTGATTTCGAATTGTTCCGGTAGGGGTGAATGGCCGGAGAGGAATTGAGTGGCGAACGACGTGACCGCGCCGCTGGCATCGAGCACGGTTTCGAGGCGTGTCAATGCGGCAGGCGTGATGGCGATATCGGGTTGAATGCCTCCGCCGCCTACTACCGGGCGGCCCTGATCGGTCTTATACGCAGGAGCGCTCGAGGCAGGCTTGCTCGCAAATGTGGTCGATAGAGCGGAATTGTGCAAAGGCTTTTGGATAGAACGGCCGCTCGGCGTGTAATAGAAAGCGGTCGTGATTGCCAAGCCCGCTCCATCGGAAAGCGGCATGACGCTTTGTACGAGTCCTTTGCCATAGCTTGGCTCCCCGACGATGGTCGCGCGATCGTGGTCCTGCAGCGCTCCGGCAAAGATCTCCGACGCGCTGGCGGTTTTCTCGTTCATCAGAACGGCAAGCCGGAAACGATATGGCGTGGCGGCGGGCGGCACATCCGCGCTATCCACTTGCTTCGAGCGGCCATTGGCGGTCAGGATCCGTTGGCCCGGGCGGAGAAACATGGCAGCGGCTTCGAGAGCTGTTTTTACAACACCGCCGGGATTATTGCGCAGATCGAGCACCAGCGCCTGCAGGTTGTTTGCGCCGAGTTTTTCTATGGCATCGTGCAACTGCTTGGCCGTCTGCATGTCCCAACTCGTGATGCGAATGTAGCCAAAGCCGGGCCGCAATAAGTAGGCCCGGTCCACGCTGGGATTGTCGACCAGTTCGGGCGTCAGATTGAATTGCAAGACGTGCGAGGAGCCTTGGCGGCGGACAAACGCAGTGATTTTCTGCTGGCGCGCCTCGGTGAGCACCTGGATGATCTGCTGAGGCTCTAGAGATTGGATGGCAACGTTGCCGATGCCAACAAGTTCGTCGCCGGGCTGGATGCCGACTTTGTTCGAGGGTGTGCCGGGAAGCGTCTGTAGGAAGATGACTTGACCGGGAAGCACCGAGACTACGCTCCCGAAGCCCTTTTGTTCGGAATCCTGCATTTGCTTCAACTGCTGGAACTGGCCGGGATCGAAGAATTGCGTGTGCGGGTCGAGCTGCCGCAACATCGATGGAATTGCGCCTTCGTAGATCATCTTGTCGACCGATGGCGCTGTCGCGGCTTGGGATTGGACGGCGGACAGCACGTTGATGAACTGCTTTAACGACGGTTCCAAGCCACCGGCCGGGTCTTGGGGTGGAGTGCCGGGCGGAGTGGGAGGCGAAGTTTGCGCGGCCAACGTACAGGCGACGAACAGCAGGCCAATCTTCATCGGGAATATTGCGTTTGAAGCCTGCTCTCGGCGCGGCGCAGAGCGGATTCGATCAGGATGTCGAGCAACTCGGCGTAGGGGATGCCGGAGTACTCAAACATTTTCGGATACATGCTGATTGAGGTGAAGCCCGGAATCGTGTTGATCTCGTTGATGTAGATCTGGCCGGTTGCAGATTCCATCAGGAAATCGACACGCGCCATACCTTCGCAGCCGATGGCGTCGAAGCAGGCGATGGCGAGACGCTGCATTTCGGACGTCTGCTCGGGGCTGAGCTTGGCAGGCAGCTCGATGCGGGCCTTATCGAGAAGGTATTTATCTTCGTAGGTGTAGAACTCCTGCGAGGGGATGACTTCGCAGGGAACGGACGCTGTATTTTCCGATGCGCCCAATACTCCACATTCAAACTCACGGCCGATGACGCCTTTCTCGACCAGGATCTTGCGATCGTAGTGCGCGGCGTATGCTAACGCCGCGGCCAATTCATCGTTGTTCTTGACTTTCCTAATGCCCACGGAAGAGCCCAGATTGGCGGGCTTCACGAACATCGGGAAGCCGAACGGAAGATCGGGCGTGAGGGAGGCGCGCGACAGGACGACGTGTGGCACAATCGGCAGGCCGGCTTGGAGGCAAAGCTTCTTGGTAACGGCTTTATCCATCGCCGCCGCGGAAGAGAGCACATCCGAACCGACGTATGGCAAGCCCGCTAGTTCCAACAAGCCTTGCACCGTGCCGTCTTCGCCGAACGTGCCGTGCAGAGCAGGGAAGACGACATCAATTCCGGGGTTGGCGCCGGGCTCGGGGGAAAGCGGACCAGGATGCCACTTTCCCTCTTTGTCGATGAAGTACTCCGCCAGACTATATCTGGCGGGATCGAGCGCGCGCTTAATGGATTCGGCGGAACGAATGGAAATCTCGTGTTCGCCCGAGCGTCCGCCGAAAATGAGCGCTAGACGAATTCTTCCGGATGAAGGTCGCAAGCCCCATTGTCGCTCGGGGACCTTGCGCTACTTGCGTGAAGACAGGCCGTCGAGCGTATGAATGAAGGGACGGGCGGACGCGGGAATGGCCATCTTCGAATTTATGATTTCCTGGTTGCTCATTTTTCTCCCATACAACTCGGCATTGGCGTCGTCGTCCTCGGTCACGGCCGCGCCTTCAAGATCCAGCCCGGCAAAAGCGCCCCGCGACCGCGAGTAGGAAAGGATCTCGGCGCGCATTTGAATATCTGTCATGGCGGAGGAAGTACGGCCCACGGGCCCGCCGGCAACGGCAGCTTCCCCACCCAACTGGAATTTGTTGCTGAGCAGGTGCTCCATACCGTTTTTGTTCATCACGAGCATGATGACGTCGGTTTCGTTGGCCCCAATGAGAAGACCAAATTTACCGCCCGCGATGCGTAGGGAGCCGGGAGCGCTCCAGCCAACGCCGCCGGTTTTGCGGCACGTAAAAAAGCCCTTGCCGTACTTGGCGCCGATGATAAATCCACCAGCTTTCAGGTTCGGAACAACCACCACGCAGGTCGCCTTATTCAGCAAGTCCTGCGGAATGCCTTTGTCGGAAGCATTCATCATTTCTTTCAGATCCGTCGTCGCGGCCTGAAGCCGGGAATCGGCATCTTTCTGGGCAAATGCCGGAATGGAAATCAGAGCGGCTAAAAGCGCTCCTCGAAATATCTTCATGGTTCCTCCTCGATGCTAGTTAAGTGTCTAGTTTCTAGAAAGTTAGACTCGTCGAGAGACAACCAGTTTCGATATCTCTTGGGCGCCGCGAATGCAGTCGGGGATGCCAACACCGTCGTAGGCGTTACCCGCTAGAAACAGGCCTGGGTATTGTTCTAGGAGACGGGCGATTTTTTCGCGTCGTTCGGAATGCCCCACGACGTATTGAGGCATGGAATCCGGCCAGCGATGAATCGTCGAAAAAAGGGGACGTGCATTCGTGCCCATCCAGCGGGAGAAATCTTCGCGCACCAACTCGATCACGGCCGCATCGGGCGCCTCGCGCAAGCTCGCTGCTTCGGAGCCGACAATGAAGCCGCGCAGCGCCGCCAAATGAGGCGGTGTTCGTATTGGAAACTTGACGCTCACCCACGTGGCGGCGGCTAGAACTTTACGCTGCCGGGCGGGAACGAGAAATCCGAAGCCATCGAGCGGGTGCCCGAGGGCGGCCCGCTCATGTACGAGCGTCACGAGGATGGCGGATGAGTAGGGAATCGCCGACAACTCTTCGGCTAGCGGGAGGGCGGAGTTTTCGAGCAACCGTCCACAGGCGTGCGCCGGGCAGGCGAGGACGAGATCGGGAGACGCGAATGTCTGCTCGCCGGCGCTGATTTGCCAACGCGAGCCGGATCGTTCCACGCTGGACACTTCGGCGTGTACCACGCTGACGCGGCCCGCGCTCGCTCGCGCCAAGGAATCGGTCAAGGCTTGCATTCCGTCGCGGAACGATTGAAAGAGCGATGCGGAACTAGTTCGCTCCCGCAGTTCGCGGCGCGCTCCCCGGATCAGGCTGCCGTATTTCTGTTCATATCCAACGAAGCGCGGGAGGACACTTACGGCGCTCAGACTGGCCGCGTCGCCGCCATACACACCGCTGAGGAGCGGATCGGCGATGAACTCCAACACTTCAGATCCGAAGTGATCCCCGACGAACTCGCCAACCGAAACATCTTGCGTTCTTTGCTGGGGTTTGCGAAAGGTCTCCTGGAGAAGACGCGCTTTGGCGCGCACGCTCAGGAGTTCGGAACGAAGGACGGGCGGCCATTTGCCGGGCGCCATCATGACCATGCCGGCGGGGAACGGGACCAAGCGGCCGTCGCGGGCGACAAAGACACGGCGCGCCGCATCGTTCGAACTGATGATTTGAGATTCGAGTCCCGGCAGATCGCGGGCGAGTTCTTTGACGGCAGGCTTCGCGGCCAGGAAGCTGTCGGGGCCGGCTTCGAGGCGGCAGTTTTGGATCAGATTGGTTTGAATCAGACCACCGAGGCGGTTCGTCTTCTCGAATAGAACGGACGGGATGCCGGATTGGGCAAGATAGTAGGCCGTAGACAGGCCGGACACGCCGCCGCCCACTACAAGAACGGGCTCCATCGCTAGCGCTGAAATTCGCGCACGATCTGAACAACCGCTTTCACGTTTTCGACCGGAGTTTCCGGCAAAATGCCATGCCCGAGGTTCACGATATGGCCGGGCCTGGCTCCGGTGCGGCGCAATAAGTCGATGACTTTGGCGCGGAGTTCCGGGAGCGGCGCGAAGAGGGCCGCGGGGTCCAAATTGCCCTGGATGGCAGCGCGATAGCCGATATCCATCCAAGCTTGATCGATGTTGACGCGCCAATCGACGCCCAGCACATCTCCGCCGGCGGCATGCAGCTCGCGGAAGAATCCCGCGGCGCCCGTGCCAAAGTGGATCACGGGCGCGCCAGTGGCGCGAATGCGCTCGATCAACGCGTGCGAGTAAGGCTGCACGAAGCGCACATAGTCTGCCGGACTCAACGCGCCGACCCAACTATCGAAAACCTGAATGGCGCGTGCGCCGGCTCCGATCTGCAAGCCGGCGAAATCGCCGAGCACATCGACGAGCTTGCCCATAAGGCGCCGCCACATGGTTTCGTCGGCAAACATCAGCTTCTTGGTTTTGAGGAACGTGCGGGAGGGGCCGCCTTCGATCATGTAACTGGCGAGCGTAAACGGCGCGCCCACGAAGCCGATGACCGGAATGCGTCCGCCTAAGGAGCGCGTGACCAGTTGAATCGATTCGGCAACGTAGCTCAGATCGTCGGTCCGGCTGGTGGACAGGGCATCGATGTCTTCAGGCGCGGCGATGGGATTCTGAATCGCCGGACCTTCGCCGGTGACGAACTCGAGCTTCAAGCCCATCGGCTCGACCGGCAGCAGCAGATCGGCGAAGATGATCGCGGCATCGACATCCAGAATCTCGACCGGTTGTAGCGTGACGGCGGCGGCGAGCTCGGGATTCTTGCAGATTTCCAGAATGCCGTGCTTCGAGCGGATGTCCCGGTATGGCTTTAGATAGCGGCCGGCCTGGCGCATGAACCACACCGGGCGCACATCTGTTGGGCGACGCCGGCAGGCGTCGAGAAAACGGCCGCTTAGCGGACCCACGCGCATGCGGCCCCCGGTTTGTCCTCGCACAGGAAGACTTGAAAATCACCCTGCTTGTGCGCGCGGGTCCAATCGCGTCCGAGAATGTAATACGGTTTAGCCCAAACCTCGCTATCGAGTGTTTTGGGCGCGATGACCGAGACCGAGAGCATGCCCTCGGCCGGGAAGCCGGTGCGTGGATCCATGATGTGACTATAAAGCTTGCCTTCCGCCCAAAAGAATTTTTCGTAGTTTCCCGACGTGGAAATGGATTCGTCGCGCAGATAAACTTCGGCCGCAGTCTTCTTTTCGTCCTTCGGATCGCGGACGCGAACGTACCAGCCTTTGGGATTATCAGGCGGCGCGCCCATGCCGTAAATGCTGCTGCCGCCTCCCGAAACGAGCGCGCAAGCGATTCCGTTTTTTCTCAAGACGCCGGCCATCTTATCCACCGCGTACCCTTTTCCCACGCCGCCCGGATCGAGACTGACACCGTGCCGCGCGAAGTGAACCGTGCGGCTAGCCGGGTTGAGCTCGATGTTCCCGTACCCAATCTGGTCGAGTGCGGCGCGCACTTCGGCACGATGCGGCAGGCGGCCGGAATCTTTGTAAAAGCCCCAGACTTTCATGAGCGGCGCGACCGTAATATCGAATGCACCCTGGCTCGCGCGGCTGTAGTCGACGCAGGTGGAGAGCAGATCGAAGAGTTCCTGAGATATCGTCACCGGCTGGTCGGCGGCCTGTTCGTTGACGCGGCTGAGCTCGCTTTCGGGGCGGTAGTTGGAGAGCATCTGGTCGATGCGGGCGGCCTCTTCCAGAGCGCCTTCGGCCGCGGCCTGCATGATGCCCATGTCGCGGCCATAGATATCGATGGTATAGGTGGTGCCCATAGCGGGAGCGGAGCGCTCCATGCGCAGCAGCGGCCCCACGCCGGAGGGCGATGCAATGGCCGAGAGGAAGAAGAGTGCGGCGGTGAGTTTCCGCATCAGGTCTCTTGCATCAAGTCTGCGGCTGCGCCTGGTCTTTCGGCCGCCCGCGGCGGACGCGTTTCAGCAAGTGAGACATTCTGCCGGTCGTCGCGAGTTTGACGTCCGCTTCGAAGTGCAATTCGGGTACGCGAAAGAGACTAAGGCGCAGCGCAAGCTGGCTTTTTAGGAAGTGGCGCGCGCCTTCAAGCGCTTGGATGGTTTGCGCCTGGGCGACCGGATCTTTGTCCATGTGCAGGCGGACCTGCGCGTGCTTTTTGTCCGGCGATACCAGGACCTCGGTGACAACCGCCTCTCCGATACGAGGATCGGAAAGCTCGTAAGAAATCATTTCACCGAGTTCCTCGCGCAGGGCTTCGGAAACCCGTTCGGCTCGATGTTGGTCCATTTGCGTCTCTGTATTTAGTGTAAAGGGTGGGTCCTCATGGTAGTTCCACTGAGATAATTCGCTTGGGAATTTTGCCGACGGGAATTTGCATGAGCTCCTTGCGACTCGCTACATCGATAACGGACACGCTATTGGAGCCAGCGTTCGAAATATAGCATCTGGACCCGTCCGGAAGAAAAGTCATCCAGTCCGGACCGCGGCCCACCGGGATTGTGCTTTCGAACGTCAGGTCCGGCAGCGAGTAGATGGAAACGGAATTATTCAGCAGACTGTTCACCCAGATCGTTTTCCGATCGGGAGCAATGGCGATGCCGTGAGAGAACGTCTCGGGAATAAGGGGCTTGGCGCCCGGGGGCGCTTCCGGCAACAAGATCTTTCTGACCGTCTTGCGCGCGGCGAGATCCAAAACAATGAATCCGTGGAGATTCGAGAGTTGGATGAAGAGATGTTTTGCGCCCTCGTCCATCGCCAGGGGGCGCGGAACACCGGGCAGCGGAATCTCCGCATCGGGGGCTTGCGTTTCGGTATTAATCCGCGTGAGCTTGTTATCGCCCATGGACGTGGCAAGCATGTGTTTACCGTCCGGCAGCAGGTAGACGTTGTGTGGGTTGCGGCCAACCGGAATCTTCTTGATGACCCGCAGGCTCTGGGTATCGACAACCTCCACCCAGGATTCTTGCCGGATGCAGACATAGACGTATCGGCCGTCCGGAGTAATGGCGAGATTATTGGGTCTGCGGCCGAGAGGCACGCGGGCGATAGCTTTTAAACTGGCGCGATCGACGACATCCAATACGTCCTCACTCTCGCTTGGCACATAAAATCGTGTTTTGTCCGGCGAGAGGATAACGGCATGCGGGTTTTTTGAAACGGGAATTTCGCCGATTGTTCGGTTGGTTGAGGCGTCGATAATGGAAACGCTGGCGCCGTCCGTGTTGGCGACGTACACTCTCATCGAGCCCGCCATTAATGTAACCGGCAGGAGAAACGGAAAAAGTTTCATGACGCCTCCGATCAGGGTATGGGCTAGCCTATTTTACGCGAATCTGTTTCCGAAATCTGTGCTCTGCAAGCCATGGCTGCGCCGCATCCCAGGCTGGGCTCACGACACCTGATGGTCGCTTTCCACTGGTGAAACTGCTACGGCGAAAGACCTCGTCGTTTAAGGCGGACGGATCAAGCGCGAAAACGACTGGGTCCTCAGTAGCGTTCGGTATCTGCCTTAACTCACCAACGGCAAAGTATAGGGCCGCAAGTGCGTTGTCCGTCCAATCCAACAAGCGGGTCGGCACGCCAAAGTGCTGCATTAGAAATACCATTGCCCGTGTTGCTGCCTTTTCGCCATGACGGGCTGGCTGCGCCAGCGGCGGTCGATCTAGAATGGAGTGTGGAGCATACGATTGCAACGTCAGTTTGATGTCGTCATTGAGCGGGATGAGGAAGGCTACTACGTCGCCTCAGTGCCGCAACTTCCTGCCTGTCATACCCAGGCGAGGTCGCTCGATGAAGTCATGCAGCGCATCCGCGAAGCAGTCGAATTGTGCCTCGAAGTGGAAGGCGCACCCGCGCAGAGCCTCGAATCCATCGGCCTCCAACGCATTACGATTGCGGCATGAGTCGAAGCCCGCGTGTCACTGGTCTTGACCGTTGGGCGCGCTGGCAAAGGCTGGTTTCGTCGTGATCCGCATCAAAGGCAGTCATCACTTCTTGCGTCATCAAGACGGACGTAAGACCGTCGTTCCGGTGCACTCGGGCGAGACAATCGGACCGGGGCTGTTACACAAGATTCTTCGCGATTGCCAATTGAACGCGGAAGATTTGCAAAGATTGCTGTAAGTAAGCAGAGTACGCGCTAGCCGAACAGCATTTCACACTAACCGCTGGAGCCTCATTCCATACTTGTTATTTGAACCTCTGGAATTGGAAAGCTGCGGTGATGAGTGCGGTCTATCGGGCGCCCATCTTCTTTCTGACCAGTTTGCGCGCGGGCTGGCGGCTCGCCCTTTCCGCGATGTTCGCGGAAACTGCGTTTCGTGTAATCGTCTCGGGCTTCTACCGCGCGGCAACGCAAGCGCTGCGCAAATTAGAGCCGGCATGGCTCGCCGTGGCGATCATTCTATTGCTGATACCGGCCGCGGTACAGCTTCTCGAATACGCCGTTCATCGTATGCACGGAACCCCCAACCTGGCGGCCGGCGTTATCCTCTCGGGCGCGATCGGGTATTGCCTCTTTGTTCAACTGGTATGCGATGCGCCATGGAACCATGCTTACCGGCAAGGATGCGCAGCCTTTTGGGGTTGACCTGCAGAGTTCCCTTGGATCGCGTGGCGCTTCTTGTCTACGGTTCCCAAGGCGCTGTTTCGCCTTATCCGGAACCGGTGACGGTCAGAGCCAGTCCACGCTACTTCCGGTGAGCGCGCCGCCTAAGATCCCAGCGGCGTGCGTTTCCACGGCGCTCAAAATCTGAGTCGCGTATACGCGATCGTTCGCGACGGTGACGGCGGCAACCACGGAATGCTGCCAGGATTCGAGGCCGTCGATCTCAGCGACCGACACATTGAAATGAGCGCGTAATCGATCTTTCAAGCCTTTGACGACGTGGCGCTTTTCCTTGAGGGAGTGGGAGTCCTCCACGTGAATATACAACGTCAAAACGCCGATGGTTGGCGCGGTCATTGGGGCGAGCCCGCCGCTATCGGGCGACGGGCTGCGGGAGTTCAGCGGCTACGCGCTGCATAGTGAATGCTTCGATCACGTCGCCCACTTGCACGGCATTGAAATTCGCAAGTGAGATTCCGCATTCGACGCCGTTCTTGACTTCGCTGGCGTCGTTCTTGAAGCGCTTGAGAGCTTCGATCTTGCCGGTATGCACGACTTCGTTGCCGCGCTTCAGGCGCACCTGGCTGTCGCGGCGGATTGCTCCATCCGAAACAAAGCAACCGGCAACGGTACCGATCTTGCTGATCTTGAACGTTTCGCGGACTTCGGCGTGGCCTTGAATCGTTTCCTTGTAGACCGGCTCGAGCATTCCGGTCATGGACTGCGTGATTTCGTCGATCAATTCGTAGATGATGCTGTGGAGACGAATGTCGACTCTTTGCTGCTCGGCAGTGGCTTGCGCGTTGCGCTCCACCTTCACATTGAACCCAACGACCAGAGCTTCCGACGCCGACGCGAGGAGCACATCGTCTTCGGAGATGGCGCCGACGCCCGCGCGCAGTATGCGCACGCGCACCTTTTCGTTCGAGAGTTGCTGCAATGTGTCGGAGAGAACTTCCGCCGTACCGCCGACATCGGCTTTGATGATGAGATTGAGATCCTTGAGATCGCCTTCTTTGAACTGGCGGGACAGGGAGTCGAGAGTGGCGACGCGAGCGCCTCGGGCCATCGCGGCATCGCGTGCCTTCGACTCGCGATAGATAACGATCTGCTTGGCCTTTGACGTGTCGGACACGACCTGAAAATTGTCTCCGACGTCGGGCAGGCTTTCCAAGCCGATTACTTCGACAGGCATGGACGGTTCGGCTTCCTTGACGGGATTGCCGCGATCGTCGAACATGGCGCGCACTTTATTGAAGAGGGAGCCACAGATGAAGAAATCGCCAACGCGAAGAGTGCCGTTGCGGACGAGCATGGTGGCGACCGGACCGCGGCCTTTATCCAACTTGGCTTCGAGAATTGTGCCAACTGCCGGACGCGCCGGGTTGGCCTTCAGATCCTGAATATCGGCAACCAGCAGGATCATCTCGAGCAATAGGTCGAGGTTCTGTTTGGCTTTCGCCGAGACAGGAACCATGACGACATCGCCGCCCCAGTCCTCAGCCAGCAAGCCGCGATCGGAAAGTTGCTGCTTCACGCGATCGGGTTGCGCGTCGGGTTTGTCGATCTTGTTGATCGCGACGATAATCGGGACGCCGGCGGCCTTGGCGTGGTCGATCGCTTCGAGAGTCTGGGGCATCACACCGTCGTCGGCCGATACAACCAGCACGACGATGTCGGTTACCTTGGCTCCGCGTGCACGCATGCGCGTAAACGCCTGGTGGCCGGGCGTATCGATGAACACGATTTTGCGGCCGTTGCGCTCGATATAGTAAGCGCCGATGTGCTGCGTGATCCCGCCGGCTTCGCGGCCCGCCACGTTGGTTTCGCGAATGGCATCGAGCAGCGAAGTTTTACCGTGATCGACGTGTCCCATGATGGTGACCACGGGAGCGCGCCGGACGAGATCTTTCGTCTCTTCGGCCTGCTCGACTTCTTGCGTGCTTTCCTGCTCGTAGCTGACCTGATTCGTAGAAGCACCAAATTCGCGCGCGAGCTCTTCGGCAAGCTTGACGTCGAGGGTCTGGTTGATGGTCGCGAAAATCTTCTTTTCGACGAGCTTTTTGATGACGAGATTGGCCTTGACGCCGAGCTTCTCGGAGAGTTCTTTGACGGTGACGCCTTCGGCCACGGTGATTTCGCGGTCGATAGGCGGCGGGATATAGGCGGCCGGGCGTTTGGAGACGCGCTCGCGAAGATTTCCTTCTTCGGCTTCGCGGCGGCGACCGGTTTGCCGCGTTCCGGGCTTGGCTTGGTGACGGCGCTGCTGCTCGGTCGGCGGAGGCGTGGCCGTCTCTGGGCGCAAGCTGGTCGGATGCATGGGCCGCAGGCCGCCGGGGCGGCGCAGGCCGGGTTGTGACGGCCCGAGCGGTTGACCGGGGCCGCGCATGAGCGGCTGGCCCGGACGAATAGGACCGCGGTAGAGCGGTTGCCCGGGTGCCGGGGAAGGACGAGCCGGCGCGCCGGGCCGCGGCATGGACGGCGCGGCGGGACTGGGCCGCATTTGTTGCTGCTTCAGCCGCTGCACCAGATCCGGACGAGGCGGAACTGTCGGACGCGCTTGCGGCTGACCCACGAGCGGACGCGCTCCGGGAGGACGTGGCGCGATAGGAGCGCCGGGAGTAAGGCCGGGGGCACTGGGACGAGCAGGCGCAGCACGCGGTGGAATGGGCGCACCAGGAACACTGGCGGCGGCCGGAGGCGCGGGTATCGAACCTGTTGATGCGGAAACCGTTGGTGTAGCGCCCGAGGGACCCGGAGCAACCACGTGCGTGGGTGGCATTTGCGCCGGCCGATTCGGATAAGACTGCGGCGGCGCTGGCAAGGTGGGCGGCGGAGCGGGGGCCATTCCAGGCGCGGGCCGCGCCGCAGGGCGATCCAGCATGCTTCCGGCGCCGCGTGCCGGCTGCGAAGGTAGAGGCTGCCGCGGACCCATCGGGGCGGAGAAACCGGGTCGAGGCGACGGCGGCAAGGGCCGCGCGGGTATGGATATATTCCGATTGACCACCGGGCTGGGGTTCAGCGGTTGGCTTGAGGACTGCGCAAGCGGCGCATGAATTGCCCCGCCACCGCTGGTTAAAGGCGGACGGAGAGGCCTGAACGTAGGAACCGGGCGTTCGGATTCAGCGGTAGCAGCCAACGCCGCAGGCGCGTCGTGTTCGATGATGGCGGGCGCGGTTGGCGGCAGCTTTACTTCCTCAATTTCTTTCGCTTCGGGAGCTGCTGCAACCGGCGTTGAGCGTTCGATGGTTTCTGCCCGCCGCTCCGGCGGCGGAGTCTGAACCACGGGCTCGAATTCGGCTTCCTGATCGCCATCACTCTCGCCATCGCTTTCGCTGTCGTAGGCGTTGCCATTCGAACGCCCCTCGGCAGTACGAATGGTCCCGTCCGCGACGAGGCGGCGGCGAAGTTCGAGCGCAACGTCCTCGTCGACCGAGCTGGAGTGCGTCTTTTTCTCCTGCACGCCCAACTCGGGCAGCATGTCGAGGATGACGCCCGGTTTCACTTCAAGCTCCCGCGCCAGCTCATTAATCCTGATTTTCTTCATAGAAGAGACTGCTAGCTAACTCCTTACAGCACCGCAATTTGTGGTGGATCAGTCGATTTTTTCCATGGTATCAGATGCGACGGGTTCCCCAGTTTCGGGAGACGCCGCAGCACGCAGCGTCGACGGGGCGCCCGACAATCCTTCCACGCGCCCCAAATCCAACATTTCGCCGTCTTCGGTTTCTTCGAGCAACGCCGCCTGGTGCGTTGCTAAATCGTGCTCCAATACGCCCGTTTCGATGTTCGCGAATGGGTCGCCGTTTTCCGATTCCAGCGGGATCGCGGCCAACGCCGCTTCGCTTTCCGCGGCTTCGTCGTCGTATTGCCCATAAAAAGCGACCACGCTCGCTTGAATCAGGCCGACGATCTCTTCGTCAATACCCGGAATTGCTTCCAGCTCCTCCGGCGTCATGGAGCCGAGCCGTTCTACCGTGCCAATGCCCGCGCCGACCATTTTCTCGACGATACCTTCGGCCAGACCATGATCGATCAACACCGAAACCGGAGCGCCTGAGATGACCATATCGCCCATGCGCGATTCCAGTTCGCGGCGCTTCTCTTCTTCGCTCTTGATATCGATCTTCCAACCGACAAGCTTGGCAGCCAGACGAACGTTCTGCCCGCGCTTGCCGATGGCGAGCGAAAGCTGCAGATCGTCTACGACTACTTCCATGTGCTTCTCGGGTCCTTCCAAAATCGTGACGCGAGAAATTTTGGCGGGGCTCAACGCCTTGGTCACGTATTGAACCGGATCATCGGAAAATTCGATGATATCGATTTTTTCGCCACGTAACTCGCGAATAATCGATTGCACGCGCATACCCTTCATGCCGACGCACGCGCCGACGCTATCCACATCGCGGTCGCGGCTGGCCACGGCGATTTTGGTCCGCTCCCCAGCTTCGCGGGCACAGGCTTTGATGGTGACCGTATTGTCGTAGATCTCCGGCACCTCCTGCTCGAAAAGCCGCATGACGAGTTCCGGTGCAGCACGCGACACAACCACACCGGAATTTTTGCCGCCGCGCTCCACGCCTTTGATTACGCAGCGTATACGGTCACCTACGCTGAAACTTTCGATACGCGACTGCTCTTTCTTGCCGATGCGCGCCTCGGTCTTACCCATGTCGACGATATAATCCTGGCCCTCGAGACGCTTAATGACGCAGTTCACGAGCTCGCCCTGGCGGCCTTGAAATTCTGAATAGACGCTGTCGCGTTCGGCCTCACGTACTTTTTGCAGGATGACCTGCTTGGCGGTTTGCGCCGAAATGCGGCCCAGCACATCGGTCGGCTTCATTTCGCGGACTTCGACGCCGATCGCGGCGTTAGGATCGATTTTGCGGGCTGCCGTCAGACTGATTTGCTTGAGTGGGTCCTCGACCGTTTCCACAACTTGCTTGAGGCTATAAATTTGAAGGTTGCCAGTTTCCCGGTCTAGATCGGCTATCAAGTCTTCCTGGGAGCGAAAATGTTTGCGCGCCGCCGCGAGCATAGCGTCCTTTACGGCATCCAGGACGATTTGCGGATCGATACCCTTCTCTTTGCTGAGTATTTCGATGGACTGATAGATCGAAGCCACGTCAGAACCTCTTCCTTCAAAACTGAATCTTTCTTTTAGCGCGGGGTAAAAAGCGCGAAGGTCACCACTCGAACTTCAATTTCGCTTTTTGGACCAGTTCGAGCGGGATTTGTATCGTTTTGTCCGATGCAACCTCCAACTCAAGCGTTCCATTTGCGAAATTCGCGAGTGTGCCTTCCAGGCTGGTACGGGATTCGCCGGGACGCTCGAAAGCCAGCCATATCTTGCGGCCTATTACACGTTCGAAATCCCGCGGTTTCGATAACTTCCGTTCGATTCCCGGCGAGCTTACTTCGAGCGTGTAACTTCCGTCCGGGACGATATCTTCCTCGTCCAGTAGTTTGCCCAGTCGTTCCGAAACCAACTCGCAATCGCCGTGCGTAACGCCTTGCGGTTTGTCGATATATACGCGCACCAAGCGCGCGTTCCCCGCCCCACGCACCTGAATCTCGGCGATCTCAATGCCAGTACCCAAAGCGGCCCGCTCGCCGAGCGAGGCGATTCTTTCGGTCAGTCCGCTTTGTTCCATTACAGCCATTTTCAAAAAAGCCGGAGACAAATAAAAAAGTGGGCGTTAGGCCCACTTTTCAGTCCGACAGTACACTCCTATTAAAGCACAGCGGCCCGATTTCACCAAATGACAGTCAGCCCTTGAACAAGGCATGGCATGAGACAGTCAAGGTCGCTCACGCTCCCCGCTCTGTTTCAGCATCTTGCAGGAACGCAGCGCTTGGGCTTCCGGCCGGTTTCAGTGGGTGGCGCTATTGCATGGCAGCGTTGCGGAAGGCGCGCCCTACGTGCAAGACAGCCGAAACCGCGCGGCTGTAGTTCATGCGCATGGGCCCGAGAACGGCGACGTGCGCCTGCAGGCCATTAGGCATGCCGAAGCGGACGCCGATGAGCGAGAGCCCGCTCATGCTGGGATGCACGTCGGAGAGACCAACCTGAATTCTCACCTCGCCGTCGCGTTGTTCGAGAAACCGCTCCAGCAATTCGAGTACGCGTTTCTTTTCTTCGAGCGCTCGGAAGAGCTCACGCATACGTTCGCGAGTGAGGTGTACGTCAATATCGATCAGGTTTTCCGCGCCATCGAAATGCACTTCGGGCAATTGTCCGAGGTCCAGCAGGCCCTCGGAATAGAAGATGCTAACGCGCCGAAGAATGGCGTCGTAGGTGGCGCTTTCGAGCTCCAGCCGGCGCTTGAGTTCGCGCTGGATATTGGGCAGAACCCAGCCACCGAAATTGTAATTGATGTAGTTGCGGATGGAAATCAACTCGTCCTGCGAGATGTGATCGTCTATCGAGATCACCTTGTTGCGCACCATGCGATCGCGCGTGACCACCACCATCAAGATGCGCCGTTCGGGAAGCGCCAGTAGTTCTACGCGGTCCAGCGTTTGATGCGCGGTCGGAATGGCCGCGGCCATACCGAAATTCCGCGTGATTTCGGTGAGCAATTTCGAAGAACGCTCGATGCGAGCTTCCACGCTGCCCGCTCCTTGGATTTCGAGGTGAAGCCGGTCCAGCTCGGCCTGCACGATGCGGCTGCCGAATAGCGTCTTGACATAGCTCTCATAGGCCCGTCCGGTGGGCACGCGTCCGGCCGAGGTGTGCGGCTGCGACAAGTAGCCTTCGTCGAGCAGGTCCGCCATCATATTCCGAATGGAGGCGGGGCTCATGGGATACTTGCGCGCTATAGCCCGCGACGCCACCGGCTCCCCGGTGTCGATGTAATTCTGAACAACGGCGTGCAGTACCTGGAAATGGCGTGGCGAGAGCGCGCTTGTGTGTCCTTCCGGCGTGGCTGGAGATGACAATTAAGTTACTCTCTATCTTGATTATAGAGCGTGATGGATCGGCGACGCGTTGTCAATAGCGCGAGCCGAATAATTAGCAAAGTAAGGCTATAGGACCACTGGCGTGGCGTGACGCCACAGCCGTTCGAGGTCGTAGAAGGAGCGTGCCGTTTCGGAAAAGACATGGACGAGGAAATCGCCGTAGTCCATAAGAATCCATTCGCCCGATTCGTAGCCTTCAATGCTCATGGGAAGCTCGCCCGCCTCTTTCAGCCCCCGTCCGATTTCGTCGGAGACAGCATGCGCCTGGCGAGAATTCGAAACTGTGCAGATGACGAAGAAGTCCGTGAAGGAAGTGATTTCACGAAGATCAAGAACTTTGACCGCCGTGGCCTTCTTGGATTCCGCGCAGCGGACCGCCATCATCCAGTTGGGAAGTTCCGTAGTGGGAGTGGCTGATTGCGGGGAACGGCGCGGTAGACTCGTCGGACGTGATCTCCTGGGCCTAGCGTACTACATCCCGCCGCTTGATTGTTATTCTTTAGGTTGCTCTCAAGACAAGGCCCCGAAGCGCGCATGTGGATCGCCGCAGTTGCCTTGATCTGCGCGAGCGGGGCGTTGTTGACCGCGCATGCGCCGGTGGCGGAGCAAGCCGGCGGGATGTATGGCATACGCGGTTACCGATGAGCAAAGCGATTCGGAATCGGCCACTCTCGGAGCGCTGGTAAGCGATAGCCACAATCGCACACGCGGATTCGATACGACCATCCGCGTCGGAGCCGAGAAATTCGACAATTATCACCCGTTCAAGGGATCGCGCATTCAATTTACGCGATTTAGCTCGTTGAGCCTCGACGATAATCCGAACCAGATCCGGCGCGCACTTTGGGAAGAATCCGACCGGGTGTACCGCCTGGCTTCGCGCCGATTGCTGCAGTTGAAAACCGACAATCAGTTGCTGGCCGAACAGAGCGAGAAGGACGCCGATTTTTCGACTGAGCCGGCCGTCCAATATTCGCGCCTTCCCGAAAGCTATCGTTTCGACGCGGAGGGTTGGGCGAAGAAGGTGCGCGCCTGGTCGGCAGAGTTCAAGAGCCATCCAAAAATCCTGGGCTCCGGCGTTAGTGTTCGTGCGCAGAGGGAAATTCGCACCTTTGTGAACACGGACGGCTCGAAAGTGCAACAGGGCAGTAATCTGTTCCGTCTGCAAATGGAAGGCGCGGCGATTGCGCCGGACGGGATGGATGTGGAAACGTTCGCGACAATCGAAGCCGCCGATCCGGCTCACTTGCCGGCCGACGACGTGGTGCGGGCGAAGGTGCGTGAGATTGCGGCCAAGCTGGACGGCTTGGTGGCCGCACCACCCGCGGAACCGATCGTTTGTCCGGCGATCCTTTCCGGCCGCGCTTCGGCCGTCTTCTTTCATGAAATTTTCGGGCATCGCGTGGAAGGCCACCGGCAAAAAGACGTTTCGGAAGGGCAGACGTTCACGAAGATGCTCGGCAGCAAAGTGCTGCCGGAATTCATCAGCGTGGAATTCAACCCAACGCTCACCAATTACCAGGGAACGGACTTGATCGGCTATTACGGATACGACGACGAGGGCGTGAAGGCGAGGCCGGTGAAAGTGGTCGAAGATGGAGTACTGAAAACGTTTCTGCTGAGCCGTTCGCCGGTGGGCGAATTTCTGCATTCAAACGGACACGGCCGCCGGCAGCCTGGTTACGAAGTCGTGTCGCGGCAATCCAATTTGATTGTCGAGTCGTCGAAGAAGGTTTCGAATCGCGAACTGCGGGCGCAGTTGGTTGCGGAAATCAAGCGGCAGTCGAAACCGTATGGCCTCTATTTCGAAGAAGTCTCCAGCGGTTACACAACCACTGGCCGGCGCGGGTTGCAGGCATTCACGGTGGTACCGCTAGTGGTCTATCGCGTATACGCCGACGGCCGGCCCGATGAGTTGATTCGCGGCGTGGATATTGTCGGCACGCCGCTCGCCAGCTTTCAAAAGATATTAGCGACCTCGGACACGGCGGAAGTTTTCAACGGATATTGCGGCGCCGAATCGGGCAGCATACCGGTTTCGGCGGTTTCGCCAGCCATTCTGGTTTCTGAGATCGAGACGCAAAAGAAGCAGAACTCCCAGCGCATGCCGCCGCTGCTGCCGCGGCCGGAGGCCGAGTGAGACGCGTCTTGCTTGCCGGCGCCGCCGTAACCGCCGTATTGATGTATGCGGGCGAGCCGGTAGTTCAAAACGACGTCCAGCTACGCGCGATGTCCGATGAGTTGGCGCGCGCGAAGACTCTCGAGCTCAACAATCTCGATAAGCCGTACTTTGTTCAGTACGCGATCGGCGACACGGAACAAGTTGTGATTTCGGCGAGCCTGGGAGGAATTACCAGTTCGACACGCGGCCGATTCCGGCCATCGCAACTCCAGGTTCGCGTGGGCGACTACAAGTTCGACAATACGAATTCGATTTTCAGCAGAACCGGGCGCTTCGGAAACTTGCCGATCGACGACGACTACCTAGTATTCCGCAATCAGCTTTGGATCGCCACCGATACGCTTTACAAATCGTCGGCGGAGCAAATCACGCGCAAGCGCAACGCCTTGCGGGAAATAGCGGAGCCCGATAAAACACCCGATCTGGCGCCAATCAAAGGCGTGGAAATCATTCAGCCGCCGGCGAAGCTCGCGATCGATCAAAAGTCGTGGGAAGGGGTGATGCGGCGGGCTTCGGAACGTTTCGTTGGCTATCCGGACCTGGTTGCGTCGCTGGTGCGGCTGCGGGCGATTTCGTCGACGTATCGGCTGGTGAATAGCGAGGGGACGATCATCCGCGTGCCGCAGGAATTGACCGACATCATTGTGCGGGCGGCAGCCTTTGCACCCGATGGCAGCCGGGTATGGAACACCCGGTTTGTCACCGTGATGAAGCCCTCTCAGCTTCCGGGAGCGGCGCAGATCGACCAGATCGTAGAAGGGGTGGCTGCCGAGACGAGCGAACTCGCCAAGGCGCCGATGGAGAGCGACTACAGCGGGCCGGTACTTTTCGAGCAGGAAGCGGCTGCGCAGATGATGGCTTCGACCCTGAACGATGCGTTACATCTGCACCGCAAGCCGCTCGCGCCGCCGGGCGGAGACAGCCCGCAGGTGCTCGAGAGTGTTTGGGCGGCGCGGCTCAACGCGAAAGTAGTTCCTGAATGGCTCACGATCTACGACGATCCGATCGCGGAGCAATTCAAGGGGACGCCCCTCGCCGGGCACTATCAAGTCGACGACGAAGGAGTTCCGGCCGCGCGTGTATCGCTGGTCGATAAAGGCGCGCTGAAAGGATTTCTGGCAAGCCGCGAGCCGGTGCGAGAGTTCAGTGCTTCAAACGGGCACGGACGATTGCCCGGGGGCTACGGAAGTCAAGCCGCGGTGATCGGAAATTTATTCATACAGGCGGACCAGACCGTTCCTGAAGCGCAAATGAAAAGCAAGCTGCTCGCGATGGTAAAGACGGCAGGCTTGAAGTATGGACTGATAGTCCGGCGGCTCGATTTTCCTTCGACCGCAAGCTTCGAGGAACTCCAGAGTATCGGCCGCCAGCTCCAAAAGAGCGGCTATGCGCGCACGCTGAATTCGCCGGTGCTTGCTTATCGGCTATACCCGGATGGGCGAGAGGAACTTGTGCGCGGCTTGCGGTTCCGGGATTTCAGCGCGAAAGATTTGCGAGACATCGCGGCGGCTTCGGACCGCCCTTTCGTTCTGAACTACATCAACAACGGTTCCAGCTTTAACCATCTCGATACGGCGACCGACGCTACGTCGTCGTCAGTGGTCTGCCCTTCGCTGCTATTCGACAACCTGGATCTGTCTCGATCGGAAAGCGAACCGAGTAAGCTGCCGAGCGTCGCGCCTCCCGCGTTAGTCGCACAACAATAGGCCGTGATGCGTATCCTCAGCAGGGCGATCTTCAAAGAGGTGTTTGTCGGGGCGGGATTCGGGACACTGCTGTTTGTGTTTGTGCTATTTCTGCGCACCATCGAGCGCTTGTCGGCCCTGCTGGTGAAGAGCTCGGCTCCGGCATCCGTGATCGCCAAGCTCCTGCTCTACGCGGGCCGACAAGCGCTCCCGTTTGCTCTTCCACTTGGAGTACTGGTGGGAATCTTACTTGGCTTGAGCCGCATGTCGACCGACAACGAGATCATCGCCATGCGCGCCGCCGGAATTTCGAGCGCAACGGTGGCGCGGCCGGTGCTGCTGTTTTCCTCATTGGCGTTGATCGTGACCGCGCTCTCTGCGCTCTGGCTGACGCCCCTTTCGCTGCGTCTTGAAAGCCGCACGGCGCGCAACTTCGCGGCCGCGCAGCTCACCGGCGATATTGAATCGCGTATTTTCAACGAGCAGTTTCCGGACAGCGTGCTCTATGTGGGCGACGTGGAGACAACCGAAACGCAAGTTGTGTGGCGCCAGGTTTTCATTGCGGACGTGACACCTCCCGATAAGCTGGCGCAGGCAGGCAAGAACCGCGGCGATGGCCCGCGCATCCTGGTGGCCGAGGAAGCCATCCCGCATCCGGATGCGGCGAACAATCGCATCGTACTGGACATGCGCAATTTCCGCTCCAGCTATCGCGATAAAGACGGCAAAGTGATTACTACCGCCGCCCCGAACCAGACCGAGGTGCTCCAGGCGCAGACGCAGGAAGAACTCCAGGTAAACAAGACCGTGCGCGAGATGGATACCGGGCCGCTCTACAAGCGCGTCGCGACAGGGAGTGCGCTTTCACGGCACGACTATGTGGAAGCTTCGATCGAACTGCATCAGCGCTTCGCTCTGCCGCTGGCCTGCGTCCTATTGGCCTTAGTCGGTATCCCGCTCGGCGTTTCGTCGCGCAAGGGAGGCAAATCGGCGGCTTTCGTGATGACCGTGCTGTTGGCGTTTCTCTACTATCTTGGCTACACCACGCTGCTTGGCTTGGCCACAAAAGGGACGCTGTCGGCGGCTGTTGCCGTCTGGACGCCAAACGCGGTCTTCGCTCTCGCCGGTGTCGTGTTGCTTTGGCGGCTGGAGACGCCCGGCGATCGGGATTTCGTCGCTTGGCTCAAAATACGGCTGGAGCGGATGCTGGTCAAATTTCGCGGATTTGCCAATCGGCCCGCTACAACCCGCAAACGCGGCTTCGCGCTCAAGCCCATGCTCATCGACGGTTATGTGCTGAATGGGTTCCTGTTCTATTTCTCCGTGTTGGTGGTATCGCTAGTTCTTTTAATCGAAGTTTTCACGTTTTTTGAACTGCTCGGCGACATGATCAAGAACGATATCGGGATGTCGACGATGCTCGACTATCTCTGGCATCTGGCGCCCAGCTTGATCTATCAATTGACGCCGATAGGCACGCTGGTCGCATCGCTCATTTGCTTCGGCGTACTGACGAAGTACAACGAGGTGACGGCATTCAAGGCGGGCGGAGTGAGCGTACACCGGTTGGCCGCGCCGGTTCTTTTAATGAGCTTGGCTATCAGTCTGCTGTTATTTGCATTCGATCACTACTACATCCCGGACGCGAACCGCCGCCAGGAGATGCTACGCGCCGAGATCAAGAAGAAGCCGGTGGCAACCTACCTGAAAGCCGACCGGCAATGGGTGTACGGCCAGGGCTCGCGCGTGTACAACTTCCGCTATTTGGATCCGAAGCAGGCCACCATGTCGAAGGTGAATGTCTTCGAGCTCGATCCAAAAACTTGTCACATCGTGCACCAGATCTCAGCCGAGCGCGCGCGCTGGGACGCTGGCTCGCATGCCTGGATTTTCGAAAATGGCATGGCCCAGGAGGCGAGAGAAGGACGCGACAATTACCGCGAATTTCGCAATGCATCGGCTACGTTCCCGGAATTGACCGAAACTCCCGACTGGTTTGTAAAAGAATTAAAAGAATACAAGGAGATGAATTTCGAAGAACTGGGGCGATATATAGCGGAGCTGCGCGCCATCGGTCTGGATACCACGCCCTTGCGCGTTCAGTACTACAAGAAATTTTCGGTCCCGCTGTTCGCGCTCATCATGTCGATCCTGAGTGTTCCGTTCGCCTTCATCGCGGGTAGCCGCGGCGCTATGACGGGCGTGGGTATCAGCTTCGGAATTGCTATCGCGTATTGGACGGTGGGCACGTTGTTCGAGCAGGTCGGAGACATGAACCAATTGCCGGCGATCATGGCGGCCTGGTCGCCGGACGTGATTTTTACTTTCGCCGGTTTGTATTTCATGGCTCGGATGAAGACTTGAATCCTGAGGTTGGATCGAAGTTCATACGCCTGGCCAAGAAACTGATCGAGGGCCGTCCGATTATTTGCGATATCGGCAGCCGGGACGCGCAAGAGGGCATTTCCCTCATGCAGCAGCTCGACGGGAAAGAGCTGCACGTATTCGAAGCAAACCCGAACGCCGCGCGGCTTTGCCGCGAAAACCTGGCGCAGTTCGCTAGTGAAAGCCGCGCCAATATCGCAACGTTCAATCCAGTCGCCGTCAGCGATCGGGTCGGGGAACTGCGGTTCTATCCGGTGAATACCGGCCTTTCGGAAAACAAAGATAGCGGCTTCTCTTCGCTGTTTCGAATCAATCCGGACTACACGAAAGCGCGGGGCCGTATCGTGCAAGACGAGGTGGTGGTCCATGCCACGACTCTGGACGAGTACTTCAGGGATAGAGAGCAACCGGATCTGCTGTGGATCGATGTCGAGGGGGCCGAGCTACAGGTTCTGCGCGGCGCTGAGAAGGTCCTTCGCGGTGTGACGCTTTTGCATATCGAAGTCTCTTTCCGGCCGATGCAGGTTGGAAAGCCTCTTTTCTGGGAGATATCGAAGCATCTCAACGATCATGGATTTGGGTTTCACGGCTTCATGGAAGTCTCCGCGTTCAAGGGATTTCTCTATCGGCATCGATTACTGCCCAATCTGCCGTGGAGGTTGAATGCTGTGTTTTGCCGGATGCCGTAAACTGAGAAGTAACCGACGCGCCAATAATTTCGACATGGAAGTACATCTGACGCCTGAAAAGGAAGCTCAACTTTGACAACTTGCTAGCAACACCGGCAGGAAACCGGGGCAGGTGGTCGAAGAGGCCGTGGACCGGCTCCTCGACGAAGACGCTCGGTTCCGGGCCGCCGTTCGAAAAGGGTTTGCCTCGCTCGACCAGGGCAGCTTTGTCGACGAAGAAGAAATGGCGTCACGGGTCGAGCGAATGCTTCGTTCCTGATGAAGGTTCGTTGGTCTCCGGAAGCAGCGGAGGACCTCGAACGCATCGCCTTGCGCGTCCACGAAGACAGTCCTGACGCCTCTCATCGTGTCGTGAGAGCGATCAAATGACGGAATCATTGGGCTAAAGAACTTTCCCGGCCTCGGGCGACCGGGAAGAGAACCAGGCACGCGCGAATTGATTTTGGGCGGGCTGCCCTACATTGCCGTCTATCGCCTCGTCGGGAACGTTATCGAAATTTCGCGCATCTGGCACGGCGCGCAAGACTGGCTGTAACCGGCGGGATGAGTGGACCGCATCGCTACGCCGGCGCCCGCCCTCCGCTTGCCAAGGCTGGAATTAAATCTCGCTAGCTGCGCGCGCGATCCCGCAGGCGTTTGGCTTGGCTGATCGAGATACTCAGCTTCTCCCCCATCTCCCTCAGCGGGATGTTGGATCGAAGGATCTTGAGTGGCCTCGGGTTTTGCCACCAGCCCACTTGGCGAGCGCGGCGGCCGAGCAGTTTCGTGCGCGTGTTGAGTACCACGCGAACATCCACGCTGTGCCGGACGGCAAACTCACGCGCGCTCAGCGCTTCCAGGTCCTCGACACGCTCCTGCCAGAATTCCGACAGGTCATCGAGAAAGTGGAAGCCTAAACGACGCCGTACTCGTTTGAGTGTTGTGCGTCCGGCCGGCAGATCGTAAATCACGCCATCGCGGTTTACCCGGTTGGCATCCCAGAAGTCTCTAAGATCTCGAGTGGCAATCAGACGCGGAAGACCACCACGGTAACTTCCAAGGCGATGTTCCGGCGAGCCAAACAGCAAATCGAACCCGTACTTGGTGTCGCGTATGTCGCGCACATCCCAGAGACCACCCTCGACATCTCGAACCTGGCCGAGGATGGTGGCCTTGCGTTTCATTGACATTTCTAGTTTCGCCTAATCCAACACGGGACTTTGGCGCCCTGTTGAACGCCGTGTTTTGCAAATGCCGTAAACTCGAATCGTAGGACTTCAGTCTACGGAATGTAAGGATCGCGAAGCTGGAGGAGTTGCCATGATACTTCGATCGATGCTGATATCGAGCGCGCTTTCGGTGGCGCTTCTGGCAAGCGACGGTGCATCGACGTTGTCTTCGTTCCCGGACGCGAGCAAGAGTTTACAGCAATTGGCCCGGGAATCAGTAGACCGGCAGATCGCCGCCTCGGTACACGGTAAGCGTGCCGTGGAGCCTGCCTCGCCACTAATGTTCGGAGCGCGCGCGCCGGTAAGGCTGCCGCGGCAGGCACGGGCTGAAACGTGTTCGATTCCGCTTATCGAGAGTAAAGTTCAGCATCCGGAGCGCTTCCGCATGCAAGTTCTCAAGGTTCCAGCAACGCCGATGGACAAGATCGCCGTGCCGGCGCCGGCCCCCGTTTGCGAACGCTGGAATTAAAGGCCTAGGAAGTTCTAGAGCGCGCGATCTCGGGCGCTTCTTCGCTCGGCCGCTGCAGGGTGCTCTCGGGCTCGAGATAGTAGCGCGTCAGACCGTCCTTTAGAATCGCCAGCGCCTCTTGCGGCGTATCGGCGAAACGAAACAGGTTCAGGTCCGACTCCGAAATCATGCCGTATCTTACGAGCGCGTCGAAATTCAGAATCTCGCGCCAGTACGTGGAACCGTAGAGCACGATCAGAATCTTGTTCTCGAGCTTCTGTGTTTGCGCCAGCGTTAATATTTCGCTTAATTCATCGAGCG
>Ga0193753_10000829_pt1 | contig 28751 bp, 25 predicted proteins | sample H1c2metaG_FD_144925 | JGI IMG/M metagenome (GOLD analysis project Ga0193753, IMG submission 144925) | Soil microbial communities from a riparian zone of the East river system, Colorado, United States - H1c2 | ecosystem: Environmental > Terrestrial > Soil > Riparian zone | place: USA: East...
CGGGTCCTCGAAGTCAGCGTGAAGCCCGGTGCCAAGGTCCCGATGCACACCAACCCCGAGAACGTGAACTACATCGTGAAGTCGGGCAGGCTCCGACTGATCGATCCGGATGGTTCCTCGGTGGACCTCGATCTTGCCGAACGGCAGGTCATCCCCGCGCCCGTTGGAAGACATGCTGTCGAGAACGTCGGCGCCACCGAGGTGCGAACGATCTGCATCGAGCTCAAGAGTTCGAGGTAGGAGACATGACAGTTAGACGGATGGACCATGTCGGCATCGTGGTCGACGACCTCGACGCGGCGATCGCGTTCTTTACCGAGCTCGGTCTCGAAGTCCAGAACCGGATGTCGGTCGATGGAAGCTGGGTCGACGCCTGCAGAAGCTCGTCGGCGAGATCGCGCAGTACGAGGATACGTACCTGCTGTGCTACCTGCGCGGGCCGTCGGGCATCATCGTCGCGCTCGCCGAGGCGCTTGGCTGAATTACGCATGACCGCTCGTTACGCTGCGCGCTAGCGCGGTATCAACACCATCTGCGTGCAGCGGAACAGCGCCATTACTCGCCCCGTCGTCTCGTTGTTGACGACCGCGTCCCAGACGTGCGTCTGCCGGCCGAGATGCGCGGGTATGCAGCGGCAGGTGACACGCTCCCCGACGCGCGCCGACGAAAGGAAATTCGACTTGAGCTCGATCGTCGTGAACGACGCGCCCTGCGGGATGTTGTTGCCGCAGCCGATCGCGGCGCAGGTGTCGGCGAGCGCGATCACCGCCGGCGCGAAGAGGAAGCCCGTTCCGGCGATCAGGTTCTCAGTGACGTCGATGTGACCGGTGACGAGGTCGCTCGCCGAGTGGTCGAAGACGCACCCGAGCTGGCCCGGGACGCGCGGTCCGAAGAACTCGGTCGCGCCGCGCGCCTTGGCAACAGGATCCATGTCGAGCGGCTGCGTCATCGAGAAACCCCTTGCACGCGACCATGAACGCTCCGCGGCCTCCGGGCAAGCACGGAACTGCAGTGGGTGAGGTCGTCATCGCAGCCGCCGCCGAGCCACATGATCGCAAGCCGCACGATGACCAGCTCAACTCTCCTCTCGTGGCTTGCCGCACACCAGGCACTCAGCGATCTGCACCGCGTTCAAAGCCGCTCCTTTGCGTAAGTTGTCGCATGTGACGAAAAGCGCGAGACCGTACAGCACGGTTGCGTCGCGGCGGATGCGGCCGGCAAAGACCGGATTGCGGCCGGTTGCTTGCAGAGGATTCGGAAAGTCGGTGAGCACGACGCCCGGCGCTCGACTCAGAGTTTCCTTCGCGGTCGCTACGCTCAGCTCGCGCTCGAACTCAGGGATTCGCGACTATGCCCCTAGGTATCGAGGTGAGCGCGTGCGCGTTCACTTCGGCCACGACGAGCGGCACCTCCGGGTCACTCCGCCAAGCAGATGAGTTGTCTATGACGAGTGCGCCTGCGGCGACGACGCGCGGCGCGAGTTCGAGCGAGATGGCCGCGCCCGCGGAGAAGAACACGATGTCGAGGCCGGCATAGTTCGCTGCGCCGGCATCCTCGACGACGATCTCAACGTCGCGCCAGCGGATGCGTTTGCCCGCCGAGCGGGTCGAGGCGAATAGGCGCAGCTCAGATGCCGGAAATTCTCGCTCGGCCAAAAGCGAGAGCAGCAGCTCTCCGACTAAGCCAGTCGCTCCGACTATGCCGACGGCGCAAGGTGAAGACACTCGATTGACTGCAGACATGGCGCTTTCTCCTGTAAATCGGAGACGGCGCCCGTCGCGAAGGCCCCGTCTTGCGGGGCCTTCATGCGTGTTGCTATGTCACTACGACCGCAAACACGCCAAAGCCCCACCGAAGGTGGTCGGCTTCTTGGACGTGAATCGCTTGGTGACGCAGCGCGACATGGATGGCCTAACATACAGATTCAGTGCGCGCACGCAAGCACCTGCTTTGCAATGCGGCGATCGAAGCGAGGGACGCGCATGAACGACCTGAGTCACCACTTCCACACGCAAGCCTGCAACAATGCGTGGTCCAATCTGCGGCTCTTGCGGGCGTGCGCCGCGCTCGACGACGCGGAGTTTGCCGCACCGCGCACCGGCTTCTTCCCGTCGCTCAAGGACACGCTGAACCACATCGTGACGGTCGACTGGCTGTACGTCGACGCGCTCGAGCGCGCCGTCGCCGGCCGGCCAGTGAACCCCGACACCGCCCGCTTCTTCGAGCCGCCCGCGCCGTTCGGCACCTGCGCCACGCTCGCGCCGGCGCAGCTTGAGGTCGACCGGCGGCTCATCGTGCTCTGCGCCGGCCTCACCAACCTCTCGACGACTGTGTCGATCCAACGCGCCGACCGCGTGCAGCGCGAGCCGCTCGTGCGCGTGCTCGCCCATTTGTTCCAGCACCAGATCCACCACCGCGGTCAGGCCCACGCAATGCTCGCCGGCACGGCCGTGAAGCCGCCGCAGCTCGACGAGTTCTTCCTCGCCGAAGACGCGCCGCTGCGGGCCGAGGAATTTGCAGCGCTCGGCCTGGGCGAGGCCGACATCTGGCCCAGCGCGCTGAGTGCGCGCGCAGCCGACCGGACGGGAGCGTAAGTGGGCAGCGCGCGACGAGCGCGCGAGCCACGACATGTGTCAATCGTTTCGACTGGCGTCCACGCCGAAGCTACCGTCCCGTCGCTCCCGCCAGGGTCGAGTTCGAGCCGACGTGAGCCGAACGTTCTTCGACACGAGGGACTCGCCCCGCCGCCTCAGATACGCGGGTGGAACGATAGCTGTCCAGAATGCGCCGGTTGTCTGCCGCGAGTCTCGATGACCACAACCGCCCTCGATCGCTCGACCGTGACAACCGTTGCAACCCGTACGACAGGAGTTGATTGTCGTCGGATACGATCGGGTAACCGGCACTCAGTGCGCGCAACTCATCGGCCTCGAGTAGAAACTGCGCGTCGATCTGTGCCGCCGTGAGCGGCAACGCAAGCTTCGACGCTTTCAGCTTCCACGGCGACACGCCCCCGACGAGCACACCGGTGCCCTCGGGATCGATCCACAGTCGCGCGTGAGGGAACACGCGCACGAACGTGCCGACGATCGCTCGCATGTGTTGGGGCGCGATCAAATGTAGAGGCAACCACTGCGCGACACTTCCAGAGGACGTCAAATGCGCGCGCATCAACTCGTAGAATTCGAGCGAATAAAGGTTGTTCACTCCCGCGTGATTCGGGGGCATGGGCTCGAGTGTGATGGCGTCGAAACGCGCCTGGGGCATTCGCCGCAGAAATGCGCGACCGTCCATCACGACCGCCCGCACACTCGGGTCCTCGAGCACGCCGTGGTTCGACTCGAACAGCGGCGCCGCCGCAAATACGGCCGGATTGATGTCGACGATGCTGAGAGACTCGGGACGATGCACGCGCACCGCCTGCGCCGTCTGCCCAGTGCCAAAGCAGATCACGAGCGCGTTCCGCAAGCGCGGGACTGCGAGTGCAGGCAAATGTCCCATCCACTGCATGTAGCCCGTGCCCGGGCCTTCGCCCGAAGCCTTGAAGCCATCGATGACGAGCACACGCCGCTGACTGCGCCGCTCGCGCGTGACCCACAGCGTGCTGTCGGGGCCTTCGGCTACGAATGCGATATCCAAAAAATCGCCCGACTGGAAGCCTTGCACGCGCTGTCGTGCGCCGCCCTCGTGGCGTAGCATCGCGAGAGCGCCGCCGACCGCTGCAATCGCCGAGACGAAGATTCGCATGCGCCGTCCGTGTGACAAGAGCACAGCCATGGCAGCGGATACGAAACCTGCGATCCAGCTCGTCACGCTCGCACCGATCCAGGGCAAGAGCACGAAGCCACTGAGCAGCGTCCCGGTGACCGCACCGAGTGTGTTGATCGCATACAAGCGACCAGACGAAGTAATCGTATTGTATTCCGCAAGGAGCCAGGGAAACGGCATGCCCAACAACGTGACTGGCACGACGACCAAACCCAAGACCGACATGAAACGCACCAACGGCGCTGTCGGCGACGCACTGTCGCCAGTCGTATACAGATCGAGTTGATCCGCGGCTTTCGTCGTGTAGAGCACCGCAAACGCGGCGAGCGCGAGGATGATGGGCAACGCGTGCGGAAAACGTGCGCGAATCCGCGGCCCGTATGCGGCGCCCAAAGCCAATGCGATCAAGAACGAGGCGATCAGCACCGAAAACGTTTCGGTGGTCGCAGCGAGCGCTGCACGAAACGAGCGAAACCATGTGACTTCGAGCACGAAGATCACGAATGCGCTCGAAAACGCCAGACATGCTGCGCGCACGGGTGGCCATGCTGCAAGCTCGTCGCTTACTTGGACGGGTTCCGACTGGGTCGATCGTGTGATCGCCCACAGCCCGACGGCGATGTCCAACGACGCGCCAAGCCAGGTGGTGGCCTGGACACCGATGAATGGCAAAGCCACGAAAGTGACGAGCACCACGCCGAACACGGCACCGGTGGTGTTGAACGCGTAGAGCGTGGGCAACTTGGTTTCGACGCGGCGTGCCCACGGCGCGAGCAAAGGCAACGACGCACCCATCGCGGCGCTCGGGATCAACAGCAGCAGGCCCACGCCCACCGCACGCGTCGCATCGGCGAGCCCGGGTGAATGCGCATACAGCGCCGTATCGAGGCGCGCGAGCGCGGCCAAGCCGTACGGCACGCATAACCCGCCGATACCTACGAGGAGCTCCGCGATACCGTAAGCGCGCAGTGGAGATCGAATGCGCCCCGCGCGCGCCAAGCGCCCGGCGATGAGAGCACCCACGCCGAGGCCCAGCATGAGAGACGCCAACGTCACCGCTGCACCAAAGGCGCTGACACCGAGCGACAGCGCGGCGTAGTGCTGCCAAAGCACTTCCCACGTGAGCCCAGCCGCACCGGAGATCAGAACAGCGGACCACAACGCGAGCCGCGCGCGCGTGGGGTCTGCGAGTTCTGCGTCGGCGTTCATCGCGGCAGCGTATCTGACCATGCGCTGCGCGTCGCAGTTTCATCGGAGCAAACACAGCGCCCGCACAGCTGCGCCTCGTGGGGACGGATCAGCTGACAATCGGCTCCACTTCCGATCGACTCGTGAGTTCTCGAGACTCAGATCGCAAGAAGCCCGCAGAAGACGTCTGCGGGCTTCTCGGCGGCGCATCGGAAAATCGTTGACCCTGCTCTACTTCCGCAGTGACCTGAAGCCTGCACGAACCTCTTCTGAAAAGAGTTTAGGCTGTTCCCACGCTGCAAAGTGGCCGCCTTTCTCCACCTTGTTGTAGTGAATCAGCTTGGGATACGCGCGCTCGGCCCAGCTCTGCGGGGCCGGATAGAGCTCGTCAGGAAAGACGCTCACAGCAACCGGGACGGTGACGCCTTTGACATTGAAGAACGACGCTCCGTTGTTCTCCCAGTAGAGACGCGCGCCCGAAAGCGCCGTGTTCGTCAACCAGGTGATCGTGATGTTGTCGAGGACGTCGTCGCGCGTGAGGCCCTCAGCCTGTCCCTTGAAGGCGCGCGCGATGAGCTCATAGCTGCGCGCGTCGTGATCGAGGAAATAGGCCGCCAGACCCACCGGTGAATCCACGATTCCGTACAGCGTCTGCGGTCTCAACCCCATCTGGAAGCCGTAGCCGATGCCCTTCGCGTAAACGAAGCTCAGTCGCTCGTACGCGAGCTGCTCGTCGGAGGAGAGACCTGCTGGCGCCGGCGCACCGGAAAATGCCGACTTGTCGATGTCGACTGGAATCACGTTAGCCATGCTGGTGTGAATGCCCAGCAGTTCGGGCGGCGCCTGCACGCCCATGAGCTCGGTGATGACGGCACCCCAATCGCCACCTTGCGCCACGAATTTCGTGTAGCCGAGGCGCTTCATCAGCACGGTCCAGGCCCGTGCAATATGGGCGGGGTCCCACCCGGTGGTGGTCGGTCGTTCCGAAAATCCGTAGCCCGGGATCGACGGGATCACCAAGTGGAATGCATCGGATGCGTTTGCGCCGTGTGCGGTCGGATTGGTCAGCGGATCGATGATCTTCATCTGCTCGACGATCGAGCCGGGCCATCCGTGCGTAACGATCAGCGGCAAGGCATTCTCGTGTTTCGACCGGACGTGAATGAAATGAATATCCAGTCCATCGATCTCGGTCATGAACTGCGGCAACGCGTTCAGTTTCGCCTCGCACCGGCGCCAGTCATATTCCGTGCCCCAGTAGCGCGCGAGCGCCTGAGTCGTCGCAAGCTGTACGCCTTGGGTTGCATCCTGAACAGTCTCTCGCTCAGGCCACTTCGTCGCGTTGATGCGCCTGCGCAGATCTACGAGATCCGCTTCCGGAAACGTCATCTGAAAAGGACGCACTGCTGTCCTGTCACCCGTCTTGTCTTGTGCACCTGCATTCATGGCTTGTCATTCCTTCGCGGCTGATTGGTTGGCTTCGGGTGTGCTTGCAACAGCGCACGACCCGGAAAGCAATGACAGCACGCACGACCGCGCCGATCGATTGGACGATGGTGTCGCCAATACGTTGGTACCGGTCTGAATGATGAGAACTGGTAGTTAGCTAACAAGTAGTCGGCGCAAACAGGCGACTACTTTACCGAACCGCGGCGCGACAAACTCTGCTAGCTGCAGCCATCAGCGTCGACCGCTCCCGCGGCTTCCAACGCCTGCAACAACTCGGTTGCTCGCCTCACTGCCGCCATGTTCGACCGACCGACGAACCACGTGTGGATCGTTTTCAACACGTCCCTCGCCGCCTGCACTTCGCCCTTCGATCTCAGCAGAGTCGCCAGTGCTGTCGCCGCACGCAACTCTGACAGCCGCGCACGCGTGTGTTGCGCGAGCTCGATGGCGTCGATGAAGTCGCGCACAGCGAGATCCGTCTGGCCGAGGGCGAACCGCGCAGTCCCACGCGCGATCAACCCTTCAGGCCGATACGCAAGCTCGTACGGATTGAACCTAAGGCCTTCCTCGACAGCAACCAACGCTTCCGCGTGCTGACCATCGACGCTGCACGCCCTGCTGTAGGTGTACTTGAGTCCCGGCACGGGAAGCCAATAGTCGAATGCGATCAGCTCGGCGATCCCGCGACGCATGAGCGCGAGGCCTTCCGGCGCCCTGCCCCGATCAGTCCATGCCCGACCGAGCGCCGTGCGCGCGATCGCAGCGAGCGCACCCAAGCCCCGCTCCTCGCAAATCACCAGGCTTTCCGACGCACAGACCTCCGCGCTCGCAAATTCCTCGAGCTGACTGTGCATGACCGCTTCATACGCACGCGCGCCTGCAATCTCGTACGGATCACCAGTCCCACGCGCACATTCGTCTGCCTCACGAAAACGCTCGCGCGCCACGTCGTCGTACCCGGCAAAGAGCGCACGCAAGCTCGCGAACGTCAAACCGTCGCGCACGCGATAGGTCAACATCTGACCACCCGGCTCCCAGATTCGACGCCACGCCGCGTAGTGCAGATCTGCGCTTTCGAAATCTCCGAGGTAGTGCGCAGCAAAAAACCGAATCTGATGCGCGGGCGCGAGGCTCGCATCACTTCCCTCACGCTTCGCGAGCTCGAGCAACTGATCGGCCAAGAGCGCAGCCTCGCGCACGTTGCCCGTCACCATGGTTTGTGAACAAGTCTGGAGCAACACCGCGATCTGACGTTTGATGCTTCCACCCTTTTCTGCCAACGCCCGACACCGCACGAGCGCAGCCACCGCCTCCGGTGCCGCCTCGCCGCGCAGAATCTGCAGCGCACTTCCGAGGTCGCTCACGAGCTCCATCTCGCGCACGTCGCGCTCGGGAGACTCCGGCAACGTCGCAAGCAGCTCGAGCGCGCAGCGAATGCCCTCTTCTGCTTCACGATGGGCCTGTCGGGCACGCGCAGCCGCGGCAGCCTTGATCCAGGCTGCGATTGCCAGCTCGGTTTCACCCGCGTCCGTCCAGTGCCGCGCTAGGAGCTCGGGTTGTGATGCGGCGACTTCCGGACACCGCTCGCTGATGGTCTTCGCGACACGCGCATGCAGCTCGCGTCGCTCGCTCTTCAGGAGCGCCTCATAGGCAGCATCCTGAATCAGCGTGTGCCGAAATCGATAGCTCGCGTCCGGCGGGACCCCGCGTTCCAAAATGAGTTCCGCATCGGCGAGCTTCGCCAGCGCGGACTGGAGCTCCGCATCTGGCAGCGGCGAGATCTCACGCAGCAGGTCGTAAGTGAACTCGCGTCCAAGCACCGCGCACAGCTGCGCGACGCCCTTGGCCTGATCCAAACCATCGAGCCGTGCCGAAAGCGAGTCGCGAAGTGTGGTCGGGATCTGGCGCGGATCGGAGCGCGCCTTGGGCTCGAGCATGAGCCGCGCGAGCTCTTCCGCAAACAGCGGGATCCCGTCGCTGCGTGCGATCACCACGTCCACCGCATCGGGCTGCAGCTCCGCGTTCGTCGCGGCCCGCACGAGCTCGCGCGTCTCGGCGCTGTTCAAGCGCGGCAAGTCGATTCGCGTGTGGTGGGACCGCGCGGCCCACGGCGGCTGAAACTCGGGACGCGCCGTGCACACGAGCAGCAGCGGCGCAGTCGCACCTTGCTCTGCGAGCATTTGCACAAGCTCCAACGTCGACGGGTCGACCCAATGCAGATCTTCGACCACCACGACGAGCGGCTCTTCGGGCCTCGTGCTGAATATCCACTCGAGCGCGACCGCAAACAGCCTGCGGCGGCGCTGATCGGGTGAGAAGATCAGCTTCGGGTAATGCGAGGGAACTGGGATGTTCAGCAGCCCAGCGATCAACGGAACAGCCTCGACGAGGCGAAGCTCAGTGCGATCGAGCACGCGCTCCAAGACTTCGATACTCTGCACCGGCTCCAGAGCCTGAAGCTTCAATCCCTCGACGAGCATAGCCGTCAATGCGTGAAACGGAGTGTTCGCGAATAGCGCTGCGCCCCCACACTCGATCCACCGATGCGGATGCGTCTCGAAGCCTTCTGCGAGACGCACCTCGAGCTCCGCGATCAGCCGGCTCTTGCCGATGCCCGGTTCGCCGCTCACGAGCACGAACTGGCCATCGGAGCTTCGCGCGCGTCGAAATCGATCGAGTAAGAGTTGCGTCTCTTGCTCGCGGCCTACAAATGGCGTGACCGGCCGTAGTGGGCGGCCACGCCCGCTCCTGCGCACGCCCGTCGCTCGATGAATCAAGACTTCGCTGCCATGCAGATCGACTTCGCGATAGGGCTCGCTCTCGATCCGACCTTCGACCAACTCGAGCACGGCCGGTGTGATCAGGACAGTACCCGCCGCGGCTTGGCCTTGAACGAAAGCCGCGACGTCCGAAGCATCGCCGAACATCTCGGTCGCTCCATCCTCAGTCCGACCGACGACGACGCCACCTGAATGAATTCCAATCTGAGCTGACAGTCGAAGCTCGTGCGTCGACTGTCGAGCGAGCGCATCGATGCTCTCGACAACTGCGAGGCCGGCGCGAACCGCGCGTTCCGCCGCATCTTCACGCGCACGCGGAAAGCCGAAATATGCGGCGACTGCATTTCCCGGTCCCGAAGACACGTGACCGTCGAACTGTTCGATCGACTGTTGAGCAGCGCGACGATAGTCGGTGACAATCGCGCGCCACTCCTCCGGGTCGACGGAAGTCGCCGCGCCGGGGGCACGTACCAGCGTGCAAGACAGCACGGTGACATGGCGTCGCTCGTGTTTTGCAGGCGTGACGTCGACTGCTTGAGGTGTTTCGGCGAGCGGAGCGGTGACCTCTTCGAGCAGGTACCCCACTCGCGGCACCGTCTTTATGGTGAAGCCCGCATACGTCTCAGACAGTCTACGAATCGCCGAAATGCAGCGATTCAACGCGTCGTTGACGACGATGCGACCGTCCCAACAGGCGTCGATCAACTCCTGCCGCGAAACCACGCGACCGCGATTGCGAGCGAGCACCACGAGGACTTGCATGATGCGCGGCTCGAGCGATTCGACCGTGCCCCCGCATTCCACCTGTCGTCTCGCCGCATGCACCTGCATCACGCCGAGCGCAAACGCCGGCTCTTGGGCGAGATCGACCAACGAAACAACCCCTCTCCCCTGACATGGAGCGCTGGAAAGTCGCCCAGCCGCTCGTAAGGCCTGCGACCCTATCAAAACACGAGCGCTGCTTTCATCAGTAATCCATCAGGTCCGTGCCGTATCCCCGTCGCAGCATGTGAGCCAGAGTAGCGACTCCGGTGAGCGGCCATGCGGGTGTTCGCTGGACATGGGGCTGGACGAACCGCGGAGGTGGGCGGTGCCCGAACCAGAGTGGAGTGATTTCAAGCTCTTGCTCGCCGTGTAGCAAGGGGGATCCGTCGCAGGGGCTGCAGGTGTTTCCCGAGCCGGTCGCCTTCACGACCGGCTTCATCGTCTATCACGAGACAGTTCGGGACGTTGGCCGCATCTTCCCCGGTCGAATCAAGGAGCGAGCTCACCGTTGAGGTTCTTCACGAAGCGAACCTCGGGATTGCTGGACACACCTGAAGCGGCCATCTCATCGCGCAGCTCGTTCGACTCTGCATAAGCCTTCGCGCGCTCGAGCGATGCGAACTGTTCCATCACCATGATGTGGTTCTTTTCACCGTCGATGGCGAACACAGCGCACTTGCTCCAGCCATAGTTGCGCTTGGTGGCAGTGCTTCGGTCGTGGACGGGCTTCCATAGTTTGTAGTTCTCGACCTTGTGCGTGATGATCAGCCAGACGCCCGCCTCGTTTACGCGCGGTTGCGCGGGTTCAGCGTGGGCACGGGGTGCCGTGCTCGTGGCGAAGAGCACGCCTGCGGCGGCTACGACGAAGAGGCTGCTGGCGAAGATGCGGCGGAAGCTCGAATTCGTGAGTTTCATGGGTTTCGCTCCTGGGAAGTGATTCGTTAGTTCGAATCAGAACGAACGAAGAAATACCGAGGTCGCCGCATGCGGTCGATGCTCAGTCTTGCAAGCGTGCCGTGCACGGATACCTGGGGATTCGTGCACGGCAGCTTTGTGAGAATCCTCATTGTCCGGGTCGCCACCGCGGCGCCTACTGGCGGGAGTCCGAGCGCGGAATAGCGCTCCACTTTTCAATCTCCAGCCACGAGGCAAACGTCATGAAGCTCTACTATCACCCCGCCAGCACCACATCGCGCACCATCATGCTCTTCGCGAGCGAGGCTTCGATCCCGCTCGAGTACGAGATGGTCGACATCATGAGCGGCGAACATTTGAAGCCGACCTATCGCGCGATCAATCCGAACGCGCTCGTGCCGATGCTCGAAGACGGATCGTTTCGTCTGACGGAGAGCTCGGCCATCTTGAAGTACTTGGCCGACACCGTCGATTCGCCGGCCTATCCCAAGCCGTTGAAAGAACGCGCGCGCGTCAACGAGCTCATGGATTGGATCAACAGCAATCTTTACAAAGATCTCGGTTACAACCTCGCGTATCCGCAGCTCTTGCCGCATCACAAGCGCGACAACGACACCGTTCAAACCGGATCCCTCGCATGGGGTCGCGACAAGACCAACGCGTGGCTCAGCATCATGGACAAAGACTTCATCGGCCCTAACAAGCAGTTCTTGTGCGGAGACAAGCCGACGATCGCGGACTACTTCGGTGCTCCGATCCTTTCACTCTTGGATCTCGTGCAGTGCGACTACGCGCGTTATCCGAACCTGAAGCGTTGGCTGTCTACCGTGAAAGCGTTGCCGAGCTGGCCGAAGGTCAATGAGGCGTTCCACGGCTGGACGGCCGCCGTCAAAGACCAACCGTTCGTCTCGCTTTGAGCGCAGGCAGGCAGCCATGATCAAGATGCTGCATCACAGCGCCTATCGCTGTCGCGACTCGGAGGAGACCCGCGCCTTCTACGAAGACTTTCTCGGGCTGCCGCTGACGCAGACGCTGAGGATCGGGGGAACGAAGACCGGTCGTTCGACGAACACGTTGCACACGTTCTATCGCCTCGATGACGGCTCGCACCTCGCGTTCTTCGAGACGGAAGACTTACCTTTCGAGTTCAAGGAGCAGCACGACTACGACCTGCACATCGCGCTCGAGATCGACGCGAGTGCGCTCGAACCGATGCTGAAAAAGGGACGCGAGTGGGGCATCGAGGCGCGTGGCCCATCCGATCACGGCATGATCGATTCCATCTACTTTCGTGACCCGAACGGATACGTGATCGAGCTTTGTGCAAAACGCTCCGATCACGATGTCACGATGGATCCAGCCAGGAACGGCGCCCGAAGCTCGCTTCAGGCGCCGTTCCTGGCGAAAGCGAGTCGCGATGCGGCGTTCGCAACCGAGTGAACCGAGTTGAGTGACTGACTAAGGATTCGAGGAGAATGTCATGGCAAGTTATCTGATCATCCGACACAAGGTCCGCGACTTCAGTGCATGGAAGACGGTCTTCGATGCGCATCGCGTGAAGCGCGTCGAGGCGGGCCTCACCGACAAGCAGCTGATGCGAAGCGACGCCGATCCAAACGAGGTCGTGATCTTTTGCGATGCGCAGGACCTGAACCGGGCGCGCGCGTTCTGCGAGTCGGCCGAGTTGCGTGACACGATGCAGAAGGCCGGCGTGTCAGAAAAGCCCGACCTGTATTTCTTGAACGACTAAGCGTTTGGGCGTTTGCCTTCCGTTGCGAGCGGAGCAGCTACACCGAGAGTTTTCTGCTCCGCTTCGCAAACGCGCTTCATTGAGCGCAGGCTGAAGTGCCAGCCTCATCGCACCGCCATTCAGCAGTCGGCTCTCCAAGCGTATAAATGCCGCGCGGCGTTCTTGGGTGGCTTCACGGCGGGAGAGTGGCGCGCTCCAGCGGCAATAGCTGGATGTTCATCAGCACCACGCGATCCGCTCGCCTCGATTCCGAGACGATTTCACGCACCCGCTCATAATAGTCGATGTGCAGGCGACGGATGCGTTCGAAGTCGGCGTTCGAGACCGGAAATAGGTTGTACGAGAACAAGGCTTCCTGCGGCGCGTCACCTGCGCTCAAGCGCTCGAGTCCGACGCTTGCCCAGTGTTGTTTCAAGCGGCGGTTCTGCGCCTCGTCCGAACGTGTATCTACAGTCAACACGTGCTGGACCACGTATCGCCCGCGCACGCGCTTGATCTGCTTGGCTGCAACTAGCGCTCGCAGGCACTGTGCTTCCGCGACGAGCGAGATTCCGATGCGGCGCGCGATGAAGCCAGGCTCGTGGCTGGCCAGGGCACGGTAGGCGTCGAGCTCGAGCGCGCGCAAGACTGCATGGCTGTCGGGCAACTCGTACGCGAGTCGTCTCTGAGCGACGAGATCCGCGTAGGCCGCACGCGCGGATGGAAGTGACGCAGGATCGACGAAGCAAGCCAAGAACTCCAGAAGTCGCTGCGTGTTCGCCTGGACATACCGCAACAACTCCGGAAGTTTCGGTTCCGTACGGCCATCGAGCCAGCGCGCGACTGTGGTGCGATCGGCGTGCACGGCTCGCGCGAGCTCGCTGTTGGAACGGTCGCCGCCTAACGCGCGTAGCCAGCTAGCGAGTCCGGCGCGCCGCTGAAACGCATTCGGATCCACAGCGACGGAGAAACGCTGCAGCGCTCCGTTCACATCGACGCCGCTGATAGCGGCGAGACGGAAGAATGTGCGTGCAGTCGGTGCCCTGCGCCCGCTCTCCCAGCCGTAGACGGCATTGCTGGCGTACCCGAGGCGGCGGCTGAGCGCCGGCTGCGAACGACGACCCCGCAACGTGCGAACGAGCTCTGCGCCCAGGCGATCCGGGTCCATATCTGTCAAAATACATCAACCTCGAGGCGTTTGCGCGCATGGATTGTGGAGCTCTGAACTAGCCGCGGCCCAGGGCAGTGTTAGGCTGGAGCATGGTTCGGCGCGCGCTGGCTTGGTTCGCAGTGAGCATGTACATGGCGGCCTGCTCCTCGTCCGAGCCCGCGCCGCACGACGACACCGATGTAGGCGCGCGCACCCCGGACGATCGCAACGGCCAGACCGGTTCCATCGGCTCGAGCCCGGACGAGTGCACTGAAGCCAGCGACTGCGTGCCACGCGCTGAAGACGAGCTGATGGCGCTCGCCCAGCCTGGGCGCAGCGCGCGCATGTTCGAGAGCAGCATCTGCACGCCATTCAACGTGATCACCGATGACAGCTCGGTGAGCGGCCCCGCCTGCGAGTGCAAGCAAGGCACGGGTTCGATCACGATCGGGCCCGTCGGACTCGGCTGCTACGCGCGCGGCCGCGCCGGAGATTGCTTGTGGGACGACTCGGAATTCGCGGGCTGTAAGCTCGGAGGAACTGAGTGCACCGCGATGTGCCGGGAGCTCGAGGCGCGGTTCGCTGCCGACGCGGCGCGCACTTTCACCGGGAGCGTGCGCTACACGCGATGCGACGCGGGCCGGTGCCACAACGTCTTACAGATCGAGGGTCGCTGCTACGCGGATCGATCGTACGAGAACGGCCGGACCTACGCGTGCGAGCTCGCCGACGAAGAGATCTTAGCTAAACACCTCGAGCCGTCCGCACCGGCCGCTGATGAGCCGGTGAAGACTGCGTTTCCTTCCCCGTACGTGCCGGAGGCTGATGGCTTCGTGCAGCTCACGGCGGCAACCTCGTTCGTGGGTACGGCGCGCGAGGCTACGCAGTTCGGAGGCATGGCGCAGTTTTACACGGTCGCAGCCAGTACCGCTGGGCGAGGCACCGTCATCGATCCGCTCGACGGGCTCGATGACTGCGGAATCAGCAGCGGAAACGCAGGCCCGGGCTCGTCTCCGCTCAAGTTCTTGGACGTGGACAGTGCCGTGTTGATCGACCGCGAGCACGAGTTGCCGTTCGAGGTCTTTCGATCGAACAGCGACGACTACTACTCGTACGTTCTCGATCTCACTTCGCTGGGCGTGACACCTCGCTTCGACGCGGACTACGGCTTTCGTGCCAGCGGAGGACGCGTCGGAGGCGCGATCGAGGTCGAAGCGATTCACCTGCCTGCTGAATTATCGATCCACGAGCTCGAGCTGACCGAACTCGTGCCGCACGGCCCGCTACGGCTCAGCTGGAGCGGCCGGAACAGCACTCCGCTGCGCGTATCCATGAGCGTGACACAAACGTTGGGCGATCTAGGGCGGCAATACCGAATCGACTGCTTGTTGCGCGACGATGGCGAGTTTGAGATTCCCGCACGCGTGTTTGACGAGGTCGCAAATGGCTTCGTGATCGCGGAATTCACGCGCGAGAACCGCGTGCTGGCTCATTCGGGCGACAAGGCCGTACTCACTCTGGCCCAGACCACTGCGATTCACAGGTTTGCGGTCGGTGATCGTTGTGAGCGCAGCAACGTGATGGACGCCTGCCTGAAGTATGCGCAGCACCTGCGCGCGCGCTATGCCGAGTGCAGCACAGTTCCGGGGCCCGCTGTCGAGACCATCTGTCCGGGTTACCTGCGCGAGGCTTGTGCAGGGTGCAGCGAGTACTTCGACTGTATGCGGGAGCAGACCCGCTGCGAACCGAACGGCCTGACTGTCCAGGCGGGTTGCAGCTGCTCGCACTAGGGAAGCTAGATGTCTGTGTCCTGGTCCGGAGCCCCAAGTCGCGGCGTGGCGCTTCGAGGCTCGCGGCGGTCATCGGCGGAGACTACACCGGCGATGACCGCGGGGCCGCTCTAGAACTGCGAGAAGAACTTGAAGATGGCATCGGATGCGAACGGCGGAACCTTGTGACCGTCCGCGAACTCGCACCACGTGACGGGAAAGCCGGCGTCGCAACCTTGGTAAGCGACGCAGGGTGATGGTTCGGTCGGCATCGTCATCGCAGTGCAATGGTTCGCTTGCACCCAGTGATCGCGACTGGCTTGGCCCTGTGAGAACTGGACGACAGTGTCCATGTTGCCGTGTGAGAGCCAGGCAGCGACGCGGTTGACGCACATGCGGCCTCCGAACGTGAGCGGTCCCGAGCCGGACATCGGCGCGATGGCCCGGAACACGTCGCCCATTTCGCAGCCGAGCGTGTTCGACATGATGCCGCCGTAGCTCATGCCGACAGAGAAGATGCGGGAGCTATCGATGCAATAGTTCGTGGTTGCCCACTGCACGAGTTGCTTGACGAACGCGACATCGCGGCCGCCCGTGTTCGGCCAGCCAGCGCCGCCCTCCATGCCGCCGGACATCGTGGGAAGGCCTTGGCCGGCTATGAAGATCGCAGTGTCACCCATGCGTTGCGCTTGGCCGTAGTAGCCGCCGCCGAAGCCACCCGCGATCGACATCGCGGTGCCGCCGAGGCCGTGCCACGCAAACACGAGCTTGTACGGTTTGTTCGCGTCGTAGTTCGCAGGAACTTTGACGATGTACTCGCGCGGGGTGCCCATGATGTCGACGGTCATGTTGCCGCTGGGCGGTGGGGGCATGGCGGAGCCGCAGCCCATGCTCGGCGTTGGAGGGCCACTCGGTGCCGGTGGAGGCTGAGTTGTGCCCATGCCGCCCGCTGTTGGTTGTAGCGGTGGAGCTTGCGTGCCTGCCGCTGTTGGCGGCGGAGCACCAGCGCCGGCGCGCGGCAGTGGTGCTTGCGTGCCCGCTGGAGCTGCACTTCCTGCACGTGAGACGGGGGGTGTAGAGACGGATCCGCTCGCACCAGAGCCGGGAGTCCCGGCGGTCGAGGTGGTTGCAGCGGTGCCGCCGCCGCCATTGGCTGCAGTTGGGGCACCGATGCCGGCGTTCGTGCTTGGGTCTCTCGAGCTGTCGGCGTCATCGCCGGAACAGGCAGCGAGCGCGAGAACGATGAAGACGGCGGATGGTTTGAAGAGACCGTGCATGGCAGCTCCGTAGGTCTCGCGGTCACGGGAAGCGCAGCTCGCGATTCAAGTGACGCAGGTCAGTTAGCCTACTGCACGCAATAATATCTCAGCGCGCCAAAAGACCCATGCGAATGCTGTCATTCTAAGCATTGCAAGCCAAGCGTCCCACGACGCGGAGCCCCGGACGGGTGCAGCTCACGGCGGCGCGCCGGGGAGGAGGCGTTCTCTTTGACGTGACGATGAGCTCCCACCCTGCGCGCTGAGGAGTGAGCGAGCGACGGCTTCAAGAAGCTCGAAGGCAAAGCGCTAGAGTTGATGCAGGTGCGCGCGCGTGGCTTCTGCATCTCGAGCAAGTTCACATGTCGCCCGTTTCGATTCGGTGCACGGACGCGAACAACAGCGCGCGTTGCGCAGCGAGCGGAAGCGGCGAGCGTCGCGAGTACCTTGCCGCGTCGCGAGCGAACGGCGTCGCGCCGGTGATCCGGTAGGTTGCGTCGCAACCACGGCGCACGCTGCGCAAATCAATCGCGCCGGGCGCGCTTGCGTGGAGACGGCGGAAGCCGAGATCCGCAGCGGGGACCTGCGGCACGACTCAACTTGCGATCTAAGGTCAACAATGGAGCGGCAAGTCGCTCGGCTAGTGCCACGTACCACGCGTCGTACGCCGTGACCGTCGCCCGCAGTTCCCACACGAGGTCCGCCATCGGTTCATACGGAAAAGCGGCGACTCGCGCGGAAGCGGCGTGACTTCGCCCACCCGTGAAATTTCGCGATCCGTGATAGATAGCGGCACGATGCATTTTGCTCGGACGAACGTTCAGGCATACGCGCGTACGCTCGCCCAGCAGCATTGGTTCTGGGCCGGTTGCCTGGCAGGCGCGGCGTTCGTAACGATCTTCGCCACCGAAAACCCACTTCCGCCCGACGCATACCAGTATCGCGACGATGGGATCATCACGCTCAGTCACGCCCGCAACTTGGTTGATTTTGGATCGATCGGGGTCGATCCGGCCGGCGCGCGCGTCGAGGGATTCTCCGCTCCACTGCAGTTCTGGATCTTCGCCGGCGCCTACGCGCTCACACATTGCGACTATCAACCGTTCCTCGATTGGCAGACATGGATCTGCACGTTCCTGCTCGGCTTCGCAGTCGTTCAACTGTTTCGCCGGCAGCTCCTGCTTGGCTTGATTGCGAGCGCCGTCATCGCGTGGTCGCTTGCCAAAGCCGTGCGCTTCATCGGTTGGCACGGGTCGGGGATGGAGAACCCGTACACGCACGTGTTGTTCGTCGCTTGCGTGGCGGCGGCTGTGCTGTCGATCGAAAGCGGGCGCATCTCACGCGCATGTGTACCTCTGTTTGTGATCGCCAGCCTGTCGCGGCTCGAAAGCATCGTGCACGTGGCGCCACTGCTGGTCGTTTGGTCGGTAGGCCTCTACATCGCACATCGTTCGTGGGGCGCGCTGCGCGGGAGCGCGGTCGTGCTTGCGTGCTTCGGCGCGTATCAGTTGGCACGCTGGCTCTACTTTGGCGATCTACGGCCGAATACCGCCATCGCCGAGGGCATTGACGTGATCGCGCGACTGCGCTCGTTCGCACGTCACGACGTGAATCAGCAGCTCAGCACCGCGGAGATCGTAAGAAACATCTTGAGCGAACACCGCGGTTACCTCGTGCTTTTCAGCATCCCGCTGCTAGTGCTCGCGCCGCGGCGCACCGGCAACGTGGCCCTGGTGGGCATGCTCGCGTGTTTGTTCGCGAGCGCGCTCTTGCATCCCGTGCTGTTCGGCGCGGCCCGGCTGGATCCCGTGCGCACCACCAGCCATATGGCGCTAGTCGCACCGCTACTGATCGCAACGCAGTGGCTGGCGCTGCCGACCCATAGCGCGCGTGTACTGAGCTTCGTCGGCCTCTCAATCGCACTCGGGCTCTACGGCGCCGTTGAGCCGCCTTCGAGCACTTTCTTCTGTTGTCCCATCGGCAAAGCCGAGCGCATCGCTGAACGGTGCCTGCAACATGCACAATCGGAAGGTCTGACGCGGCCAAGCCTCGCAAGCCCGGATCTCGGAAAAATAAGCTTTAGAAAGACCTTCTTGGTCTTCGACCTCGGCATGCTCGGCAGCGCGCCCCTCGCGCGTCTGAAGAACGATCAACGAGCCGCTGCGAACTACCTGCTCGACCTCGCCCTACCCGACTACATCGAGCTTCACGGCGGCTGGGCGTGTCACTGGGGTTACCTGCAGCAAGATCCACGTTTCGCCGCGCTCTACTCCGTCATGCCCGGCCACTCCAAGCTCCACTTGAGGAGCAGCTGCCGCGATCGAAGCGCAGGCGTGTGGTTTCGCAACGATATGACGCACGATAGTGCTAGCCCCGAGCGACGGCTGGTGGACGATCTCTCTCAGGATCTGAATCCGGCGCGTGTCGCCACCGAGCTCCGCCGCTGTCGGCTGCAGGAAGGCTCGAACGTGTGTGCTTACGTGAGCCGCAGCGTGTATCGGTTCCTGCCGGAGTTGGGACGCGGGAAGCGTGCGGAGCAGATGCTCGCGCTGTTCAAAGACTCGCCCAGCGCCGACTACGACCGCAGCATCCTGAGCGCGCGCGATCACGCCGGGTGGTATCGAAGCGTGATCACATTCGCGCAGAAGTTGTAGCTGGTGCAAAAGCGCGATGAACTGTCACCGAATGACGAAGACGACCCATCGGCTGGTTGCGATCCTCTCGCTTTCGATCGCAGCGGCGGCGCCCGCACGCGCCGACAACGAAGAGGTCTACGAGTTCCGCCCCGAGATCGACGTTCCCGTGATGACAGTCTCCGCGGTGCTCGGCCTGAGTTATCTCCTGAATGAGGAGCTCGCGCCGCCACACTGCGCGCCGCGCTGTTCGCCCGAAGCGCTGCCGGCCTTCGATCGAGCGAGTGCCGGCCGGTATGATCGGAACGCGGGGACTGTCTCGGATGTCGCGATCCTGCTCACGCTCAGCGGGAGCGCTCTGTTGGCGGGGCTCGATGGCGGGCTCGTCGATGTCTTGGTCGCCGTCCAAGCCGTGCTGGTGAGCTCGGCGATCACAGTTCCAATCACGATGGCTGTGAGCCGGCCACGGCCGTTCGTGTACGGCGACAAGGCCCCCATCGACGAGCGCACTTCGGGAGGCGCCGCGCTCTCGTTTCCCAGCGGACACACCGCCAATGCCTTCGCCGCCGCGCTGGCCGTGTTCCACGGAGTGCACGCTCGTCACCCGAACTCGAGCCTGCCGTGGTTGGTGCTCGGAGTGGGGCTGGCCCTCTCGACGACCGTCGGCTTGGGACGCGTGTTCGGCGGTGAACATTTCCCGAGCGACGTTGTTGCAGGGGCGGCGATCGGCGCGTCGGTCGGCTGGCTCGTCCCGGAGCTGCACCGCAGGCGCGTGGATCTGGCGTTCGGTATGGACGGCCGCGTGGTCAGCGTCGTGCTGCGAGGCGCGCTTTGAAGCTGCCGACCACGCGTTCGCTGGCCGGAGTGCTCGCGCTGACGGTCGGCCTGGCCGTGGGCACGGCGCATGGCTACAGCTACGCGAGTCCGTTCGCGGACGGCTGCCACGAACGATTGTCGGTCGAGGCGCTGTCGGCCGTGCGCGAGCGATCGAATGCCGCGCGCGCGCTCCCGACCTCGCAGCGCGATCGCGCGTGGATCGAAGACCTGCCGCTCGAACTGCCGCGCGAGGCGCGTGACCTCGGCGCCGCGACCCTAATAGCGGGCGTGCGCGACAACGATCTCAAAGGCGCCGGTAGCCTCGAGGCCGCCGAGCTCGCCCAGTTACACGGGAATCCGAACAGCCAGCGTGAGCATTGCTTGCGCCGTCCCGAGCACGACGAGCCCACAGGTACGCTGCGGGCGTTGGAGGATTGCCGCGACTATATCCTCGAGCGCTTCGAGCTCGCAGTCCGCGACGGCTTCGATGACGAAGGAGAGGTCGACCCGGACGCGCGCACCCGGCTCGAAATCAACCTCGACTTCGCGGGCCAAGCGCGGGTGCCGATGCCGACTGCTTATCTCGAGCTCGGTCACGCATTGCACGCGCTCCAGGATTCCTTCTCCCACGCGATTCGCTCCGAGGACGGGCTCCGCGTCCGCGTGTTGTTGAACTGGATCGACTACGTGCATGAACACGTCGAACCCGCGCGCGATGGGCCGGTCCATCGAGCAGAGCTCGACGAGTGCACGGGACTCGACGCAGTGCGGCGCACGCGGCTGCGGCGCGCGTCTGAGGCGTCGCAAACGCTGCTTCGCGCCGCATTCCAGGCCGACCGGAGCCCGGACGAAAAGATCGCGGACGCACGCGCTGTTCTCGACCGGTACTTGAGCTTCGAGGACGGCTGCGATGCCGGCAATGACTACTGCGACGCGCCCGAGCTGCGCTATTCGGTCTCCGGCATGGAATGCGGCGTCGCCCTGGTCGGGACCGAGGGCCGGCACGCGGGCGCTGGATGGGTCATCGCGCTGGGGCTCGTGGGGCTCGCACTCTGCGGGCGGCGGCGTGTGCAGCGCACTTGGGTCGTGTTGTTCGTGTTGTTCGTGTTGACGCTCGCGTCGGCTCGCGTAGCAGCGCAAGACGTAGGCGCCGGCGGCGCTTCGAACGACGCGGCGTACGCGGTCTCCCCACTTGCGCTTCGCGGAGCGATCTCGGCTTCAATCGACGAAGCAGGCGCCGCGCTCGCGGCTGGCGGTCGGTATGGGCTCTCGCCGCGCTGGGTGTTGGGTCTCGACGTCGAGTGGAACCCTTGGGCGTCGCTCAAGACCTGGCGCGTGCGCGGCGGCGTGCTGAATGCTTACGCCACCGGGGTGTGGCGTTCGCCCGTCTCGACTGCGCTCGCGCTGCGAGTGACCGGCCACGCTGGTGTCTCGACCCTACTCTTCGACATGTACGGTGCGCGCAGCGGCAGTATCGGCCCCTATTTGGGCTTGAGCCTGCTCGGGCTCGAGGTGACTCTCGGGCCGGACCTCGCCCTAGTGCTCGAGCCGGCCGACGTGGTCGTCACCGTTCCGCACCTGACCGGCATCCCCTATATCCGGCGCCAATATCGCGCGACGGTCGCGCTCGAGTTGCGGCTGTGAAACGCCACGAGGTCCGCACGATCCGCGAGATCGCCGGCCAGCGATTGTCGCCGTCCCACTTACGCCCGAGCTACACGCGCCGGAAACCGTGAAGCAATCGCGAGAGTTTGTCGACGCATGTCCGGTTTTCGCAATCGCGATACGCCGATCGATTCCGAGCCGCCCCCGTGCGCGCAGATCAGGGATCTTTCAACTTCGCTAGCACCGCCGCGTTGTTGTCGCCGGTGTAGCCGCGCTTCGCGAGCACGTAGAGGCCGCGTTCTTCCACCACGCCGAACGTTCCGGAGCCGAGCACGTCCCGAATGTTTACGAGCTCATCGGCGCGCGCATCGTAGGAGATCAGCATGTACTCGGCATCGAATACGCTGTCGCGTAGAGCGTAGGTATAAGCACGGCTGGAGACCTGCGGCACGATCCACTCGGCAGAGACCACGCGAGCCTCGTCAGGGATTTGACCGACCAGGGCATAGAGGTCGGCGTGGCGCTGACGATCTGCGTCGTCGACGCCGAAGCGGTACGGGATGAAGTGAGTGCGCGCGGTGTTGTGCTGCAGGATCGCGCCGTGCTGATACGAGGTAACCAGCATCGCGACCGGCAACACCAGCAGCCAGGCGCGGTACTTCGCGCTCGAGACCACGCCGCGCGCTGCACGCTCGCGCAACCAAGCCAGCTGTTCGATCGCCGCGATGAACACGAACGGCGTCCAATACGCCGTGTACTGGAACGAGATGTGGATCGATGGATAGTGCTGCGTCGATAACAACGTGAAGAGGAATCCCGGCACGAGCAGCAGGAGGCTGATCGGGCGGCGAACGGACAGGAATGCCAGCGGCGCGAGCAACTGCAGGACGTAGATCAGCTTGTCTCGCTCGAGGAGAGCGCTGATCGTGAAGCCGGGGTTGGCGAGCGCGGTCTTGAGCACGCCGGCAAAACTGGCTTCGCCCGCGGGCAGCAGTCCGGCGTATTGCTGAACGTACGAAGACTCGCCCTCCAGCAGAATCGGCATGATGATGAGCTTGAGGCCCACGAAATAACACACGCCAACCGCGGCCAGGATCAAGCCTGCGCGCGGTCGCTCGCCGCGCAGCAGCAAATACGCGCCGATTACAGCCAGCAGCGCGGACATGTCCTCGCGGATCGACAGCGTCAGCAGAACCGCAACTACGGCCCAACGATCGCGTCGGCTCTGCAACAGATACAACGTGAGCCACAGGAACAAGATGCCGAGCGGCTGGTAGTGAAAGTCGTAGAGGTTGGAGCCGTGCAGCGGTGCGTAGAACAAATACAGCAGCGCGAGCAGGCAGGCGATCGCAGCTCCGAGCCGGCGCGCCGCGAGGAAATACAGCGGCAGCGCGGCGAAGCCGAGCATGGTCGCTTGGATGACCAGCAAGGTCTCGGGCCTGGGCGCGAAGCGATAGACAATGCCCAGCACGTACGCGAAATAGGTCTGGTGATACCCGACGTGGGTCATCGTGCCGCCGAGCGGCGTGCTGCGAAACAACGGCCCCCAGTGGATCGCCTGCCAGACCAGGTTGTTCTCGACGCCCAGATCGTACACCGAGGTCTCGATCCGGTAGTGTGTATTGAGCGTGTGGTAGGAGAAGTAGATCGCGTAGCCGAGCGCGCCGCAGCTGACGGCTGCAAGCGGCAGCCAGCGCGGCAGTCTGCGTAGCCTGGCGGCGGGCGCGAAGCTGAGCTCGAACGCTGGCGGACTCGACAGCGCAGTCTCGAGTGCGACGCGCAGCGCGAGCACACACAGCGAGGCGAGCACGAGGAACTCCAAGTCGCGACCTACCCAGAGCTGCCAGTGGAACAGCAACGGCACGAACATGGCGAGCGACAGCGGTGCACAGCGCAGGGCGAGCCGTTGTGCGCGCTCCAGCCCGAGCGGCCGCTTGATCCAAGCCAGCGTCGCGCCGATCAGCAGCGCCAAGAGTGTCCCGATCAAAGCCGAGCGGACCGCACCGTTGCGCGCCGCGCGCGAAAGATCATTGGTCGTGACGTAACCGACCAAGCGCTCGTAGTGGCGCAGCGACCACAAGGCCAGGCCGATCGAGGCGCCTTCCAACGCCAACAAGCCGAAGCTGCGAGCGGCGACCGTCCAGGCCGGTATGAGCTGAGCATCCCCGGTCGAAACCACGGGTGCGCCCTCGCCTGTAATCATTTCAGGGGCGGCCCGCCCCTGCACTTCGATCGAATCACTGTTCGGCACCGCGCTCGGATCCCCGACCCGAGCTGGCGTCGATAGGCGCTGATGTGCCACGCGTCAATCTTATTGGCAAGCGGGGGGCTACCGCCAACCGATTCTGACAGGCATCCGTCGAGACGACGAAGCGTCGATCTTGGAGGTGCGATCCCAGCAGCACCGTTAGCGCTGTGCTGCTGCCAGTGGGGTCGCTACCGGTGTCGGACCCATTCACGGGGCTTCCGTCGAGCGCACCTACGGCATCGCGTCGACGCGAAGGAAGCTGTCGCCCGCGCCGGTCACACGCAGGGTCGGGCGGCCGATGGAAACGCTGATCGAGCGTGCGCCCTCTGGAATTTCGTATGCCTCGATCAGCTGCGGCTCGACTTGCTCGCTGCTTGCGGCTCTCGCACCCCTGCCGCCATTGGCTGCAATCACGCAGAGCATGGATTCAGTTCCGCACGGGTGTCCGATTGAAAAGCGACGGACGCCCGTCACCCTTGACGGCCCACTCAAAAGCGTCGGCTGACGTGCAGTGGAAAGTCGATATCGTTCGACAAAATCCATGACAAACGTAATCAAACTACTTGCCGCTACGTGGTGCTTTAGATTACCAACGTAATGCGCGCGAAACCTGACACGGTGACTTCGTTGCCGGCGGTGTCCCACCTGTTGTCTTCAAACCAAGGAAACAGTTATGAGTAATGGCCTGAGTTTCTGCATTGTCTCCGCGGCAGTGTCGGTCCTCGCATGCAATATGGACACGAATCTGCCGGAACAGAGTGAAGCGAGCACAAGCGAAAAACGGGTCGTGCAGTCCGCGACTCAAGCACTCACAGTGGACAGCAGCTGCAGCCCCGAGATGGCGGACAAGCTACGGCGCATGCAGACCGAGCTCACTGACATGGTGTGGTACGCCGCCGATAACTACGAGAATGACGCGTGGACTCAGTGGGGGGTTTACAGCTTCAACCAGCCGAATCGCGGGCAGTATCAACAGGTCGTCGACGACTTGTGGACGCTCACATTGACGCTCGATGCGGATCGCGGTTTGGGAGGAGGTATTCACTACGACTGCCGTCCACAAGATTCCTCGGACTGCGGAGGCACCGTGATGGCGCGCGCGGTGACCGGTTCGGACCCGTGGCTCGTGCACATCTGCGACAACTTCAATTCCCTTCAGGACGTAGGCGGAGCGGAGCATGGCTATGCGCTGCAGCGTTCAGCCCTGCTTCACGAGTACTTCCACTTCCTCGGATACGTTGACTATGGCTACTGCAATTGCGCCATCGACTACGTCTGGGCGGATCCCTCAGCGAGGAGTCCGGACAACTACCAGCTGTTCATCACAGGAGTGAACGGCGTTCCCTCGGCCTGTGAGGTTTTTCAGGGTGGTGGTAGCTGCTGATCACGGTCGAGAACATCACTCGCAATGCGGATCCGGCTCGAACGGCCCGCGTGGTCTGTTCGACGAAGCGGGTTCCGAGTCCGCGATGACTGACGAAAGTAGTCATATGCAACGCCTGGCGATCGTGCTGCGAATCGACTGTTCGCGATCCGCGTAAGAAGTTTTGCGCTCGACGAAATCGGAAAACGCCTTAATCAAGCACTCACGCTGTTCGCGCTGCGCGGGCTCCATGACGCTAGTGAGTCTGGCGACCGGAGTCTGCGCCACGAGCTTGGTGCCGTCCGCCATCGGCGCAGGCTCGAGCGTGCGCGGGCGCGAGGCGCTGCGCTTCCGTGATGAGGCGGGTTCCCGCGTCGAGCGACGCAGCAGCCGGCGCCTGCCCGGTTGCTCTATACTGCACGGCTGCAACCAAGGAGACACTCATGTCCACCCAAACCGACCTGCTGCGCGAGCTGACCGCGCGCTTCAACGAGCGCGAACCGATCGAGATCGAGCGGTATTTCACGCCTGACTTCGAGCTCGACGATCCCGGGTCCGGAGCCAGGCGCAGTGGTCACGACGGCGCGCGAGCGATGGCCAATGCCTTGGCTGGGCTCGGTGAGTCGGTGCGCATCGAGATCTTACACATGATAGAGCAGGACGACTGCGTCGCCGTGCGTTACGCCGTGCGAAGCGAGGGTGCCGATCCACGCATCGGTGCGATGATCGCGTTCTACCGATTCGTCGATGGCCGAATCGCCGAAGATTGGGGCGTCTCCACACCAGCACCTTGGCGCCGGTGAATCGAGATCTTACAACCCGCAGCACGCCTCGATCGCTGTGATACAGCCCAGTGCCAGGTCGATCAGGTATCGCATCCTGCGCCCGCGACTCGATCGACTGCGGCGACTGGAAGAAAGCCACGCGAGTGCATGCGTCGTACGCGACCTGCACGTGCGATCCTCGGTGTTTACTTCTTGTCCGAATGCCCGCGCAACATTCGAACGCTGTTTGGCGACGAGCGAAAATCAATTCGTCGCAACTCGGGTTGCGCGTGCGCACGTCGTGCCTGATTAACAAATCCGCAGGAACGTAGGTCGCAACCGAAAAGGTAATTTCATGAGCAACACAAATAAAATCCTCGTCATCACATCCAGCGCGAGTTCAATTACTCTGAAGGATGGCAGAACGGTTTCGACGAACTCGAACGGACCGACTTGCCACCCGCATTTCCGGTGCTGGACGTCGATACGAAGTTCTACGTCGCACGCCTCGAAAACGTGGCCCGCTGAGTCATTGAATGCGTCGCGTCTGGATGAACCCAGCCGTCAGAATAGCGATGCGCAGCGTTCGGTTAAGCGGCGCGCTCGAACACTGCGGCGATGCCTTGGCCACCACCGATACACATGGTTTCGAGTCCATAACGTGCGCTGCGGCGATCCATTTCACGCAGCAGCGTGGCGAGGATGCGACCGCCGGTAGCACCGACCGGATGGCCGAGCGAAATGCCCGAACCGAGCACGTTCATGCGGTCGAAATCGGATGCATCGAATTTCCATTCGCGTCTGCACGCAAGCACTTGCGACGCGAATGCTTCGTTCAATTCGATGAGGTCGATATCCTTCAACGCAAGGCCAGCACTGCTGAGCGCCTTCGCCGTCGCCGGTACCGGGCCGATGCCCATGATGCTCGGCGCCACGCCCGCCACGCCCCAACTCTTCAAGCGCGCAAGCGGCGATAAGCCGTAGCGGTCCGCGTTCTCGCGGGTGGTGACGATGCAGACCGAAGCCGCATCGTTCTGGCCGCTCGAATTGCCGGCTGTCACCGTCGCTTCCGGATCAAGGCTGAAGCGCATCGGCTTCAGTTTGCTGAGAATCTCCACACTGGTGTCAGCGCGCGGATGTTCGTCGGTGGAGATGACCTCTTCGCTCTTCTTGGATTTCACCAGGACCGGCACGATCTCATCCTTCAGAACGCCAGATCGTTGCGCTGCGATCGCGCGCTGGTGCGAGCGCACCGCAAATTCATCCTGCTCGAGCCGACTAATCTTGTAGTCGCGGCGCAGATTTTCGGCGGTTTCGATCATCCCGCCGGGCACAGGAAAACGCTTTCCTCCAGCGGTCAATCGTCCGCGCAGGAGCGAATCGTGAAAGCTGAGCGCGGGGTCATGGCCAATGCCCCAACGCGCAGTGTGCGAATAGATGGGCGCGTTGCTCATCGATTCCGCGCCGCCCGCGAGCACCATGTCGGACGCACCAGACCCCACTTGCAACGCGGCGTACACGACGGCCTGCAGACCCGAACCGCAGCGGCGATCGATCTGCAGCCCGGCGGAGGTGATCGGCAGGCCAGCGTCGAGTCCGACCACGCGGCCGAGCGCCGGCGCCTCCATACTCGAGTAGCACTGCGCGAAGAGCACGTCGTCCACCGCTGCCGGGGGCAGCTTGGTGCGCGCGAGCAGCGCCTCCACGACGAACGCGCCGAGATCATGCGCGGAGAAAGACTTGAACATGCCGCCAGCGCGGCCTATCGGCGTCCGCAGCGGTTCACAAATGACGGTGTCTCGCATGAAACAGCTCTCCTCGTGTGTGGGTACGCGCACGACTTAGATACAGCGACTGCCTGCCGCTGGGCAAAGAACGCGGCCAGCGCGCTCGAACAAACAACACGAGTTCAGTCACGGGAAACTCGGGGCTGCATCAGCGAGGTCACCGCGCGCCACACCGATCCCAGTTCGAACGCGGCGTCGCCGAGTCGCTCGGCACAGCGCAACTCGCCACCGCGCAACAGCTGCAAGTGATCGCGCCAACGCAGGAAGTCGATGCTGTGGCGATGCAGCGGGTATTCCTGTGTGAAGCCGATCGCACCGTGCACCTGGTGACAGATATCGTAGACCACGTCCACACTCTGGCCGACCACGACTGCCGCAGCGTCCAGGAGTGCGGACATACGGGCGGTCTGAACGCCATCGCGCACAGCGCAGGCGAGTGCCAGGTCCGAAATCGCGCCGGATGCTGCGACTTCCTCGGCAGCCAGAGCGAGGCCGTGCTGGATCACCTGAAACTTCGCCAACGGCTGGCCGAACTGCTTGCGGTCTTGCACGTATTGCAGTGACAGCTCGAGAGCGGCCTGCATCGCCGCACTGATTTGCAGGCAGCGCCCGAGCGATAGCGCGGCCAGTGCAGCGGGCGAATCCGGCGCGGCGGCACTTCTCGCGCAGTCATACGCACGCGACTGCGAGATCGAACCCGCGCGGTCGCCGGTGGCGAGCAGCAACGCCATGTCGATCGGCGTCGCGGAGCGCGCCTGTGCGCGAA
>Ga0193753_10000830_pt1 | contig 28746 bp, 28 predicted proteins | sample H1c2metaG_FD_144925 | JGI IMG/M metagenome (GOLD analysis project Ga0193753, IMG submission 144925) | Soil microbial communities from a riparian zone of the East river system, Colorado, United States - H1c2 | ecosystem: Environmental > Terrestrial > Soil > Riparian zone | place: USA: East...
GTTCGCTGCGGCTGGCAGCGGCGGCTGAAATACGCCTCAGTGTTGCTGACGGCGGCGGAAGCCCTGCGATTCGCAGAGGTTGGTTACAGTCGCGCGCACTGAAAATCTGGCCAAGCTCGGCCAAGTCTTGCGATACTGCTGTCTCGTTCAGTCGGAGTGTGAAGCCGCGAGGAGCAGTGGAACAAGCCGAAGTCAGCGTGGACGAGTTGATCGGGGGGCTGAAGCGCAGAGGGTTGCCCCTGCCGTTCGAGATTGGTGCGTTCATCGCGCTCGAAGCGTGCGAGCAGATCCTCGATCGACCCGTGCGTCTCGACGCGCACGACATCGGCATCGGTGACATCGGCGAGGTCGTGTGCGAAGCGAAGAAGACGGTCGCGACCGAAGAGAGCTCGGTGCGTTCGATCATGGTGCTGTTGTCCGAGCTGTTGGTGTGCTCGGCGCCGGGCGTACCCACGATGCTGCTCGAGCTCGTCGAGCGCGGGCCGAGCGCAGGCCAGTGGAGACTCGAAAGCCTGCGGGACGACCTCGAGGCGTGCCTCGTGCCGCTCAATCGCGGGGCGACCCGTCGCGTGCTCGCGCGTCTCGTGCGCGAAGCGAAGAAGGCGGGCATCGAGCGCACGAGTCGGCCGAGCGTCGTGCCGGCGGCGTCCGAGATCGACGCGCAGTTCGACGCTCTGATGGAGTTCGGTGGAGAGCCGGCCGCACGGCAGCCGCGAGCGGCAGCACCGGCAGTTCCTGCACCGGCGCCGGCACCTGTGATTGCGAGGCCTTTGTCGTCGGCGAGCGCGTCCGCGTTTGCGGCGCCGGTCGCGAGCTCGAGCCTGCCTGCGCCGCGCCTATCGCCGACTCCGCGTGGAAGTTTTGCCCTCAACGAAGACCACGCGACGCTCGAGTTCGAGCTGGGCAAGGGACCGAATCACACCCCGCAGCAGGCGGCATCGCTGCGCGCGTTGCGCACGGCGGCGGCGGTCCACGCGGAGCAGGCCAAGCCGATCGTTGCAACTGGAGCGCGGGCGTCGATTCGTCCGGGGGTCGACGACGGTCCGCTACTCGAAGACGTTCAGGATCGCTTACCCGAACGCGTAGGTCCGCCAGGAGGCCGTTCACGCAAGAGCTCGGACGAGCATCGCGCGGAGCGGGAGGAGGTCGGCGGGCGCCGAGGCGAGCGCGGGCGTGAACGCAACTCGGAACGACCGAACGGCCGCTTGCGGCTGCAGACGCCGTACGAGGACGACTACGCGCGAACTGAAACTGGCTCGGTTCGTTCCAAGGCGCGCGACGACTTGCTCGACGACATGCCGGACCATCCGCCGTCGCGGGTGCCGATCTACATCGGTGGTGCACTGGTGCTCGCAACGGTTGCTCTGGCGGGCGCGTACTTCGCGCTCGGGCAGGTGGGTGCGCGGCGCGTGCTCGGCCTGGCGCCGGTGCAGGAAGGTCCGCTGCCCGAGCCGATGCCTTCGGCTCACAAGGCCGCACGCACGGGTGGGCTCTTGCAGATCACGTCCGACCCCGGCCGCGCGCAGGTGTTTCTGTTCATCGGCAATGGTCCCGCGACGGCGACCGATCTTCCGATCGGTGTCGCGCAAGAGTTCGTCGCGATGGCGGAAGGCTACGCGCCGACGCGTGCGGTCGTGCCGGCGGACGCGCAGTGGGAGGAAGCTTCGGGCCAAGCGCCGAAGTACGAGCTCGCGATGCAAGCGACGAAGCTCGCGTCGCCGGACAAAGCGCTCGAGCTCGGAGCGACCTTACTGTCGCGCGATGTCGGCGCTCCGACCGGCCGGCTCGGCAGCGTGCGCGTGATCACGACGCCGAAGTCCGCGAAGGTGTATCAACTGATCGGGTTCACGCCGGATGTGCGGGTCGAGAATCTACCGATCGACGCCGGCTACGAAGTGCTCGTGTATCTGCCAGGCTACGGGCTGCAGACGCGCCGGATCGAACCGTCCGACTTTCAGGAGCGAGAAGGCCAGCGCGTCGCGGACCTTTCGGTGCCGCTCACGGCGGCGCGCGCTCACAAGTGATGCGCGCGCAGGGCCGTCAGCCATGGACCGTACTGGGATCGGTCATGTGTCGCGTCTCTCGTGAAGTCGCTTCCGTGAAGTAGGACGGCGAGCTCAGAAAAGCCGTGGTGATCCTACGGTGAGCACGTGTCAGCACACGCGTTGATCGCAAAAGAGCCTGGATCTCGGACTCTTTCATGCGACGCCACGTCCAGCACGCGCCGGCATGCTTCCTGCTGCATCCCCGCCATCGCCGTACGCTGCCCGCTGATGGCTGCATCGCCTGGGAGAATGCATGGCCGGCTACGTCTTCATCGCCTCACGCGATCCCTGGGAGGGCACCGAGGGTCTGCGCGTGTTCGAGCTCGCTGGATCGCTCGCTGAAACCCGTGACGCCGTGACCGTGTATCTCACGGAAAATGGCGCGTTCGCGGCGCGTGCAGATGCAGGCGAGCGAGTTCTGTCGCCGTTGATCAAGGCGGGTGTAAACGTCTTGGTCGACCCATTTGCACTACAAGAACGTGGCATCACGCACGACCGCTTGGTCGCCGGCGTAATCGCAGCGCCGATCGAGCAGCTGGTCGATCTGCTCGCGGAAGGTGCCCCTTCATTGTGGTTTTGAGGTCGAGATGCCGCGAATAGTTTTGACGCTGGTGCTGAATGATCCGCCGTACGAGAGCGCGCGTACGAGTACCGCGTTTCGGATCGTCGATGCAGCGATTCGTCGCGGGCACGACGTGAACGTGTTTGCGTACGAGGGGGCGGTGTCACTCGCGTTTGCGCGGCAGTCGCCGCACGCAAACGCGGTGCATGGACGTGACGTCGACGGTGAAGATCATCCGACGACGAGCAATTGGGTTCGCGAGTTGTTCGAGCTCGCACGCGAGCAGTCGACGAAACTCGACTGGGTCAACTGTGGTTTGTGCACGGACGAACGCGGAACGGACGAGGCGGTGCTCGGCGTGCGGCGCGGGAGCCCAGCCGATTTGTGGTCGTTCGTGAACGCGTCGACGAACACATTGGTCATTCCTACGCGCTGACCGGAGCTCAGAATGCCTCACCGGATGCTTCAGATTTTGACGACGGCCTATCGGGCGACGCTGGAGGAGCAAGACGATCCGGTCTTGTGGCTCACGCACTCGCTGCGTAACAACGGTGCGGATGTCGACGTGCTCCTGCGCAGCAGCGCGGTGAACTACATCGTGCGCTCGCAGCAGGCGTCGGGGCTGCGGATCGGAGACTGGTTGCAGTCGCAGCCGCCGGACCTAGCGTTCGAGGTCGGTGCGTTGATGTCGAAGGACTGTAGAGTGTTCGCGCTGGCGGACGACTTGGCAGTCCGCGGCATCCGGCGAGACGAGGTGTTGCCGGGAGTGGGTTTCGTAGCAAAGGCCGAGCTGCCAGCCTTGCTACGAAACTACAAACACATCTGGCAGTGGTGACCTGCCGGCATTCAGCCGGCGGCGCCTTCTTTCATCGAGCGGAAGCGCGCCCAGTCGATTCCTAACTTCCGCATTCTTGCTCGCAACGTGTGCGGATTGATCCCGAGCAACTTCGCCGCACCGAACGGTCCCTCGATCCTTCCGTGCGTTGCAACCAACGCTCGCTCGATGTGCGAGACCATCGCCGCTCCGAGCGGCGCAAGCTCCGCCGGCGCCGTTCCATTCATCGGGATCGCGCCACTGTACGACGGCGGTGGGACCGAGCTCGCCGGGCCCACCGAGTGCAGCGCTGTCGACCGCAACGAGGGGACACCTTCCGGCAGAGGTCGCACGCCGGACACGAGTGCGTCTGCAAGCGGGCGTCCGGCTGTGTCGCCGTCGTACGAGCCGAGCGCCTTGGCGACTTCCAGCCGCCGTCCGCTGCCCAGAATCGCTGCACGCTCGATGACGGCTGCGAGCTCACGCACGTTGCCGGGCCACGGATAGCGCATCAGCAAGCTGACATCGTGTTCCGAAGGTGTGAGCGCGGTGCCGCTGAGCCGCAGGCCAGCGCGCTGCGCGAAGTGCGTAGCGAGCGCCGGAATGTCCTGCGGACGCTCGCGCAATCCGGGCAAACGCACTGGAAAGATGCTGATGCGGTACCAGAGATCCTCGCGGAATCGGCCTGCCGCTACCATCGTCTCCAAGTTGCGGTGAGTCGCTGCGACGATGCGCACATCGACGGTGATCGCCTGATGTCCGCCGACGCGCTCGAGAGAGCCGTCCTGCAGAACGCGCAGCAAACGCACCTGGGCCTCGAGGGGTAGCTCACCGAGCTCGTCGAGGAACAGCGTGCCACCGTCCGCGCGCTCGAACCAACCTTTGCGCGTGCTCACCGCACCGGTGAAGCTACCGCGCTCGTGCCCGAACAATTCGGAGTCGATCAAGTTCGCCGGGATCGCGCCGCAGTTCACGCGCACCACCGGACCCCGCGCCCGCCGGGACCGCGCGTGAATCGAACGCGCGATGACCTCTTTGCCGGAGCCGGTCTCGCCGAGGATCAGTACCGGAGCGTCGGTCGGCGCAACTTGCTCGACGCGCTCCATCACCGACCGCAAACCCGCCGACTCGCCGACGATCGTCTCCGTGATGTCCTGCCTTTCGAGCCGCGACAAGAGCGCGCGCCGATCGGCTTCGAGCGCTTCGCGCATACGCGCGAGCTCGTGCAGACGCTGATCGTTTTCGAACGCAACCGCGAGCGGTTCCGTGAGCTCTTGCGCCGCTTCGACGTGCTCGGTCCGCAGCGTCTCGCCCGGGCCGGCCACGATCAGTGCGACGCCGAGTGGGCGGTCCTCCGCAGTGAGCGGCAAGGCGATCACAGCAGTTCGAATGCCGGCGGGCAGCACGCAGCGTCCGAGCTGCGAACCTTCGCGTTCGCGGAGCAGCACGGGCTTACCACCACTCAAGAACGCCAGCAGCTCGCGCGCTCCCGGCTCCTCGCACTCGGTGCGCGTGCTCGCAGATTCGAGCGCGTCGCCGGCGGTGCTGCTGACGGAGGCGACCGTCGTCAGACGCATCGGCTCTCGATCGAGCCGGCGGACGACCAAACTTTCGATCGGCCAGCGAGCAGCGAGCATGGGCACGATGCGCCGAACCGATTCTTCCATCTCTTGGTGGCGGCCGACTTCGCGCCACAATTCAGCCAGGAAGTTCATGCGGACCTCGGAGTTCTGAGAGTTCGTTCGAGTTGAAAACGCTAGCGGTGACATGGACATGATCGTTCGCCATCAAGCCGTGGTGGACATCGGATACAAGCTCGAGCTCTCCGCTGGATATGCTCGAGCCGTCGTGACTTCGATTTGCGCACGGCAACCAGATTCGATGCCGCGCAAGAGTGAACTTCGACGCGGAAAAAACGCGACGATCGGTCCAGCACCATCGACATTCGCTTGCACGCGAACGCGATCACCGAACGTCACAATGCGCTGCACGGTCGCGATCCCCGGATCTTCGCGCCAGAGCTTCAAGTCGTAGCTGCGGATCACGAGATGCGCCGGCCCGGTCGGAACGTCGCCGAGGACGCGCGCTCGCAGGGAACCCGCGGTTGCGATGTTGCCGGCGATGGTCGCGGGGAACACGTTCACATCACCGACGAAACGTGCGACGAATTCCGTTTCCGGGTTGTCGAGGATCTCGGTGGGCGGGCCGCCCTGCTCGATCCGGCCCTTGTTTACGACGAGGACGCGGTCGGCGACCGAGAAGGCTTCTTCCTGATCGTGCGTGACGAAGATCGACGTGACGTGGACCTCGTCGTGCAAACGTCGCAGCCATTGGCGGAGCTCTTCTCGGACCTTCGCATCGACTGCGCCGAACGGCTCGTCGAGCAGCAACAAGCGCGGCTCGGGCGCGAGCGCGCGCGCGAGTGCGACACGCTGGCGCTGTCCGCCGGAGAGTTGTGAAGGATAGCGACCGCCGAGCCCGTGTAGGCCCGTGAGCCCGAGCAACTCGGCGACTTTGCGCTTGATCGTCTGCTTGCCGACGCCGCGGACGTCGAGCCCGAAGCCGATGTTCTGCTCGACGGTGAGGTGCCGGAACAACGCGTAGTGTTGAAACACGAAGCCGACGCCGCGCATGCGCGCGTGCAAGTCGGTCGCGGGCTCGTCGTCGAACCACACATTCCCCGAGTCGGCCGACTCGAGCCCGGCGAGGATTCGCAGCAGCGTGCTCTTGCCGCTGCCCGAAGGGCCGAGCAGCGCGACGAGTGAACCGTCTTCAATCTCCAAGCTGACGTCGTCGACGGCCTTGAACGTGCCGAACTTCTTGGAGAGATGCTCAACTCGGATTCTCATCGCGACCCACCATGCTTCTTGTGCTTGAACCACTCGAGACCGAGCAATAGAACGATGCTGACGAGTGCGAGCAGCAGCGCCATGCCGTAGGCGCTCGCCGTCGCGCGCTGATCGATCGCGTCGTGAATGAACGTCGTCGCGGTCTGGGTTTGCCCCGAGATGCTTCCGCCGAGCACCAACACCGCTCCGAACTCGCCGACGGAGCGGGCGAGCGTCATCAGCACGCCGTACGCGAGACCGAAGCGCACGTTCGGTAGAGTGACGCGAAAGAAAATTTGAAACGGTGAAGCTCCGAGCGTCGCAGCAGCTTCTTCTTCGCTCGTGCCGAGCTCTTCGAGCACGTAGGCGACTTCGCGGATCGTGTACGGCAGCGAGACGAAGAGCGTGCCGAGCAGTAGCCCGGTGAACGCGAACACGACCTTGATGCCGAGCGCGGCCGTCAGCGAGGCCAGGAGCCCCTCGCGGCCGAACAGCAAGATGAACGCGAGGCCGACCATCACCGGCGAAACCGCGAGCGGTAGATCCGACAGCGCGTTGATCAGCGGCCGCAGCGGAAACCGATGCCGAACGATCGCGACTGCACCGAGCGTGCCGACGACGGCGTTGATCACGACCGAGAGCACGGTCAGGATCGCGGTCATCCGCAAGGCGAGCAAAGCATTCGGCTCGAGCAGCGACTTGAGCGCGGTGAGCGGGCCGAGGGCGATGATCTCGTACGCCATCGCACCGAGCGGAGCGATGAGGATCGTGCCGAGGTATGCGAGCACGACGCCGCCGAGCGCGAACTGTCCGAGCCGGCGCACGTTCGCACTCGAGCTACGCGCGCGTGAACGTGGCGGTGCTTCGGGTACGGGTAGGGCGACTGCTGAGGCGGGCTCAGACATGGCGCGCTCCGAGTCGGCGTTCGATCAGGTGCGCGAGGCCATGCAGCGCGAGTGCGGCGGCGAGGACGAGCGCCGAAACGGCTGCAGCTGCGCGCGGCGCGCCACTCTCGATCTCGCCGAGGATGTAGACGGGCGCGGTCAACGTCTGCATCGGGATGTTGCCCGCGACCACGACGATCGAGCCGAACTCGCCCATCGCGCGGCCGAGCGAGCGAATCGACGCGGACAGCGCCGCTGGTGCGATCGCCGGCAAGATCACGGTTCGAAACGTACGAATCGGTCCCGCACCGAGCGTGAACGCGGCTTCTTCTTCGCCGGGATCGAGCTCGATCAACACCGGCTCGACCGCGCGAATCACGAACGGCAAGGTCACGAACGCGAGTGCGAGTACGATGCTCGGCTTGGCGAACAAGATCGGAAACCCGAGGTTCGTGAATGACTGCCCGAGCAGCGACTCGGGGCCGTACAGGATCGCGAGCATCACGCCAGTGACGAGCGTCGGGATTGCGAGCGGCAAGTCGATCAGTGCCGAGAGCAGCGACTTACCCGGAATGCGATAGCGAACGAGGACGAACGCGGTCGCGGTGCCGAGCACGAGGTTGATCACGGCGACGAGCGCACTCGTCCACAAGGTCAGCCACAGCGCCTGCCGTGCGACCGGTGATGCGAGCGCCTCTCGTAGCGACACGAGCCCATCACTGACGCCGTACCAGAGCAGCGCCAGCAGCGGCACTGCGACGATCAGAATCAAGTACAGCGTCGTCAGGTGACGCGCGATCCGTTCGCCGCGGCTCGGTTCGAGCGCGTACGCCGTACTTTTCACGGAGTCCCCGCCTGAGCGAGCGCTTTGTCGTAGCCCGTGCCGGTGTCGAAGATCGTGATGCCTACGCCCTTCCAATCGCCGAGGTCACGAATCGTGAAGAGGTCCTCCACTGCGGGGTAGTTTGTGGCGACTTCCTTCGCGACTTCGTCGACGACCGGACGCAAGCCGTGTTTCGCGTACAAGCGCTGCACGTCGGGCGTGATCAGGAAGTCGAGGAGCGCACCGGCAGCTTTGCGCGCGCCGTGTTTGTCGACGACCGTGTCGATCAGCGCGGCGGGATTCTCGATCAGGATCGTCGACTTCGGGATCACGTACTCGTACTTCTGACCCTTCTGCTTGCCGACCAAGATCTCGTTTTCGTAGGTGATGATCGCGTCGCCGACGCCGCGCTCGAAGTTGAGCAGCGATTCACGCGCGCCCGGATCCATGTTCTTGACGTTCTTCAGGACCGCGCTGAGCAACTTCGTGGCTGCTTCCGGCGAGTCCTTTGCGGCGCTGGTCTTGCCGCGGATGGCGGCGCCCCAAATCGCGGCGATGTTCCAGCGCGCGCCGCCGCTCGTGCGGACGTTCGGCGTCAGCACGGTGATGCCGGGCTTTGCGAGGTCGTCCCAGTCTTTGATGTTCTTCGGGTTGCCCTCGCGAACGCCGATCACGACGATCGAGCGCGAGACCATGCCTTGATACGGCCGCGCCTTCCAATCGTGCGTGATCAGGCCCGCCTTCTTGATCGTGTCGATGTCGGGTTCGAGCGAGAGCGCTGCGACGTCTGCTTCGAAGCCACCGACGATTGCGCGCGCTTGGGCGCCGCTGCCGAGGTACGACTCTTTGAACTCGATGCCTTCCGGGTGGTCCTTCGTCCACTGCGGGCGAAATGCGGGCAGGATCTCGGCGTACGCTTCGCGCGGGGTCGTATACGCACCGAGCGTGAGACTCACGGGTTCGGTGGCGGGCTTGGCTGCGGGCGCGGTCGCGCCGGACGTCGTTGCTGGTTTGCTGTTACATCCAGCAAAGAGGGTGGCGACAGCGACCAAAAGCCAAGGGCTGCGCGACGGGCGCCGTAGAGAAAGAGGCATCATGTGCGGCCTCCTGAGCACTCTCCGTGCCACCACGAGAACCGTAACAAATTCGAGCAAATACGAAGCAATCCGTGATTTGTGCTGGCTCAATCATGAATTCTGACACGGGAAATCCGTGTAATCCACTGGTCATACCATCACGGAGTTCTGGCGCGGCCCAGATCAGGTGCAGGCTGACCGGCAAAATTCACCCGCGGTAAATCCATTCCGCGCTCGCGATTTCCCGTCTTCGCACGGCCATAACCTGGCGATGCGAGATCGACGACGCGTGGCTCGAACGGCGTGTGCGCGAGCGTCGATCTCGTGAGAGACGTTCAAGCGAAAGCGTGCGTCTATGACAACGGCAGCTACGCCGTACCCGCGTTCAGCCGCGCGCGTTTTTCACGACGGCTTCGACTTCGCTGCGAATCTCGTCGAGGCGCGCCGGGCTTTGCGCCTCGAAACGCAACACGAGCGCCGGCTGTGTGTTCGACGCGCGCACGAGGCCCCAACCACCTTCGAAGGTCACGCGGGCGCCGTCGACATCCAACACCGTGTGCGTCGCTTTGTAGTGCGCGAGCACGCGGTCGACGACCCCGAACTTCACCTCGTCCGGACAGTCCACGCGAATCTCCGGTGTGACGTGCGTCTCCGGAACGTCCGCGAGGAGCTCGCTCAACCGCTTCCCGCTCTCCGCGACGATCTCGAGCAGACGGAGCGACGCGTAGATTGCGTCGTCGTAGCCGTAGTAGCGGTCGGCAAAGAAGATGTGCCCGCTCACTTCTCCTGCGAGCATCGCGTTCTCTTGTTTCATCTTCTTCTTGATCAGCGAGTGACCGGTCTTCCAGATGATCCCGCGCCCGCCGTGTTTCGCGACGTCGTCGTAAAGCGTCTGCGAACACTTCACTTCGCCCAGGATCGTGGCGCCGGGATGACGCTTCAGGATTTGGCGCGACAACAAGATCATCAGCCGATCGCCGTAGATGATCGTGCCCTTGTCATCGACGACCCCGATGCGATCGGCGTCGCCGTCGTACGCGATCCCGAGCTCGAGCCCCTCGCTGCGCACGCGCTGCACGAGCTCTTCGACGTTTTCGGGAAGCGACGGATCGGGATGATGGTTCGGAAACGCTCCGTCCATCTCGCAGTACATCTGAATCGGTTGCAGTCCGAGCGCGTGCATCGCAGCGAGTGCAGCCGGCCCACCCGCGCCGTTGCCGGCGTCGATCGCAAATTTCAAATCGGTGCGCGTCAGGTGAATGTTGCCGCGCATGTAGCCTGCGTAGGCCGAGAGCGGATCGAAGTGCGCGTGCTCGCCGCGACCGGGCAAGTCGAAGTCGCGCTTCTCGATCAACGTCCGCAGCTCGCGAACCTCGTCGCCGGCGAGAGTTTGTTTGCCCGACATCAGCTTGAAGCCATTGTCTTCGGGCGGGTTGTGGCTACCCGTAATCTGAACGCCACCGTCGGTGTCGAGATGGAACACGGCGAAGTACATCATCGGCGTGGGGCCGACGCCGATGTCGACGAGCGAGACACCGGTTTCGAGCAACCCCTTCACGAGCGACTTGTGCAAGCGCGGTGAGCTCAACCGACAGTCGCGGCCGACCACGATGCGCTGGTTGCCGCGCCGCCGCAGAAACGTCCCGAACGCGCGGCCGAGATCGAGTGCGAGCTCGTCGGTGAGATCGCGGTCCGCAACTCCACGCACGTCGTATTCGCGAAAAATAAGCGGATTCATCGGGCTACTTCTCCTCGGTCGTGAGTGGTGCGACGTGAGCGCATGCCGCCCCATGGCGGCGATCCCCCGTCGCACCGGCAGGTTACAAGTGTCGCGTCAGATCGCGGCGCTGCAGGAGCTCGACTACGCGCTTCACGTCCTGCGCGCGTTCGCGCGGCATGATCAAGAGCGCATCTTTGGTGTCGACCACGATCAAATCTTTGAGTCCAACGAGCGCGATGACCTTGCCGTCGCCGGCGCGAACGTAACAGCGTTCACAGTCGAGCAGCACGGCTTCCGCGTGCTGCGTGTTGCCGTCGTCGTCCTTCGCCGCGAGCTCGTAGGCGGTCGTCCAACTGCCGATGTCGAACCAGCCGAACGCGCCGGGAACGACGCGGATGTCGCGCGCCTTCTCCATGATCCCGTGGTCGATCGAAATCGACGTGAGCTCGGCGTACCGCGCCTTTGCGTAGTCGGTGTCCGAGCTGCCGCGCGCCAGCAGCTCACGGCTGCCACGGGCGAACTGATGCAAGTCCGGCAACTGGCGTTCGAACTCGTCGAGCACCACGTCCGCACGAAAGAAGAACATACCGCTGTTCCACAGGAAGTTGCCTGCGTGCAAAAAGCCCTGTGCGCGTTCGAGCGTCGGCTTCTCGACGAACCGGGTGACGCGATGCACGCCTTCCTTGAGTGTCGGTCCGACTTCGATGTAGCCGTAACCAGTCTCCGGCCGAGTCGGCGAGACGCCGATCGTAATCAGCCCGCCGTCGCTCGCAGCTTCGAGCGCGCGCGACAGCACCGCGCGATAACCGACTTCGTCTTGAATGTGCGGATCGGACGGCAGCACTGCCATCACGGCGCGCGGTGATCGCGCACTGACGTGGGCGGCAGCCCATGCGACACACGGCGCAGTGTTGCGTGCCGCCGGCTCCGCGAGGACGTTTTCAGGCGGTAGCGTCGGAAGTTGTTCGCGCGTCGCTTCGGCGTGACGCTCGGAAGTGACGACTAAAATTCGTTCGGGAGGGATCGAACCGCTGAGTCGCGCGACGGTTTGTTGCAGCAGCGATAGCTGTTTGTCCGCGAGCGCGAGGAACTGCTTCGGCCAAGCATGGCGTGACTGCGGCCAGAAGCGGGTTCCAGAGCCGCCGGCCATGACTACGGCATATACGTCCTGCTGCATGCTCAGTTCCTCCCGCCGTGCGTCTGGGTCCCTCGCAGGCTGACTACATCACGTACACACGCGCACGTCGCGAACCAGTTCGCCCCTACGTGAAAGATGCGGAGTGCGCAAGTTTGGTTCAACTAAAGACCACGACCCATGGCGTCGAACCGTATGCAGGGGAGGCCGTGAGCGCAAGCTGCAGCCCGGCCAGAACGGGGCACTATCGCCGCGCAAATCGAAGATGATCAAAACGTCGCGTGCGCCTCGACGCCTCCGATGAGCGCGAGCGTGTTCGGCACTTCGGCGCGGTCGTAGTGGAAATGGTCGAACCAGCTCTTCAGCAGGTCGCCTTTTATTCCAAGCTCGAAGCCGGACAGAAATCCAAAGACCTCTCCGTCGGAGTTCGGGAGCGCATTCCAGACTAGGTGGCCGCCGACGAGCGCGCTCTGCATGTCCGACAACTCGCGGTCGCCCGTGAAGTATTGTCCCTTCGGTTCCAGCACATAGTCGTCCGAATAAAACGCGGCTGCAGTCTGACTGTAGTAGCGACCGCGGACTCGAAAGCGCAGCGCCCCGGGCAACGACTGTTCGTAGGCGAGCTCGCCGCTCCACGACACGATGTCCCAGGTGTCACGGTACACGCGCGATTCCGCTTGCAGGGAGCCGTTCAAGGGGACGACCCAAAAGCGCAAGCCGGCGCCGACCGCGTACCGGGCCCGATCTTTCGGGTGGTGTTCCTGCGCCGCCGTCTTACCGATCCGAACCGCGCGGTAAGGGTTCGACTGAAACCCATGGAGCAACTGTCCCGTCGCCGTCAGCTGCATAGTCAGGAGCGGCGTCCAGTTCTGTGACCAGCCACCTTGCCAGGTGTGCACTGCTAGATCGCGATCGGCGCGTTTGGTTGCGTCGTCGAAGCAGCCTTTCGACGAATCGAGCCGGGGCTTCATGACCGGATCGAAAGTGCCGGCGACGTCACATACGCGGTCGAAGCCGCGACCGTACGAGATGCTGAGCACGGTGTTGCGATCGAACAGCTCCGAACGCGCCGCGACTGAAAAGCCATTCGAGATGTAGTCGTGCTCGAACGCGTGGCTGTAGCCGAGGTCGACGCTCGCTGTTCCATCGCGCAGTGTCAGCTGGCCCGCAAACTCGTGTCGGGCGTCGTGCAGGCTCGCGGACGAGATTGCGTCGACGTTCGCCGCCGGCGCGTCCACCACTGCGACACTCGCGCCGCTCACGATGTCTGCGCTCCAGTTCACGCCGAGCGTCGCGGTCTCGCCGATATCCACGCTCGCTTCGGCCGCCGGCATGAGCACGTCCATGTGCAGCGGCCCGCCCGACTCGTGAAAGTAAGTCGTGCCGACCCCGAGTTTCGGGTCAGCCGATACCGCGTGCGGCAGAAGCACGAGCGCAAGCCCGAACATCGCCGCGAGCGCGATCCTCAGTTGCATCCGCAGCCGCCGCCTTTGGTTTGACTGCCGCCGGTCGATCCTTCGCGATTGTCGACGATGTGACTCTCGTGCCGCGCTGCAAAGCTCGAGTTCGCCCACGTCATCGAAGGCTCAGCCAAATACTCTTTGTCTTCGGGTCGCACCGTCGCACACGCGCTGAGCGCAGCACCCAGTGCGAGAACGAATGCGATTGCGCAGAACGCGCTGCGCCTGCGATGGGGTTTAGAAGAACACTGTGAGGCCTGCACTGAGCTCCTCCTGTCGAACGTAGCGATCGGTTTCGAACATCAGGTACGTGCGCGCTTCGAGGCGAAGCGTGAGCCGCCAGCGAAGCCCGATGCGAAGTCCAGCGCCGGCGGAGATTCCCGCGACGCTGCCGGCGTCGAGCAGGAACGTGTCGGCGTTCGGGCTGCTCGAGATCACGCCGGCCGCGACCGTGAAGAACGGCACGATCGGCGAACGTGGAAACAGATTCACGACCGGTCCGAGCGTCGCGAGCAGCAACCGGCCGCCGCGCGCGACAGCCGCGCCCGCCGTGAGCTCGAAGCCGAAGCTCGGATCGAGCAACCAACTCGGCCGCACCGCGATCATGCCGCCGCCACCGAGCGAGCCGCCGACGAGCGCCACTTCGCCGTGCGCTTCGAGGAGCGGAGGCGGTGCGAACACCTCGGGCAGGAAGCGGCCGGAGCTGTGCTCGCTCGGGCCGATCTCGTGGTTGTAGACGACGTCGCCGCGAATGAAGCCCGTCGTTCCGTCGGGCAGCTCGACTTGAAACCAGAAGCCCGCCGTCGCGCGGCCGCGCACGGGAAAGACTTCATCGCGCCGTGCTGCGTAGACTCGCCGATACGTCGCGCTCGGCCCGGCACGCACGTCCGCGCGATCGACGACGACGCGCGCATAGACGGTCGCGTCCGAGTCTGCACGCGCACTCGTGCCGAGCGGGCCGAAGGCGAGCACCGCGAGCACGAAGCTGATGGCGCAGCGCACCTATTGGGCTCCCGCTGTAATCCACTCCGTGATGAGTCGCGCCGCGGGATCGTTCGTGGCGAAGATCCTTCGCGGATGCGAGGCTTGATTCGTCGGTCGCAAGTAGAGGGGGCTCGTGAGCGGATCGGTCTGCACGAAGAATCGCGCGGCTTCGTAGTTCGCTGCGAACGCGTCAGGCACCGCGCCGGTCAGGCGACCGTTGCTACACGTCGCCTTCTCACTCGTGTCGATCAGCTGCAGCGCGGACCGGCTGTCGTGACATTGTCCGCGTTCTCCGGCATTGCCAGTTGCACAGCCGAACTTCTGGATCACCTCCGGTTCGATCCGGCAGTAAAAGAAGTCTTCGTCGAGCGCGAGATCCGGCGCCACGAAGTTGTCTCCGAGGTCAACCGTGCCGACGACCCCGTTGTGTTCGGAACCGCTGCAAGCGTTCGCGCCCAGCAGGAACGCGACCGCGAACGAAACGCGAATCATGGGACGTCCAGGGTGCCAAACGCGGACCCCGCAAAGCAATCATCGTGGCGTTTCTGCAGCTAATTGCGGCGGACTTTTGATCGCACGGGCTCACATCGCCACAGCTGCTAGAATACTTCCCTGGGTTAGGCTGTCGGTCGCAGGAAGCGGGTTCGATAGACGCGCCACCCACCCGCCGCTTGAGCGGTTATTGCACATCGACTACGGTGGTGTACGTAGGTAGGCGCAGGTGAACTGCTCCTCGGAGGCTCCCTCATGAAACGTTCCTCGTTTGGTTGGTCCCTGGTTGGCGTCGCGGTGCTCTGTCTCGCGACAGTCGCACAAGCCGCGCCGGCGAAGGGCGGCAAGAAGAAAGGCAAGGCCAAAGAGGAGAAGGTCCCGGTCAGTGCCGAAATCTCGAAGTCGATGGGCGATCTCAAGTGGGGGATCTCCAAGGACGAGCTCCAGAAGGAGCTGATCGACAAGGTCAAAGAGCACTACAAGCCGCTCGTCGCGAAGACGCGAGATGCGGTCGAAGAAGACCGGCTGCGCGAAGCGGCGACGGGTGAGATCAAGCGCATCAAAGACAGCTTCGTCGAGTTCAAAGGGACGTCGACCGGTTGGGACGTGAGCTTCCTCAAGGGTGAGTTCACGCACGGCAACGACGAATCGATGCTGGTGATGCGCGATCAGAACTCGCAGAACTTCTACTTCTTCATCGATGGCAAATTGTGGAAGTGGTACAAGGCGTTCGACGCCGAAGTGTTCCCCGCCGATAGCTTCGCGACGTTCTCGAGCGCGGTGACGCGGCGCTTCGGACCGGCGAAGGAAGCGCGCGGCGAGTTGCTCCCGGGTTCCGGTGAGCGTCACTGGCTCGAGTGGCAGGACGACGGCACGCGCCTGCGCGCTGTCGATCAGACTGATTTTTACGGCTTTTACTGCTTGGTGTTCGAGCAGAAGTCGACCGTCGGGAACCTCGCGCAGCTGCGGACCAACTCGCGTGAAGTCGGCGACAAGAAGCACGCGATGATCGAAGCGGTGACGGCGAAGGGCAACACGGCCGATCCGGACAGCGCGCCGGACATCGCGGATCGCATCAGCGGCAACGTTCGCGCGCGCCCCGAGCCGGCTGCCGCTCCGAGCGGCAAGGGCAAGAAGGGTGAGAAGCCGGGCGCCGAGGCTTCGTCCGCGTCGGTGCCGAGTGGCGTGAAGTCGGATGACGATCCGCTTCGCGGCCTCGGTCTCTAACGAAGACGCGAGCGGCAGAGAAGGGCGCGGTCGGTTTCGATCGCGCCCTTTGCGTTTAATCGACGACGGCTTCGACTCGGATGTCGTCTCCGAGCCACTTCTTCGCGGCCGGCTCGACGATGCGCGCGAGCGTGTAGGGCCGCCCGGGGCAACCGGCGCACGTGCCCGTCAGGCGCACGAGCAAGCGCTTGTCGACGATGCCAACGAGCTCGATCACGCCGCCATCGGCCTTGATCAGCGGGGCGAGTACCTCGTCTACCAGCTTTTTTGCGCGGTCTTCCAAGGCGCTCTCAACCGTTCACGATGCGTCGCTCGAGTCCTTCGAGACGTTGTAGCAGGAAGCGCTCGGTCACACCGAACTCGACCGCGGCATCTTTCAGACGGCTGACGTAGTTGCGGATCGCACGCGGGTTCGCGTATCGCACCTTGGTCGCCACGCGGTACAGCTCGTCGATCGTGTCCGCCGGCATCAGCTGCCGCGCCGTGCTGTACAAGCGGAAGGTGTCATCGATCCAGATCGGGCTGTGCGTGACTTCTGCAAGGCGCAGCGCATACCGGCTGGCCAAGCTCAGCGTGTCCCGGTCCTGGCCTTCCGAGCCTGAAGCGCGCGACAGAATGCCGTTCAGCATGCTGCCGACGAGGCGCTCCCCTTCGTCGTAGCGCCCCATCCCGAGCGCCTTGTCCGCGAGCCGCGCGAGAACCTCGAGCGAACCTGCCCCGTGGGAGCTTGGGCGAGGCTCCGAGTCCGACACCACGACCGTGTCCGGAATCTGACTCTCGCTCTCTTCGACCGGCCCGCCTTGGTCGCGCCGGCCGCACGCCGTGCACGCTTCATTCACCGCATCGTAGAGCTCGCCGCAGTGACGACACTGCGACAGCTCTTCGGTGCCGCCGTCGCGCGGATCACGCTCGACCGAGCTCAGCACCAGATCTTGAGCACCGACGCGGACCTGATCGCCGTCCTTCAAGACCGATGGGCCTTCGATGCGCGCGCCGTTCACGAGCACGCCATTGCGGCTGCCGAGGTCGCGAACTTCGACTCCTTCACGCGTCACGCGGAACACCGCATGACGTCGAGAGACGAGTGCATCACCCAAAACTAGGTGGCAGCCAGCTGTGCGCCCGACTACGAAGTCGCTCGCGTCCAGCTTGAGGTCGATGGCTTGATAGCGGAGGAAGAACCGAGCCAAAGGACGTCCCGTGCGCAGCCAAATGGCCGCCGAATCATCTTACGACAAGCGAACTTGTTTCGGGAAGGAACCGCTGTGTTCCTAGCGCAGCTGATTAAATGAATCGAGCCGCATCACGTGTGCGATGCGGCTCGAGATCGGACTCATGTCCGTACTTGTCGGAGGTGTCGTCAGTTCAGCGAAGCGACGCCGCCGAGCGACTTCAGCAAGCGGCCCTGAACTTCGCTCGCCTTTTCCATGCGTGCGTTGATGTCGTTCAGATCCGCGCGGTACTTGCCGAACACGTTTGCCGACTCGCCGAGGATCGTGCGGCTGCGCACCTTGTCGACGATGAACACGAACTTCTCGAACGACTCGCCGAGCTCCTGACCAGTGTACAACGTGCGCTCGACCTCTTGGCCGCCCTGCACGGACGCGACCTTGACCTTCAAGCCTTCGTCTTCGGCTTTCGCCTTCTTGCCCTTCTTACCTTCGGGCTTCTCTTTGGGCGCCGCCGCATTCGGATCCTGAGGCGGAACCGTCACGAACACGAGGCCACCGGCAAACTGCTCGCCGCTCTTAGCGAGCACCATGCCGTAGTCGTTGTTGAGGAGGCCGTCGGTCGCGGCAGCGGACTTCGTGAGTGCATCACGACGCGCATTACCCGCGGTCTTCGCGCCGAGTGCGGCAAAGCCGTCCCACGCGAGGTTCACGTTGTTGTAGTAGTCGAACAAGTCGTCGACCACGCCGTCGCCGAATGCACGGTACAGACGGCGATGAAACTCGTTGGCGCTGAATGGACGCTTCATCGCGACGAGCTGCTCGATCGAGCTGAAGTCCACAGTGGCCTTCTTGCCCGGACCGCCGGACGAGGCATCGACCGCTTGCTTCACGAGCGTGCGAGCCTGATCGACCGTCTTCGAGACTTCCTGCACCTTGGAGTAGATGTCTTTGCCGTCCTGCACGGCCATCTTGTACTGATGACGCTTGTCGGCGGTGTTGCCGATGCCGAAGCCGACGCCTAGGCCGAGCAAAACGCCGACGACGACGAGCACCATCGAACGGGTGCGCGACTTACGGCCGATCTCGTCTTCCTTGACGGCCGAGTCGTCGATGACGAGCGTCACCTTCCGCTGCTGCGGAATCGCTGCGCCCGCAGGGGCTGCAAACGGGTCCATGCGAGGAGCGCCGGACGGAACGCCACCGCCCATCGCAGGCCGCGATTGACGCGCTGCCGGAGGCGCAGCACCAGGCTGGAGCGGGCTTGGCGTCGGTGCGAACGGATTTGGTGCCGGGGCGCCGGGTGCACGGCCCGACGTTCCGGGCGGGCGAGCGCCAAACGGAGGCGCGCCCAAACCTGGGAAGCCACCACCTGGAACCGCCGGAGGCGGAACACTTTGGCCGCCGGGTGAAGGCATTCCGCCGCCCATTACGGGTGGCGGTACCTGTCCTGGAGGAACGGCGCCTTGGCTACCGGGCGGCAGTGAACCGGGAACCCCCGCTTGTCCAGGCGTGATCGTCCGACCCAAACGGGCCTTCAGGTTCTTGATATCGCGGGGTTTGTTGCTCGGAGTTGCCATGCGCTTGGCCCTGTCTGGGTGAGTAAACTTCGGGGCTAAAATCGTTTCGCGCACTCGCGCGCGCTCGAAGTCGCCGCTGCGAGCGGCGACTTAACTACCGCGCTTTTCGCGGTGAACACACCCGCCGCGTTCTTGCGGCGTAAAACTAAGGTGTCGTGAACACGCATACAGCGAGGCGGTTGAGGCACTGCAAGCTATCCGTGTGGGTAGACCGGTGTCAAGCGATGCGTCGGGTAAGTGTACGAAATTGCCCATATACCCCAGATGGTGCTGACGGCAGAATAGTCGATCACTATGGCAAGACGCACGCGAAAACATACGAGCTTTCGCTTGGTCCGACGCAGATCGCAAAGTCTCGGGTGTAGAGTCTCGCCCGCATGAAGGTGTTGCACTGGGAGCGCAAGCGAGCCCCGGCTGGTGACGGAACCTGGGTGGAGTACGAGGTGCTCGGTCGGGGGATGCCCGTTCTCCTCGCAAATGGCCTCGCCGGGCCGCGTGAAGTCTGGACCGACCTCGTGCGGCAGCAACACGACCGGTACCGATTCATCACGTGGAACTACCGTGGGCTTCAACAAGCTGAGTCGAACGGCGGGTCGCACTCCGCGCGCAGCATCGCCGAACACGCGCGCGATGCCGGCGCCGTGCTCGACGCGGAGGAGATCTCACGCTGCTGCGTGGTCGGCTGGTCGATGGGGGTCCAGACCGCGCTCGAGTTATTTTCACTCGCACCGAATCGAGTCAGCTCGCTCATCCTGCTGAGCGGCGCTGCGCGAGTGACCTGGGCGGAAGTTCCCACCGCGCCTGCGCTCGGACGCTTCGTATTACGGACGTTGCGCCTGCTGCGAAGCGCACCGCGTTTGGTGTCCGATACGTTACGGCGAAGCCTGCAATCGCCCGAGGCCTACACGTGGGCTCGACGGCTCGGTCTGATCGGCGAGCAAGTCACGGCGGACGAGTTCACGACTCTCACGTCTGGGCTCGCGCAGATGAACGTCGCGGTCTACGCCGACACGCTCGCGCAACTCTCGCGCTATGACGCGCGTGACGTGCTTCCGCGCGTGGACGTGCCGACGCTCGTGATCGCGGGCGACCGCGACCTGTTTACGTCGCGGCGCGAAGTCGAGCGATTGGTCAGCGAAATCCGAGGCGCGGAGTACTTGCCGCTGCCGGGCGCGACGCACTACGCGCTGCTCGACGAGGCGGAACGCGTGAACCTGCGAATCGAGAAGTTCTGGAACGAACACGGCTATCGCGCGGCAGCTGCGCCCTCGGCGTGACCGGCTTGCCGTGGGGCATAAAAGTTGGTTGAGTGCAGCCCGATGATCGTCGTGATCGATAACTACGACTCGTTCACCTATAACCTGGTGCAATACCTGGGTGAGCTCGGTGCGGCGGTCGCGGTCTATCGGAACGACGAGCTGCGCGTCGACCAGGTCCGCGCGCTCCAGCCCGAAGGCATTCTGATCTCACCCGGGCCGGGCAATCCGGACGAAGCCGGAATCACGCTCGAGCTGCTCGCAACGCTGTCGTCCGAAGTCCCGATCCTCGGCGTCTGCCTCGGGCATCAGGCGATCGGCCAGGCCTTCGGCGGGCGTGTCGTTCGGGCGCAACGGCTCATGCACGGGCGCACGTCGCCGATCCTGCACGATGGAACCGGCGTATTCGCGGGGCTGCCGAGCCCGTTTACGGCGACGCGCTACCACTCGCTGATCGTGGACCGCGCTTCCTTGAACGACTCTCTGCGCGTGACCGCGTGGACCGCCGAAGGTGAGATCATGGGGCTCGCCCATCGCAGCCTTCCGGTCGAAGGCGTGCAGTTTCATCCCGAATCATTTTTGACCGAGCACGGGCACGCGATGCTCGAGACTTTTCTTCGGCGCTTGCCCGAGCGCGGCCGAAGACCGCTTCTGGGGGCTGCATGATCAAGGATGCGATCGCGACCGCGGCTGCTTCACGCGAAGTCCCCGGCGACGTGATGGAAGGTGCGATCGAGACCGTGCTGCGCGGCGAAGCCACGCCGGGGCAGATCGGTGCGCTGCTCGTCGCGCTTCGGATGAAGGGCGAGACCGCGAGCGAAGTGAGCGCCGCCGCGCGCGTGATGCTCCGTCACTGCGTGGCGGTGCCAGTCACGAAGCGGCCGGTCCTGCTCGACACCTGCGGGACGGGCGGTGATGGCTCGAACACGTTTAACATCTCGACCGCGGCAGCGATCGTGATCGCGGGCTGCGGCGTCTCGGTCGCAAAACACGGCAACCGAGCCGCGAGCTCGAAGACGGGTAGCGCCGACGTGCTCGAGCTGCTCGGCGTGCACGTCGAGCTTTCGCCGGCCGCAGTCGCGCGGTGCATCGAAAACACCGGCATCGGTTTCATGTTCGCGCGCCTGCATCACCCGGCCATGCGTCACGTCGGCGCCGTGCGAAGTGAGATCGGCGTGCGCACGCTCTTCAACTTCCTCGGTCCGCTGTGTAATCCGGCGGGCGCGAGCCATCAGTTGATCGGTGTGCCGGAGCAGCGTTTGTGCGAGATGCTCGCACGCGTGCTCTCGGATCTCGGCACGACGCGTTCTTGGGTCGTGTGGGGCGACGGCGGGCTCGATGAGCTCTCGCTGTCGGGACCGACGTTCGTCGCTCAAGTCGATGGCCACGAGCTGACGACGCGTGAAGTCACGCCGGAAGATTTCGGGGTGCAGCGGCAATCCACCGACAGCTTGGTCGTGAAGGACGCGGCCGAAAGCGCCGCAGTGATCCGCGCGGTGCTCGCAGGCGAGCGCGGGCCCCAGCGCGATGCTGTCGTGTTGAACGCGGCCGCAGGTTTGTACGTCGCGGGCCAAGTGACCTCGCTGCGCGCCGCGGCGGAGCAGGCGGCGCACGCGATCGATTCGGGCGCCGCGTCGCGCAAGCTCGAGAGCTGGGCCCGAGAATCCCAGGCGCCCTGATGGGCGGCGTCGACTACCTGACGCTGATCCTCGAACGCAAACGCATCGAGGTCGAACGCCGGCGCAGGCACGCCGCAGCGCGCTTGCAGCCATCCGCTGCAGGCGGCTCGGCTTCGCAGCTGGGAGCGGCGAGCGAACGCTCGGCATCGCCTGCCGCGCCAGCTGGCGCCGCGCGCGCCGTTGCTGCGCTGCGTCGTGTCCCGGGCGAGCTACCCCGCGTGATCGCCGAGATCAAACGCTCGAGTCCGAGCGCAGGTGAGATTCGCCGTCGCGAGCGCGGTGACGTGGTCGCCCTCGCGAATGCGTACGTGGCTGGAGGAGCCGCAGCGATCAGCGTGCTGTGCGATGGCCCTGGCTTTGGCGGCAGCGCGCTCGACGTGAGACGCGCTGCGCGCGCTGTCACTGTGCCGATTTTGTTCAAAGAGTTCGTGCTCGACGAGGTGCAGCTGGATCTCGCGCAGGCCGTCGGCGCCAGCTTGGCGCTGCTGATCGTACGCGCGCTACCGAAACAACGCTTGCACGCCCTCGTACGCGCGGCGTATGCGCGCGGGCTCGCGCCCGTCGTCGAAGCTGCAAATCTCGAGGAATTACGCAGTGCGCTCGAGACCGACGCCGAGATTGTCGGCATCAATGCGCGCGATCTCGGTACGTTCAACGTCGACAAGAGCGCTGCTGTGCGCGCGCTCGCGAGCGTCCCGCCCGAGCGCATCGCCGTTCACATGAGCGGCGTGCATGGCGCTTTGGACTTACGGGATGTCGCTTCGGGTCGCGCCGACGCAGTCTTGATCGGCGAGAGCTTGATGCGCGCACCAGACCCCGCGCATAAGCTGCGAGAGCTGCTCGGACTGTGATCGCAGCGATCGCGTGGTACAAGCGCGAACATGAGCGAAGTCGACGGGGATGAGCGTGAGGACCTGCTCGCGCTCCTCGATTTGCAGTCCTCGGGGCAGGGCATGTTCACGGGTCCAGCCGCGCAATCGGCAGCGTTTCGTACGCGCGTGTTCGGAGGCCAGTTGCTCGGACAAGCGCTCGCAGCTGCAAGCTTCACGGTATCCGGAGACGTGCTCGCGCACTCGCTCCACGCGTACTTCGCGCGTCCGGGCATTCCGGGCCGCCCGATCGACTACGAAGTCACGGCCGTGCGCGACGGACAGAACTACGCGATTCGCAGCGTGTCCGCGGTCCAACGCGACGAGCTTGTCTTTCAACTCACGGCCTCGTTCGGGCCCGACCACGCCGGCCCCGAGTTTCAACCTTCGCAGCCCGATGCTCCGTTGCCGGAGAGCTATCCGCCCGAGGCTGAGCGCACGGCCAAGCTTCTCGAGCGCGCCGATCCGGCGCGGCGCATCCTTCTGAAACACAGCCCGGTCGACGGGATTCAGGTCGACGCCTGGGATCTCGATAACCCGAAGCCGACGCACGGTCAGACGCGAACCTGGATGCGGCTGCGCCGGCCGATCCCGAGCGACCCGGTGTTGCAGCGCTGCGTGCTCGCCTACGTCTCGGACATGGGGTTGCTCGGCGCGAGCGTGATGGCGATCGGCGGCAAGTTCATGGACCCCGAGATGCAGATCGCGAGCCTCGACCACGCGATCTGGTTTCATCGACCGTTCACCTGGGACGACTGGCTTTTGTTCGTCTACGAGAGCCTCTCGGTTGCGGACGGTCGCGGCCTGAGCCGCGGCTCGGTGTACTCGCGGGACGGCAGGCTCGTCGCGTCGCTCGCGCAAGAGGGCATCATGCGCAAGCGAAACATTCTGCCGGACGGGTGACCGAGCCGAGCAGGCGTTTGTGCTCTCCAAAAGCGCCGCGCGATCTGCGACGCTAGCCATCACTCCATGACGTATTGCATCGGAATCAAACTCGCAGCCGGCCTCGTCTTCGTCTCGGACTCGCGCACGAACGCAGGGCTCGACGCGATCAGCACGTTTCGCAAGATGATCGTGTACGAGCGCCAGGAAGACCGCTTCATGGTCTTGCTCTCGTCCGGCAATCTCTCGATCTCGCAATCCGTCCGGGAGATTCTGCAAGTCGAGAGTGTGCGCGGCGACTCGGGCGAAGCGCTCACGATTTGGAACGCGACGAGCATGTTCGACGCCGCGCGCGTCCTCGGAAGCGCAATGCGTCGCGTCTACGATCAAGACGGGCCGTCGATGCGCCAGGCCGGTCTCGACTTCAACGCGACGATGATCTTCGGCGGCCAGATCCGCGGCGAAGCGATGCGCCTCTTTCTGGTCTACTCGGCGGGCAACTTCATCGAGGCGACGCGCGAGACGTGTTTCTTCCAGCTCGGCGAGTCGAAATACGGCAAGCCCGTGCTCGATCGCATGCTCACACCCGAGACGCCGCTCGATGTCGCAGCGAAGTGCGCGCTCGTGTCGGTCGATTCGACCTTGAAATCGAACCTGTCGGTCGGCCTGCCGATCGACCTCACCGTCTACAAAGAAGGTGCGCTCCGCAGCGACGATGTGATTTGCATCGACGAGCAGAACCCTTACTTCACGATGATTCGCGGCACGTGGGGCCGGCGCCTTCGCGAGGTCTTCGACAGCATCGAAGACCCGCAGTGGGGCGCGGGGCAGTCGGAGTACCCGTTACGCTGCAGCCCCGGTCGCTACGAGCCCCTTCGTAAGATCACGCATCCTGGTGAGAAGCTCGTCTGAAGTTGTGCGCTCACAGGCGCAGCTGTGCGCGGCGTGCCCGCACAGCGCTTCGTTTGGAACGAATGGATTCGGCTCGGAAGCCGTAGCGCGGCGAGTTACGCTGATCGCATGAGCGAAGTCGTGAGCCCCGCAGGCTCTCCGGAGTGGGCGCACCTGAATGTCTTCGATCGCAGCGTCGCGTATCGCGACAATCCGTATCCGATTTTGAATCGCGCGCGCGAAGAGCACCCGATTCACAAATCCTCCGACGGCGACTACCAGCTGTTTCGCTACGCCGACGTGGTGCGGCTGCTCAAAGACACGAAGGTGGGTGTGCGCACGCTCGATGGTAAGTTGCCGGGCATCGACGAGAGCTTGATCCAGCGCCGCTTCATGTTGCAGCAGGATCCGCCGAACCACGGCCGCTTGCGCCGGCTCGTGAGCAAAGGATTTACGCCGCCCGCGATCGAACGCTTGCGTACGCACGTGCAAGCGCTCGTGAGCGAGCTGCTCGATCGCGTGCAAGGAAGCGGCGAAATGGACGTGATCGCGGACCTCGCGCGGCCGCTCCCGTCGACCGTGATCTGTCAGATGATCGGTGTGCCGCTGGCAGACCGCGAGCTCTTCACGGACTGGACGGCGCAAGTCACGCACTTGCTCGCGCCGCGCCTGCTCACGCCGACGCAGCTCGAGAAGTCGCTGACGGCGGCGGCGAATCTCAGCGCGTATTTCACGAAGTTGATCGCGGAGCGCAAGACGAAGCTCGGAGACGACTTGCTGAGCACCTTGATCCGCGCGGAAGAGGCGGGCGATCGATTGAGTCCAGAAGAGTTGATCGTACAGGCGGTGGGGCTGCTCATCGCGGGCTTCGAGACGACCATCGGCTTGATCGGAAACGGCGTGCGCGCGCTCTTGATGCATCCGACCGAGCTCGCAAAGTTGCGCGCGCGCCCGGCGCTGATCGCCAACGCGGTCGAAGAATGCCTGCGCTTCGACGGGCCGATCCCCGGCACGCGCCGCGTCGTGCACGAAGACGTCGTGTTCGGTGCCGAACACATCCCGAGGAACACGCCCGTCTACGTGAGCATCGCGGCCGCGCATCGCGACCCGCGCATGTTCCCGGACCCGGACAAGTTCCTGATCGAGCGCGACCAGAGCGCTCACCTCGCCTTCGGAGGCGGGATGCATTTCTGCCTGGGTGCCCATCTGGCCCGGCTCGAAGCGCAAATCGCAATTGGCACGCTGATTTCGCGGTTCCCTGAGCTCGCGCTCGAGACTGAGGCCATCACTTGGGGCGACTCTTTGTTCCGAATCCAGGCCCACCTCCGCGTGCGTTTTTAGGTGTAGGCTCCGCGGGACGCGTCGCAGTTTTCACGACGACGCGCTCTTTTGGAGGCTTGCAATGCAGCGCGCGTTGTTGCGGTTCGGGGCACTTCCTGCGGCCGTCGCCGCGATCTTTGTGCTGAGTGCGTGCGGGGACGACGACGAGCCCTCGAAGCCGGCGAAAGACGCGGGCAGCGAGAAGGACGCGGAAGCGCCAGGCATGACGCGACCGACCGGCGGCCGTTCGGGCTCCGGCGGTGCTGGGGGTGCCGGCGGCAGTGACAACTCGACCGCGTACACCTGCCAGCCGAGGCGCGGGGACGTCGGCGGTCCGAGCGAGAGCGGTGCCGACTGTTGCGGCGGCATGGGAACCTGCTCGGGTGCCGGCGACAACACGTCGGGCTTACCGCACGAGACCTGCAAGGGCGCGCCGGATCTGCGCTGCGTGCCGAAGCCGCGCACCGCCGATGAAGACGCTGGGATGTCGACGAGCTTCGTGAGCTGCCGGGTCCAACTGCCCGGCTCGCCCGCGGCGGCGCCGAGCTACGAGGGCCGCTGCTTCGCGAACTGCTTCGTGCAGGCGAGCCCGATCTCGACGCGGTTGTCGCAAGCCACGTGCGACCAAGGTGAGAGTTGCGCGCCTTGTTACAACCCGCTGAACGGCCGCTCGACCGGCATTTGCGAGTTGCCAGGCGATTCGCCGCTCGAACCGCCGCCCTCGCCGTTCAAGGAGTGTGGTGACGGGGGGCTCGGCTACTGCGTTCCCTCGTACGCTGCCGGCACTGCGGCGGGACAACTGGGCCAGCTCACCTGCGCAGCCGGGGAACTGTGCGCGCCGAAGAACAAGGTCGCGGACCCCGCGGCGTGTTTCGACCACTGCGATGCGGGAACCGGGTTCGGGGCAGGCGCTTGCGCGCCGACGTTCCTCGCGGGCACGTTGTCCAGCTTACTCGTGATGTCTTCGTGCAGCACCGGCGAGGTGTGTATTCCGTGTGAAGCGCTCGGTGTCCGCACCGGAGTGTGCGACTGACCTCGCGCGTAGTCGCAGTCACGCTCAAACGCGTGGGTTTCTCTCGCGTTTCGGTCTCGCGAAACATGTGTCCGTGCGCGCTGCGCGCTCGTGACAACGCCGAGCGAGCTGCACTAAGGTGCGGCGAACTCCGCGGCTCGCGGTACAGCTTGAGGAAATCGTCATGCCGAAAGAAACGATCATCTCCAACTTCACGCTGCGTGGCCGCGAGATCTTGTCCTCGTACGCCAGCTTCACGCTCGAGGGCGAGATCACCGCAAAGGTGACGCGCGGCAAAGAGACCTGGAGCATCACCGAGCGCAACGGCATCCCGAAAGGCACGTCAGACGGCGAAAACGAGGCCGTCTACATTCCAAACGACAAAGCGATCAAGTCGATCGAGAAGAACATCGCGCCGCTCTTGCCGAAGAAGGTCACGATCAAGCGGCCGACCGACATTCTCGATGCCGCTGCCAGCTTCGACCTCGTGCTTGTGAAAAAGGCGGGGCCGAACAAGAAGTTGTGGGGTGGCAACGCCTGTCTCGCGGCATCGACTGCGTTCTTTCAGACGTTGCTCAAGGCGAGCGGCTACGAAGCGTGGGAAATCTTCGCGGACAAGTCGACCAAGACGTTTTACTTCCCGAACATCGCGTTCAACATGGTGTGCGGTGGCGAACACGTGCCGGGTACGAAGCAGGACATCCAAGAGATGTTCTTCTTCGCGATGAAGGCGAAGTCGGTCAAAGAGGTCTTCGAGATCGGCACGAAGTTCTTCCGCCAGTTCGAGAACAACTTGGTGCGTGATGGCTTGCCGACCGGCACTGCGAAGGAGCGCGGCTTCGTGTTTCCCGTCGCCGACAACTTCGAAGGTTTGAATCGCATCAAGGAGTGCGCGGATCAGCTTGGCCTCTCGCCGACCGACTACGCGATCGGAACGGACAACGCGTTCAGCGAGATCCAAAAGGGCGAAGACCTCATCGAGCAAGGTCTGTACGACATGCGCTTTTCGGGCGCGGGCAGAAAGACGCGCGAAGAGTTGGTCGAGTTCGACGGCAGCGTGGTGGAGAGCGCCGACAACTTCGTGACGATGGAAGATCCGGGCTCCGAGCACGACGTCGCCGCGCACAAGCTCATGAACGCGAAGTACGGCGATCGCGTGCAGATCGTTCTGGACGACCTCGCCGTCACGCAGATGCGTTTCATCATTCCGTACCTCTGCGGCAAGAAGCGCGAGGATCGCGCGGGCAACAGCGTGCTGATCAAGCTGAACCAAGCCGGCACGTTCACGGAGACGCGGCTCGCGATCGAGATCGTGCTCGGGCTCGCGGACGTCGACTTGGTCGAGACGTACCTCGATGCGCGCGGCGACCTCGAGTGGATCATGGAGGAGTGCGGCAAGGTCGGCGTGGATACGCTCGAAGACGCGCTCGCGAACATCAAGAAGGGCGGCTTCACCGCGTTCATGTCGCACCGCTCGACCGAAGGCTCGAGCGAGTTCTTGCCCTACATGCCGCTGCTCTACGGCACGTTGAGCAAGCGCCTCTGGTTGAAGGCAGGCGCGCCGAACGGCGAGCGCAACCTGCAGAACTACAATCCATTGATCCGCGCCGAAGAGCAGATCCGTGCGCGCGGCATCAAGACGGCGGTCGCGGGCTTCAGCGGTCTGCCGGCCGGCGTGAAGATTCCAGCGCTCGCGAAGCCGGCCAAGCCGCTCGCCGCGGAGTAGTCGCGCGATTGCAGCGACAAGTGCTTCGCTACAGCTTCGGAATTCGGAACGTGCTGATCATCGCGCTCCCGCTCAGGAAGTACACGAGCGAGAGCGGATGCAGCGCGACCGGGCCGTAGTCCCACCAGCCGAGCCACATCGACGGCCCGATGCGGTCGATCGCGAGCAGCCAACCCCACAACCCGACGATCAGCACGCTCGTCGGGATCGGCGTACCCTCGAAGTGACTCACCTTGCCGCTCTCGTCCGACATCGAGCCAGCGGTGACGTTGAACCGCGCGAGACGGCTGATGCCGCACGCGACGAAGTAGA
>Ga0193753_10000831_pt1 | contig 28720 bp, 25 predicted proteins | sample H1c2metaG_FD_144925 | JGI IMG/M metagenome (GOLD analysis project Ga0193753, IMG submission 144925) | Soil microbial communities from a riparian zone of the East river system, Colorado, United States - H1c2 | ecosystem: Environmental > Terrestrial > Soil > Riparian zone | place: USA: East...
TTCGTGACGACGACGCAGGACACGCACGGTCTCCACGAGCGCCAGGTGTACGACCACCAGGCCATCGAGGCGCGCTGGCAGGCGCGCTGGCTGGAGGCCGGCACCTTCGCGGCGCGCGACGACCTCTCGCTGCCCAAGCACTACGTGCTGGACTTCTTCCCGTACCCGTCGGGCACGGGGCTGCACGTGGGGCACCCGCTGGGCTACGTCGCGACGGACATCGTGGCCCGCTACAAGCGGCACCGCGGCTTCAACGTGCTGCACCCGATGGGCTGGGACGCGTTCGGCCTGCCCGCCGAGCAGCACGCGCTGAAGACCGGCGTGCACCCGGCGCTCACCACGCGGCGCAACATCGACACCTTCCGGCGGCAGCTCCGCTCGTTCGGCTTCTCGTACGACTGGGCGCGCGAGGTGGACACGACGGACCCGTCGTACTACCGCTGGACGCAGTGGATCTTCCTGAAGCTGTACGAGCGCGGCCTGGCCTACCAGGCCGAGGTGCCGGTGAACTGGTGCCCCGCGCTGGGCACCGTGCTGGCCAATGAAGAGGTGATCGACGGGCGCAGCGAGGTGGGCGGCCACCCCGTCATCCGGCGCCCGATGAAGCAGTGGCTGCTGCGCATCACCGCCTACGCCGAGCGGCTGGTGAAGGACCTGGAGCTGCTGGACTGGCCGGAGAACATCAAGGCGCTGCAGCGCAACTGGATCGGCCGCAGCGCGGGCGCGGAGGTGGACTTCCGCGTGGAGGAGCGCGCCGTCCCCGGCGACGTGCCGGCCGGGCTGGAGGTGCCCGCGGGCAAGGGCACCGGCAGCTACGACACCGGCGAGGGCCCGGCGCTGCGCATCTTCACCACGCGGCCGGACACGCTCTTCGGCGCGACGTACATGGTCATCGCGCCGGAGCACCCGCTCGCCGACCCGCTCGCCACGCCGGACCAGAGAGCCGCCTGCGCCGAGTACCGCGCGGCCGCCGCCGCCAAGACCGACTTCGAGCGCTCCGCGCTGAACCGCGAGAAGACCGGCGTCTTCACCGGCAGCTACGCGATCAACCCGGTGAACCAGGAGCGCCTGCCGATCTGGATCGCCGACTACGTGATGATGGGCTACGGCACCGGCGCGATCATGGCCGTCCCCGGCCACGACGAGCGCGACCACGAGTTCGCCCGCGCGATGGGCCTGCCGATCCTCGAGGTCGTGCGCCCGACGGAGGGCGCAGCCGGCGGGAACCCCGCGGGCGCGAGCACCGCTGCCGCTGCGGACCTTCACGCGGCCGTGCAGTCGGCTCCGTACACCGGCGACGGCGTGCTCGTGAACAGCGGGCTGCTCGACGGACTCGACGTGCCGGCGGCCAAGACCAGGATCACGCAGTGGCTGGCCGATCACGGCGTCGGTCGGTCGGCGGTGCACACGCGCCTGCGCGACTGGCTCTTCTCGCGCCAGCGCTACTGGGGCGAGCCCTTTCCGATCCTGCACCACGCGGACGGCTCGGTCTCCACCGTGCCGGAGACGGACCTGCCCGTCCGCCTGCCCGAGGTGGAGAAGTACCAGCCCTCCGGCACGGGCGAGTCGCCGCTGGCCACCGTCAGCGAGTGGGTCGAGACGACCGACCCGGTCAGCGGGGAACGCGTGCGCCGCGAGACGCACACGATGCCGCAGTGGGCCGGCTCGTGCTGGTACTACCTGCGCTTCATCGACCCGCACAACGAGCACGCGCCCGTCGACCCGAAGCTGGAAAAGTACTGGATGCCCGTGGACCTGTACGTCGGCGGCGCGGAGCACGCGACGCTGCACCTGCTCTACGCGCGCTTCTGGCACAAGGTGCTCTTCGACGCGGGCGTGGTCTCCACGCCGGAGCCGTTCCGGAAGCTGTACTGCCAGGGGATGATCCTCGGCGAAGACCACGAGAAGATGTCCAAGAGCCGCGGCAACACCGTCTCGCCCGACGACGTGCTGCCGGAGTACGGCGCGGACGCCTTCCGCCTGTACGAGATGTTCATGGGGCCGCTCACCGCGGTGAAGCCGTGGCAGACGGCCGGCCTGTCCGGCACGCACCGCTTCCTCAAGCGCACCTGGCGGCTGTACGTGCACGACGACGGCGCGCTCGCGCTGAGCGACGCCGCGCCGTCGCCCGAGCTGCTGCGCGCCTTCCACCGCACGCTGGCCAAGGTCACCGAGGACATCGAGGGGCTGGCGCTCAACACGGCCGTCTCCACGATGATGGAGTTCGTGAACCTGGCCGTGCGCGAGGGCGCCGGCATGCCGGCTGCGCTGGCCGACGGCTTCCTGCGCATGCTCTCGCCCTTCGCGCCGCACATCACCGAGGAGCTCAACGCGCGCCTGCACGGCGGGTCCGCGCCGAGCCTCGCCTGGCAGCCGTGGCCGGAGGTGGACGCCGGGCAGCTCGTCGACGACGCGGTGGAGATCGCCGTGCAGGTCAACGGCAAGGTCCGCGCGGCGATCCGCGTGCGCAAGAACGCCGACGGCCAGGCGCTGGAAGCCGCCGCGCGCGCCGAGCCCGCCGTGCAGAAGCTGCTGGCCGGCGCCGAGGTGAAGAAGGTGATCGCCGTCCCCGGTCGCATCGTGAATTTCGTGCTGGGGCGGGCCTGAATTGATCGCGACACCGCGCGTCGGCTTCGGGCGCGGCGCCGGCGTGGCGCTGGTGTCGGCGGCGGTGCTGCTGCTGCAGATCGTGCAGACGCGCCTGTTCTCCGTGATGCTCTGGCACCACCTCACGTACCTCGTGGTCACGTTCACGCTGCTGGGGTTCGCGGCGGGCGGCGCGGTGCTCGCCTGCCGGCCGGCATGGCTGGCGGGCGCGGTGTCGCGCCGGCTCGCGACCTGCTCGCTGCTCTTCGGCGCGCTGACCATCGGGGCCTACGCGCTCATCACGCGCGTGCTGCCGCACGCCGAGCACACCAGCCTCGGGATCGCGCGCGCCGCGGTGGACTACGCGGTGCTGCTCGTGCCCATGGTCTTCGCGGGCTTCGCGATCGCGCTCTCGCTCACGGACGCGAAGGGCGCCGTCGGGCGGCTCTACGGCGTGAACATGGTCGGCTCGGCGCTCGGCTGCGTGATCTACGTGCCCGCGCTGCGAGTCCTCGGCGGGGAGGGCTCCGTGCTGCTGGCCTGCTCGCTCGCGATGTTCGCGGGCACGCTCTTCGCCGGCGCGGGCCACCGCGCGACCGCCGTGCTGTGCGGGCTGTGCGGCGCGGTCACGCTGGCGTTCGCGGTGATCGCCCCCACGGCGGTCTTCTCCACGCCGGTGGCGACGAGCAAGGCCATGGCGCAGCACATGGCGCAGAACCCGGACCTCGTCCTCGAGGAGCAGCGCTGGGATCCGCTGTGCCGCATCGACGTCGTGGGCCCGGGGCCGAAGCGGGACGCGCAGGGCGTGCTGCACGAGGACACGACCAGCCAGCGCACCATCTACCAGGACGGCGACGCGCCCACCGTGCTCCCGATGGGCGCCGCGCAGGACAGCGTCAACATCTTCGACAAGGAGGGCCTGGCCTACCTGATGTTCCTCGACCGCGCGCCCAAGGTGCTGGCCATCGGCATCGGCGGCGGCATCGACATCCTCCAGTCGCAGGCGACTCACCGGCCCGTGCCGGCGGGGCAGCACGTGGACTTCACCGGCGTGGAGATCAACACCACGACGACGGCGCTCATGCGCGGGGAGTTCAAGGCGAAGTCCGGCGACCGCTACGAGCTGCCCCACGTGAAGGTCGTGCTGGACGAGGGGCGCTCGTGGCTGCGGCGCTCGCCCGAGAAGTACGACATCATCCAGATGACCGGCACGGACACGTACGCGGCGCTCTCGTCGGGCAGCTACGTGATGAGCGAGAGCTACCTCTACACGGCCGAGGCCTACGACGACTTCCTCGGGCACCTCACGGACGACGGCGTCATCTCCGTGCTGCGCTTCCGCTTCGAGCCGCCGCGCGAGACGCTGCGGCTCGCGGGCATCGCGGTGGACGCGCTGCGGCGCGCCGGCGCCGAGCACCCGGAGAATCACTTCGTGATGCTCGGCTTCGACGGGCCGCGCGTGGAGATCGAGGGCCGCACGGTCGGCCTCGACTACGGCGCGCTGCTCATCCGCAGGCAGCCGTTCCGCCCCGAGCAGGTCGCGGTCTACCAGAAGTACTGCGCCGGGCGGAACGACATGAGCATGCTCTACGCGCCGGGCGTGGAGTGCCGCGGCAAGACGGCGGAGTTCTTCGCGGCCGTCGCCGACGGGACCGACGCGGCCTTCCGCGAGCGCTACGTCTACAACCTCGACGCCGTCACGGACGACAGCCCGTTCTTCTTCCGCTACGACAAGTGGGGCGACGCGCTGCGGCGCATCTTCCACATCGAGGGCCGCTCCACCGCCACGCTGGGCGAGGAGTACAGCGGCATCGTGGGCGCCGAGCCGCTGGGGCTCATCATGCTGGGCACCGTGCTGGGCGAGAGCTCCCTGCTGGTGGCCCTGCTGCTGCTCGTCCCGCTGTGGATCTTCCGGCGCGAGGGCCTCAAGGTGCAGGGCGCCCCGAGCTGGATCCTGTACTTCTTCGGCCTGGGTGCCGGGTACATCCTGGTCGAAATCGTCGCGATGCAGCGTTTCGTGCTCTTTCTCGGCAACCCCGGCTACGCGGTGACGGTGGTCCTCATCACCTTCCTGCTGTTCTCGGGCCTCGGGGCGACCTTCGCCGGGCGGAGCGCGGACCCGAGGCGCACGCTGACGCGCGCGCTGCTCGCCGTGCTGGTGCTCATCGGGCTGCTCGCGGTCGCGCTGCCGCCGGTGTTCCACGCGGCGCTCGCGCTGCCCTTGCCCGCGCGCATCGCGCTGACCGTCGCGCTGCTCGCGCCCGCGGCCTTCGTCATGGGGATGCCCTTCCCGTCGGGGCTGGCCCTGCTGGGACGGCGAGGCGGGCAGCTCGTGCCCTGGGCCTTCGGGGTCAACGGCGGGGCGTCGGTGATCGCCTCGGTGATCGGCATCCTCGTCGCGATGTCCGCGGGCTTCTCCATGGCCTTCCTGCTCGCGGCGCTGGCCTACGGCAGCGCACTGCTGGCAGGCCGGAGGGCGCCGGCGTGAGGCGCGCGGCGGGCACGGCCGAACGCGCGCTGGATGGCGTGAGGAGGCGAGCATGACTCCGGGCCGGACACACCAGGCGCGGCTCCAGGCGCGTGCCGACGCGGTCGAGGCGGCGACGCACGCCGCGCACGAGGCGCGCACCATCGTCTTCGCGTGCCACGGCCCGTCGTGCACCGAGCGCGGGAGCCCCGAGTTCACGCGCCGGTTCCGCGAGCTCCTCAACGACAGCTCCGCACGCCGCACCGTGCGCGTCTGCGAGACCAGCTGCCTGGATCACTGCGCGACCGGCCCGAACCTGCTCGTGTCGCACGAGGGCGCGATCCAGGCAGGCGTCTGCGTCGACAAGCTCGAGGGGCTGCTGGCGATTCTCGCCGCGGGCGGCGTCAAGCCGGAGATCCTGCGCGGGGAGTGAGGGCGGGCGGAGCGGTGGAGCGCGGAGCGCGGGGCGGCGGAGCGCGGGGCGGCGGAGCGCGGAGCGGTGGAGGAGCGCGGTGGAGCGCGGTGCCCGGAGGCGTTCGGGGATCGTTCGGCGTTGGCAGGCGGCGCTCGATCACGCGGCGAGCGTGCTTGACCCCGGTGTGCCCCGGCGAGGATCATCGCCCGCTCGCGTGCACCCGTAGCTCAGCTGGATAGAGCGCTTGCCTCCGAAGCAAGAGGTCACAGGTTCGACTCCTGTCGGGTGTACCACTGCTTTGGTGGGGATGAATTGCGGGAGCGCGTGGGCGCGAGGACGCGCGCAGCGCGCACTGAGCCTCGATTGCGAACCGGCGCGCCCGTAGGCCTACAAAGGCCGCGTTTCGCGAACGGTGTGGCTCCTCGTGTGCTCACAGTGAGCGCGCGAGAGGTCACAAGAGAGCACGCTGAGGTGCCGCTTCTCGGCTGCTCTGGGCGCGCAACGCTCTCAGACTCTCTGTCCAACGGGGTTCGAGAGAGCGAGTTGTGACCTCGAATTTGGGCCGACGCCGGTCGCGGACTCGAAACGCATGGGTTCCCGTCGAAGTTGTGACCTCTCCCCTTCGAGCGGGCGTCGTGGAGCGAGGTTGAGCGTGCTCTCGTTGTGACCTCTCGGATGACGAGCACGGGTAGGTACTCCGTCGGCATGGGCGGTACGACGGCGGCCTTGCATGCCCTTCGGGCGAGCTGCCGGAAGTCATCCGGCTCGTGGTCGTTCGCGGGTCTTGTCGGTCCGTGGTAGCGCTAAAGCGTCTTGCGGACGGAGTCGGGCTGAAGCGCGTCTCGTTGTCTCGCTGGCCTAGCAACAGTCCTTCTGCCAGAATCTCGTCCATGAGCCGACACCAGACGAGTCTTCTCAGCGGGGAAGAGATCAAGGAATACAATCTCGTTGAAAACGCCAGCGATGAGCTATACCGCGCATCGACGTATGATCTTTCCATCGGTGAAATCGTGCGACCAGGTTCCGGAACCAAGGCGGCTTCCGTCGTGGAGACCTACGACTTACCACCAGGTGGAACGGTGCGCGTCGTCTCGCGCGAATGCTTCGAGATGCCGGATTGGATCACCGGTCATGTCTTGCTGAAGAATGAGCTCTGCACGAGGGGAATTCTGGCCATCAACATCGGGATCGTTGATCCAGGATTCAGAGGACCGATCTCAAGCACACTCATCAACTTTGGAAAGACAGACTTCCCTGTGAGGAAGCGAACTCCATTCCTACGGGTCAGCTTCCATCGTTGTCCGCCGTCTCCACGCGCAGCGGAATCGGCTAAGTTCTCGCCAGAAAAATATTTAGCACGTGTCCACGAAGAAGTGCAGTTGTACTCCGCCGAGACGTTTCTGAGCATCAGTGAGACCACCCGACGAGCGGCCAATCAGGTATTCGGTGACTTCAAGAAGTGGTTGTTGATCTGGGTAACTGTGGCAGGGCTTGGCCTCGCGATAATCACAGTGTTTGTCCCAATGGGCGCCTCATGGGTCGAACGGCACATAACAGGTCGCGACGAGCGTGAGCGGCAAGAGGCGGAGCAACTCCTCAGGAGTAGACTGGGAGCGGAATACGACTCTAGGCTAGAAGCACTCTCCAAGCAGATCGAAGATCTTCGAAAGTCGGCTCCTAAGGGCTCGGATGATGCGATCCCTAAGGAGAAGCACTAATGCCCGTAGACGAACATTTGCTGATCTCTCAAGCTAGAGAGGCCGCGCGGCGGACGAATTGTGTCCGTAGAGCAGTCGGAGCCGTCTTGGTCAGGGACGGCGAGGTAATTGCGCGAGGCGCTAACGGCGTACCGAGCAACTACAGCAATTGCCGGGAAGCAGGATGTCCACGCTGTATCAACGGAGGGGTCACGGGCAGCGGGTACGATACGTGTATCTGCATCCACGCCGAACAGAGTGCCATCGCCGACGCGGCCAGCCGTGGCATCCGCACAGCGGGGTCTTGGATGTATGTGACGCTGCGTCCCTGCCTTCAGTGCCTCGCAATATCGAAGGCCGCGGGAGTCCAAGGAATCCGGTACGAAGAATACTGCTCATTTGCTGACGAAATTGAGCGGGCCTATCCAGCCTTGGCGTCACAGTTCGCGTTTCTCGGATCGGCTCTTGACTGACTGCTGTGGCCTCCGATTGGCCAAGGAATGCCGTCCGAGGCAGCTTCGTGGACATCACGAAGGCCCCCGGCGTCACCGCGTGCCAGTTCCGGACCCGGTCCGCCGGCGGGCAGGCGTAGTAGGTGCTGTCCGCCTCCACCGAGTCGAACACGGTCCCGTAGTGCGCGAGGTAGTCCCCGGGCTTCGTGCCGGCTGGGTAGAACGGCCCGACCCAGCTCTTCTCCGACCAAGAGCAGGTGCCAAAGCGGAGGGAGGGCATCGGCAGCTTGCCTTCAGTGGCCCCGCTCAGGTGGCTCGGCGACCACGCGTGCGAGCAAGTCTCGCAACGCCACCTCAGCGCTGGCTTGAGCGGCGGGTTCCCTGGGCGCTGAGTCCGTGCAGGTCAGGTCGTCTCCGTCGGAGTAATCGACAACCCACGTCCAAGCCTCTCCCGGCGCGCACGGACCAGACTCGGGATAGGCGACGAGCACCACCCGGCCGATGTGCCGACGGCTCATACCCGACGGCGGCTCGAAGTCTATCCAGCCCTCGCGCATCGGTCGCTCATCGGGGTCCATTCCGGTAAATGTATCGCGTCGGTGGCACGACTACCGCCTGCAGCGGCCCGCGACGTGGCGCGCAGCGTCGGCGGTAGGCACGCGCGAGCAAGGCATCCCGGTTAGACTCCCCGCCCGGGCCGACGCGCTGCTGCTGGAGGTCGCGCGACCACACCCCACCAGACCGTAGACGATGCGATCCTTCAGAACTTCCGCATCGCCGATGGTCCCGATACGAGAGACGAAGTCGACGCATGAGCCAGTCCGAATCGCTTCCTCCAAACTATGGCCGGCTCGATATGGCGTTGCGGTCGATCGGCTACTCCTTCGAGGCTGCGGTCGCGGACATAATCGACAATGCACTGGATGCGCATGCGAAATCAGTTCGCGTGAGAATCATCGCGAGACGCGAGCAACCGTTGGACCTTGTCGTGTGGGATGACGGCGAAGGCATGTCGGCCTCGACGCTGATGGAGGCAATGCGGTTCGGCGCTGATGTCAGTAGCGAGATCGACCGGCTGGGCAAGTTCGGCCTTGGTCTCAAGCTCGCGTCGCTCAGTCAAGCGAAGGAGTTGAAAGTACTCAGCCTCCAGAACAGGCACCTGTCAGGCCGTGCATGGCTCGAGAATGGGATCCGCGATGGCTTCAATTGCACGATCTACTCGAAGGATGAATGTCGGAAGATTGCCAACCGATTCTTGCCCGATGTGACATGGACGGAGTCCGGAACGCTCGTCTGTTGGTCACAGCTGTATCGTGTCGGCAGTAACCAACCGAACTCTGCCGAGCACGCTCAAGGCCTGCTCAGGCGGCTACGCAATTATCTATCGCTTGCATTTCATCGCTTTCTTGCAGGCAGGCCTAGAAAGGTAAACATCGAACTGGACGTTGTGGACGGTGACTGTGGCGGAAGCGGCATTCCAGTGATTCTGGCTCCTTCGGATCCATTCGGCTACGACGGAAGTGGCCACAGTGGGTTTCCCGCCACCATGAAGGTGGCCGACGGGTATGGCGACAGCGTTTCACTGAGAGCTCATATCTGGCCACCAAACTGTGAGACGCCAAACTACAGGCTTCCCGGAGGAGCAAACAGCCGACAGGGATTCTATTTTTATCGAAACAACCGTCTGATCCAAGGTGGGGGATGGAACGGCTTACGCGAAGCTGAGCCGCATTCGTCGCTGGCTCGAATCGAAGTGGAGATGTCACCTGGCTTCGACGTTGAAGCAAGCCTTGACGTGAAGAAATCCGAGATTCAACTGCCGCCAGCCTTGGTCAAGGCGATTCAGAGGTCGCGGACTGAGAGTGGCATCGATTTCAAAGCCTACCTTCGCTTGGCGGACGAGGCTTACCGCACAAGGACGATAGAGCAAAGCGAGCTTCCGTTGATTCCGTCCGCGGGGCTCCCAAAGGAACTCCGGAACTTCCTTCGCCGCGAGCTGCGGCTCAAGTCCACTACAAAATACCGCGACCTTGAGATTCGGTGGGCGAAGCTATCGGCAGACGAGTTCTTCTCGTTCGACCGCGAGACCGGGAGTTTGTGCCTGAATCGAAGCTTTCGGAAGCAGCTGCTTCATGGCCGCGCAAGCTCCTCAACGGACCTACCATTCGTGAAGTGTTTGCTGTTTCTGCTTCTAAGGGATCTCGTTGTCTCTCAGCGAACTGGAAAGAGAATGCGAGAAGAAGCGGAGCAGTTGAATCGAATTCTATTAGCCGCAGCCGGGCACGAAGGTTCCTGATGAGAGAAGCAACCCCTCCGCTCTCGTGGAACAACTTTCGCGCGTCGATTTTTGTTGGCGGGCAGGAGCGAGTTCATCGGATGTCCACTACTCCGCTCGTCGAGATCTTCGGCGACGGCGTCAGAGGTGTAATCGGCCTATGGCTGGAAGTTGCCTCTGATGCCATCCCTGACGACGTACTTCGGCTTTCTGCCGTGCGCGCACACGTCCGGACGCGTATAGGCCTAAGCGTCTTGGAGCTGTCGGTCTCCTCGGAAGCGCTTTATCGACCTTTCTATTACTTTGCCGTGGCGGTTGCCGAGCGTGTCGAACGAGAAGGCGTTCAGCCGATCACAGCCGTGATGGTTGAATTGCAGTGCATTGGCGAAATGCTGGAGGTGAAGGCAGTTCTCAGTACTCAGCGTCAAGTGGGACTGCTCGGCGAACTACTCGTAGTCGAGCGCCTACTGAGTAAGCGCGGCCCGGGTGCGCTTTCGGAGTGGATCGGGCCGCTGCGTGAACCCCACGACTTCCGCATTGGCGCACAGGAACTTGAGGTGAAGACGACGACGCGCTCCAGGCGTATACATGTCATCGATGGAACAGAGCAACTGGTTGCATCATCAGGCTGTGCACTGTTCCTTGTATCAATCCTCTTGGGCCCACCTGGAAATGCTTCGGTCTCACTATCTTTCCAAGTGCAGAAGGTTGCCGAAATGCTCGGCTCAGCGCCCGTTCAACGCAACCTGTTTGGCGCCCTCCTGGAACGATGCGGCTACAGTGACGCTGATAGCAAGCATTACGCTAGACCATTCTCGCTGCGCCGTCCCATGGCGATCATTCGTGTCGATTCGACCTTTCCTGCGATTGCTCGTCCGATGATCCAGGCAGCCTTGGGTGCTTCTGCGACTCGAATTGAGTCGTTACAGTATGAAGTAAATGTTGAAGGGATTGAACTGGAAGAAGGCCACCCAGAGTTCAGTGTGACCATTCCAGGTTGAAGGGAGTCGCATGTTGAAGGACCAGCAGGCCGAATACATCGAGGTCGCGCTCGGAGCAATGACCACGAGCGGGCCCCGTGACTTGCGAGCCTACCTAGCACGTCCAGGTCCGGACTTCGACTTGGCAGCACCAAGCGCAGTCGGTGCCATGATAGACATGATACTGTCCGCAGATCCTAATGGTGGCGCGAGGCTGCATTTCTCCAGTCTCTTGCGAGCATGGGATAATACAAAGAGTGCGCGCTGGACCGGCGGCACTCCTCGTAATACCCACGTGCGCCGTAAGAAGATTCATGAACTCCTAAAGTTGGATCCGGCGCTCGAGGCAAGGGTTGATGGGTTACTGCCCTTCTACCCACTTGATGAGCCTTTGATGATTGCGAAGGATCACGTCGAATGGTATCGCCCTGTTCCCGGCAGGGACTACTACTGGTCGGCCTACAGGAAATACCTGATGGACCGCCGCGGCTGGAGCGAGGCTGCGTTGTTGTCTCTTGAGAATGACACTCAGGCAGTCGTCGAGTGTCTCGCGAATCCCGAAGCTGACGATGCGTATGCATCGCGCGGACTTGTCATGGGATACGTGCAGAGTGGCAAGACGGCTAACTTCATGGGCGTAGTGAGTCGGGCTGCTGACGCCGGCTATCGGCTGATTATCGTTTTGGCCGGTACGTGGAACATTCTTCGAAATCAGACGCAGCGTCGCTTTGACAAAGAGCTACTTGGCAAGCAACTTCTGGCAAACGACGAACATTACACTCAAAGGAAACCAGCTGACTGGGATGAGTTCCTCGATCATGGCGGAGATCCAGTCGATGAAGGTCACTACACGTGGCAGCGACTAACACGCCCTGAGATTGACCTGAAGCGACTAAAAGCTGCTATCGACAACTTGGAGTTTGAGCGTCGCAATAAGGCACTGCCTATCTACCATCCCGAGAACCTTCACGCGCTTCCGGCCAAGCTACTCGTTATAAAGAAGCACAGCGGCATTCTGAAAGGATTGGTCAGCGATCTGAAACTACTGCGGACGCGGTTGGCGACGTTGCCAACGTTGGTCATCGATGATGAGTCTGATCAGGCGGGTATTAATACAGTTGATCCACGAAAGCCGCCGGCGCCAGGTAAAGAGCGCACGTCGACGAATAGAGAGATCGTAAAACTGCTGCAGCTGCTTCCTCGTGGCCAGTACGTCGGCTACACAGCAACGCCTTATGCCAACGCTTTTGTCGATCCGAATGATCCCGCAGACCTGTTTCCGAAGGACTTTATTTTCCCACTAGGTCGACCAGTTGGATACATGGGCGTGGCCGACTTCTTTGATCCCCTCGTAAACCATGCCGACTTGGACGGAGAAGACTTCAGCGAGCCGGAGATTGCCTTCATCAGACGAGTTGATCGGGCACATGGCGATGATGACGCTGACCTCATGCTTGCACTGCGTAGCTACGTCTTGGCGGGCGCGATCAAGTTGTTTCGTGGACAGGCCGATCCAGGACGCTACAAATCGGAGTACTTCAGGCATCATACGATGCTGATTCACACATCACACCTCAAGGGAGACCATCTAACGGTATCTGATCGCGTGCAGGATCTCTGGAACCAGTGCGCCTTCAATACTCCCGGTGGCAAGCAAGAGCTGAAGCGAGTCTGGGAGGATGATTTCTGTAGAGTGTCGGCGACTCAAGGGACGGATGAGGTCGTGCCGGCTACGTTCGATGCGTTGGTTCCCCATCTCGCCGCTGCCATCCAGAGAATTCAGAGTGGTGACAGCATTGTACGAGTCGTCAATAGCGACCGAGACGAGGCGCCTGATTTTAGCGCTGGTCCCATTTGGAATATCATCGTCGGCGGCAATAAGCTGTCACGCGGTTACACAATTGAGGGGCTCACGGTTAGCTTCTATCGGCGCGTAGCAAACAATGCTGACACGCTAATGCAAATGGGTCGGTGGTTTGGCTTCCGTCCGGGCTATCGAGATCTTGTCCGCGTCTTCCTCGGCGTCCGAGACGGTCGTCAGAGCGATGTAGACCTCGTCGCATTGTTCAAAGACGTGTGTCTCATGGAAGATCGGTTTAGAAATGAGATTGAGAGATATCGTCTGCGGCCAGGCGTGGAACGCATCACGCCGGAACAGGTGGCGCCATTGGTGTTCGTGACCGGGAATATTCCGCCCACGTCACGGAACAAGATGTTCCATGCCCGCCTCGTCTCGAAGAACTTCGGAGGCGACTGGTCGATGCCGACGCTCATGCCGCGGGAGCCGGGAAACGTGATGAACAACATTGGCCGCCTTGAAGCGCTGCTTGCAAGTGCAACTGAGAGCCGACAGCTCCTGTTGGGAGGCCGGTGTGCTGATGGATCTCGAACTAACGCGCAGACAACGTTGTTCTACGTGTCGAACGAACAGGTGATCGCGTTTCTGAAAGCATTTCGATGGCTTGAATCGGAGTACGGAAACAGCGAGAGGCCGGCTGAAATCCAATTGCAGATAGAATTTCTGGAGAAAGAAGTTCACGGCATTCGTTCGTGGCTGGTGCTCGCTCCACAGAGGCGCGATTCATATGGTGCGCCGGTCTCGTTCTCCAACGGTACAACGCTGACAGTCAAGAGACGTACGCGGGGTGGTGGGCGCGGTTTCGAGGTCATTGGTGAGCCAAGGCACCGCGCGATCGCTGAATACCTCACAGAAGTAGTTAACGAAAATAGGTTTCGATTGGAAGAGGTGACTACGGTTATGGGGACCATGAGGGATAAACAGCGCGGCTGCCTCTTGATATATCCAGTCAGGCCGAGTGTGGGAGACGCCGTTTCAATCGGCTTCGAGGTATTGTTTCCTGGGAATAGACTGCCGCAGGCACTTCACTTCTCCGTGCAGAAGAAAGCGAAGTCCCCCTAGTACGACCGACAAGGTTAAGGGGTACCATGAAGTTGTGCAGTGGGTAGTTAAAAGCGTTCTCAACCAGATTAGACGCCGACGCATTGGATATGTCATGAGGCTGTGCCGAGCGTAAAGCGCTACCGCAAGGTTCATCGACATTGTAAGCGTTGTTGTGTTATTCTGTTCGACAGCACTTGGTTAGCTGCTCATGGTCTATTCGTGCGCGCGTCGGCTAGCCATGGCGAGGCATGCGTCGTAGCCATCGACGGTGGCTGCGAACCTCGCACTCCCACACAGTGATGACTCGCCAGCCCATGGCTCGAAGCGAAATCGCTGTGCGCTCATCCCGATCAACATTCATGCTGAACTTCTTGTGCCAGAAACTCACGCGCGACTTTGGCGTGTACGCGAAGGCGCACCCGCTGTGGCGGTGCCAGAAACAGCCATGGACGAATACGACAGTGCGATACTTCGGCAGGACGATGTCGGGGCGGCCAGGCAGCGCCTTGGAGTGAAGGCGGAACCGATATCCTGCACGGTGCAGAGCTGACCGGACGCGTTTTTCGGGGTCCGTATCCTTGGACCTGATGCGGGACATGTTCCAACTGCGGCGCTCGCGGCTCAGATTATCGGTCATTGGAAGATGCGATACACACGCTCAGCAATCTGATGGGCCAGGAATGGCGGAACTGCATTGCCCACCTGAACATACTGAGCAGTGCGGTTACCCTCGAAGAAGTACGTATCAGGGAAGGTCTGTAGTCGAGCTGCTTCACGGACGGTGAGGCTGCGGCACTGCGTGGGGTCAGGGTGGATGTAGTAGTGGCCATCGCGGCTGATGTGGCTGGTGATGGTTGTAGAAGGCCGGTCGAAGCGCTGAACGCGGAAGCGGTCAGCAAAGTGCGAGCCGTCGAGCGCAAGCTCTGCATTCTCGTGTGCAGGCAACAGGTTCGTCGGAAAGTCGCGCAGCGCCGGTGAGCGATCATTGGAAGCTGTGAAGCAGGCTGCGAAGAGGTAGCGCAGCAGGTCGTCAGGCATGTGCGTCCGCGCTTCATGGTTAGCGATGCAAGACATCCGGCCCGCCTCGTACCAGTCACGTTGATAGGAAATGCACGGACGGCGAATCAGGCCCGTCACGGTGCGGGGCAGGCGGGCCAGGTCGAACGCTTGGTCGGCGACAGCGGCTACTCGCGCAGCGACATCCGCGCCCCCATTGGCTGCAAGCTGCTTCTGCCAGGTCCTTTGACCGAGCTTGGCGATCGTGGCGGCCCATCGTTCAGGAGTCTCGCCGCTGGAAAGTGCGCTGCGTAGTTTCGGGAGGTCGCCAATCGCTTCCCGCACAGCTACGAGGCGATCATGAGGCGCAAGTGGTGATGGCTGCTCCTTCGAGAAGCCCCGTCGGACTCCGATGGCGATCACCCGGTGGCGAGCCTGGGGCACGCCGAACAGCTCCGAACGAACGACGAAGTCAGCCGGGTCGGCGTTGGCGAGGCCGGGCAGGCGGTCGTCTACGGCGACGATCGGATAGATGTCGTATCGGTGGTGGCTGCCGCGGCGTCGACAGGTCCGCCCTTCTCGGGCGATTGCGGAAGCAGGGTCCTGCAGATCCTCCACGATCCGCGTGAACATGGACTCACCATGCTGCTTCGCAGAAAGCAGTCCCTTCACGTTCTCGAGGACGAAGACCGCAGGCCAGAAGTCCGCGATCAACTGCAGGTACTCAAGGTAGAGAGTCGCCTTGTGGTCAGTCTCGAACCGGTAGCCCTTGATGCCGCGATTGCGTGATCGGCCGACTAGCGAGTACGCTTGGCATGGAGGGCCTCCGAGCAGCACCCAGTCGCCGGCATCGGCGAGTGCGGCCGCTACCCGACCCCGGACGGCATCGACAGTCGTCTGCGGCGAGCCCAGCTCGGCGAGCCACGCCTCGGACTGCGCCGCGGCTGCCATTTGCTCATGTTGCGCGAAGAGCTCTTCTGTCGTGAGCCTGCTGCGAACGCGCTCGAAGTAGGCAGGAGGCACGTCGCCGGGTTCGAACTGCCGGTAGAACGCACGTAGGGTAAGGGTCCGGTGTGCTGCCGGTTCCTTCTCCACAGAGAGGACGGAACGGAACGCCCGCCGAGTGCCCGCACGGTATCGAGAGAATCCCTCTCCAAGGCCGCCAGGCCCAGCGAAGATGTCGATGACCGGAATCCCTGCGCGCTTGCTCATCGTGCGTGCGGGAGTGTAGACAACTTCCCGAACGAGCACCTTCCGCACTCGTCCAGGAATTCGGTGACGCAGCTCGCCTCGGCATCAGCGCGCTCGCTGGCACTGACCGCGCTCCAGCCGCTTGAAGTGGCTGTCCTTCGAGAGCGCGTTGGCGACCATCATCCCGAAGTTGGGCGACGACGACTTGTAGGCGACCTTCTTCGCGGCGGCCCCAGCCTCGGCAGCGGACACTGTCGATCCCTCGCGCACGCCCTTGAGGATCGCCTCGACGAGGCTCATTTTGTTCTTGCTCTTCGATCCCTTCGGCCACCCGGCTTTTCCGGACTTGTCCTTGCTGCCCTTGGGGCGACCCGGGCCGCGCCTGTCCATGCGTCCCGGCTTAAGACAGCGGCGCGCGGGAGGATCGACGCCGAGGTCGGCGAGCTCGGCGTCGAGTCCGGCGAAGCGCTTGGACAGGTCGGCGTGCTGCGCGCCGAGCTTGGCGGCTCCGGACTCGCGGCGTTCTAGCTCGCGACGGAGTTCACGCGTGGAAAGTGACTTTATGCGATGGGAGAGTCCTCAACCGAAGGAAGGATTTACCGATAGCATAGATAGCAAGCGCGCATGCGGCGAACAAGAGTGACGAAAGCCCAAATTAGGCGAGCGGCGGGCCAGGCATCTAGTGTGCGAGTCGGCTAGGAACTGCCCGAGGTGCGAACTCCTAGCTCCAATCGAGCCAAGATACTTATCTCACGCTTCGGGTGACCGACGGAGCATCGCTTCGGCCTGCTCCAGCTCCGCAAGGAATGTGTCACGCCGCAAGTGAGTAGGCTCCGCATCACCCAGGAGCTTCCGAGAAGCATCTTCCTTTCTTGACAGTCTGTTGTATTCAAGAACCTCGATCGTGCGATCACCTGTGAGAACAATGTATTCGACATCCCGAGTTTGGCCGCGCCGATGGATACGGTCGAGGCTCTGTAGGTAATGTGCCGCTTGATTCGAAAGCGACTCATAGACAGCGACGCGTGCACGGTGGAGCGTGATGCCAGCGCCTGCCGCAGCCGGGTTGGCGACGAATAGCCGCGTATCCGAATCTTCTTGGAATTTGCGGATCGCCTCACGTCGCACAGCTGGGTCGGTCACCTTTCCGTCAAACCGCACCGGGCCATAAGCAGAGTACCTCCGCAAGATTGCCTCAAGCGACGCTGTGAAAAATGACCAGACCACCACCTTGTCACCATGACGCCCAATTCGATCGGCGAGAAGTGCGTCCAGTGCAACGAGCTTCGCAGGCGTCTCGTCATACTCCTTTACAACAGCGATTGGATGTGAACACACCTGCAGCAGGGCAGCGCGTCGTGCTGCGAATGAAAGCATGGACTTACGAAATGCAGTGTCGTTCACCGACTCTACATCCGACCTCAGCGAAGCGAGGGCAGCGCGATAGATCTCAGCCTGACGAGGAGCGAGAGGGATCAGAACCTGTTCGAAGTGCTTATGTGGGAGGTCCGGCATGACGACCTGCTTAAGGCGACGCAGGAAAACACCGCGACCGCTGATCACTCGAGTCACTTCGGCAAGAGCTGCTTCGCGATCGGGAGTGATAGTGAGGCCCCGGAATGTGGCGCCGCCATCCGCCAAGTTGAATTGTTCGATAACATCGTGAGGACTGTTAGGAGCTGGTGTGCCGCAAAGAACAAGACAGCGGTCGACACGCTGGCGAAGGTTCTGAATAGCTCGTGTCCGAGCAGCGGCCGCTCCCTTAACCAGAAAACTCTCATCAACGACTAGCATGAGCCTTCCACGTGCCGCGTCGCACAATTGACAAAGACGAGTACGAAGGCTGACGACTGTCTCGTAATTGGTCACATAGAGATCCGCCGGTCGGTCCAACGCGGCCCTCTTGTCACGTGTTGCGCCCGCGATAACCTCGATGCGATAAGAGTTGCCGAAAAACCGCTCGCAGTCCGATCGCCATTCCAAGATCATGCTTTTAGGTGCGATTACGAGGAGCGAAGTAACAAGGCCGCGATGTCGGAGCAGGTGGTAGCTGAACAGCGCGGTGATAGTCTTGCCAAGACCCTGTTCGTCGAAGAGACACACCCCCAATACTTCAGGATGAGCAATTAGGCTGACAGCCTGTTGCTGGTGGTTGTCGAGCGTGCTCTTCTCCGGGAGGTCTGTAAGTTGCGTCTCGACAAAGGCAGCATCGTTTACCCTTGCGAGGATGCGCAGAGCCGCAGCATGCGCACTGTCAAGCTGTGCTCGATGCTTGATGTCGCGAAGAATCTCTGCATCACCGCCTAGTGTCCAGCCAGACAGAAGGGGAACCAAGGTGTCCAATGCCCGGAAGGGAACATACACGTTGTTATCATCGCGCGTTAGATGATCACCGAGCTTGGCAGACTGCAACGCACGATAGAGTCTGGATACAGACCCTCCGTCGCGGATGCGCAGAATCAGTGTATTGCCCGACGCGCTACGTCGAAGCTCGACCTCACTTGTCCCGATCATCCGTGTCCTCCGCGTGCCTTGTTTCGGCGAGCAATCCTTCAAGCATGCGAACGACGTCAGTCAAGATGGCGCGCAGGTTTTGCAGTGAATCCGAGTTCAGCTGTTTGAAGTCCTCACGCTTGAAGGAGTTCAGCCACTTCGCGAACTGGTCGACCTTGCCGTTCGCGGCTCGTTTGTCTTTTACTCGGACGGGATCGTTTGCGATGAGGTGGTCGAGGGCCCGGCGCACGCCTTCCTTGTCGCCGCTGTTCGCGTATTCGCGTGCAACGGGATCGACGAGGATTCTGGGAACGCTTCGTACGTCCGCGAAGGACTGGAACTTACCGTCCCACAGCCAAGTGAATACCTCATCTCGCGCATCGGCGTCGTTCTGTAGTGCGCCCCAGACGCCAGGCTTGCTGAGTTCATCGAAGTACTCAAACCGTTCCTGAATGAGGAGATCGACGTCGACGCTTGGACGAGCCCGCTCCTCTTCATGGAACTCCTTGAACTGCTGAGCGCGCTGGTACATCTTTATCCACCGGTCTGCGACACGCCAATTCTTCAGTCCATATGCTTTGGCAAGTCTCTCCTTCACGTCGCGGCAGAACACGGGATCGGCGGGATCGCTGGCAGTCATTCTTTCGTAGTCCTGGCTGATCTGCTCAGCCTTGACGTACGTTGGCCAAGGAATGTGGTCCTTCTCGACGAAGTTCAGCTCAGTCAGCACCGCATGGCGCAGGAGCTCGTCGTCGAGCGGATCCCCAGTTGTCTCGACGACGAACGCGGGAATCCACTGTGTAGCTTCGCGGCGCTCAGCGAAGCGAGCTGAGCGCTGGATGTGCAAGCTTGCGTAGAAGCGTCGATTGCCGTCCCACAGCGTGCACCGGCCGTCGCTGCCTAGGAAGACTGAGATCGGTTCCTGAATACCATTGCGCGCGATGTTTTCCGCCAACCGTTCGACGTGGAAAGGCTTGGCACTCTCACGCTCCTCTTCCCGATCTGCCTCGATCATGATTTGATAGATGTCATCGGTCGTTGGAAGCCGGCTGGAGTCTGCGACCCGAGCGCGCCAGTGGTTCAGAAAGAAGCGTAGGCGGATGTTCTCTACCCAGCCTTCCACATCATCGACATGGATGTGCCCTTGCCACCCTGAAACGTCACGACCGTGAAATCGCCTCTTGACGCGCCGAGGATGCGCATCGCTGGCTGTGGGGTGGAGATCCACGTACTTCTGAAGGATCGCGGGGAATGGCATGGTAAACTCCAATGCTGGTGTCGCCCTGTAGACGTGAAGCGTTGCACGCGCCGGTTGGGGGTCACGTGCTCGGCGGGTCGCCGGTGGTGCCGAGATCAATGTGGATTCCCATCTCCGTCAGCAGTAGCGGGATCGAGCTACGGAGATCGTCGAAGGCTCTGGATTTCACGGAGCGATAGTTTGTGGCGGAGAGTCCGAGTGCCGTAGCAGCGTCTGCGGCGTCTGTCTCAGGGCCATGTAGCAGCAGATGCTCAATGACCCGTCGGCGCTGGGGGGGCAACCGAGCGATGGATAGTCTGACCGCCTTTGCGGCTTGGCTTGGCTCGGCGTCGAGTTCAGGAAGGAGTCCCTCGAATATCGTGGTCTCGATGCGACTCCCGCGGTCAGATTCAGCCTCGTCCTCGCCGCTGGTCGGTTGCCCCTCCTGCCTTTCATCCTCGAGGCACCTTGGCGCTAGGATGGCACCACCCCAAAGCTGAATGGCTTCCTGCTCTCGGTCCCGTCGGCGAAGTTCGTCGATGGCAGCGTTCCTAGCCATGCTCCACAGGTACCTGCCGGGTTCGAGGACGCCTGCCGCACGCCCGGGATCGGCCTGAAGTTGGACGAGCAGGCCGAGAGCCTCAGCGAAGGTGTCTTCGAGCTCCACGTCGGTTAGGCCTGCGAGGCTGGACTCCCGCCCCCGCAGACCTCTCAGGATGATGGGCTTCGCGTGGTCCTCGACGAGGGAGTAGAACCTCGCGTACTCGCGCCGTACCCATGCTTCCTTGAGTTCCGTGCTTACCTGTGGCCACTCCAACGCCACCATGCTCCGCGGGTGTCTCTTGACGTATACGGCTCGTTCTGTGGTTCGTCATCGCCGTAGACGCCCGGCATTGCATCAATTCGCACCCGGCTCCAGAACTACTAAGTCTGCCGGAGGCTTAACGAGGGCGGATCGGACAGCTGGGCACCTGGCATTTCAGCGCGTTTGGCCGACGGAGCGACGTGAGCAATGGGCTCACGAGCGAGTGCGGAGCGCTTCTAGGACGGCGCGTTCCGGAGCCACGCGGCAACCTCTCCATGCGTACCAGAATCGAGCACGCGAGGCGCGACATGGTCTTGCAGACATGTGAGTAGGTGGGCAGTACATTTCGCCCTGACCAGAACATCATCACGTACCTCTTGCTTTGTTAGCTGATGTCGAAAGCTAGGTGAGACGTGGATCACGTCCTCATAAGTCTGGGGGGACGTCTATAGGTTGACGAAACGGATGCCGGTCCCCGTTTTACGGCGGGCAGCTCGAAGATGAGATACCTTATCGGCTCGTGTTACGCCGCGTGTAGTCAGGTGAGCATACTAGAGTATGCACGTTACAGCCTCGCTAGCCGCCGCGCACTCCTAAGTCGGTTGACGAGCGCTCTTTGCTAAGCAGTGTTGTTATCTGGGCAACACGATGCTGGAGTTCATCTACGGGATCGGCTTCGTTCGTGACATGTTGCTATAATTAGCTGTTTGTCAAGTCCTGACGATACGCAGATCTACCCAACGTCTGTTCTGTTCTACACAGTCGTACTGGCGTAGTGACGAGCTCACCAATGGCGCTCATCCGCGGCTTAGCTTGTGCGGGCGTCGCCTCCGTCGGGCGACACGGTCTTGGGGCTCACGGTCGACCAGCCTAAGAATACTGGCACGTGTACGCTGCCGCTGACCGAACCATTTGGATAAGTGGTGCTGACCCTTTAAACGCCGCATTCTTGGTGGATTCAACACAGTAGTCGGCCGAGCTGCGTAATGGTCGAGGAGGTTCGAATTGCGACAGAGAATCGTTCCACCACCTCGTAACTTCGCGCGAGAGCGCATTGTCTTACGTATTGAGATTCCGATCGCTGCTCCTAGACCAACCGGAACCGCATTGCCGATCTGCCCATACTTCTGTGGAGTGCCGCCTGCGAAGCGCCAATCAATCGGGAATTGTTGCAGGTGAGCGTACTCTTGGACACTAAGGGGGCGGAGCTGCGCGGGATGGCACAACATTGTCGCCTTGCTATCAGGTCGTGTCGTGAGGGCAGGCGCAGGTTTGTCCCAATCAAGACGGCGGAAGAAGCCGCTCCGGCCTCCCCATGAATCGAATGCGCCACCGAGCGCGCGCCGTGCGATGCGAGTAGGTAGGTCGCGCCAGTTCCCACCGCTCGGGACCTTGGAAATGATGCGCAGCTTGCCGGGACTGAGGCTAGTGAACTCAGGTTTTCTTGCAGGCATCGATCGAAGCGACTGCCGCACTGAAATCCACGGGTGGCGACCAACTGTCGTGGCCGCTGAATGTGTGGCCACTGGCATCTCAACGGGTTCGCCATCTCGAGAACCGATGAAGACCAGCCGCTCCCGTGTTTGGGGAACGCCGTAATCCGCCGCATTTAGCAGATCAAAAGTGCAATGGTATCCCGTTGATCTCAGTTCACGGAGGATGAGTGCAAACGCTGACCCAAGCTGCTCGGCCGGCTCAAGAGGCGGAAATCCAGGGCCTCGGCGGTTGAGCGGGCGATGTTGGATGGCTGCAGAGAGCACCCCGCGTACGTTTTCCATGACGAAGAACCGCGGTTGCGCCTCCCGAACAACTCGAAGGAACTGCCGAAAGAGGCTGCCGCGCGGATCTCCCATGGATTCGCGCTGCCCGGCTGTACTGAATGCCTGACAACATGGACCGGCCGTAACCAAGACTGGCTCACCCGCCCGTAATCCAGCCACGTCGAGCAGTTCGTCAGTGGTGACCGCTTCGATGCTCCTCCGAATGAGCGCGATCTCACGGCCTTGGACGGTTCGGATGAGTGCTTGGTTGTGTCGGATGGTTTCAGCCGCGAACCGGTTGCTCTCGACAGCCACACGCACTTGGAAACCGGCTCGCATGAGTCCTAGATCAAGGCCAAGTGCACCTGAGAAGAGAGAAAGGGTTGGAAACTCAGGTTGCGGCATGCGACTTTCTCGTCCGTGTTGGATTGCCGAAGTTGGCCGCGAAGTGAGGATCGTCGGCGTGCTCAAGCAAGAGGCGCACTGCATATTGGATTGCATAATTCAAGCGCAGTGGTGGTCGATGCTCGCCAACGAGCTTTAGTACTGCCTCATAGTCATCGTCGGGCAGACTGACGGAGAATCGTCTCGTCTCTCCATTCCGTTGGCGCTCTCTAGCTGATCGTTGGCGTGTCATGTGAACCAAGATGCACCAAGATGCACCATGGATCAACCCCATTGGCTTTGGCGCGCGAGGATTAGTACAGAGCTGACGGTTACGCTCGGCGGTTGACCGCGTTCTTCGCGTGCGTCGTCCGTGGGTGCCCCTCCGTGGACGCGCAACTAGTTCCGCTCTCGCGGTAGTGTTGTGCAGCGCACCCATCCATTGAACTGCCCTTCGATCTCCGCCAACTCGGCGACCAACCTCTCGCGGCGTGCTCTGAGCTGCCCGGCCGTCTTCTGCCGGCGCTCGATTTCGCGACGCAGGTCTTAGATCGATAGGGAGGCGAGGCGACCGGGGCGAGCGGGAGCCGGTAAGTCGGCTTCCGCTACGGCTTCAGCCGCTGGTACTTGCTGCGGAGGATTCGACCGGCGCCGCTCGAGCGAGCGAATGATATCGGGATCAACTGCCGCGGTTATGGATGAATCTCAGCGTGCGACGGCCTCGCCGAGCGCGGTGGTGGCGGCGGCTTTCGATGACACCTTGATCTCGCCGGCCTTGCGGCCGGCTCGCTTCCCCTTACGGGCCGACTTCCTTGCCGTGGGTTTCGCGGACGCCTTGCCGCCGCCGACCAAGTACTGCCCGCGGTCAATCCGCTTGAAGTGGCTGTCCTTCGAGAGGGCATTGGCCACCATCATCCCGAAGTTCGGCGACGACGACTTGTAGCCGACCTTCTTCGCAGCGGCGCCGGCTTCGGCGGGGGACACAGTCGAGCCAGCGCGGACGCCCTTGAGTATCGCCTCGGCGAGGCTCATGGCGTTCTTGAAGCGCTTGTTCTTGGATCCCTTCGGTCGCCCGACCTTCCCGGGCTTGTTCTTGCTGCCCTTGGGGCGGCCGGGACCGCGCTTGCCCATGCGACCAGGCTTGCGGCCGCGGCGTGCGGGGGCATCTACGCCGAGGTCGGCGAGTTTGGATTCCAAGCCGGCGAGGCGCTTGGACAGGTCGGCATGCTGAGACTGGAGCTTGGCTGCTCCGAACTCGCGGCGTTCTAGCTCGCGACGGAGTTCACTCGTGGAAAGTGACTTTATGGCCATGGGGAATCCTCAACCGAATGGGTATTACCGACCCAGTAAATAGCAGACGCTAGGCAGACTCACAAGAAATTGGTGATGCTATAGTGGCGAAAACTTCGTTCGCGTATGTATGGACCATCACGAGACGGAGTATACTGTGGGCGTGGAGCCGAGGGGTTGCTCTCATCAGGCGTAAAACGTATCTTCCCTTCTTCCCCTTTTCCCAGCGTTTCCCTTCGGCTCCCCTACACGCGGGATGAGAGTGCCGCGTGCTGGTCGGTCCAGTTCGTAATTGCGCACGCTTTCCGCAGCCCGCCCTCCGTCGCCTCCATGCGCCCGAGCAGGATGTCGGCCTGGATCGCCGGCGCGAGCAGCAGCATCCCGCTGACTTGGCTCATGCGCGCGTGCGAGATGCCGAAGCGCGCAGCGGCCTCGCGGTAGTCGCGCAGCTCGCCGGCTTCGACCATGCGCTCCACGCGATGCGCCAGCGCGAGCAGGCGTGCGGTTGGGTGGGCAGGTGCGGCCGTGTCGCGCACTGTCGCGTCAGGCGTGGAGGCCAGCGCTGTCGCGTCGGTACGCGCGCCGGGTTGCACGTCGGGCCGCGACACCGCCACCAGCGCGCTGCCCTCGCGCTTTCGGAATGAGACTCGGTAGCGCACCGTCAGGTCGCTCATGCTGCTGCTACTTCCTCGCCATGAGCGAGATCGGCCACGCCTCTCGGCCGATAGGTGATGGTCAACTGCTCGTTCGCTGCGTCGTAGACGATCCGATCGAGGAGCAGATGCAGGACTCGGGATCGCTCGGCCGTGAACAGCGCCTCCCAAATTGCATCGAAGGACGCGAGCGCAGCGGCCAAGTCTGCCACATCGATCGATTGCCCCTTCAGAGCGGCCAGCTCGGCGCGAAGGTCTACGGCGCGCTGCGTGGCGGCCTCCGCCGCGCCAGCATTGTCAGCGCCCTGCAGGCGGCGTACCTCCGCCTCGGCGCGGCGCAGATCCTGCGCCACCTGCTCGCAGCGCACGGCCACTTCCGGTCCGGCGGCGGCCACGACCTGCGCCACCAGCGCGGGATCCTGAGCGGTCTCACGGATCCGACCGATGACGAATTCCTCCATCTCGCCAAGCGGCGCACGACTCCCGGAGCAGGCGGATTTGCCACGGCGCCGTTGAGTCGCGCAGACGTAGAAGCCGTACCGGCGCGTTCCCTTCAGGGCGTAATGCGCGACCATCCCACCGCCGCAGGAAGCGCAGCGCAGCAGGCCCTGCAACAGAGCACCGGAGGGCTTCCTTTTTCGGCTGCGCGCGGAGCGATCGCTGCCGAGCAAATCCTGCACCGCCTCCCACGTCGCCTGCGGGACGATGGCCGGCTGATCCCCGTCCACGACTTCAGCACCGGCGTGCAGCCTGCCGGCATAGACCACGTTGCCGAGTAGCCGGCGCAGCCCGTTGGCGTCGAAGGGTCTGCCGGTCACCACTTTGCCCGTCTGCGTGGTCCACGACTTGTTCCGGGCTCCGCGGCGATCCAGGTCCGCGAGCGTGGCCACCACCGACTTCGTGCGCAGGAAGGTGTCGAAGATCGCGCGCACGTGGTCTGCCTCGGCCTCGTTCGCGACCAGCTTCTTGGCGACCACGTCGTACCCGAGCAACGGCCGACCGCCTTGCCAGAGCCCCCGGCGGCGCGAGGCGCCCATCTTGTCGCGGATGCGCTCGGCGATCTGCTTGCGCTCGTACTCCGCGAAGGAGGCGAGGACGTTCAGGATGAGGCGTCCGACGTCCGTGCTGGTGTCGATCGACTGCGTGGTCGAGACAACCGAGACCCCGCGTTCATCGAGATCGTCGATCAAGGCCACGAAGTCCGCGAAGTTCCTCGATAGTCGGTCGAACTTGTAGACGGCGACCACGTCGATCATCCCCGCATCGATGTCGGCCCGCAGTTGCGTGAAGGCCGGACGTTCTAGCGTGGAACCGGACCAGCCCGCGTCGTCGTAGCGGGTGGACAGCGCCGCCCAGCCTTTGCCCCTCTGGCTCACCACGTAGGCTTCGATCGCCTCGCGCTGCGAATCGATGGAGGTGAACTCCTGCTCCATGCCCTTCTCGGTGGACTTCCGCGTGTAGATCGCCACGCGGATCGAGCGCGGCGCCGCTGCCGCGACAGCCTGTCGGCGGACGCGGGATGCTTCGGAGGTGCTCATGCGGACTTGCTCCGTTTGCGGAGGTTGAAGAAGAGCGCGCCGGACCAGTGCTGTCCCGTGACGGCCTGCGCCACCGCGCTGAGGCTGCGGTACGGCTTGCCGTCCCAATCGAACCCGGCGTCGGTGACGCGTACGGTGATCTGCTGGCCGTGCCAGTCGCGCGTGAGCGTCGTGCCCGCGGGCAGGCCGCGCTTCCCGCGACTGCGGGGGAGCGGGGCCGTGTCGGTGTTGGGCGCGGCGGGGACCACGACCTCGGCCATGAGCCGCTCGAGACGGGCGCGGGCGTCGTCGGGCAGCCCGCTGTGCGCGTTTTCCTGGATGCGGTACGCGACGCGTCGCCAGAGCCAGATGCGGTTGGCCTTCACGTGGGGCAGTTTGCCGTAGACGCGCGTGTATTCCGCGACGAGCGCCGGCACTGTCATGGCCTGCAGCGCGACGATCTGCTGCGCGATGGTGGGAGCAGGCTTGGCGCGGGCCGTCATCGCGAGCCTGCCTCCCGCGCGAGCACGGCGAATCCCACCATCCGCGCGTGTCTCCACGCGGCCTGCCAGAGCGCCATGTCGGCCTCGTTGTCCACGTAGAACGCGCGATGCATCACGGCCATGAAGGCGGAGTCCATCACGTCGCTCGCATCGAGCCACTCGTGGCTGGCGCAGACCTCGTCGCTGCCGGCGTTCGCCTCGTCGATGGTTGCCAGCGCCTTGGGGGCGAGCTGGCGGCGCAGGCCGACCGCGAACGCGCGTGCCAGCGACTCCACCGTTCCAATTGAGAAGGTGTCGAAGGCGGCCATCAGCGCCATCCCTTCGCGACCATGGCCATCAGCTCACGCCGGAGGCGGCGCAGGTCCACGAGGGCGGCCGCGAGGCGGGCGCGTGCGGCATGGTCGGCCCACGCCTGCGACTTCCGCTCGGCGGCCCGGGCGGCGGCGTGCGCCGTGACGGCGAATCGAATCGCGGCCTCGACCGAGCGCATGGCCTTCGCGGCCTCGATCGCGCGGGCGTGCTGGTGTCCGGGCAGCGTGGTGGTGATGGGGCGATTCATCGGGAAGCCTCCCAGCCGCGCGCGGCGGTCCACGAGACGACTATGCCGGATGCGAGGCGCACTACGAGCGCCGGGCGCTCTCCGTAGGTCTCACGGAGCACGGTCGCTGTGCTCGGATACACCCACGGGGCGAGGGCGTCGTCCTCGCCGTAGATGCACCCGTCCTCGTCGGAGTACCTCGAGGCGAGGCAGGCCGTGTGGAACACCTGCATGTCTGCGACCGTGCGCGCGGTCTCAAGCATCTCCGCAAGGCGCAGGAACTCTCGCTCCGCCAACGGCGCGGTGCCGGGGCCCCGACACGCGAAAGCGGTCGGGGCTGCGACGATCTGCGGGAGCTTCAAGCCGCACCGTCTTCCGCGACCAGCGCATCGACCAACGCGGCCGTCGCCTCGTCGCGCGTCTCGAAGGGTCCGATTGCCCCGACGTCCTCGTCTGTCCCCGTGTGAAAGTACCAGCCGCGCGCCATGTCGCGGCTGTGGTCGCTTCGCGGCTCGGTCACGCTGACGTCGAAGACCGTCGCGGGAGCGACGGGCCATACGCGGCCATTGAAGGAGATCGTCGCGACGTTCCGGCCACGTGCGTCCGTCACGGTCGCGGAAGGGAAGTTCCCTCCGCCGAGGCCGTTGCGCGTGATGTAGGCGCGCACGGCGATCGACGCGGCGGCAAGCGTTGCCGCCGGGACGTGCTGAGTCTTCCCGCTGTCCACAGGCGGCGTCCAGTAGCCGCCTGCGATGTCGGGGTTCTTCCCGTGGCGCAGAGCCACCGTGAACCCGCTCCGCGTCGCGGCGTTCAACGGTCACCGCCTTTCGCCGACGGTACGAGTTCGACGAGCGTAGCGGCGACGTGGTTGAACTCGCCGGCGAAGGACCAGTTGGCCTGATCGATGTCCTCGCCCGCGTCGAGGATGTCGAGGTGCGCGACCAGCGCGACGATCGCGCGCGCGACGCGAACCCGCGCTTCGAGGTAGGCGGCATGAGCGTTGGTCGTCGGGTTCATGCCGACGCTCGTCGTGCAGATCTCGCACGCGGCGGCGCGGCCGTTCAGGCGCCCGAGGCGCTCGCGATCCTGAGGCGGCACGATCGTCCAGTTTCCGTGCCACCACGAGTCGCTCCCGGGCAGGGGCAGGTGATCGCGGCATCGCAGGTTGGCAGTCGCGTTCCACCAGAGGTGGGTCGTTCCAGTCGTTGTCATTGAAACTCTCCGGCGCGGATCCGCGCCGGGTGGTCCCCGGGCGTCATCCGCGTGGACACAGAGAGCGGTGTGTTCGCCAGAGAGCTCAAGGGCTTTCTGGCACGGGGCGCGCAGCCTGACGACGCCGCGCGAAAACCGGCGTCGCCCCTTGGGCCAAGGAACGCACCGTGTGGCGACGTGGCGTGCCAAGTGCGGCGAATGCGCACTCCTGCGCCGGCTCCGCGATACGTTGCGCAGGGCGCCATCAGCGCTGCAGCCCGGAGATGTGTCGCGAGGGCGTCGGTGCTCCGGGGGTGCAGCTATCCGCTTGCAAACCGAGCACCCGGAAGACTGCAGCCTCGACCGCCATCCGCATCGCGTCGTCGAG